>OKTL01000020.1_pt1 | contig 107904 bp, 94 predicted proteins | sample 1606211 | NCBI WGS metagenome assembly OKTL01 (sample SAMEA3879538, study PRJEB24766) | human gut metagenome | biome: human-associated habitat; feature: feces | place: USA | collected 1985/1987 | reverse complement strand
CTCAGCTGGGAGAGCATCTGCCTTACAAGCAGAGGGTCACAGGTTCGAGCCCTGTTGTTCCCACCACGCGGTCCGGTAGTTCAGTTGGTTAGAATGCCAGCCTGTCACGCTGGAGGTCAGGGGTTCGAGCCCCCTTCGGATCGCCATTTTGCCTCGGTAGCTCAGCTGGTAGAGCAAGGGACTGAAAATCCCTGTGTCGGTGGTTCGACTCCACTCTGAGGCACCATGCTGCGGGAATAGCTCATTTGGTAGAGCGCCGCCTTGCCAAGGCGGAGGTGGCGGGTTCGAGCCCCGTTTCCCGCTCCAAACTCTCGAAGGTTTCGAGAGTTTTTTGTGTTTTTGCACCCAAGTTCGGCAAGTTTGGCTTGAACATGCTGATTTACACTGAAATCCGAAAGGATCGTTTGAACCGTGATTTACACCCTCCTCACCAATAAGGCAATGCGTACTGCATACGCTGCCCATGCCGGGCAGGTTGACAAATGCGGCGTGCCTTATATTTTTCATCCCATTCATCTTGCGGAACAAATGCCCGATGAAATTTCGGTCTGCGCAGCACTTCTTCACGACGTTGCAGAGGACACGGACATAACACTCTCTGAACTTGAATCCGAATTTCCGTCGGCTGTTATCGATGTGTTAAAACTGCTGACGCATAAAGACGGCATTGACTATTTCGATTACATCCGGGCAATCCGCAGCAATCCGACAGCAGTCCGCGTCAAACTTGCGGACATTGCGCATAATTCGGACGAAACACGTTATGCGGGCTGTTCCGAAATCGATGCGGAGCAGCTTGCCGCACGGCGGGCAAAGTATAAAAAAGCAAAAGCCCTTCTCGAAGCGGTAAAGCCGAACGATACCGAATGTTCCGAATTGTCTCCGCCAACAGATTGATTGCCCGTCGTCGTATTGATTCCCGCTCTAAGAGCGTTTGCCTTTGCTCCGCCGTCCCGCTTTTCCCGTCAGCAGCAATGCCGCCGCGATGCCGCAAAATCCGCCCAAAAATTTTGTCAGCAAAAGCGGCACCGCCATGGTCGGTTCAACGCTGAGTGTAAACCCGAGATGTGCCGCAAGCGCAGAGGCGGCGCAAACAAGGAATGCAGCGTTCATCGTTTGCCCTCTGTCATCCATATCCTTGAGCACGGCAAGAGCAGGAACAGCGCTTACGCACCCGATCAGCAGGGCAGCAAGGCTGCAATCCCGCATTCCGAGCTTTTTCCCGATACGGTTGAACGGCTTTGACAATGCGCGGCGCAGTAATTCGGCGGTCGGAAGGCTCCCGAGCATCACGATTCCGATTGCGGAAACGGTTTTCATCGCCTCCTCAAGCGGGGTAAGTTTCGCGATAAGTCGGAACCCGGTGATGTATTGAAACGCGCCGAGAGTCAGCCCCACTGTTGAAGCGGCTTGCAGCAGTTTCGAAAACAGGGTAAATGCTTTAACCGTTCCGCGCGGAAACAGCTGCAATCCCAGCATCAGCAAAACGGAGCAAAGTATTATCGGCAGTGTTTGCACAAGCAGCGTAAAAATTCCCATTCCGCCTGCAACACCGCCTGCGGCGAGAGCAATCGGCATAACCCCGAGGCCTATCGAGATCCCCTTAAAAAAGGCGGTTTTGTCCTCCTCTTTCAGCATTCCTGCCCCGAGCGGGATCACAAAACACACCGTGCAGCCCAGCGTTGCGGCAGAAAGTATCCCCGCATATCTTCCGACAGCTGCGTTTTGCGCAAGCGCAGCGGCGGTTTGGTACCCGCCCATATCGATTGCAATAACACCGCCGAGCATTGCAGGGTCAAGCCCGACTGCACGAAATATCGGCGCAAGAACCGTCTCCAATCCGTCGGAGAGCAGTGGCGCAAGGCAGAGAATCCCCGCCATTGAAAGGGCTGTTTGCCCAAGCAGGCGGAAACCCTCCTCGAACTTCTCCCCGAGTCCGAATCTGTTGCCCGCCAATCTGTCAATTCCGCCGATGACGGCACCGACGGCCAATATCCACAGAATTACCTGTTCCATAAGTTCGTTTTTAAGTTTTTCGCAACGTTTGTTCAGGTTGCTTTTCTTGAGGCCTTATTCCCCGCGCATAACAGCTTCAATTTCTTCCATCGTGCGCGGAATTGCAGCGGAAAGGTTTTCGCAGCCGTTTTCTGTAACAAGGCAGTTGTCCTCAAGGCGGAAACCGATACCCCATTCCTCGTGATAAACACCGATATCAACGCAGAATACCATATTCGGCTGAACCGTCTCGGGCATTTTTACCATATCATGAACATCGTAGCCGATATGATGTGCGCCCGCATGCCACATAAGTTTTCCGATTTCGTCAACGGAGGCGAGCACGCCCGCTTCAACAAGCCGTTCGGCGTTGAACCGGCGTATCATCGCATCAACTTCCTTCATCGGCATTCCCGGCTTGATCTTTGAAAATGCATATTCCGATGTTGCATAGACGCAATCGTAAAGCAATTTCTGTCTGTCCGTAAACTTTCCGCCGCAGGGCCACGCACGCGAAACATCGGTGATCATGTTGTCGTGCTGTGCGCCGACATCGTTCAAAATCAAGTCGCCTTCCTGTGCCCGTCCGGTATAGCTGTAATAATGAATGCAGAAATTATTTTTCCCCGCCGAAATAATCGACGGAAACCCCGCACCCTCCGGCCCGAACTGCCCGAGTGCATGATCGAAATCCGCCTTGTATTGATATTCGAACTTGCCCGGATAAGAATTTCGCATCATTGCAAGTATGCCTGCACGGGTTTTCTCCTCCGCACGGCGCAGTGCTTCAATTTCGCAGGGCTGTTTAATCAAGCGCAGCAAGCCCGTCAATTCAGCCGCATTTTTTATTTGCAGATACGCAAAATCTCGCTGAACGGCGTGAAGCAGTCTATGCGACGGACGATCCGGCTGGTTTCCGTCAAACCGATAAAGGTCAAGGTACAGCTTTGCATATTCCCCGCTTGCCGCAAGGCGCGAAAAATCATCTTCGAACCGATTCAAAAAACGAATATCCTCAATGCCTGATTTTTCCGCCGCTTCATGCGGTTTCGCGCGAACTCCCGTCCAACGCTCCGCCTGTGCATCCGGCGGCAGCAGATAAAGCCGTTCCGAAACTTGTCCGTTCGCCGCTTTTGCGGCAAGCAGCACGGCAGACTTGCATTTTAAACCGGTAAGATACACAAAATTTCTGTCCGCAAAAAACGGATAGTATTCATCGCCCGTCTTCCAAAGTTCTTCGCCCGCAAATATGGCGGCAAGACTTCCTGTTTCCATCATATCATAAAATCTTCTCCGATTTCCGACGTAATATGTTCTGTCCATTGAAGTTCCTCCTTGTGTTTTTATCTGCGGAAGCCGATGTTCCTTTTGTCCGAAAAATTGCGATTTCGGAAACTGCGGTTACCCCGCAGGGATATTCTAAATCCGCAATATACGGTTGTCAAGAGGCTGCGTCGAAACGGGGTTCGTTTAAAAGCCCCTTTCATTTGCACAAATGCCCCGCCCCCTTGAAAATCCCCTGTGTGTGCTGTATAATATTATTGAATTTAAAGCACATTGCATGTGACTCGAATTCAATTCAAACACGGAGGAACAAAAAATGTTTTGCCCAAATTGCGGAAACCACATCCTTGATGCAAACGCATCGTTCTGCCCCAACTGCGGTGCTCAGTTGAACAGCTTCACCCAAGGCAATGATCAAAGTTCTGCTCAGCAGGATTTTCAGCAGGATTTTCAGCAGGATTCACAGCAGAATTCGCAGCAGGATTCACAGCAGAATTCGCAGCAGGATTTTCAGCAGGGTTCACAGCAGGATTTTCAGCAGGACTCGCAGCAGAATTCGCAGCAGGATTTTCAGCAGGACTCACAGCAGAATTCGCAGCAGAATTCGCAGCAGTCGTGGTATAATCAATTCAACTACACCCCGCCGCAGCAGGACTGCACGCCGTGCGCGCCTTCCGCAAATTATAACGGACTCAGCATTGCAGGCTTCTCGCTTTCCTGCGCTGCAATTATTTCTAACATCCTTCTTTTCGGCCTGCCCGGCGTTGTGGGGCTTATTCTGTCCATTGTCGGACTTTGTCAATGCAATAAACGTTCGGAAAAAGGACGCGGCCTTGCAATTGCGGGAATTGCAATCGGTGCAGTTCTGACCCTTCTTATGATTTTCGTGTACGCCGGTCTTATTCTTGCGTTTGACAACGGATGGAATTCCGGACCCCGCTATTATTGATTTCACGGTTTTCAACCGTCAAACATAAAAATCTGGAGTTCCTGTCAGATTGACAGTCCTCCGAAGAAAACGCCGGTTTAAGCTTATTTTCGCGAAAAAGGATGAAGATTCAACCTTTTTTCGCCGTAAATCGAATCGTTTCGAAAAAAACAAATATAATTTCAATGCAGCCTGTGTTGATTAAGCCGTTTTTTCCGATTCGGCAATTCGACAGGTTTTGTGGGTCTGCAAACAAAGTTGAAGGGAGAGCCTCCGCTGTTCGGGGGCGAACAAAAAATGAACGCTTTTATTGCAATTATCCTGGGCCTTGTTCAGGGACTTTGCGAATTTCTTCCGATTTCAAGCAGCGGTCATCTTCTGCTGCTTCAAAAAATCTTCGGTATATCGGACGGCGGACTTTTCTTCACCGTCATGCTGCATCTCGGCACTTTGGCAGCGGTGCTTGTTGTTTACCGCAAACGCATCATTGAAATGCTGCTCCACCCGGTAAAGCAGGCAAAGTACTGGATCTGGATGATCGTTGCGACACTCGTAACCGCGGTTATGGCACTCGTATTCAAGGATGTCATCGATGCGGCGAACGAAGGCAGTCTGCTCGGCTTCTGTTTCCTTTTCACGGCGGCGCTGCTTGTGCTCTGCGATTTTATACGTCAGAAAGTCGAATGCAAACTTACCGTTCCTTCAATGAAGTGGTATCATGCGGTGTTTATCGGTTTTGTTCAAGGCGTTGCCATCCTGCCCGGTATTTCAAGATCGGGTTCAACCATCACGGGCGCAACGCTTTGCAGCATGAAAAAAGAAGACGCTGCGGAATTCAGTTTTCTGCTTTCAATTCCGGCAATTCTCGGCGGTGCGGTGCTTGAAATTCCCGGTGCGGTCAGCGCAGGCGCAGCAAACATAAACTGGCTTTCGGTCGTGCTCGGCGTTGCCGCTGCCGCCGTTTCGGGCTATTTTGCGGTGCGTTTCATGATAAAACTCATCACAAAGCATTCACTCTGGGGTTTTGCGATTTACACGGCGATTCTCGGAGCTTTCATCGTGCTTGATCAAAATATTCTGCACCTTATCGCTTGGTAAGTCTGCGGCGCAAACGCTTCATTTTTTACAGAAAGGCAGCAAAAAATGGATTGCACACAAACTGAGGAAAACATTCGCACGCTGTCCGCTGCAATTGCCCGGCTTGCAATTTTCCGAAACGAACTGCTCACTCGTCCACTCGGAAAACTTTCCGAGCTTCTTCGCTTTGCCGATATCGGCAACGTGCAAAACGCTGCGGACGCACTTTCCGCTTTGACTTCGGAGCTTGTTTGCTGCGGCGCACGCAGAGTAAGCGGCAATATCTGGCACGATTACATTCTTGATACGGTGTTGCTGACCGACAACGTGTTTTCATGTGCCGCTGCTTCCGGAAAGGCGGACGATGCCGTCATTCACGCAATGCAGCTTGAGCTTTCCGCGCTGAAAACTCTTTCGGAGGCAGATGAAAACGTTTTGCACTCCATAATTTGCAATTGCACGGAACAAAAGCAAAAAAAGAATTCAAAGGATGCCGCCTCCGTGATTGCCTCCGCTGCGTGGGGCGGCGCCCCCGTTGCACCCATGCCCCGTGAATTCAAACCCAAACAGCCGCCTGCAAAAACCGAATTCCCGCCGCCCGTGTGGCAATACGGTGAGTTCGGCATTCGCGACAGTTATTATGCGGACGTTGCTCTTGAAGGCATGTATCGGCGTTTTCTCGAGTCTGATGATTGGTCCGAGCTTGTGAACGACCTTTGGAATTTTCACTCTTCGTACGGAAGCGGAATCTTCCTCAAATACCGAAACTTCATCTTTGACGGTGCGCTGAAACCGCTTCACGAGCTGCGGGCGGGCGATTTTGTTCCGCTGATGGACGCGGAATACCGTATACTGTTGAACAATGCGATTGCATTTATGCGGGACGAAAGCGCACATCCGATGCTTCTTTGCGGGCAGCAGGGAATGGGCAAAACGACCATGATGCTTGAGCTGACGGACGAATTGCCCCAGCTCCGCCTTGTTTACACACTCAACGGCAACCTGAATTGCATTGATTTGCTTGCAAAATTGCGTTGTCAGCCGCTCAAATTCATGCTCCTCTGCGATGAGCTGCGGGAGGATACATGCGAAACGGTGACAGAACCTTTGCTGCCGATGAATGTTTTGCTTGCGGCCTGTTCAAAATCACCCGTGCTCCCGAGTCTTTTTGAAGTAGTCGTTGATCTGCCCGTTTTGCAGCTTAACGAATTCGTTCGTATTGTAACGGCTTTGCTTGCTGCCGAAAACGTTGACGCAGCGCCCGAAATAATCCGAAGCGCATGCGTTGATTACCAGGTGGATACAAGATGTGAATTCAACGTGGCAGCCGCAGTTCGCGTGAAGGAGCTGCTCCTGTCATAAAAGTCGGAGCCTTTGCGCATAACGCATTTTGTGCTGCATAAAATTATTGACGAAAAAGGTAAAACGCATTGCCCCTGTTTGCGGCAATGCGTTCTGTTTTTAAAGCCGTTATCAAATTCAGTCAACGCGCTTCTTTCCCCAGAAGAAAAGCGCAACGGTTCCGGGCCCCGTATGGCTTCCGATGGTTGTTCCGATCGAAGTTATCAGCACCTTGCCGTTAAGCTTCGGGAAAGTCGCTTCAACAAGATCCGCAACCGCACGTGCATCGTCATAGCAAGCTGAATTGCAAATGAAGCACTTTTCGGAATAATCAAGTCCGTTCTCCGCATTCTCGACCATTTTTTGAACGATTTCGTTAATTGCGCGCTTTTTCGTGCGTATCTTGGCGCGCGGAGTAAGCCTGCCCAAATCATCGCAGTTCAGCAGCGGGCAAATATGCAGAATCGAGCCGATAAATCCGGCAGATTTCGAAATTCTTCCCCCGCGCACATAATATGTCAAGTCGGTTGAGAAGAACCAATGATGCATGTTAAGCTTGTGTTCCTCCACCCAGTCATGAAGCGCGTCTATATTCATGCCGGAATCGCGAAGCTCCGCCATCTTATCGATTATAAGTCCGTACCCCGATGATGCACCGAGAGAATCGACGATATAAAGCTTTCTTTCGGGATATTTTTCGCGCAAAACCTGTGCTGCCGCGCATGCGGAATTAAACGAACCCGAAATTCCGGAGGACAGAGTAACATGCAGAACATCCTTTCCTTCTGCAAGGAAGGGTTCAAAAAATTGCAAATACTGATCCATGTTCACCTGCGAAGTGGACGTCATTGCGCCTTCCGCCATGCGGCGGTAAAACTCATCGAACGGGATGCTCTGCCCGAGATCATCCGGATACGTAACTCCGTCAATCGTGTAGTTGAAGCAAACATAGGAAACTTTGAGCTGTTCGAATCGTTCCTTGGGAAGGTCTGCAGTTGAACAGCAAGTGAGGACAAATTCGTTCATGACATTAAGAACCGTTGACTTACGGAGTCCCGCAAGTCCCTTTCATATTTCATAATTCGATACACAAAAAACACCTGATTTGCAGTCGGCACATACCGACCGCAAAAAGATGCAGTCTGTTTTATGAAATTCCCCCACACATTCATCAGCGCGTATCGAACCCGCGCGCTGCATGTGCAGGTCAATAATATAAAAATTTTATTAAAAAGTCAACCGCTGTTCAACAAATCAAATAAATATATAATACGCGGGCGCATTTCCTGTCAACAACTCTTTCCTGCCGGACGATTACATAAAAATACCCCCTGCGCATTCGGCAAGGGGGCATCGGCTGATATGAACTTTGAATCGGTATGCTGTTTGAAGTGCTTATTAAACTTGCTGTGGATTATGTGTCGGTTAAGTGTTATAATGCATATGAAGCTGTTTAGCTCGGGTTCTGCTTTCAGCAAAGCTGAATCCGTTAATTGCCGCTCGCAGACGATGAATGAAGTTGAACATGCGGGTTGGGAACACAAGGAGAGAAACAAACATGAGGAAACGCAATTTCTTTTCATTCATCGGCTGCTTTGCGGCCGTCATTTCCGCGCTGTGCTGTGCAGCGGCAGTTGCGGAAGGAGCAAGCTCCGCCAAAACGACAAGTTTCGGGACGCTTGTGCTTATCTGCGCCGGCATTGCGCTGCTCGGTATCGTTGCAGGCATTATTTTAAGGCGACGCTGATAAAGGTTCTGTTCGAAACGGATTATTCATCCTCTGTATCGCTTGTATCGCTTGAAAAATGTGCCGAAAGCCTCGACAGGATGTCTGCCGTACTGTCGTTCGTGCTGCCCGATTCTTCGGTGTCGTCGTCCGCGCTGTCTCTCATGTCATTTTCACACATGCTGCAAGCTTTTTCGGGGTCAATGTCCGAATACAGCACCTTCAGCAAGCCGTCGCCGTACCTGTCAAGCATCATTGCCGGCACATATATGCTGCGGCGAATAACATCGGCGCAAGGGGCTTCTCCGCCGCACGGAACGAAGGTTTTGTAGCGAATTTCGCCGTCGTGCATGTCCATTTCGAAGTTGCCGAAAACAAGTCCGTAGTTCGCTCGTGTCAGGAACTCCGCCGTGCGCTTCATCGTTGCGGCATCGCCTTTATCCGGGCCCAGAGGTGAAAAAACGTAGATAAGATAGTCTTTCTCGCGCACATCAACAATGTACCGAACCGATTTGAGCTTGCAGCTCAGGCCGAGGTTAAAAATGAACCTGCCGCATTCGCTGTCAAAGCTGAATTTCCAGTCATCTTCTTTAAGAAAGGTGTTGATGCTGTCCGCAATTGCCGTTGAATAAGTTTGTCCTTTTCTTGCCATTTTAGTTTTCTCCTTTCGGTTTCTGTGTTTTTAGTGAGTTTTCAGTTCTGCTCACTCTTCATTTACTTTATCGGGCTTTTTTGTTTTTTCCCCACGGTTTTCAATGATATATTTTCATCGCCCGCGGGAAGAAAGCCTGCTTATCCGTTCGGGAGTGTTTCAAACGCTTATGCGCTGCACGCTTCGGCGTCAGCCGCCCGCGCATCAAACGCATGTGCATTCGTTTTTCCCTTACACTTTATTTATCGGGAAAAATTGCTTTTTCCCGGCAGCAACGGCTAATATATTTTCAATATCCGCTGCACCGCTTTTTCGATCAGTCCCATACATCGGTGTCTCCGCTCAGTTCGGGCGGCTTCAATACATCCCCGATTCGCCTGCGCTTTTTTTCTTTCTTCGGTTTTGGCGGCGCAGAGCGCAGCTCCGTCCCCAATTTTATCGGATAATCAAAAATCAGCGGAACATCCTCTGCAAGATACGGGCAGCATCTGCCGTGGAAGATAATGGTTTCGTTTTTTTGCAGCCTTTGCAGACGTGATGTTGAAATCAACGGCCTTCCGTACTCGTTGTTCCCCGCAAGTCTGCTGATATACGTCAAAAAATCCATTTCCCGCGTGTGAAGATAGATCATGTTTCCGCAGTTGTCGAGAATGGCGCGGCTTACATTTTCGCCGTACTTTTCAACAAGCTGTCCGTACGACTGAATGACCATGTGCAGCCGGATATTGCGGCTCCTTGCTGCCGTGATCATCGGAACGATATCGCCGAGCGCGGGCAGGTTGCAAAACTCCTCAAGTATGATATTCGTCCTTCGCGGCAGCGACCCGCCATGCCTTTCCGCTGTTTCAAGCAAGGTTGTGTAACACTGGCTGATAAAGAGCGTCGCCAAAAAATGAAAGGTTGTTTTTTCATCCGGGATGACGACAAAAACCGCCGCCTTTGCCTCCCCGATCCGTTCAATATCAAATGACGTATCATTCAGCATCTCAGTCAGTGCAGGTGCGGACTTGAACACGCGCACAAGCTGATCAAAGGTTGACCTTATGCAGGACTTTGTGCTCTCGGCCGTCATACCCAAATAACCCGCAAGGTTTTGGTAGATCTCGCCGTCCGTCGGCAGATTTCGGAAGCATTTATCAAGCGTTCCGTCGGCAAGCTTTTCATATCGCCATTTCAGCAGATTCTTCATGTTCAACTTTTCGCCCAATGCAAGAAGCAGCAGGCATATGCCCAGAGCAAGCTGCCCTGCGGACTCGTTCCAATAGGGATCCTTTGTATCGACTCTTCGAAAGAAAATGTCGTTCAGCATATCATTAAGCTGCAAAACGGCCTTTTGCTGCCCCTCTTCCCCGCTTTTGTGCGCCCTCTCTATAACCCCCATCGGGTTCCATGTGTCGGGCGAACGCTGCGGATCCCTCATGTTGATGATAACTGTTTTATAGCCCTTCGCGGAAAGAAAACTTTCGGATTTCCGCGCAAGCTCGCCCTTCGGGTCAACAATAACCATTGATTCATCCGCCGCCGCACAGGAATAAATGAGAGGAAGCACGAATCGCAGCGTCTTCATTGAACCCGTATCCCCGACTATCAGCGAATGCGAATCACTCGGATCCGTATAAACCGTGTCGCCGTCGCGCAGCAGCACCGGCCCGCCCTTGGACTTTGCAGCCGCATCATGCAATGCGAACGGCGCAAGATCCTGCTTCATCTCTTCGCAAGTCGCCATCCTTGAATCCTGATACTTCAATCCATCACTCAGCATATTTTGTTCCTCCTTATTCCTTTGCAGAAAATCCGATGCGGCCTCGCCTTTCACACGTCCTTTTTTGAGGCATTATATCCAAATCGCCCGCTTCAATAACAGGGTTGGCGTTCTTGACTTGTTTGTTCAGCTTTATTTGCTGCACCGTTCGAAGAACAACCTGATCAAGCGGCAAAACGGAAACATCGGCATTTTCAAGTGTTTTTTTAAGCTCTTTTGAAGCGGCATCCGAAACGGTCATTCCGACTTCCTTCGCCGTTTTGAAGAAAAGGTTTATGCACTGCCCTATTTCCGCCGTTTTCATGCGTATATCGATCCAAATCGTGCTTCCGTTCAAAGCTCTCCTCATATCGTCAATCGATGCCGACTCCTTTTCCGCTTCAATAATGACAATGTACGAAATGCATTTATGCATTCCGATATAGCCCGGCAGGCATGAGAATGCATCGTTGATGCCTTTCTTTGCCCATTCCTCCGAAAGTTCAATTATCACAACACCTTTGAACTCGCTGTAAAAGTCCGCTGCTGTGTTCATGCTCTCGTCAAGCCGCGCAAGGAAATTTTCCGAACCTGCCATATCCGAAAAATAGGGCATTTTGATTGAAAAATACTTAACGATTCCGCGAAAAAACATGCTTTCGCATCTTTTCAGCGTCTCTGCGGTTTTAACTGCCTCGGTTTCCAGTGCAAACACGGATGAACCGTGAATGAAAAAAGAGGGCGGCTGCTGCGTTGTTTCCACTGCGCATTTAACGGCTGCATTGATTTCTTTCGTGTCCATGGTTGTATCTCCTTATTTTTTCTTTCACTTGTGTTATCGTGAAATGACCCGATTATCCCGCGCTTTTGCCGTTTTCCGTTAAATATATTATTATGTTCAATTTGAACAGGTTTCGCTTTCTGTTTCATTCTTCGTTTTCCGTTCCCTCTTGCCGATATTGGTATCGTATGGTACAATTGACATATATTCTTCATCCGCCCGTCTGCGCATTTGGCTGCTGCAATTTACGGACGAAAGAGGAATCCGTCCGCATATTGAACCGACCGCAAAACGGATTAAATCGAACAGAAAGGAGCGCACCGTATGCAGTCAGCACCCACTCCCCACGCTGTTTCCCCCTGCGATTTGCGGACTGTTTTCCGAACGACAGCCGCCGGTTACGGATTCTTACAGGTGTTTTTTACAACGCCGCGCAAATTTGACCTCGGCCGCAATCGGTTCAATCTTACCGCCGATGCTCCGACAGCATATCCATGGGCAAACAGCATTGCGGTGCTTGTGTACCCCTATGCGCCGTTTACGGCTGACGAACGTATACCTGCATACTACATTGCATCCAACCGCGCTTATCACAGTGCAAAAAAGCTGGCGGAAGCCCTGACCGCTGCGGGAATTCACGTCGAAAAAACCGATATTCCCGTCAAAATGCAGCTTGAAGCGGAAGGCATCGGCATTAAATGCCGCAACTCATTGATTGCACTGCCCGAATTCGGAACACGGATCGTTCTTCTTACGTTTGCGGTTCGGGAAATTCCGCCCGAAACACTTTCCGAATTGCTGACCGTCCTTCCCTCGTTGAACACTCGGCAAAGCGAATGCGGCAATTGCTCCCTCTGCATGAAAGCGTGCCCCACCGGTGCAATATCCGAAAACGGATTGACGACCGAACGCTGTATGCGGCTGCAAATGGAAACCGCGCAGCATCCGGACAGCATTCGCGCCATGCAGAAAACTTTTATCGGATGTGAAATTTGCCAATATGCCTGTCCGCGCAACGCGAAAATTCCGCCCGCCGATACGGAGAGTTTTCGTGCGGCAAACGGTCACGAAATCAATTTGAACGATGTTTTTAATCTCAAACGGCTCATCACCGGCGATGCTGCGCAGGCACGCAGCCTTGTCGGGCGAAATTTTACCGGCAACGGAAAACTGACCGCAGAAGCAATTGCCTTTGCCGCAAATGATTCTGAACTCTTTTTGTCTTTACGCAATGAGATATTTGCAGCAGCCGACTCGCCTTTCGATGCCGTGCGCGATGCCGTGCGTTATGCCGCAGCAGTCGAAAAAAAGCGCAGTTCGCATTTTTGATGCCGTCCCGCACGATTTGGGATTGGTTTTGAACAATTTGAGTTTGGGTGCAATCCAATAAAAACTGAGGAACTTACATGAAAAAAATAAAAAAAGATACGAATCACCGAAACATTGTCCCCGCAGGTGGGTTTGTGAAAAAAATCGGACGACGCGGCATATTGATTGCGGCAGGCGCAATTCTTCTTGCCGCTGCGCTTATCGTCTGCCTGTCTTTAAAAAAAGAGTCGAACCCCGTCCCGCCCGAGCCTCCTGCTGCGCTCGCCTCCGAAACACCTTCAGCGACGCCTGAAACACCCGCACCTCTTCCCGTGCCGAGCGAGCTTCCGTCCGTTCCGTGCGGTGCAGTCGCGGCAGGAGACGGCCTTTCGTTCGGGCTGTCATCCGTCGGGCTCATGTCATATATCGGCTGCAATAACGGACAGGCTTATTGCTATGATTGGCGCGATGTCAAGGCAATTGCCGCCGCGCCTGCCTTTACCGTCGGACTGACAAAAGAAGGCCGATTGCTCTGTTCCGGAAGTGATGCGCTTCGGCAGGAATCGGCAAAGCTTAACGACATAACCGCCGTTTGCTGCAGCAGCGAAATTGTGTATGCACTTTCCGGCGACGGAAGAGTCATTGCCATCGGTGCGCGAACCGAATCCGCAGCGGCATCCGATGCCGAAGCTCGGCTCTACAGCGAGATGCTCAACACCGGTGATTTGAATAATATTCGCCTTATCGCGGCGGGCAGCGATTTTTTCATTGCGGTTGAAGCAAGCGGAAAGATTCATTCCCGCGGCAATTCGCCCGAGCTTTCTCTCTTTTCCGGGCACAGCCTGACATCAATTGCCGCATGCGGCAGCAATCTTGCTGCACGGACGGAGGGCGGGCTGTTTCTTTGCGCAAGCAATGCGGCAGATGCCTCGACTTCGATGCTTTTTGGTGCGGCGGACTGCAAATATGCATTTGCGGGCAATAATTGTTTTGCCTACGTTGACTATGCGGGACGACTGCATACGGATTGTGAACTTGCCGACACGGACGGAAGGCGCATATCCGAGGCATTCACGGAAGACGATGCAAACGTTGTGGATTTTTCCTGTGCTTTCGGGCACGCGCTCGTGCTGTCGGATGACGGCACGGTACACGCATTCGGAAGCAGCGACTTTTGCGAAAGTGAAACCGCTTCATGGCGGCTGCGCCCTTATCTTGCGGACGGCGGTTTTGTACTCGGGCTTGCACCGGATGCGGATCCGTTAATTCGTACGGGTGATGAATATACGCTTGAAAACGGAAACCGCGGCACAGCGGTCATCCTCGGCGATATAAACATGGACGGGAGCATAACCGCCGCCGATGCAGATCTTCTCTCCGCTTACCTCAGCGGCAATGTTCAGCTCGATCCCGTTCAGCTTCAGGCGGCAAATATACTGCGCGATGCCGCAAAGCCGAATTCCGTTGATGCGGCAGATGTCGAACAGCTTCGCTGTCATCTTTCGAATTACACCGTAATCGATCAATATGCAAAAAGTTTCCGCTATTCCGAACAGACCGCAAATGCGGAGCGAACAAATGCCGACACCGTCGGCTATATCAAACTTGAAGGCACGAATATTGACGCACCCGTGATGTTCGGTCCGAATTTTTATTATCATTACCATGATGCACGCGGCAACTCATCCTCGCGCGGATCAATTTATCTTTATTACGGCTATCCCTCGCAAAACATGGTGATTTCCGGCCATAATCTGCGCCGCGCGGGCATAATGCTGCATCAATTGCACAAGATTCAGAATGAGTACGCACCGACTTACGGTGAATTCAAAAACAGATTATGGACGCTCAACCTTTTCGGCGAAACGCATACTTGGGAAGTTTTTGCAATGTACGAAGAAAAGCCCTCTTCTGCCGAGCAATCTTCCCAGTACTATAACTGCAATTATCCGCAAACCATGGAGAGCATGACATCCGAACAGATTTCCGAATGGATAACCTATCAGCAGGCGCGGACCGAGCTTGATTATTCGGTTCATGTCACCCCGAACGACCGTTTTCTGACCGTTCTCACCTGCGCCGACCAGCATTGGGAATCCAACCTCGGCGGACGCATCTACTTTTTCCTGAGAATGGTTGACGGGCATTGATTTAAAACCATTTTGCCCCTTCGGCACTTTTTTTGCTCACGTCATCAATGCCGAAACGGAGCAGCATAGGTATAATAATCTGAATTTAAAAGAATCCGAACTTAAAAACCGTGCGGCTTGAATCATTTCACTGCCGCACGGTTTTCTTTTTATTGTTTTTCTTTCCTCCCGCATCGAAAAAGTTCAACACGGGACTTTTGCTTTGTTATTTCGCAATCTTGTAGACCGTCAGCTGTGCATTGCGGTACACGACCCGAAGATTTGCATCGAACCATTCCGTATCAACCGCATAGCTTCCGCGCTCCCGTGTTCCCACAAGCACATAGTCAATATCGTATTCCGCCGCATACCGAAGCAGGCAAGTTGCGGGCTGTTCATACATGGGTTTTATAAGCTCTTTGCGCGGGCGATAGTTAACGCCGTGGTATTCAAGGAACGAGCCCGAGCCGCAGAAAATGTTGCGTCCCGTGAGCATTGCAACTGCATTATTATGGTTGCTTTCGGTCAGGAAGGTTGCATCCGCCGCAATGGGTTCATCGGTGTTTGTATTTATCCATTCCGCAAGCTCAACCTGCGCCGCCGGCACAACCTCGTAGCCGCTTTCAATGTATTGCAGGCTCCTCTTCCCGTCCGCATCCGCGGCGAATGCAATGTGATCGCCCGAGACATATTCGCGCACCAGCGTCAGGCTGCCGGAAAGCAGCATTGCAATAAGCATCATTGCAAGCAGCAGATAGCGACCGGCGGTCTTGCCGCGCAGCACGCGGCGTTTCCCGCGCTCCAGTCTTGTAACGGGCCGTGCAAATGTTGTTATGAGATAATTCGCAACTATGCCGCAGGTAAATGCGAACCAAACGAAAAGCAGCTTGTTGTTGTCGTACGGGTTGGGCTGGAAAATCAGCACTTCGCACAGCAGCCATATAACGAGTGTTCCGTAATAGAACAGTCTGTTCTGCTTTTTTTCGGAAAGCAGCGCAACAGGCATCAGAATGAAAATGAGTCCGAGATTCTTGATATAGAACCAAAGCCAGCTGTCACTGACATTGCACCAATTAAATCCCCAACGCAGGAACGAGTCGTTGTTCACGGACTGTTTAAACGTGAATCCGAAAAGCTGCGGTGCGGCAAGCACGACCGCAATCACGCCGAACAGAGCAAACCAACGCACATGCTTCACCTCATCGGAAGCGGGCTTCCTTCCGGCCTTTTTGCCGTTATAAACAATGAGCAGAATCGTTGCTGCAATCATAAACACAGGCAGCACGAAACCGAGCGCGGATGCTTTTTCCTGCAGCATTGATGAAATCGCAAGACCAACCGCCGATGCAATTCCGACCGCTGATATGTATTTGCGTTCGGTGACTTTGGACATTGGCATAAGCTCCGTCGCAAGCTCGGTTTCAAGGCCGTCATCGGATCCCTTCCGTTCACCTTTGGCGTTCTTTTTGGGCAGAGCAAGGGCCAGCAGAACAACGGAAACAACAACAGTCAGCGTGCCCGCAATGATCGTGAACCTGTCATTCAACCCTTCGGTAACAACACGAATATTCAACATTCGCAATGCACCGACAATTGCCGAGCAAACGAACAGTCCGAGATTGCGGACAGCAAGCTTCTCGTGTTTTTCGGAAACACCGCTCATCAGCATTTTTCCGAGAGCGGCAACGAAAAGGAACGCGGAAATAATTCCGATCGCAAGAAAACTGTGCGTATGAACAAGCGGCATGCATCCCGCAATGATACCGAGCGGAACTATGCATTTGTATTCGCGCTGCATGACCGCCCTGTGCAAAAGCTGAAGTGCGGGGAAAAGCAGCGCCCAGCCAAACAAAGTTGCACGCTGCGGAACAAGCATATCAGCAATTGAATTGACCCAGCGAAGTCCCTCGGCGGGCAGATTGGTGGGTGTTTTGTAAAACCCTTCAAGCATTTCCTGCCAACGGTTTATGCCCGCGCCCGCAAGCAGCTGTTTGTTGTTGAAAAGGTAAGCGAACCCTAAGCCTCCGCCGATAAAGAAAAGATATGTCGCAAGCACGGAGACGCGTGTGTTTTTGAACCATTCATCAAAGAAACAATACACACCCAGCACAACAACAAGAAAAGCGTACAGTGCGGGAAGCATTGCCGCAATTCGAAGCGACGCTCCGAGTGTATAAAAAGTCGAACTGACACTGTCGCACAGGAAAGGATAGCCCAACGGGGTTCCCGGCAGAAGCGAATAATTCGGCGGGAACGTTTTTTGCACACTGATGCTTGTGATAAAGCTTAAATGCATACACAAATCGCCGAAAGTGCATTGCCCGACGTGCAGCGAACCGTCCGATGCATTTGTTATCGTGTGATTCGCATGAAGTATCCAGCCGACTGCAACCAACGGCACTATCGTGACCAGCAGCGGAACAAGATCGCGCTTTGAAGCGGCTTTATACTTGATTTTGCCGTTTTTTTGCTTTTTAACGGCAAAGAATGTCGATACGCCCGCAATGAACACCGCTGCGGCAAGCGCAAGAATCTGCGCAGCAAGTGTGAAATCGAGAATAAACGCAAACAACACCGGAAGCCAAAGAAGCATTACAAGTCCGAAAGTTAATCCGAACAGAATCCTCTTCAGCGGGCGATCCGATGCAAAAATCGGACGTGCAGTGAGTATGCCGCAGCCTGCAAACGCAAGGATGTACAGCACGGAAATGATGTTTCCCATTAACATACCTTCCTTTGTATAATGATTTTTCCGTCTGCGGGAATTTCCCGCAGTTAAAGCGCAGCCGAGTCAAATTCTTACGCTTTCGGAAACATGCCGGACAAAAACTGCAGCAGTGAGCGGCGGCCGGATCCGCATATTTTTATCTCAGCTGCGTTTTTTACCGGTATTTGACCTGATTATACCATAAATTGCCGCATTTGAACAGTGAAAAAGCATATTGAGCATTAAGTCGGAACTTACATATTTATCTTGAGCTCGACTGATAAAAGTCCGCTTTCTCCCGCTGCAGCTGATTTCCCGGGAAATATTCCTAACGCTGATTCGGACGTTATTTCCCGTGAAATACTTTCCGACGGCTGCTTCATGCCTGAAATTTTCAATCCGTGTTTGATTTGGTTCGTTAAATATATCTTCATTTCAAGCTTCTTCGGGGTTGCATTTTCTTGATTGTTTTGGTATAATAAGCAACGCAATCAAGTTTGGCCGGTTCGTCTAGTGGCCTAGGACACCGCCCTCTCACGGCGGCAGCAGGGGTTCGACTCCCCTACCGGTCACCAGCGCAGTGAATTCAGTTCGCTGCGCTTTTTTCATTTTTCATTTCCCGTTTATCTCTCCGTTTCCTTTCAGGCAATAATCAAAAGGCCTGCCTTGCGGCAAGCCTTGATAATCCGTATATTTCGTATTGCAGTTGAAATCCGATTAGAATTCCATCAGGAAACATGTTTCGCTGAATAGCTGAGTCCGTCATTTTGATACAAATGCGAAAGAGTTGCCTCAGCCTCCGTAAAGCAAACCTCGGTTCCCTCGCAGTAAAGGGCATTCACTCCGCGCTTTGCAGTCGAAAGCACCGCTTCGGTGTCAAAAGAATCCGACGAATACAATCCGTAGCCCGCAAGCGCAATTTCCGCACAACCAAGTTCGTCCGAATACATCAGCAGATCACTTTTTGACGCCTTGCAAAGTCCGTCCTTAGGATCAACAAACGGATTGCGGACTTCACCGTTCGAATAGGTGTAAAAATGCATCGTGTCCATATCGGAATTTTCATAATTCCTGAAATAAACAGCATTGCGCGCCGTCTTAAAATCCATCTGCGCCGCAGGGATTCCGCGTCCGTCGGCCTCGTCATAAAAATTCATTGACAGGGCCATGCCCGCTCCGCCGAGATGCCGCGTATAACCGTCATACGTCGTTATTGTTCCGTGAATATAGCTGTTTTCGGCCAAATGTTCTGCAATGTAATCAACGATAAATGCATTTTTCAGCCAGAAGAAATCCAGATATTCTCCGATATCGTTTTGGGATGCAAAGTCGGCGTATTCGTCCGAAACATTAAGTCGAAGTTTATTCTCACCCAGGAGCTCAATGTCGATTGCATCGGGATTATTTACATACGTCAGCGTTTCATCAACAAACCCGCGTACTTCCGAATTAAGCATCGGGTCAAATTCCTCGGCCTCACTGTCGTTTTCGCAGGAGAAGAGCCCTTTGTATTCCGTATAAACGGGCGCAAGATACGGATATCTGCTGCCGTTATCTCGAATCAGCTCAAATGCCGAATACAACGCGGAATCAACCGTCACAACCTCGTTCGGGTGTTTATTCAAATAAGCGAGGTTTGCTGCCGGTGCATCATCCGCGCCGAAATATTCCTCGTCTGATTGAAATATGCGGTAGGCCTCGCTGCACAAATTTGAATACATTTCCGCCAATTGTTTATATTCAGTCGTTGTGGAAATATCGTCGCGCAGGCCAATATCATACTGAAGCAGCAGTTCATCGGTGCAGTTATCCTCACCGGTAACAGCCGCTTTGATCGTTGTCCATCCGCTCGGCCTTGTAACAAGCCGGTACACCGCATATGACATCGCAACAACCGCAAACAGGATGCAAATCACGAAACACACAATTCGCAACGCGGTATGTTTGTCCGACACTTCAATGCGTTGTACCGGCTTTGGCCTCGGAAGACTTTTTTCTTTTGCTGTTCGCCTCATACTGAATTCAGTCCGCCGTCCTTTTTTAAAGTCCGATTACAGGATAGAAATTATCAGCATAAGTCCGAACAGGACAATAATTGCTGCCGTTGTGATAAGGCCGGCAATCGCGCCCTTCTTGCACTTCTTGTAATTGCGGATATAGTTGTGCTTTTTGAAAATCGCACCCGCAATCAAGCCGGGGATGGCAAGGAAGAAGGAAAGGAACGCAAGCCAGAAGCTGCCGGTATCGTGCAGCGGTGTATCAAGGATTGAACCCTCGATTTTTTTCTCTTCAAGCTGCTTTTCGGCAGTTTTTGCATCCGCAGGAGCATTAACGCCGGCAATGGTAACGCTCTTGAGGGGAGTTCCCTCCTCACGGAGACGCTTATACTCTTCGATTTCTTTCTTGTTGCCGAAAACGAAGTGGCCATGGCCGATATCGGTAAGCTCGGGCTTATCCTCGCTGTAATCATGCTGTGAAGGATCATAGCTGAACAGCACTTTGTGCTTCTCAAGATTCGGATCCGGAATCGGGATCGCGGAAATCAGAGAGCGGGTGTAGGGATGCATCGGGAAGTCAAACAGTTCTTCTGCGGTTGCAACTTCAACGATGTCGCCCTTGTAGATAACGCCGATACGATCGGAGATAAAGCGAACGATCGAAAGGTCATGAGCGATGAACAGATAGGTCGTTCCGCGCTCACGCTGGAACTTTTTGAGCAGGTTCAGAACCTGTGCACGGATGGAAACGTCCAGTGCGGAGATAGGTTCGTCTGCAACAACAAGCTCGGGATCCATGACCATTGCCCTTGCAAGACCGATTCTCTGACGCTGTCCGCCGGAGAACTCATGCGGATAGCGGGTCAAATGCTCGGGGAGCAGACCGACTTCCTGAATGATATTCTCGACTTTCCTCACGCGATCCGCCTCATTTTCAAAGAGGTGGAAGTTATAGAGGCCTTCGGAGATAATGTAGTCAACAGTTGCGCGCTCGTTCTGAGATGCGGCGGGATCCTGGAAAACCATCTGGATGTTGCGGATAACTTCGCGGTCCAGTGAATGGGGAATCTTGCCGGAGATGCGAACGCCCTTGTAATAAATTTCACCGGCGGCGCAGGGGTTGACACGAATTACGGCACGGCCGATCGTGGTTTTACCGGAACCGGACTCGCCGACGAGAGAGAACGTTTCACCCTTGTAAATGTCGAAAGAAGCGTTTTTGACTGCACGCACGGCATTGTCGCCTTTGCCGAAGGTGATGTCAACATTTTTCAACGAAAGGAGAACTTCCTTGCCGCTTGCATCAACAGGAGCTTTTTCGGGCAGATGGGAAACCCTACCCTCTTTTGCGGTAATTTTTTCTTTATGTTCCACAGTTCTACCCTCCCATTAAATATTGAACGCTTTAATCATCTTGTCGTGGATGTTGTCGATCGCGGCAGGCTTGTCGATCTTGGGCGCTCTGGGATCAAGCAGCCAAGTCTTTGCATAGTGAGTTTCCGTGATCTTGAACATCGGCGGAGCTTTGACGACATCGATTTTCAAACAATAAGGATTTCTCGGTGCGAAGGGATCGCCCGCAATCTTATTGTAGAGAGAAGGCGGCGTACCGGTGATTGAGAACAGCTCGGTGTCGCGCTGTGCAAGCTGCGGCAATGAGGAGAGCAGTGCCCATGTGTACGGATGACGCGGGTCATAGAAGACCTCTTCGGTCGTGCCGACTTCAACAATCTGTCCTGCATAAAGAACTGCAACGCGGTCGGCAACATTTGCAACAACACCGAGGTCATGCGTGATGAAAACGATCGTGTAATTGAATTCTTTCTGCAAATCTTTGATGAGCTTGAGAATCTGTGCCTGAATGGTAACGTCAAGCGCAGTGGTGGGCTCGTCGCAGATGAGGATCTTCGGCTGGCAGGAAAGCGCAATTGCGATAACAATACGCTGACGCATACCGCCGGAGTACTGGAAGGGATAATCGTCGTAACGGTTTTCAGCATTGGGGATGCCGACCTTACGCATCATCTCGATTGCACGCGCACGTGCTTCAACCTCGGAGCAGTCCTGATGCTTCATAATGATGGAGGAAATCTGCTTGCCGATGGTAATGATCGGGTTGAGCGATGTCATAGGATCCTGGAAAACGGTTGCGATTCTTCTGCCGCGGATACGGGTCCAGTCCTTTGCATATTTAAGCTTTGCAAGGTTGATAACGCAGGTACCGTGGATGCGTTCTTCGTTCTCGTCAAGGAACCTGACGCGGAAAGCGACATCATCGAATACATCGGTTCTTGTTGCGTCATCGTTAAGGTCGAGACCGTTTTTCATTGCGTTGCGAACAACCTTTACAAGGTCGTTTATCGCCTTGATGCGTTTTGCAACATTGTATCTGCCGACGGACAGATAAATTTCTTTTGCGATAATCTCGTTGCGCGCAATTTTGTCTGCGGAAACGGGCTGAGCACATGCCTCTCTGTACTGAGCGGTAAGCTGAGCCATTTCGGTCTTGAACTGGGTGTTATACGCAACGTCGTTGTTCATTGCCTGCTTATGTGCGGCAATGGTCTTTTTGCGCTCATCTTCAAGCTGCTTCAGTTCCTCGTCCATTTTTTTGATGCTGTGAGAAAGCTCCTTAAGGCGATCTTTCTCCTTGGACGGGTCAATTGTGAGCTTAAGGTTATAAGTCTCGGCTCTGCGGAATCTCAGATCCTCAATGCGGGTATCGAGCTTTTCAGCCTCTGCCTCGCTGAGGCTGGACCTGCGGATCCTGTCCTGCTTAAGCTCATTGATGCGGCGGTAGATTGCGGCACCGTTTTCATAGCGGGATGCTGCATTCAGCTTTGCATGAATGGACTTAATGCGCGCCTTAACCTCGGGGGTGTTGGGAACGGTTGTTTCGGCAAGTTCGGGATCATTGAAAACGATGGAACCGTTGCTGACATAGCCGTTATCATCGAGCATACCTGCGAAGGTTTTCGTGAATACGGATTTACCCGCAGCGGATTCGCCGACGATTGCGATCGATTCGTTCTCGTAAATATCCAGAGAGATGCCGCGGATAGCTGTCAGAATTCTGCCGCGAACGCGGAATTCGACTTCAAGATCCTTAACGGATAACAATACTTTCTTTTCTTCCATAGCGGTGTCCTCTTATCTGTGCGTTCTCGGGTCGGATGCATCGCCCAGGTTCTGACCGACAACATACAGGATAACCGTGATAATGGATGCCAACAGAACGGGGCTCCAGAACTCGACTTCCCAACCCGGGGTGACCATTGCGCTCTGTGCAGCTTGGATCAGCTTACCAAGGGACATCTCGGAAAGACCCATGCCGAGGTAGGACAGGAAGACTTCGTAAGAGATGTAAGAAGGAATCTCGGTAGCTGCAATTGTAACGATGACGGAGGTCATGAACGGGAGGATGTTTTTCATTGCAATGCGAACGGTGGAAGTACCGAGGCACTTCGATGCAAGGTTATATTCGCGGTCGCGGATGATGACAACCTGCGTTCTGATGAAGTATGCGATACCTATCCAGCCTGTGATCGTCATTGCGAAAACCATGGACCAGAAGCTCGCGGTGAACAACATAACAAGAACGGAAATCAGCAAAATGTACGGAACATTGCCGATAATGTTGTAGATAACCATCATGACGGCATCGACTTTTTTGGAGAAACCCCAAAGTGCGCCGACGGTGACGCCGACAGTCATGTTGATGAGTGCGCAGACAAATGCAAGGGAGAGGGAAATCTCCGCACCGTGCCAAATCGCATCGAAAGTGGACTGGCCGGCACCGCCGGTACCGAGAATGGTATGCAGGCTGAAGCCCCATTTGTCGATCGCCTTTGCGGGACTCAAATGCTTTGCGGTTGAGTCGAGCAGGTTTGCGTATGCATCATATCCGGAGAAAATCGGATAAATGTATGAAAAGATAATGATGAACGCCAGAATGGCAAGAACAACGATGTTTATCTTTTTCTTGAAGAACACACGGAAAACCGAATGCCAATAGGAGTAACGCGGCGCGGTAATCTTTTCGGAGTCGATGTTGCTGTCGCAGCGCGCAAACAACTCTTCCTCTTTCATACCGAGATCGCTGACATTTACCAATTCAGAAGCCATTTCTATTACCTCGCTTTCTGTACGAAGGAGATTCTCGGGTCAACGAGCGTCATGAGGAGGTCGCCGAGAATGATGGCAACAATCGACAGCAGCGCGTAGAACAGAGTCAAACCGACAATAACATTGTTATCGTACATGTTGATAGCCGTGGTGAGCAGGTTACCTGCGCCGGGAACAACGTAAACGCGTTCGGTGATGATCGCGCCGACAAGTGCGAACAGAACCGTGCCCGGGATACCGTGAATGATGGGGATTGCAGCATTTTTGAAGATATGCTTGCTGAAAATCTCACTCTCGGAAAGACCGCCTGAACGAGCGAACTTGACGTAGTCGGAGTTCATCTGGTCGATCATGTAGCGGCGCAGCCACTTCATCAGGTTACCGATGGAGGGAAGTGCGAGGGAGATAATGGGCAAAACATACATCAGCCATGTACCTTTATCAAGGTCGAAGGTTGTGGGCATACCGATGAGTCGGCCGAGAGCCTTAACCATGAAGATGTACGCAAGGGAGGGAACGGCGAGACTGAAAATGATATAAATCGTGCCGATCTTGTCGCCCAGCTTGTCTTTTTTGCGTGCCATGGAGATGCCTGCGGGAATACCGATGAGGTATGCAAGAAGACTGGACAGAATACCGAGGATGAACGAGAAGCCAACCTTGGAATAAGTCTTGTTGACAGTCTGAACGTTTGTGTAGTCATCGGTGAAACGCGCTGCGGTAACAGGGGAAGAATCCTTCGAACCTGCCGCATAAGTCGCTGTGTGAAGATCGTCCGCACTTTCCTCAACGAAACCGGTGGGGAAGGTCATCGGTCTCTTAACGAATGAACCCTGGGATTTGGTCATCGTTGTGAACACATCGACGCCCTGGTTAACAGAAAAGGAAGTACCGAGGGAAATGGTCAGAAGGTTCTGATGAACATAAGGGAATTTGTTGTTGAAATAGAGCAGGTACTTGTGAGTTGTACCGTTGCCCATGATAGCCGGGGAGAAAACTTTCTTTTCGGAACCGACGGGGTTATAGACGGGATCATAGAAAGTGAATGTCAATCCGCGATCGGCATCGGCAACGCCGCTTGCCTTGTGGATATTATCAACTGTGAAAATGCTCCCGAAGTATTTAAGCACACGAGAAATGAGGGGGACGTCACGATGCGCAAAAAGCTGAGGTGAACCGCCCTCGGCAAGACCGCGTCCGCTGGGTTTAAGAACGGCATTAAGTCGCACGACTTTATAGCCTTTGCCCTCATAGTATTTGGTGAATTTTTTGATGTAAGCTTGAGTTTCTTCAGAATCTTTTTCGGCAGTTCTGCCGAGTTTAACGGCGGTCTTTGCGGTTTCTTTATCAACCTCGCCGTTTCTTACCAAGCTGTTTACATAGTCAGCATAGGTAACATAATCAAGATAGCCGTATTCTCTCCATTTGCGGTACTTATAGGCTTCTCGAGCATTATTTGTCTGATGACTGTACACGGAGTCCTTTGCAAAAATAAGGTTACGATCAAGCAAAGAGAAAATCATGATCATAACGATTATCGTTGCAGCACATGCCGAAAGCACACCGGTCAGCAATCGCTTTAATAGATATTTCGTCATATTCAGCCCCTACTCCTTATAAAGATTACAACGGGGGAAGATACGAGGTCTTCCCCCATTGTCCGTTAGTGTTCTATAAAGCTAAGTTATTGTGCGAATGCGGTATTAGAAGAGACCGAGGCACTTAGCCATGTAACCTGCGCCGTCACCGAGCATGGTGTCGAGGTAGGTTGCGGGATCACCGTAGTCAGGACCCCAACCGGATACGTCGTACAGGGTGTAGTTAGCATCCTTGCCGGATTCGGTGTAGTAACCTGCATAGTACCACTCCTTAGCATCTGCACAGGAAACGAGGTTGACAACAACGCAGCCCTGGAGAGCTTCTTCAACAGACTGCTTGAGGGTCTGAGCGCGGTTGGTGTAGACGTCGGCGCCGGAATAGTAGGGCAGATCCATAACGATGGGGTTATCCTTGGAGATCTCAACGCCGAATTCTTTGAGCTCGGTGATTGCCTGCTGAAGCTCTTCGTAAGCGTTAGCAGGATTGTGCCAACCTGCGAAACCGTCGCTGGTCTGGTTTTCTGCATCCCATACCTTGATCTTAACGCCGTCAGCGTCGATCTGAGCCTGCATGATCTCACCGTAGTAGGTGCCCTTTGCAAAAGTCTTGGATTCGCCGTTGATTTCGACGGTTACATCTTCTTCAAGAGCGACGAAGTTACCGGGGGTGTAGGAGTTACGTACGGAGTTGAGCTTGAGCTCTTCGCCGACAACCTGTCCGTTGTAGGTAGCGATGTCAAGACCCATGCCGATTGCGCGGCGGAAGTGAACGTTGAGCATTGCAGCGTCGGTCCTCTTCTTCTGCTCGTCGGTCATAGTGGAAACAGCCTTGGTCTCGTCGTTGAAGTTTACATACGCATTACGGTTAAGGTTGAGGAACAGAACGAAGGAAGTAGCATCGGTATCGGAAACGGTGCAGTACTTCTCGAAGTTGCCGTCTGCCTTGCAGGCTTCGAGGGAAGCGGAAGAGAGACCGCAGCCGTCAAGAGTGCCTGCCTTGGTGTCTTCGTATGCCTTGGTGGGATCCTGACCATCGTTGAACTTCCAGGTGAGGGTCTTGATGGTGATGTTGTCCTTGTTCCAGTAGGTGGGGTTCGCCTCGAAAACGATGGTGTTTTCGGCGGTGTGGTTGGTTACGGTGTAAGGACCGCAGTAAGCGATGTCGTTAACAGTCTGACCGTACTTCATGGTGCCTGCGTCAACAGCTGCCTTGTAGTCGTCCTTGCCGAATACGCCGCCCTTGGACTCAAAGTAGGTACGGCTCATGGGAGCGAATACGTTGTAGCCAAGCATGGTGATGAAGTAGCTGGTGGGCTGGCAGAGGGTGTAAACAACGGTGTTGTCATCGGTTGCTTTAACGCCTACTTCTGCAAAATCGGTAACGTCGCCGGTGTTGTATTCGAGAGCGTTAACGATGATGTTTTCAACGAGGTATTCGAGACCGCCGCCTGCATCGAGCATATGCTGCATACCTGCAACAAAGTCGTCTGCCTTAACGTCTGCAACTTCACGGCCCTGTGCGTCAACCCACTTTGCACCCTGACGGATGTGGAAGGTGTAGGTTTTGCCGTCTTCGGAAACTTCCCAGGACTCTGCGAGAGCGGGCTTGATTTCGTTCTCGTTATCGTATTCTACGAGACCGTCGTAGGTGTTAACGATAGCTTCGGAGTCTGCGGAACGGGAGGTTGCGAAAGCGTCCCAGGTCTGGGGGTCGCTGACGTAACCCATGTTGTAGGTGTCCTTAAGGGTGTAGCCCTTTTCTTTCAGGTAATCGGTTGCCTTCTGGGAGTAGGTGCCGGTTCCGCGAACCTCATTCCACATTGCCTTGAGGTGAGTCTGATCCTCTGCGGAGATGAGCTCGGTGGTTACGAGAACATTGTGGAAACGGTCGGAGTCATTGCCCCAGAGAACGGTGGAAGCGGAACGCTTTGCAACACGGCTCATGCCGTAGTTGCCGCCGTTGGTGGTGCCGGGGATGAGAACAGCAGCTTCAAGAAGCTTTGCCTCAGCCTGTGCCATAAGAGCATAACGCTTGGAAACGTTTTGCTCTTCTTTTGCAGCCTGGTAAAGGGTGTTGAATGCGCCGAGCTGTGCATCATAGATAGCAGCAGACATTGCATTGTAGTCGCCGGTGGGGAGCGGAGTGGTGGGAACCGCGGTTGCGGGAACCTCGGACTCTGCCGGCTTGTTGGTGTTGTTGGGTGCGGGTGTGGTCTTGTCATCGCCGTTGTTCTTGCAGCCTACAAAGCCGAGAACCATGACGAGTGCGAGAAGAGCACACAGTACTCTTTTTAGGTTTTTCATCGGATGTCGTCCTTCCTAAATTTTTTTATTTTCACGCACAAGGCGCAAAAACCGAATTAAATGATGCAGATACGTGCGCCGCAATTAAGAACCCCGTGATTCGGGGTAGTATATGCCCGTGCACTTTAGTCTGACGCATTTATTATATCATCTTAACCGCCTTATCGCAAGTGTTTTTCTAAAACTTTTTTTATTCCTGCTTTTTTCAAAAAAACCTTTATCGGCTTAATTTTTCAGGAATATATCTTTCTTTTTTGATATTATATGCACAACATTTTTTCGTCTTTTTTCAAAAAAGTTCGTTTGCTGCACCTCCGAACGGTTTCGCGGCGGAGCGGTTCCCGCCCGGTTTTCGTCAATACTGTAATTTTGTGTCATTAATACGGTATTGCACCGAACGGCGGTGTATGCTAAAATCGAACCACGGCCGTTCGGCTCGCGGCGCAGACAATAAGGGTTCAAAGCGCAAAAACCGAAACCGCCGATTAAATTAACGTTTCAGTATTTCGGAGGGTCTCCAATGGCGAATTTTACCGAGCGGGAAATCAAACGCTCCTTTATTAAGCTTTTGAACGAAAAGCCGCTGAGCAAAATCAGCGTCCGCGATATTGTTGAAGACTGCGGGATCAACCGCAACTCCTTTTACTATCATTTTCAGGATATTCCCGCTCTGCTTGAAGAAATTGTTTCCGAGCAGTCAGCGGCGATCATTCAGAAATATCCGCAGCCGGATTCCCTTGAAGAATGCTTCCGCGCCGCATTTGAGTTCGCGCTCAGCAACAAACGCGCGGCCTACAACATCTTCAACTCCGTTAACCGCGACCTGCTTGACCGCGAGCTGCTTCGGCTGTGTGACAAAACGGTTTCCTCATATATAACAAAAAGCTATCCCGAAAGCGGCTCCTCCCGTCCGAACGCTGCCGTTATGCAGCGTTTCATCAAATGTGAGCTTTTCGGACTTATCATCGACTGGATGAACAACGGCATGAACGAAAACGCAATAACGGAGCTGCTCCGCTTTGCCGAATTCTGCAAGGAACTCCCTTCGATTGCAGGCGAATGATTCGCCTGCGAGTAATTCGCCTGCGAATGATTCGCCTGCGAGTAATCACCTGTTCATCGGCAGCCAACCGCAAATTAAAACATGCAAAATCTTCCGCTTCCCCGCCTCGCTGTCGGAGGCTTTTTTGTTTTATTCCCGCTGCTTTCTTCCCTTTTCAGCGTTTAAAGAATCGGTTTCGGAGCCGTATCCCCGTTCCTCTTTATCCGCTTTCACGGTTTTCCCACTTTCACCCGTTTCACCCGCCGCATTCCGCCCGGTTTGTGCAGTCGGCCTTTTCTGCACAAAAAACATTCATTTTTTGCCGTACGTCCGCTTTTCCGTCAACTGCATTGCGGCTGACCGTTTATTTTTTTCGTGCGCCGGGGTAGAATTCAGTCATAAACAAAAGCTTTCCCGCGGCGGCAGCCGTTCGGAAGGCGGAAAGAAGGCAAAATTTATGAAACTGCGTTCAACAAAGCCACTGCGTGCGGCAAAGGGCCTGTATATCGTCCTTTCTGCGGCTCTGTGCCTGATGGGCCTGCTGCTTATCATCGTTCCCGGTTTTTCCGCACAGCTTGTCGGCATTCTCTGCGGTGTACTGCTGATTGCGTTCGGCATCGTGCGGCTTGCCGGCTACTTTTCAAAAGATTTGTATCGTCTGGCGTTTCAATATGACCTGACGTCCGGCATATTGCTGATATTGCTCGGCATCATCATGCTCTGCAATCCGAGCAGCCTTATGACCGTTGTGTGCGTTGTTCTCGGGTTCTTCATTCTGACAGACGGATTGTTCAAGATTCAAATCGCACTGGATGCAAAGCGTTTCGGGCTGTCCAAATGGTTCCTTATCCTTGCGCTTGCGGTGCTGACCGCAATCCTCGGCGGCATTCTGATGTTCCGTCCCGGCCAAGGCACAAGGGCATTGATGGTAATGTTCGGCATATCGCTGCTCTCCGAAGGAATTCTGAATTTCAGCACGGCACTGACCGCCGTAAAAATCGTCCGCAATCAGGTTCCGGATGTTATCGATGTTGAATTTCACGAATAAACGACGCCGCTGTGCAGCGTCATATAACAGCTAAGACGAAAGAAGGAAAAAAGATGCGATTTTCAAAAGCGGTTGTTAAATACCGCGTACCGATACTCATTCTTGCGCTGCTGCTGATGATCCCTTCCGCTGTCGGCATGGCAAAAACAAGGATTAACTATGATATGCTCGATTATCTCCCCGAAGATATGGATACCGTCATCGGGCAGAATGATCTGATGGAGGATTTCGGCAAAGGTGCGTTCTCGTTCATTGTTATTGACGGAATGTCCGACCGCGATGTTGACAGTCTTTGCGAACGAATCAAACAGGTTGAACATGTTGAAACCGTGCTTTGGTATTCCTCCCTTGCGGATATAACGATTCCCAAAGAGCTGCTGCCGGACAGTATATATAACGAGTTCAACAACGGTGATTCAACCCTTGTTGCAGTGTTTTTGGACAGCGCAACTTCCGCAGATGTCACCATGGACGCGATAAGGCAGATACGTTCCGTGTGCGGCAGCCAATGCTTCGTTTCCGGCATGTCCGCGCTTGTCACCGACCTTAAGGATCTTTGTGAAGAAGAAGAACCTGTATATGTCGGGATTGCCGTTTTGCTCGCATGTGCGGCAATGGTTATATTCCTTGACAACTGGCTGATACCGTTTGTGTTCCTTGCCTCAATCGGCATGATGATCCTGCTGAACATGGGCACAAACTACTTCTTCGGCGAAATTTCGTACATCACAAAGGCTCTTTCCGCCGTGCTTCAGCTTGCGATCACGATGGACTACTCCATCTTCCTCTGGCACAGCTACAACGAGCAGCGGCAGCTGCATTCCGATCCGAAGGACGCCATGGCGGCAGCAATTCATGCAACACTGACAAGCGTTATCGGAAGTTCCGTAACGACCGTTGCAGGATTCATCGCGCTCTGCTTCATGTCCTTCACTCTCGGAAAGGATCTCGGCATTGTCATGGCAAAGGGCGTTGTCCTCGGCGTTATCGGCTGCGTGACGGTTTTGCCCGCAATGATACTTTTGCTTGACAGGCCGCTGCAAAAGCTGATGCACAAATCCCTGATTCCCGACATGAAGGGTTTCGCCAAAGGCGTTGTGCGCATCTTTCCGGTGTTCCTCGTTATCTTTGCGCTGCTGATTCCGCCCGCATATTACGGCTACAGCAAAACAAATGACGAAGTTTATTACGACATGGGTCAGTGCCTGCCGGAAGATATGGAATATGTTATCGCAAATTCAAAACTTTCGGAGGAGTTCGGCATTGCTTCAACGCACATGGTGCTTGTTGACGCCAAGCTGCCCGCAAGCTCCGTGCGCAGCATGCTGAACGAAATCGAGCAGGTCAAGGGCGTTAAATACGCACTCGGGCTTGAATCCGTCATCGGATCCGCCGTTCCCGAAGAGATCCTGCCGGACAGCATCCGAAGCATTTTAAAGAGCGACCGTTGGGAGCTTCTTCTCATCAACTCGGAGTATAAGGTTGCGGGCGACGAAGTCAACGGTCAGATAGACAGCCTGAATTCTGTCATCAAACGCTATGACAGTTCCGCAATGCTGATCGGCGAAGCCCCCTGCATGAAGGATATGATCGAAACAACGGGACACGATTTTGAAGTTGTGAACGCCGTATCGATAATTGCGATATTCATCATCATTGCCGTTGTCGAAAAGAGCCTCTCTCTGCCGTTCATTCTCATTGCGGTCATTGAGCTTGCGATCTTCATCAATCTCGGTCTTCCGCATTATCTCGGCCAGTCCCTGCCGTTCATCGCACCGATATGCATCAGCACGATTCAGCTCGGTGCAACGGTCGACTATGCAATACTCATGACAACACGCTACAAAGCCGAGCGGCTGAACGGCTGCGGCAAGCGTGAAGCGGTATCCGCGGCACTCGCCGCCTCCGTCCCGTCGATAATCGTATCCGGCATGGGATTGTTCGCCGCAACTTTCGGCGTTGCAATTTATTCGGATATCGACATCATAAGCTCCATGTGCATGCTCATGGCAAGGGGCGCGGTTGTCAGCGTTGTATGCGTAATCTTCATCCTTCCCGCATTGCTGATGCTCTGCGACAGGATCGTTATTGCAACAACTCTCGGAATGCGCAAACTTAAGAAACACGGCGGCGACTGAATGCCGCGATAACACCGGCCGAGTGCCAAACGGCCAAATATTGAACGAAAGGGAAATCCCGAACGCTGTCCGCACCCGGAACCTTTCCGGAGAACTCTCCCGCAAAGTCGGGCACCGATTTCCGGAAGGTCCGGCTGCACGGCAAATATCAAATTAAATTTTTCGGAGAATTAATATAATGAAAAGGAATATTAAAAAACCGCTTTGCATCACGCTTTGTACGCTCCTGCTTGCAGGCAGCATCGGAATTGCGGCTCACGCTGCCGTTCCGAACGAAAAAAACTTCGGCACTGCCGCCGCATCGAACGGCACCGCCGACTTGAGCAGCCTCAATTCAGACATGCTCGCCGCAGCCGCCCCGTCCGCCTCAACCGGCAGCCCTCTTTCGGACGCATACGAACAGAACAGCAAGACCGAAACCGTTTACGTTTTTGCTTCCGCCTCCGGTGAAGTTCATAAAATCATCGTCAGCGATTGGATTCATAACCCGCTCGGAAGCGACACTCTTACCGACAGTTCAACTCTCGGCAGCGTCGAAAACGTTAAGGGCGATGAAACCTATACCGTGAACGAAGCGGGACTGCGCGTGTGGGATGCAAAGGGCAATGATATCTATTGTCAGGGCACCGCCGACAGGGAACTCCCCGTTTCTGTCAGCGTTTCCTTCAGTCTGGACGGCGTTCCCGTTTCGGCGGAAGAGCTTGCGGGCAAAAGCGGCAGGGTAAAAATTCGTTTCGACTACATAAACAAATGTTCCGAAACCGTTGAAATCGACGGCAAAAAGGAAGATATTCACGTTCCTTTTGCAATGCTGACCGGCGTTCTGCTTGACGGAGATGTTTTTTCAAACGTTGAAGTTTCAAACGGAAAGCTTGTTAACGACGGCGACAGGATAATTGCCGCAGGGCTTGCATTCCCCGGCCTTCAGGAGAATCTCGGTATCGACAGCGAAAAGCTCGAAATTCCGAATTATGTCGAAATCACTGCCGATGCAAAGAATTTCAAGCTCACCAACACCGTCACGATTGCGGCAAACGAACTTTTCAACAACATTGATTCATCAAAATTCGATGATATTGACAGTCTGAAATCTTCCATGACCGAGTTATCCGATTCGATGACCGCACTTACGGACGGATCGTCGGCACTTTACGACGGATTATGCACCCTTCTTGAAAAATCGGACGAACTTGCAGCGGGCATTGATGCACTTGCCGAAGGTGCAGCCCGGCTTAAGGCAGGTGCGCAAAGCGCAGCTCAGGGCGCGGAAAGTCTTTGCGGCGGTGCGGATGCGCTTGCGGCAGGACTTGCGCAAATCGATTCCGGCAGCGCAAGCCTTAACAACGGCGCGGAACAGATTTTCAATTCGATGCTTGCCAATGCAAATGCACAGCTTGCGGCCGCAGGGCTTGATATCCCCGCGCTGACAATCGAAAACTATGCGCAGGTTCTGAATGCCGTCATTGCGCAGCTCGGCGGCAATGCTCCCGCGATAGAGCAGCTTAAGGCGCAGCTGGACAGCTATAACGCTTTCTATACCGGCCTGCAAAGCTACACCGCAGGCGTCGGCAGTGCAAAGCAGGGCGCGGATAATCTCGCAGCGGGCGCAGCTCAGCTCCGTGACGGCACAGGCGCACTCAGCACCGGTGCAGGTTCGCTTTACGACGGCATTTTGGAACTCAAGAACGGCATTCCCGCTCTTTCCGACGGCGTTTCACAGCTCCGCGACGGCGCAATGCAGCTCAACGACGGGCTGAACGAGCTGAACGAAAAAGGTATCCAAAAGCTTATCGATGCCGTGAACGGCGATGTATCCTCCCTTGCTGCGCGGCTCCGCGCAACGGCGGATGTTTCCAAAGAATACAAATCTTTCTCCGACCTTGCCGAAGGCACGAACGGCAGCGTAAAATTCATCTATCGCACCGAGAGTATCGGCTGAAGCCGAACGGATGCTCTCCCAAATAAATAAATGACTTTCGGCAGAAGGGCTCGATCCGAAAAAGGGTCGGGTCCTTTTTGACGAGGGCGGGGGGGAATTAGGAATTAGGAATTAGCAATTAGCAATTAGGAATTAGCAATTAGGAATTGACAATTTAAAATCGAGAATGTTTGTCTCCCCTGAAAGGGGAGGGGAGCCGCGAAGCTGCGGAGGTACCGTGCCGCTCATGCCGTCAATCAGAAAGAGCCCCATCCGTGCGGATCGGGCCTGACCCATAATCGAATAGGCATCATCGGATACGAGAAAGAGCCCCATCCGTGCGGATCGGGCTCTTCGTTCTGCGCACCTCCGTCATGCGGAGTGCGCTCTGTATTTATGTTTATCTTTTGTTTTTATAATACATGCGCTGGAAGCACTTTACGATCTCAACAATTACGATTGTTGACAATGCAAGTGCGAACGCGATAACGAATTCATCAAAGCCGAAGTCCGTTGCAAGGCTGAACACTTCCGCTATCGGATCGATGAAAACGACCGCACTCGTGAGCAGCAGCGCAAGCGCAAACGAGCCCCAAAGCCACATGTTCTGTCCCTTTTTGGCAAATATGCTGCCGTGTTGGGTACGCATGTTGAAGCTGTGGAAAATCTCCGCAAGATTCATCGTTAAAAACGCCATGGTCATGCCGTGCGGACTTGCCGCGCTGCCGATAACGTTCCATGTGCCGAGGTCGCGGAAATGCCCGATGCAGTATGCCGCAACGGTTATTGCAGCCAGCATAACGCCCTGATAGGCAACTTCAAACCCCATGCCGTTTGCGAATATGCCTTCTTTCGGATTGCGGGGAGGACGCCGCATAATGTCATCATCCTCACGTTCCATTGCAAGCGAAAGCGCAGGGAAGCAGTCCGTGATAAGGTTTATCCAAAGCAGATGCACGGGTTCAAGTATCGTGAAGCCCAAGAGCGTTGCCGTAAAGATGCTCAGCACCTCACTCGCATTGGAAGCAAGCAGGAACTGAATCGCCTTGCGGATGTTGTCGTAAATGCGCCTGCCCTCTTCAACGGCGGAAACGATGGTTGCAAAATTATCGTCCGCAAGCACCATATCGGCAACATTTTTTGTGACATCCGTGCCTGTGATGCCCATGCCCACACCGATATCGGCTGTTTTGATGGAAGCTGCATCGTTCACGCCGTCGCCGGTCATTGCGGTAACTTTGCCTCTGCGCTGCCATGCCTTGACAATGCGCACCTTGTGTTCGGGCTGCACGCGGGCATACACCGAATACCTGTCAATATTATTGTAAAGCTCATCATCGGACATTTCGTTCAGCTCCGCGCCCGTCAGCGATTCGGATGCATCGGAAATGATTCCAAGCTGTTTTGCAATTGCAACCGCCGTATCACGGTGGTCACCGGTTATCATGATGGGACGGATCCCCGCCTCGCGGCATTCTTTGACGGCCGCTATCGCTTCCGGGCGAACCGGGTCTATCATGCCGGTAATTCCGATGTATGTAAGATTTTGTTCGAGATACTCCGGCGTTGTGATCGCGGGCTTTTCGTCCCATGTCCGCATTGCCGCAGCGAGTGCACGCAGTGCATCATCCGCCATGGATTTGTTCTCCGCAAGTATTTCGCGGCGCAGCGCATCCGTCATCGGCACGACTTTGCTGCCGTCGAAATAACCCGTGCAGCGTTTGAGCAATTCATCCGGCGCACCCTTTGTGAATTGGATTATTTCCCCGTTATGGTTGTGAACGGTGGTCATAAGCTTTCTCATGCTGTCGAACGGAGCTTCCGCAATGCGGGGGTATTCCGCCTTCAAAGCAGGTTTTTTCAACCCGAGTGCGGTTGCAAAATTCACAAGCGCACATTCTGTCGGTTCGCCGACCGCTTTCTCCGTTTCGTCGGGTTCCGCATCGGAACAGAGCGACATCGCCGTTGCAAGCAGCTTTTCGTCACGGCCCGCGGTGCGCACAACCGTCATTCGGTTCTGGGTCAGCGTGCCTGTTTTGTCGGAGCAGATAACCTGTGCACAGCCGAGAGTTTCAACGGCTGTAAGCTTCCTTATGACGGCATTGCGCCTGCTCATTTTCGTAACGCCGATCGAAAGCGAAATTGTAACAACGGTTGCAAGCCCTTCCGGAATTGCGGCAACCGCAAGGCTGACCGCAACCATGAATGTGTTCAGAACAAGTTCGGGCGTGATGCCGCTTTTTGCCGTCAAAAGGCTGAAGCCGAACATAAAGATGCATATGCCGATGACAATATACGTCAAAATTCGGCTGAGCTGGCCGAGTTTAATCTGCAAAGGCGTTTGTCCGCTCTCCGCTTTTGTGAGTGCGTCGGCAATCTTGCCCATTTCGGTATCCATGCCCGTTGCGGTGATAACGGCATAGCCCCTGCCGTACACGATGGTTGAACCCATATAGACCATGTTAACGCGATCTCCGAGCGGACATTCTTTGCCGGTCAGATCCTCAATGGTTTCAACCTGTTTGTTGACGGGAACGCTTTCTCCCGTCAATGCGGCTTCCTCCGCCTGCAGGCTTGCGCATTCGATAACTCTCGCATCCGCCGGCACCGCGTCGCCCGCTTCAAGCAGCACAACATCTCCGACAACAAGTTCTTCGCTCTTGACAAGGCGAACCATGCCCCCGCGCAGAACTCTGCTTGTTGCCGAGGACATCGCCTGCAATGCCTCGATCGCTTTTTCCGCTTTGCTCTCCTGATAAACACCGAGGACAGCGTTCAGCAAAACGACCGCAATAATTATTATCGTGTCCGAAAAACTTTCCTTTTCAACAACCGAAACAACGCCGGAAACAATTGCCGCCGCGATAAGAATTATTATCATCGGGTCCTTGAGCTGATTGAAAAACCGCGAAAGCAGGGATTCCTTCTTTGCTTCTTTCAGCTTGTTTCTGCCGTTTCGCTCAAGCCTTGCTGCCGCTTCCGCATCGGAAAGCCCCTGCCCGCACGAGTCGAGTGACTGCAAAACGTGCTCTTTGTCTTCGTAGTAGTACCTCATTATTTGTTTCAATTCCCTTTCCACACCGTTCGCCTGTTTTGTTATTCTGCCTTTTTTATACGGCGTTCAACCGTCCGCAAAGCGAAAAACCTTTGAGTTACGCAAATCCATAAAAAACAGACTCCCTGCCGCACACGAAAACAAACCTGTGGTCTTTCGGTGCTGCATGAGTCTTGCTTGTTATGTGACGTTAAACGAAATATTCATGTCAGCCGAAGCCTTTGAAATTCCCGTCATCGGGGTAACGCCCGCACCAAACGCGGCTGCACTTCCGTGCGCTGCGTCAGTGTTGTTGATGCGTGCCGCGGAACCTGCGTCCCGTGAAACTACTCCCTCATTCGCTGATTGCAGTATTCGGTTCTGATTAAATATTTTATCATGTCAATGCATTGCAGTCAAGCCGCATACATGAAATATACAGTTCGACTGTCCTCTGATATTCTCGGGACAATCGTGTGGCATTATCACCGTCCGCATTCTCATGCTTTGTTCCGCATTCGAAATTCGGAGTTGTTTACCGTTTGCCGTTCCGTTCGGCATTTTGCGCCCTGTATGCGTTGATATCGGCATCCGAAAGCTCGTCCGCCATTCTGAAAAGATAAATATGCCAACCGGATTTTGCAAGGTAATAATACGGCTGCACGAACAGCACCCGCGCAATGCCGAAAGTCAGCAGCCCCAAAAGATGCCAGTACCAGAAGCTTAAATCGAACAAAAACAGATCCCATTTATAGCCTTTGGTCAAACGGGCGGAAAACTCCATTGCGTCCTTCGGCGTGAGCTCGGGATTTTCCACCAGCAGGTACGGCGTGAGCCAGTATTCGTAATGCTTTATGATTCCCGGAACGATGAAAAGCAGCGACCAGAGAAAAACGCGAATATTCACCATCATCATTCCGCTGAAGTTATGCCAATATCTCCGAAATCCGAACCTGATAAAATCGAGCGGTCTTATCTCTTCGGCCCAAAAAATCTGATACAGACTGTCCTGTGCACCCACTCTCATATTCTGCTGAACAAATATGCTTATCGGCAGCACTATGAGCATGTTTCGAAGAATTATCCGCAGCGAAAAGCACAGCAGAGGAATCGACAGCCCCGCAAACCCGCAGCGGCGTATCGTTGAAGAAATAATGCCGACCGCCCAATGGCTGCCCAGAGATTTGTGAATCACCCACGGGATCAGGTTCATCATGCAGGCAAAAGTCACGCTGAAAATATACTCCCTTCCCATCGCTTCCCTGGCCATCTTCTTCAATTCCCGCCGCACACCGGCGATTTTATCCCATTTCATTTGCGCGCTCCTTTCGGTTTTTTGCAGAGACAGCTTCCGAAGCACCGTCGATATTTTACAACTGAATTCGGGAACGCTCCGGGCAATTCGCTTTCGGTAAAAAAGTTGAATTTACGGTATTTTTTCGCCGAAACAGCCTTCAATCGGAGTCTTCTTGAATTCATTATACCTTATTCCGCAGCAGAATTCAAATACCGAATATAATAAACATTCTCCCCTCGGCGGTTCGCACTTAAAAACGTTTTCCCGGAAAGCACCGTTTAAAGACAGTTTTCCGGGAATAACAGTTTTTCGGCTTTTTTTACAAAATTATCATTCGGAGCATTTCGAATTGTGCAGGCATCCTCATCCGAAAATGCAGTTCAGCACCGCAAGCAGCCCGATTCCCGCTGCCGTCGGTATGACCGCCGCCGCCGCAGTCCAGCCGATACTCCCCGTTTCCTTCTTTATCGTCAGCAGTGTTGTGCTACACGGCGAGTGCATCAAAGTGAACAGCACGGCGGAAACAGCCGTCATCGCCGTCCAACCGTTGCCCGAAAGCACTTCCGAAAGGGCGGCATATGAGCTTATTTCCGTAAGGCAGCTCCCTGAGGTGTATGCCATCAGCATTATCGGAATCACAAGCTCGTTTGCGGGCAGCCCCAAAATGAATGCCGCAAGTATCACCCCGTCCAGCCCGATAAGCCTTGCCGCGGGATCAAGCCATGAGCAAAACCACGAAAGCAGCGTTTCCCCGCCCGCGCTGATATTTGCAAGCGCATACACCGCAAGTCCCCACGGAGCCGCAACGGCTGCCGCGCGCCCGAGAACATGCAGTGTTCTGTCCAGCACGCTCCGCACAATGACCTGCCCTATTCGCGGCACGCGGTAAGGCGGCAGTTCAAGCGTAAATGCGGAGCTTTCGCCGCGAAGCAGGGTTTTTGAAAGGATGAACGACACCGCAAGCGTTGCCGCAGCCGAAAAAACAACAACAAGCGCAAGCACACCCGCCGCCGTGAGCGAACCCGCTGCGGATCCGCCGCTGTTGCCTGCAAGAAAAAGCGAAATCAACGCGATAAGCATCGGAAACCGTCCGTTGCAGGGCACAAACGAATTCGTCAGGATCGCAATCAACCTTTCCCTTTTCCCCGAAATGATTCTGCACCCGACAACACCCGCCGCATTGCAGCCGAAGCCCATGCACATTGTCAAAGCCTGTTTGCCGCAGGCATTGCAGCGCGCAAACCCCTTATCAAGGTTAAACGCAATCCGCGGAAGCACTCCGAGGTCCTCCAACAGCGTGAAAAGCGGGAAAAAAATCGCCATCGGCGGCAGCATGACCGCCACGACCCATGCCGTTGTGCGATACATGCCCGAAAGCAGCGCGTCGGTTATCATATTCGGCATTCGAATTGCGTCGAACAGCTTCCGCAGCAGAGCTTCAAGCGCAAACAACCCGCGCGACAACAGTTCGGAAGGGTAGTTTGCCCCGCGTATCGTGAGATAAAACACGCCGAAAAGCATCAGCAGCATCAACGGCAATGCGGTAAATTTTCCCGTCAGTATTTTATCTATGCGCCGTGTCATCCGCCGTACATCGCCGACCTCGCCGCATTCACCGCAGCGTTTGCAGGCTTTGCCGCCGCATTTCATGCAGCCCGCGCATTTTTTTCGACCCAGGCACTCTCTCCCGCAGCTTTCCGGCGGCACAACCGTCACAACTCCGCAGCAAAGTTCACGACAGGCATCAAGAATGCTCTTTGAAGCCGCATCCTCAAGCGATACCTCAGCCTCCGGCGGCGGGTTTTCCTGTTCACCGTCTTCGTTTTTATCGGATTTATTCGAACAGCCGAATGGCATTCTCCCGCTGTTTTGCAGGTACTCCGTTACGCTTTTCGGGTATTGAATGCGGTAAACATTTTCGGGCGGGTTTGCCATCACGCGTTTCACGGCTTCAAGCAATTCGCAAAGCCCCTCTCCGCTCCGCGCCGAGCAGAGCACGACCGGGACGCCAAGCCGCATTTCAAGCCGCTCCGCGTCAATATGTATTCCGCATTTTCGTGCTTCATCAATAAGGTTTATGCATATGACGACCTTCTCCGTGATTTCGATAATCTGAAGCGCAAGCGCAAGGCTCCGCTCAAGGCAGGTTGCGTCAAGAACAACCGCCGCCGCATTCGGTTTCCGCTCTTTAAGAAAATCCCGTGCAACCGCTTCCTCCCGCGAACGCGGGCTCAGCGAGTAGCAGCCGGGAAGATCCACAAGCTGCCACGGCTCCTTTTTGCATTTGCCGCTGCAAAGTTCTATTGTTTTGCCCGCCCAATTCCCCGTGTGCTGTTTCAATCCCGTAAGCGCATTGAACACGGTGCTTTTGCCGACGTTCGGATTGCCCGCAAGCGCAATAACGGGAAGATTCGTTGCTTCAAACCCGCCTTGCGACGCACTGCGCCCGACAGATGAATTCGTAAGTCCCATTTCATCACCCCTCTTTATTTTCCGCGCCGCTGTTGCAGCGGGCAGCGAAACACATATTGCAGGCTCCGTCCTCCGCACGAACCTTAATTTCCGCCGCATCCTTTCCCCGCAAAGCCGTCACGGTTCCGCGCACAAGGTATGCGCGCGGATCTCCGGGAGGGCTTTTAAGCACGCATTCAACATGCTCCCCCGCCGAAAAGCCCAGATCCATCAGCCTCCTGCGCATGCCGCCGCCTGTGTTCAGTTCAAGGATGACCCCCGCCTGCCCCGGTTCAAGTTTATCCAATGTCATTACAAACTCAGCAGCCGGCTCATTGTCTCCGTTATACTCTTTACCTCCGCTTTTCTTCCATTCCTTTCCATGCATCGGACCCAATACCCCCGTATGTTCGTTTGCTGTCATACTATGCGCACACTCTTTCCGCCGTGAAATGAATTTTTCGATGCCGTTGTGAGCACGGACTCCTACAATTATTTCGGCCGCGACGGGACTTATCTTGACGAAAAGCTTCTTCCGTTTGTCAAGCGCGGCGGATATGTTTACATTGCAATTCCCGGCATGGTTCGGGATTGCCACGACAGCCTTCCTTCCGAACTGCTTCTCTCGTGGACACCGGAACAGCTTGACTATATGCACGATGTATCGTATTGGACGGATATGGTTTCAAAATGCCGCGGCGCAAAAGTGCTGACCGTTGAACAAATGCAGAGCAACGAAGAAGTTTGGGCGGACTGGCTTGCACAGGATAACGAGTATGCTGTCGGCGACAGGCGTTCAATGGATGCCGGTGCGGGAAAATATCTCAATTTCATCAAAATAGTTTTGCAAAAAAAATAATTTCGCTTTTTGGGGAATTGTGCAAATAACTCTTTCGGGCATAAGCATAACGATTCAATTCGCTTATGCAGATTATGCAGATTACTTCCGCGAAAAAAAACACGGGCACACCGTTCGGTGCCCCCGTGTTCGTAATTATGCCGTTATTTTGATGTTATCGTAATGCTGTGCCGCATCCGTTTCTGCGGCGAACTCATTCTGCAAATTTACCGAGCGTTTTCTTTGTGGTTAAGGAATGCACCGTAAATGTACAGTCCGGGAACGATCAGCCCGATCACAAAGCTCAGCACGTTAAATTTGCCGCCGCCAATCACTTCAAGCACGTTGCTGATAACGGCAAGAGCGATAACAATGATACCCCATGTGATGCATTTCTTTGCATTTTCGGGCTTGTTGCAATGCTTAACACCGTTGATGCCTGCAATAAGCTGAATGATGCCGCCGACAAGCGTAGTTGCAAGACCCAGATAGAATGCAAAACCAAGTGTTGAAGCACCGGCGAATTTTGCAATCAGTGCGCCGACGCCGCCGATGATAACCCCGAAAAGAATCGAAAGCGCCGCTCCGATTATCATAAGAATGCCAGTAACCTTTAAAAACTTTTGACCTTTCATTTTTCTTCCTCCGAAATATTCTTTATTTACTGTTTTTACTTACCGTCCGCCGAGATCCGGCGGAAAAATATCATACGCTGTGAGCTTGCTGTCGTCAGCGGAGAACGTGTACACATTGGGTTCGTCCCGCAGTTCGGGCATGATCGTTGCCGAATATTGTCAACGACTGCTCACCGTTCTGAGCCGCAGGCTCATTCTGCATTTTTCATTTGCCCTTGCCGTCAAACTCTCATGTCACTTTGATGTCGGCACCGAGATCGTCCTTCCGTTTACCGGCAGGAACGTCCTTCAATGTGCCGCGAACCGCAAAGGAGCCGGTGCAGCAAGGGCATGATTTGGTGCAGGGATTCTTCCGCTTCTTTTCATTCCCGTTCTCTCTTTCTTCTTTGATTTATGAATTTGTCCCTTTCGGGCAAAAACCGGTGTTTGCGCCTGCCGAAAAGTCGTAATGCGCCGTACCTCGGCAATGCTGAAAAAACTTTAAATGATTACACCCTTTCAAGAAGCAGCATATCCATGCAGTATATCAGGCTGCCGTCGGGCTGAACCTTGATTTCAAAATAGGGGTCGATCTCGCTGCCCATTATTTCGCCCTCAATATCCTCAAGATAGTAGAATTTCCCATCGACTTCCTTCCACGGTTTGGATTCCGCAACAAAGTATCCGTCACGAACCCTTTCGCCGTGCTTTGCTGCGTCTTCAAGTTCTTCCGCCGAAAAGCTTAAGAGCATATCCAGACTTCCTTCCGGAGTGAACTCGAAGATCGCATTCGCCATCGGCGCAAACTCTTCAAATATTTCTCCTTCGGGCATATTGTCCGGGGTGCACTGAATAACGCCGTCAAGTGTCGGAATATTGAGTTGTTTAACCTTCCATTTGCCGATAATGTCCATTTTATTCTCCTTTTCGAATAAGAATACCTTGCTGGATCGAAAAACAGCATTTTTCGGGTTTTATGCCCACGGATCGGCTTCCTTCGGAGTCCTTACGCCTGTAAGCAGATATTGTTCCCAAAGGAACCATTTGCCGTCGCTGCCCCTCTGGCGCAGTTTAATGGGTCGGGGTGAATCGGCACCGCCGCAGGGAATGAACAGTTTCATATACCCCTGTTCCTCAGCCGAAACATGATTGCTTTCGATTGTGACTTTGTAAGGTTGTGCCGGAGTGTAGTTGTTGTCCGGAGTTGAGCCTGCAAAATAGGTGAACGGGAGATAAGTCTTTCCGTCGCGGAACCTGTCATTAAGAAAAGAAATATCCTGACCGTTGAGCGGGCGCGGGCCGCGCAGCCAATTCAGCATTTCCGTTCCTGTTGACCTGTCCGCTGCATATGCGCAGAGCGCAAGCACTGTCAGAGCAGCCGTTGCGAACGGCGTGTCCAGCTTGGCCTCGGGCAGAGCCTGCATTTCGGCAAGGCTTTCGGGAAGAGCGGAGAAAGTGAATGTTTCCCTCTTCGTTCCGATTGTATTGCCTACGGAACGTGCCGCATCCTTCGCCGTCTTTTCCGCTACGTTTTTAAGTCTGTCAAAAATACTCATTTTTATCTGTTTCCTTTCAATGGAATTTCTTTTTCTCATGCAGTGCCGCCGCATCTCGCCGCATCCCTGTCCGATCCACCTGCCGCGCCGGTTAACCGGGCTGAAGCAGGGATGCGCCGAAATGCTTATGGAGGTCGGAACTGTTGAATCAGTTTAAACTTAACAATCTGCGTGCATTTTATTTAAAAGCTTCCGCCGCCCCCGCCGTGGGTGGAACCCGAGGAGGATGTGTGCGTGCTGCTTCCGCCGTCCGAATCGCTGTTGCTTTTTGGCTTTGGAGAAACTGCAACCGTGCGGTAAAGGAACAAATCGCGGCTTACCGTGATATTCATGCTGCCCGGGCGAACATAGCTGTTTGCCTCCGCTTTGTATCGAACGGTCTTAAGTTTCGATTTCATAACACTGACGGCAATAAGTGCGATAACAAGACCTATGCCGAGTGAAATAGGGATATATTTGAACGAAAGGGGTTTTATCGGAAGGTTGGAAGTATCGTACGGTCTGCCTTTTTTTGCCTGATCGGTGAACCTGTCGCAGAGATCCGCAAACCCGAAAAATGTGCCTGCGTAATCTGCCGATTTCATCTTCTCTTTGAGCTCCTCACCGATGTATTTGATTCCCGCATCGGTAAACACGGTGATTCCGTATCCCCTTGTTGAAATATGCCACTTTCTGTCGCCCGTGCTGATAAGCAGCAGCACGCCGCTTCGATCCTCGCCGCGACCGAATCCGCAGTAGTCGAAAATGTCATCCGCACAAGCCTCCGCAGTTGAGCCGTTAAGGCTTTTCACCGTGCATACAACATAGTCCATTCCGTACTTGCTGCTGAGCTCACCCAGTTTTTTCATAAGTTCGGCGCGCTGTTCCGGTTTGATCATGCCGGCACCGTCCAGAACGCATGTGAACTCATCCATTGATCTTATCTCTTCCGGAAGCCTTTCAAGCCCCTCAAGCCCCTCATCAACGGGAGTATCGTTGGGATAAATTTCAAAAACATAGCTTTCGGCAAGGTCGATATATGCCTTGATGCCGCCAAAATAGGTTTCGGGTCCGTTATATGCATCGCGCAGCGCATCTTCCTGTTCTTTCGTCAGCATGTTCTGCATATTGCCGCCGCACAGTATGTGCCACGACGAATCCGGACCGATCGCAAAAAAGATTCTGCTCTCACCGTTTCCCATATCGGGATAGTTTGCCATGTAATCAACAATGCTGTCGCCCGCCGCTGCTTCATTCTCCGCCAGCAGGAACAAAATATCCGTTCCGCAGGCTTCCGATGCATGCTCCGCATATTCGTTGAGCTCCGCAAGCTCATCTGCGGGTATTGAATCCGTCTCATCCGCAACATATACTCTGCCGCCGTACGCGCTTACGGGCGCAAATGCCGTCAGGGCGATAATCGCGGCAATAAGAATTGCAATGATGCTTTTGGGGGAAAGAGTGTTCTTTTTCATTTTCGCATTCCTCCTTACAGGATTCTGAGAAGCCGCAGCAGCCAGCATATGCCGTAAACGGCAGCTCCCAAACCAACGGTCAATCCGAGTGTCCACTTCGCTGCGGCGGATTTATCCACCGGCAGATCTCCGATGAATTTGCCCGTCTGCCCGTTCATCGCAAAGGTGTATTTGTTTCCGTTCCACGTTGTGTTCAAAAGCCAAACGGGATAAAGCGCGTATTTTGCCTTGCCGTTATGCAGCTGAACGCTGCTTGCTTCTTTCCGCACGTTTACGTAGCCTTTAACGGTTGAAGCAAAAGCTTCCTCAACGGAACGCTTGACTCGCTCGTTTGCACGGTCGATGCTGTGTTCCGCATCAACATCGTATTTATCCGCCAGATAACCCGCAAGGTATGCCGTTTGGAAATCCACCGCTTCCGAAAAATCGAAAGGCTCGATGGACTCCATAAGGTCATCCGCCATTTTTTCGGAACCGTCAACCGGAACATTCTCGAACCCGATGCTGCCGCCGCGCTGAACCATGTAGTGACTCGTTGGGGTATATCTGTTCTCGCTGTCCTCGTACGACGGATGAACAATCTCTGCGTGATAGCGCACGTTTGCATCCGCTTCCGCATCGAACAGCCAGAAGGGGACATAAATTCCCTTTATTTCATCGATGCGATTTTGATCGCGGAACAGCTTCGGCAAAAGGCGTTTGCCTTCAATATGCCGCATATAAGCTGCCTTTGCCGCCTTTTTGTCCAGCTTGAACGGAATCACATAATCCGGTTTGAGCATTCCGGAAAGTCTGCCCTTCATAATGACCGGATTATCGCAGAAAGGGCATTTTGTTGCCGCCGTTGTCTCATTCGCAACTATTTCGCCGCCGCAGGAATTGCAGCTGTAATTGCAAAGGCCGTCCGCCTCGCCCTGCTGCCATTCACTTCCCGCATCGGTCTGCCATTCCATGTTGTCGGCCGAGTCGCCTTCCAGCTCCTCTTCATAGCCTTTTAATGTTTCAATTTCAAATTCCGTATCGCAATACGGGCATTTCAGTTTTTGCGCAGTGCTGTCGAAGGCGATTGCGCCTCCGCAGCACGGGCATTTATATTCCTGTAAATTCTGCATAAATCTCTCCCTGCAAAACCGTTGTGGAAAAATTTTTTCCGTTAAATCAGTTCCTTATTATTAAAACGATGCGAGCTTTCCGAATTCGGAAAGCTTTTCAAATCGCCGAAACATTTGCTTTCAGTTCGTCATGCGGTCGCATTTCACGGTCGGCAGCAAAGAATGCTGTCCGCATTCTCCGCCGCCGCACTGAAAGTTCAGTGTAAGGAGTTTATTGTTTTACTTAACGTCTTTATCGTCGAACACGTCTCCGCATTCGGGGCAGAATTTCGGCGGGTGCGCAGGGTCTGCGGGTTCCCAGCCGCATTTGTCGCAGCGGTACAGAGGTGCACTCGCAGGCTTTTTTGCACCGCAGTTTGAACAGAATTTACCTTTGTTGACCTTTCCGCAGGTGCAGGTCCAGCCGTCCTGTGCAGGTTCGGGTTTCTTTGCGCCGCACTCCGGACAGAATTTGCCCGTTGCCGTTGCACCGCAGCTGCATTTCCAGCTTTCGCCGGCGGGCTTGGGTTCGGGTTTCTTTGCGCCGCATTCGGGGCAGAATTTGCCCGTTGCCGTTGCACCGCAGCTGCATTTCCAACCGTACTGTGCGGGCTGCTGCATCTGCTGAGGCTGCTGCATCTGCTGAGGCTGCTGCATCTGCTGCTGCCCCATGTTGTAAAGGTTCTGTGCCGCACCGAAACCGCCTTGGCCGCCCATGCCGACCATGCCCATGCCCATGAAGCCCGTCATTGCGCCGGCAGAGTTGCCCGCGGCGGTCTGCATTGCATCGGCGGTTGCGTTCGTCATCCTTCCCGCCATTGCAAAGGGGTTGGAGCCGATGTTCACCGCGTCCTCGATTTCGTTGATCTTCTTCATGTCCGCATCGGTCAGCGTGATGGGATTGAGCGCGATTTTCGCAACGGAAATGCCGCGGTTCTCGATCCATTCCTGTTTCAATGCGTCGTTCATTGCCGCCTTAAGCTCGTTTGCCTTTGCGGGAATCTGTGCCGGGCGCAGCTCCTGTTCGGCAAGCGCACCGAGCGCGGGCTGCAGCGCATCGACAAATTCGACCTTGAGCTGAGCGTCTATCTCATCGCGCGTGAACTCCGTTGCAACGTTGCCGCAAAGCCTTGAGTAGAAAACCAACGGATCGGAAATGACATAGGTATAAACACCGTTGCAGCGAACCTGCACCGTTCTGCTCATGCCGATCCGCTTATTCACAACCTCAAACATGATGGGGTTGGCAGTGCCGAATTTGTTGTTCAGGATCTCCTTGGTGTTGAAGTAATAGACTCTCTGATCCTTTCCCGTATCGCCGCCGTAGGTAAAGCGTTTCCAAAGTGTTTTGAAGCTTTCCTTCAGGCTTTCTCCGAATTTTCCGCTGAATATACTGGGTTCGGAGGATGTATCGAAGGTGTATTCGCCCGGTTCGGCGCAAACCTCCACGATTTTGCCTTGGTCAACGATTATCATGCACTGTCCGTCCGCAACGGCAATGCCCGATCCGTTTGAAATGATGTTGTCATTGCCCTTTGTGTTGGAAGAGCGTCCGGTTATCTGTTTCTGTCCCCTTCTCATAAGGACATCATTGGGAAGCGCATCACAATAGAAAAACTCTTTCCACTGGTCTGCCAGAGTTCCTCCCAACGCTCCGATTCCTGCCTTAATAAGTCCCATGGTTCTTGCTCCTTTCAATCGTTCGTCAAATCATTTATACTTTTCGGCTGCGCATTTTTTGTTTCAAATCCGGCTCTCCGGTTTTGCCCTTCAGTTTGCCTTATAAAACTGTTTCGGGCATTTAAACGCGCAATCGCATTTTATTATAACATTTTTTTCGGCTGATTTCCTGTCCCGTGCGGCCGCCGCATACTCTGTTTCAAATTTTTGTGCACGGCTTTACAGCGTATCAATAAAAGCTGCAAGATATGCGGATGAAACCGAACCGTAAAGGAACCCGTCAATCAGTCCGTCTTTTTTTGCACGGCGCACCCTGTCCGCAGCGTTCTTTTCGTTGTTTTCGTCCACGGTGAGCACAATTTTGCACCTTCGGCAGATTTTTTTCAGCTCGCTTCGGGTTTTCATGCGGTCCTCAAACGTCCACGGCGTACAGCTTGTGACCTCTGCAATCAGCACGTCCGCACGCACATCTCCGCACAACTCGGCCGTTTTTTGCGGCAGCTCGCTTTCAAAAACCTCGAAATCGGAGTCAAAATTCCGCAATGCCGCTGCAATTGCATCCGTAAATAATGCATTCTGCATATCAACAACTATTCGCCGCATGGCTCGCCTCCGTTTTTCTTTCGATTTTCGCCCGAGTTTTGTCCTCGCATCTGATAATGTTTTCGCTGCCGTCCGCCGCATATTGCCCGCCGTTCGGCTTAGTCCCGCCGCAAACCCACTCCGTGGGTTGGTGTGATTATACATTATTTGCCGCCGCTTCGCACTGTCCGAAAGTGCAATTTGCAAAAACATACGGAATACTATCGAATTCACCGTATACGCAGCTTTTCGGCATTCCCGACCGACAAAAAAGCCGCATTCGCGGAAATGCAGCCTCTCGATGTTTTTTCGGTTGTTCCGATTGTTTATTGCAAGTCGCTCGAATCCTCCGGAATCCTCGGGATGATAAATTTTTTGTTCGTAACGGCAATTGCAAGGCGGGTTTTGTTCGCATAACCCGTTTTTGATAAGATGTTGGAAACATGGTATTTGACCGTGCGTTCCGAAATATTCAGCTGCTCCGCAACCTCCCCGTATTCAAGCCCGTCGCACACAAGCCTAAGCACATTTATTTCGCGCGCGGTCAGTTCCGTGCTGTCCGCAAGGCCAAGCCGAACCGTCGGCGTTGCATCCGGAAAAATCTTCTCCCCTGCCATGGTTCTGTCAATAATATCAATGAGTTTTTCACGACTTATATCCTTGTACCAGAAACTGTCCGCACCTGCCGCTTTTGCCCTGTCCAAAAATCCGACTTCGGCCATTGATGTTACAATAATGATTTTGATATTCGGAAACTTTGCTTTAATCTCTGCCGCAGCCTCTATGCCGTCCCGATTGCCCGCCGTGCAGACATCCATCAATATCAAGTCAACAGGAATGCGGCAGCAGCGCGCAAGCGCAAGTCCGGCGTCGCTGATGCTGCCCGCAGATTCATATCGTCCGCTTTCCGCGATCATGCGCTCCATATTCTCCCGCGGCATTCTTTGATCCTCGACTATCAGTATTTTTTTCATTTTTCGAGCCCCTGTTTCACCGTTTTTATCTTTTTTCTGTCATTCCTTCTCAATTTCCCCGTTTTTCGACGGCAGTTCAATCGACAGCACATACTGCGGCAGCGATTCGATTTTCATTTTTCCTCCGCAGTCCGCAACATAACGCAAAAGGTTCAACAGCCCGCCTTTCGGCACAACAACGCCTTCCGGTGGCTTTCCGTTGTTCGTTATATATAACAATATGCTTTTGTTCTTCCGCACAATTTCCGCATGTATAAGCGTTGCATCCGCATGGCGAACACCGTTTGTGAGGCATTCACGTATTGCAATAAGGAAAACTTTCCGCAAATCCGTATCTTCCGGCAGTTCACCGAAAAGCTCAATGCGCATGCCTATCGCCTCTGCATCCTGCATGAGCTCCGCGAGTTCTCCTTTTTCGGAAACGGATTCATTATCGGATTTTATCATGCGCACGGCATTGCGGAACGCTCGCAGTGCTTTTGCGCCCTCCTCCGCTGTCCGCGTTCCCAAAAGAGTCTGCCGAATCGCAATCAAGCCCGCGCCTATTCTGTCGTGCAGGCGGGTTTTTGCCGCAAGTATCTCGCTCTCCCTTGTCAATTCAAGCACATGCTCCGAAAGTTTTTTCAATTCGCGCGAAATAAGCTTCAGCTGCTCCGTTTGCCGCCGAAGCTCAAGATTCTTCTCATACAAACCCGTAACGTTTGAAAACATTGCCTCAATATAGCGTCTTCCGTCGCTTGCGGCAATTTCCTTTCGTGAATACTTCCACACACTCCCGTCGGGAAACAGATAAGTCTGTCTTTCCCCGGAAAGGCGTATCACCCCGATTTGTCTGCTGTTCGTATTCCCTTCCGGGCAGTCCTCCAAAGCTGTGCAAATCTCCGCATACATCTGAAGATCTCTGCCCGCAAGCATGCGAAAAAGCCTGTACATTTGCAGATTGCAAAGCTTTACCGTGCCTTCCTCCGTAAACCAGCAAATTGCGGACGGCAGCGAATCTATCGCCTGCTTCACGGAATTCCTTCCGATAGTTTTTCCCGTTTGTTTGCGGAGCAGCAGTATCTCAAGCGTTCCCGTAACCGCAGCGGTGCAAATGATTATCCACAGCAATCCTGTCAGCAAATCAATCGAACCATGCGTATCACCCTGCCTGTCGATTTTCGAAAAAACCACGTTCAGCAACACGAACAGAAGCAAAAAGGCGGTCGTGTTCAACGCTTGCAGCCATTTTTCCCTTCGCATTTGAAAAACGAGAACGGCGGCAGCAAGTGAAATAAGCACCGCTCCGAACAATGCGGCAGGCAGCAGCGAACGCCCGGCTGTCGAAATCGAACAGAAGATCTTCATTCTTTTGCTCCCTCCTTTCCCACTGCAAATGTGAACCGCCAAACGTCTTCTTCCGTTTTTCCACCGCTGTAAACTTTGGTATTCCCGCTCAGGTCGGCAGAGGTTTCAACCTCGATGCAGAATACTACCCTCTCTTCAACAGTGTGTGCTTTCAGCCAAACCGAACGCAGGTCATCCATTGCAGCTTCGATTATTTCTTCAAAAAAATCATAGGTGCTAATTGCGTCTTCCGTTCGTATCCGCACACGCACGGGTACGGACAGTGCGCATTCTGCACCGAAAAGTTCAATATTCGCAAACGATTCGTTAAGGCAAAGCCCGAGTTCGGCAGTATCGGTCACGTTGCTTTTCTCTCCGATGAACATCAGGTTGCCTCGTCTTTTTATATATGCACCGACGACCGCTGCCTTTGCAAGCAGCTTACGCCGTTCCTTCGGTTCCGCGGAATCTTCGTATTGCCCGAAAATATCATCCAGCAAATCTATGCCGCGCGCCGTTTGTTCCTGAAGCAGGTCGTACAGTCTGTTTTTTTCGCGCAGTGCATTGATTCTTAATTTTGTGTTATAATTTTCACGTTCAAGATTGTTACTCTCCGCAATCTCGGCACGGTTCGATTCAAGCTCCTCCAGCAATTCGTTAATTGCGGATATATCTTCCATCCAGAGCACATGTCCGCCCGGAATCCTGCTGCTCCGCAGCAAAAAGCCGTCTCCGGTGTCAACATCGCCCGCCTCTGCAAGCCGCATCAGTTCGGCAGGCAGCTCGGGCGCATTTGCGGAAGCATAGCAAACATTGTATTTTTCATCCGCAATCTGAACACGCATGGTCGCTGCCGAAAACAGCGCACCGTAACCTGTATTTGTCGGAATCAACCCGCAGGCGATACATGTTTCAAGCAATGTCGCCACAAAAAGGCATTGTACCGCCGTCAGATCGCCTCCGACGACCTGCATCCAGCGTGTACCGTTTGCATACACTGCCGCATACACAACCGAACACGTCAGTATTATTGCAGGCAGGTATTTTCTTTTCGACGAAAACCTGCTTTTTGCAAGCAGCAGCACCAGTGCCGCAACCGCGCAGATAATTTCCCAGCCGGCAACAAACAGAAACCCGATCGAATACACTCCGTTTGCATCCGAACGCGGCTGCCCTTCGGGAAAACGAAAGATCCACTCGTGAAAATCGTTTGTGAGCACAAACAGCAGAAGGCACACCGTGGGAATGCAAAGTAGCAATGCCCTTCGGGGAAGCCTGTACTTCTCTGTTTTTCCGAGCGATAATGCAACAAAGAAGGACAGGAGCGGAATGAACAGCATCGGAAAATAGTAAAGATACCACAGATGTCTCTTTGCATCAATGTCCGCGACAAAAAAATATTTCATTGTGCGCACAATGAACCAAAATATCATCATTCCGACAATAGCCGTCAGGTACCGTTGAACCTGTGCCTGCATCACACGCTTTTTGATTGAAATTCCCCAAACAAAATAAAGCCCGATATAAAGCACGGAGCGTATCAAGCCCATTGTATCCGCAGCAATACCCGCCTTTGAGATTACCCGCGCCGCTATTGCACAGGCAACAACGACAGCAGTTATAAGATAACTCCTCTCTTCAGCATTAATATTAAGCCCGCGTTTCAATTCTCTTTCCCCGTTTCTTTTCACTTTTATGAAAAGCTCGATTCCTTGTCGTCCCGATAGCAGCGTTTCGCCTTCGTTCGGTCCGGCGCAGTATATTCAAAAACGCCGTTTTTGCAGCCTTTTTCCCAGTATCCTTCAAGCGTTCCGCCTTCAGCAAAGGTGTAAACGCCCCTGCCTTCGGGATAATGCAGGCCGTACCAGTCGCAGAGCAGTGTGTCCCCGTTTGGATAACGGCACAGCCAGCTGCCCTGCCGGCGGCAATTCTTTTTCGCTTCGAAAACGCGTTCAAGCCTCCGTCCGTCCGGAAACAGCACAACGGCATCGCAGTTCGAATCAAGGTTCCCGAACGCAAATGTCCCCTCCTCGCGTATGCCGCGATAATCAACGAGAACACCCTTTCCCCAATATCTGTCGTTCTGCCACTCGCCGCTGTAAACCATTTCGCCGTTTGCGCGATACAGCGTTCCGACCCCGCAGCGAACGCCGTGCCGCCATTCGCCTTCGTAACGTCCTCCGTTCTGAAAGTATTTTGTTCCGCGGCCGTGCGGCAGATTGTCTTCATCCTTTTCGCCGATATATGTCTCTACAATTTGCGTAATGCGATCGAATTCGCGTTCAAGCACATCCCGCCTTTCCGCATTCATTTGCCAATAACGCGCCTGAGCACTCGGGCTGTCCGTTGAAAGTTCCCACGCCATGCTGTCGCAGTAGCCGCTGTTGTTAATCTCCCAAAGCACATCACGCACTTTTTTAAGCTTTTCACTGTCCGTAATGCAGTCACCGAACAAGTCCGCAAGCCTTTCCTCGTCCGTAATATCCGTTTTGACCGCATTTTTGACCGCATTGCGATTCATCTCTTTTTCGGTTATGTCCATTGCGCACCCCGTCATTTCAAAATGCATTGAATAATCAACGTGTCATATTCGTACACATCGCCGTTCTGTTTCTGTTTTTCAATCACGATCCGTTCGGAAGGTGACACATTATATTCCGTTTTATCAATTCTGAGACGTGCCGAATTCTCGCCGACGGCAAGAATTTCAAACACATCGGAACCCTTTCCGAAGCCGCCGCAGCCGAGGGTCGAGAAAGAAAATACGCCCTCCTCCGCTTCGATTTCCTTCTTCTGCACGTAGTCATCCGAAGCATCGGCCGCCCCAAGATTGCCGATGCGAAAAAGCTTCAGATACGGTTCCTTTCTTTTTTCAAAAAGCTGTGCGTTCGCTTTTATGTATTCAACATCAAGCACGCAGCCGACGGACATATCATCCGCACTTCCCCGTGCCGAAAGGTTCGGAAGATACTGTTCAAGCTCCCGCGCGGCAAAGCTTGCGGGTTTTGCCGCAAAGCTTGTGAGCACGACTCGATAAAAATTGTGCAGATGCCTTTCGTTTTTAAAGCTGTCGTCAATGCCGTCGCTCCCCGCGAACACTGCCGCCGGCATCTCCCTGCCGAAATAATAACGAAATTCGCTGCCGGCATTGAAGTCGCAAATCGAAGTTGTGATATTCAAAAAGCATTTGTCATCCCACGGTATTGGTTCACACTCCTCGCCGTCCCTGCCGAAAGCAACGCATTTGCCGTCCCCGATCTGCACTCCGAACCAGAAATCCTCCGCAGCAACAACACCTATAAGCGTTGCGCCGTAAGCGGACTGAATCTTTTCTCCCTTTTCGTAATATGCTCTTGCCTTGTCCGAAACAGCCGCAAGTTCCTCTCGGCGGAAAGGTTCGGCGGCGGCATCCTCCTCCGCAAGCGCATTCCAGCGCGCAATAACGCTGCGAATGAACCAGAGCATCTGCTCCTCTGTTTGTTTTTCTGTTTTGCAGGCATTGAGCGCATCCGCAAAATTTTTCGCTCTGTTTTGCAGAAAAGGCTGATTTTGGGCTGAGGCTTCATCGTTTTCCGCCGCATACGCATTTTCGCCGCTTTCCGCTTCACTCCCGCCGTATACGTCCTGTTCGGCGTTCTGATTTTTTGCTTCACCACTCTCCGCACCGTAAAATGCTTCTCTCACACATGCGCAGAACGCTTCCGCCGCAAACCTGCTGCCCCTGTCCGATCTGAAATAATCCGCTCCGCCGTGCCCGTCGGAAACGACCGCGAGCTTGTATTTTTCCGTTTCGACGCTCGCGGAAAAATCTTGGCACACCGTACCCTTTTTAATATGGGAAGCACCGATGCTTGTGAAATGAAAGCTTTGATACATCTGCCTTTACCATGCCCAGCTTTCCTGATCCGTGGACGAGACGGAGGTGTTTTCCATTTCCACCGCACCCGTTGTATCATTTTCAACGGCGGATTTGACCTTGTCGAGAACCTCGCTCTGTTTGCTGACCGCCCTGTCAACCCCGCCCTTGCCGACACCGCTGGACTGCGAACCTATCTGCGAAGCGGTTACGGAAACGAAACGAATCATTTTCACGAGTGCCTCAGGTGTGTGAACCGCAACAACGGCTTCCTTGCTGCCCGTAAACTCCGCAAGCACGTCGCGGTTTGCGTCCTCGCCGATTGCAACGGCAACCTTGATAGCCTTTTTGAACCAATTGTTTTCCTTGAGCCTTCCGAGCTCTTTTTTGTATTCGTCAGTCGGTTCGCCGTCCGAAAGCAGGAAGATTGCAGGCGCAAACGAGCCCGCAACATCGCGCATAAACGCATTGCGGGACAGCTTTTCGTTCAGCATTTTACACATTTCGCCGAAATCGGTAAGCCCGTCCGCATCGAGGTAGTTCCAACAAAAGCTTTCCGCATCGATGGGTGCGGGGGTTATCCAGTGCGCACCGCTTGAAAAATCCAGCACGGCAATTTTAATTGCGGCATCGGCATTTTCTCCCGATATTTTGCGGATTTCGGGAATGACTTCCTCAATTGCGGAGTTCAAAGTTCCGATTTTGCTTCCGCCCATGCTGCCCGATGTGTCAACAACAAAGAACAGCGTCATCGTTCTGCGTGCAACTTCAACTGCATTTTCGTAAATGTTATTCATGTTTATTTCCTCCGATTAAGCTTATGTAATATTTACGTTTCAACCGTATTATTTCCGTTCGGTTCAGCCGCCGGCACTCAGCCTTCAACAACCGCCGTTCCGTTCGGGAAGTGGATCGTTTTTATCGCCGCAATGGGAGCTATCTGCCCCTTTTCGATCGTTTTGAATGCGCCGTCCGCCGTTTCAACATTCCAAGCAATATCGCCGAGGTTGCGCAGACCCCACATTGCGGGATTGTTCGGGTTCCGTGCGACCTCACCCACGACCTCCGAAAAGTCGTCACTGCTCTTATCAATATGACAACGGTAAATCTTCATTCCGGGGAAGAGCGCAACGCCGTATTTGCGGTTATGGCAGTTCAAAACACGGGGTTTCGGTATGCGCTGGCCGCAGTTTATGCAGTTTGCGTCACCGGCAACATTGATGAAAGTCTGCCCGCCGCAGGGGCAGGTGATGACGGTTCCGCGCAGCCTTGTGAACGCAAGCTGCCAGTCGTTGTCCGTCATGCGCGGAGTTTTGCCCGCCATTGCCTCCTTTGTGAACGATTCAACGAATTTGCGGCGAATGAATTCCGGATACATTGTCCAGAAGCGTATTGCATTTGAATGCACTCCGCGCACGGGGCGGTTGCAGTCATCCGTCGGATCGTAAATAAAAATCGGTTCCTGTCCGTAAAACTTAAGTTCAAGCTCCTCCGTGAGGCAGGGAGCGGAAACGACCCTTTTGCCTTCCAGCGGATGGTCGAGAAAAAGCAGGCGGAAAAGCACCACCGCAAGTGAGAATCTGTCCGTCATTACGTTTGGGCGGGTCATGTTGCGAACGACCTCCGGAGCCATATAGCGCGCTTTGCCTGCAATGCCGAGGCTTTCACCGTAGGGTGCAACGTTATCGTTATCGCAGATAAGCACATCCCCGTCGGACGGGTCAATGAAGAAATTGCCGTCGTTCAAATCCTGATACGAAAAGCCGTTTCGGTGCAGTTCGCGGAAGCCGTTTGTAATGTTCAACGCTGCATTTACCGCTGCGGACAGCGATTCAAAATGCACCTTTGCAAGCAGAAATTCCGAAAACTCGCGGTAATTGCCCGGTCTTAAATCCATTATATAGCCAAAGCTGTCTTCAAAAGGCTTTGTTATGTACAGCGGCCAAAGGAACGCTTTCGTCGGCGCACCCTTTGCGATATTGCTTTCAAGATTCTGATAAAACTTCTTCGGGTTTTGAATTGCGCCGTCGTGGTACCATTTGAGTGCATATTCCTTCCCTCCGAGTTTGACGCGGTAAACCGTACCCTGCCCGCCTTCACCGAGCTTGCCTATAATTTCGGCGTTTGAACCGTTCGCAAGCGGTATCCTTTGCCCTTTTTTATATTCTGCCATCAGTATTTCTCCTTATTTTTTCATTTATCTGCAGCGGCTCTGCCCGTCCGCCGGGAACCTGATTTATGCCGTCTGTTTCCCTTTTTTGAAAAACTCAAGCACGGGATTTATAAAGTTCATCAGCACTTCGTATGAACCGAGGATGAGGAACAGAAACGCTCCCCCGTTCAGCACCGTCAGCACAAGGTTAAGCCAACCGAGTATCGGTGACATATCGTTAAACGCTATGAATGTTGTAATAAGTGAACCCACCGCAAGGAATGCGAATATGCACTTTGCGATGATATCGTATTTTTCCTTGCCGATAACAACAACAAGTATCAAATTCACGATCGTGAAAATCAAAATCGAAACCGTCAGCGTATGCTTTGCTTCCGGCCCCGTATCATCAAGCACAAACGCCAAAAAAGCAACAAATGCGCTCAGCACAAGTCCGCCGCCGATGCCGATGACCCATTGCCAAACTTTCCAGTTTGACAGCCAGTGCCAGTCCCCCGGCCACGTCAGCACGAGCAGTGCGCTCACCGCCGCAAAAATCACGTTCGGAAGAGTGTAGCCCTCTTCGCTTTCCGTGCGCGTCAGAACAATGTTTGCAATGCTTCCCGCGAAATCAGCGCATAGCTTTCTCCGAATACGGCACGAAGAACAATGTTGCCCGCAACCAGCACGGGGATCGCAAAAGTTATTGTTTGACATTTTTCGTTGTATGTCCAGTTCTCAACCGCGAACGAAAGCCCGACGGTGCCCGCCGTCAATGCAATGCCGCAGCCCGCCGCGATCAGCCACTGTTTCGGAACCGGGGCAAGCAGCAAAAGCCCCGCAATGAACCCGCCGACAATTCCCGCCGCTGCAAGTGCAATTGCGATAATGCCGATGATTTTCCCGATGTTTGCGCCTTCGGAATGCCTGCGGGAGGTTTCCGCTTTTCGGCTGCCGCTGCGCAAAGCATCGATAATGCTGATTCCGTCATCGTCTCCATCGTCAGTTGAAACGTCCTCCGCCGAAACGCCGAAAGCATTCGCAAGCATTTGAATGGTTTGCTTTGCGAATTCTTCCGCCATATCCGTATGCTCCATAAGCCGTGAAACGGATTCGTTGATATGCAGTTCCCCGCCCGTACCGCTCTCGGCGGCCTTAAGCAAAATCTCCGCCGCACCGCTGTCCAGTGCCTGTCTGATGCGCCGTCTGTCCTTAGCGTTTGCGTCCCCGGGCGCAAGGTCGGTCAGCAATGCAAATGCACGCCGTCTGTCGCGAAACGTGTCAATGCCGTACTGTGAAACAATGATCTCAAGCGCGGCCGCCGCCGTTGTCTCTTTTTTTGCCATGATTCAGCTTCTTTCTTCCGTATAGCTAATGTTTCGAACATCGTAATCATCCCTGCCGAAAAGCAGCAGGCAATATCCGTCGATGCTGTCGCGGAAGCCCATTTCCGATGCAAGCGGATCAAACTGCATGAACACACGCGGCGGTTCCTCCGCATACGGCCAATCCGTGGGCAGACCCAAAAGGCGAATGCCTTCCGCCGTCTCCTCCGCAGGGCTGAATTCCATCAGCCAGTCATCCGTCAGGTGTTCCGCACCCGCAACTTCCGCATTAAAATCATCCATTGCAATTGCAGGCTCCTCCGCGCAATGCAGCACACGCGCCCTGTACGGATATTCCGCCGTGTCAAGAAAAACGTAAAGATACCCGCTGTGCGGAATACGCTCGTCGTTCTCTGCGATAAGTCCCGCTTCCGCAATGTCGCGGCAGCGTATCTGGCAGAAGAAAATTTCCGTATCCTTGAAAGCCTCCGCCATACCGGAAGGCAGCGTCGGTGTGCCGAAAAATTTACTCGCACCGAGGTCGTGTTCGCCCTCCGCTTTTTTAACTTTGATTCCGATAGCTTTTGTCACAGTATTAACCCCTCCTTACAGATAAGTTAAATAATAATCAAATCAATAAATCTACAAGCCCGTAAAAGTCTGTCGGGCGCGGCTTTCAGCTTTCCGTGCTTGCCCTGCCGAGAGCTTCCGCTCTTTTTTGCCAGTACAGCGCAAGTTCTTCGTTTTCGACAGACTCAAGGTTGACAAGCCCGAGGCCTTCCGGCGCAACGTACAGTTCGCCGTCCTCACCCTCTACAAGGAATTCCGGTTTCAGCACGCCCATTTCAAGCATCCATTGCACATCGAAAGGCGATTCATCGTAAACATCGTTTCCGTACACCGCCGCCAACAGCTCCGCCGCGGAAGCATCGCCGCCCTCCGCCGCAAGTTCGAGCTGTTCCAACGCTTCTTCAACGCGATTTTCGGAATACACCCTCGCACCGCCGCAGCCGAAAATGTAAAGTTTGCCCAAAAGCGTCCGTGCGGCATTTTCGCCCGCTTCGATAGCTTTTTTATAATACAGTTCCGCCTTTTTGAAGCACTCCTCAACAGTCGGCACTTCGGTTGAGCAGCGAAAGGCCGACGGTTGTTCGGAAAAGAACCAGCCGAGCAGCAGCCACGCATAGCCGCAGCCCGCTTCCGCCGCACTTTCAAGCTCTCGTGTGTACCTTTCGCAGTGATTCTTCGGTTCAAACCGCGTATCAAAATAAAGCATATCCCGCATGACAGTAAAAGTGATTTCCTCCGCATCCGTCCGCGGCTGTTCGCGCCCCCTGCCCGGCGGCACGAAATCACGAAATTTTTGTTTGTAATAGACCCTCATTTCGCATTCCTCCGTAAGTTATCTTGTTTTCGTTATGCGCTGCATCAGAAAAAGCGCACGATCTTCAGCGTGTACTGATGCCCGCCGTCAAACGAACGCGGCCGATACAGAACTTTTTCGCCCTTTTTCAGATCCCATTCCCTGATAAGCGTTCCGTCGGCTCTGTGGTATGCAACATGCGCCGAATCCTTCCGAACGTCGGACAGCATCCAAAAACATCCGTGCTGCCCCTCAATGCGCCCTGCACAGAGCGGCTTGAGCATTTTTCCCACGCGCCGCGTTTTTTTGCCCACAGCCCAAAACTCATCGATAATCCTAAGTTTCATTCCGTTCTCTCCTTGCTGTTTAAAAGAATGTTCAAAAGGGAATGCCGTTTTTCGCCGACCTGTTCATTTCGCATTTGCGGCTTGTTCCGAATCTTCAAAAAGTTCAACGCAAAAAACCTCTCCGCAGTCGCCGCAAATCCACATTTCCGGCGAAATATCGAGCATTATGCCGCCGCCGTGCTCCGTAATCATTCCCGCGCCGTCCATGCAGTCAATGTTTTCGCTTCCGCATTTCGGGCAGCATCGTTTATTTGACATCTTCACTTTTGTCTCCGTCTCCGTTTTTCTTCGCGCAAGGGAATCAATGCTCCGCACGTTTGCACCGTTTTTGCGCATCACAAAACATTTTCAGTCCCTGCCGACTCCCGCCGTGAAAAGATACCTTGCCGCCCGTTCTTCATTCGGCTCAACAAGAATCCTCCTGTTTCCGTCGGCATCTTCGGTTTCAATGCCGTTTTTATATATGTCCGCAAGCCTGAGCATCGCCTGAACAACACCCTTGTCCGCCGCTGCCGCATAGAACATCAGCGCCGCCGCAATGTCTTTTTCACAGCCCAAACCGTTTTCGTTGAAAAAACCCATCATGTATAATGCCGTCGGATCATTTTCATCCGCCGCACGGGAAGCCCAAAGGAACGCCTTTTCATCATTCCGTTCAACGGGCCGACCCTCGTGATATGCGGATGAAACCGCCGTCGCCGCCGAAATCAGTCCGAGTTCCGCCGCCCTGAGATACCCCGCAAACTGTGCCCTATGCCGCAGCTGCAATTCTTTTGAGCCGTTTTCAGGCACCCGCTCAATCATCCAAAACGGTTCGTCATCCTCTTCAAGCGCAAGGTCGCCCAATGCCTTGCAGGCTTCCGCGCAGCCCTGTTCGGCGGCCTTTTTATAGCATTCCGCCGCCGCTGCCCTGTCAAACAACTCGTCGTTTCGGTTTGCGTATATGTTTCCGTACATCATCAAGGCATCAATCTGCCCCGCCTGAAAAGCGCGTTCCATATATTCAACCGCGCGATCCTCTTCACCGTTTTCCAACAGCTCATTTGCCATGAGCCACAACGCATCAACATTGCCCGCATCAACGTCTTCCTGCAAAATATCGATATAGGCTCTTGTGTCAAACCCTTCCTCAAGACGAATTTTTGCGCGCTCATAACCTCTTTCGGTCGCTGCTTCGCACACCCTTTCGGCTTCCGCACCGCTTACAATGCCCGCGCCGTCGTCGTGCAGTTCCCAAATCAACCGACATGCATAGTCGCTGCCTGCTTCAGCCGCACGGCGCAGATATTCCAACCCTTCATCCGCACTCGCACCGCAGCCGAGGCCGTAAACCGTCATATGCCCAAGCTCCGCCATAGCTTCCGAATGCCCGAGCTCCGCTGCGGCAAAAAGCGGATACCACGCCGCGCTCCAATTGAGATTTTTGATAAGTTCAAGCCCTTTTTCATAAAGCCTTTGCCCTTCGGATTCCGCTTTTTTGCGGCAGTAATATTCCCGTTCAAGCACGGACCCGCTCAACGAAACGCCGTTATAACAGCGTTCCGCCTCTTTCCATCTGCCGTTAAGTTCATGCAGTATGCCCTGCCGAACAAGAACGTCCTCCGCATGTTCGTAATAAACACCCGTTCGGACTTCATTAAAATACCCGAGTTGAATCCTTGCAAGATTTTCTGTAGTGAAATACGGGTTTGCAAACGAAGCATCGAATTCGCTGCCGAGCGGAAATTCCCCGTCCAGCTCCGCTTCCCGCTGCTCTTCCTCGGCAAGCACCTGTTCCATATAGGCCTCGTCCTTGCAGTAAAGCGGTTCCGCGCCTACCTCCGCGCGTGTTTTTATCACATCGAGAGCGTTCTTTGCCCGCGCAATCAGCTTCGCGGCTTTCTCCTCTGCGGAGGGATGTTCCTCCGCAACGGCACTGTATGCTTTAATCCATTCCGCACAGCGTTCCTCCGCCGCAGCAATATCTCCTCCGTTGAGCTTCAAAACAGTTTCAGCTTTCATTTTCGCCCTCCGTTCTGCTTTTTAAATCCGCTCCGCCTCCGAACCTGTTCCCTCTCCCGCGTTCCGGAAGGCACCCGGTATGCGGCGGACGAATATCAAACCCGTATGCGCCGTTTTCGTCTGCATTGTCTCCGTCCCCAAAGCAATCGGGTTCGGTATTCGGAACGCTCCTTCCGCACCTGCTGCAAACAAGTCGTGCTTTCCGTCCGATGTTGAACGGATTACCGTCCTCTCCGCCGACGGTTTCGACGGTTCCTCCGCAATAGGGACATTTTATATGAAGTTTCGTTGCGATTCCGCTGCGCATATCCCGCCTCCTATACTTCCGCCTGAACGGCGGCATCGTCATCGAAATAATAATCCCTCAGCCACTCTTCGGCGCGTTTATCCCCCGCTGCGGCGGCATCTCTCATCAGCTCCGCCGCTGCCGCAAGGTTCGGTTCACCGCAGATTTTTCTGCCCGTTTGGAACAGTATGCCGACGTCGTACAATGCAGCGTGTTTGCCCATTCCCGCCGCTTTGAGAAGTTTGCGCAATTTTTTGTTTCTGCGTTTTCTTTTCTGTTTTTTGTTCGGATTCGTTTTCATTTTCGGGACCATGGTTTTCGCGTGCCGCGAAAGCTTCCTTTCTTTCAAATCTTTTCCCTGCCGTCCTCTGACAAGCATATTATGCCATATCCCGCGTCCGTGCAGGTCGCTCCGACGGCGACATTTATTTTTTTTCGGAAGCCGAACCCGGTTCATGCAGCTTCATTTACTCTGTCGGATTTTTCTGCAAATTCCCCGCTGCATCATCCCTGCAAACGCCGACAATATCGCCGATATCGCAATCGAGCACTTCGCATATGCGAACAAGCACCTCCAGCGAAACATATTTATCCCGACGGAGGTTTGTCATTGTGTTCGGCGCAAGCTTCGTTGCCCGACGCAGATCCGCCTTGCTCATTTTTTTGTCCACAAGCAGTTTCCAAAGTTTGTTATAGCTTATGTTCACGGCAGCACCCCTTTGCTCTGTTGTTTTATGGTTTCTGCTTTCGTTTTGTTTTTGCCGACTTTTCGGCATTTGTTCATTTCCGGATTGGTTCTCTGCTTTTCAATCGAACAGAACTCCCGGATTCAACTGCATTTCGGACCGCCAAAGAATTCCGCGTTCGCTCAAAAGCCTCGCTTTTGCCTGCGCTGTTTCAAGCGGATGCGCATTTTCTCCGCATTCTTCCTCGATCAGCCGCTCAACCTCATCGATAACCGCAAGATACTCTTCCGATAGCTCAACCCTGTCGCGCACAAGCATCGGATAGTTTTCAAAAACATTTTTTTCGATTTGAATTTGTTTATCCAAAGGCAGAAGCCCCGCCGCAAGTTCCCGCAGGTCGGCGCATTCGTCCCTTCCGTAGCGATTGCGCGCCTTTAATGCGCAATAATAATCCGATTCGATTCCTTCCCTCACAGCGGACGCTTCTTCCGTATTCTCATCGACAAACGCTTCGGAATTTCCGAACCGTGCCGCAAGTTCGGCATCAAGCTCAAGCACCTTTTTCCGCAAAGGCAGCGCACAAGCAGTCCGTCCCATGTTTTCATAGTTCTCGGCAAGATAACGCAGCACCGCGATGCTGTCCTCGACAGTGTCCCTGTCGTGTTCATGCTCCGATTCAAGCTGATTGAACACCGTCTGCCTTATTTCGGCAAGTGCCGCCGTATCCCTGTATGTCGGCGCAGCGAATTCATGTTCCTTCCGCGCTTCAATTTCTCCGTGCAGCGCAGCCAAACGCGCCGCAGATTTTTCGCTGTATGCCATTTATCCGCCCTCTCCTTAGCAGCAGTTTTTTATAACTTTACGTACTTTTTCTTATCGAAGTTCCCGCCGTTTCGGCCTTTTTGTTCGGTCGGTTATGTTCTGTCAACCTTATAGACAGCCCCGTCAAAATCCTTTTCATCCCTGCCGAACAGCACATATGCATACCCGTCAACGTTCTCAAGATAAGGAACTCCTTCAAAATCAAGCGGGTCGTATTGCAGCAGGAGCTTCGGAAGGCTTGCATCCTCTCCCGCCGCACCGGACGGCAGCCCCAACAGTTTTGTTCCGTCCGCATCGGGCGGCGCAGCACCGAACGAAATCAGCCAATCCTCGTTAAGTCCGCACGGAAGCGGTGAAAGCTCGTTAAAATCATCAATAATCGTATCCGGCTCTCCGTCGTAATATTCGACCCAAACATAGAGCTGATCGGACGGATACATCTCCGCATCAAGGAAGAAATACAGATAGCCGCTGTGCGGAAGTATGTTGTCCGGGTCATATTCGGCAATATCGGAAAGCCTTATCTGTGCAAGGAAGATTATGTCGTCATAGAATCTTTCAACCCATTCGTTCGGCACTGTCGGCGAGCCGAAGAACTTGCTTTGCGTGTAATCATGCTCCCCCGCAGCCTTTTCGACCTTGATTGCAATTGAATACCTGCATTCCTTTTTTTTGCGTCGCCCCGCGGACGGTTTGCCGTGCGGTTCATTCGTGTCGAACTCGAACAGATACCGATAACCTCCGTCACATGAACGCGGGTTGTAGAATCCGCCGGTACCGCATTCAATAATAAACTCTTTTTCATCGGCCGAATTTTCACATTGCACCCGAAGCACAACGCGCTCCTCATCGGCCGAAACAATGCCGAACCTCCGCCTGCCGAGCGGAAATTCGATTATCTGCCCCGCCTCCGGGGTAAAGATCCGCTCCGCCGTTCTGCGGACTTTCCGTTCCCCCGTTTTTCGGTTGATCCCCCACGCTTCCTCAATTATCCTGAATTTCATATTTATATTTATATTTCCTGTTTATATTTCTTTCCTGCTTCTCCCGCGTTTTTCGGATGGTTTTGCACAGCAGGCCGCAAAACTCGAGGCTGAAAAACCATCGTTTAATCCTTTTCAATCTGTCTTTGGTTTCCGAACCCGCGCTTCAGCCTTTCCTCCGCTTCTTCCACGCCTGCTTCGGCGGCAATGCGGCACATCGTCTCCGCTTCCTCCGCCGTTATGCCCGCAGCCCCGTTATCAAACAACGCCGCAAAAGCATAGCAGGAATACGGGTTTCCCATTTCTGCCGAAAGTTTCAAAAGGCGCATTCCTTCGTTTTTATTACATTCACAGCCTTTACCGAAAAAATACATCATTGCAAGCTGCCCGGTCGCTCCGCGGTGCCCGAGCTTGGCAGCTTCGCAAATCGGCGCAAACGCTTCATCCCAATACCCGTTGGCGATAAAAGTCATGCCTTCGTTATATTTCATTTCTGCTTTCTTTTCGGTTTTGTTTCTGTGTTTTCCGAACAAACGAATTGCCATGCGCTCCCTCCGAATAAAGCATCCGAATGCTTTTCGCGTTGAATTGCGGTGATGCGCTTCACTTTCGTTTTTTCTCCGCCGTATGCGAAAAAGTCAGTTGCCTGTATATTTTTATTGTATCATATCCTCCGCGCCTTTGCAACAGATATTTAGAATATCCATAGCCGACTTTCGCAAAAACATGACATAGATTAGCAGTGTTTTAAGATTTTCATTTGCGCCGCACCGGCATTGACTGTCGCTTCCGCCGAGCAGTATGCGGCATAGGCAGGCAGCTTGCAGAATACGCTCTCAAGAATTTTCCCGGTATTCACAGCATTGAGGCATTGGCCGGCAATGAACCCGCAAAATGTTTGTATGAAAACATGGGTTTTGAAGCTGTTCGGATCGTTTCCGGAAAAATGCCCGGGAACGAATGCTTTTCCGTGAAAGTGTACCTTTTTGAAAGGACTGCCTGAGCAGGGTTATCGATTCATGTTCGGATTTATTTCCCGCACCGAAGTTTCGGAAGCACAATGTTTATATGCAAAAACCCGGGCATTCTCGCTTATGTCCGGGTTTTGAATTGCAGCAACGGTTTCACCGTTTGATTTTTGCTTTCTGCGCTTCAGGGTTCATCTCACGCACCCGCACTTTTCATCTGTTCACGATGGTATTGCAGTGTGTAAAGCTGATAGTATCTGCCGTGTTTCTGAAGCAGCTCATGATGATTGCCCTGTTCAACGATTTTTCCGTTTGAAAGAACAATGATATTATCCGCATGCTGAATCGTGGAAAGTCTGTGCGCAACGATAAGCATCGTGCCGATGTTCATCATTTTTTCAAGCGAATTCTGAATCAGCTGTTCGGTTTCGGTGTCTATATTCGCGGTCGCCTCGTCGAGGATCATGACGGCGGGCTTGTGGATTATCGTCCTTGCGAAAGAGAGCAGCTGCCGCTGACCGGCGGAGAAATTGTTGCCGCGTTCGCGCACGGGTTCATCCAGCCCGCGTTCAAGCTTGTTGATAAAGTGATCCGCGTTTACGTAACGGCAGGCCTCCATGACCTCCTCGTCGGAAATTCCCTCTTCGCGCAGCAGAATATTGCTGCGTATCGTGCCCGAGAAAAGGAAAACGTCCTGAAGCATCTGTCCGAAATGCCGGCGCAGCGATGCAGCCTTTATCTTTCGGATATCGATTCCGTCAATCAGGATTTCGCCCTTCTGGAACTCGTAGTTGCGGCAGATAAGCGAAAGAATCGTTGTTTTGCCCGAGCCGGTCGAACCGACGAACGCAACCGTGTCCTTCGGATTGACTTTGAACGAAACGCCCTTGAGTACCCATTCGCCGGGTACATAACTGAACCAAACGTCGCGGAATTCAATCTCGCCGCGAACCTCGTCAAGCTCAATCGCATCCGGTGCATCCGTAAGCTTCGGTTTAATGTCCATAATTGTGAACACCTTTTCGGCGGAAGCAAATGCGGATTGAAGCCAGTTGAACTGCTCCGCAAGGTTCTGAATGGGGTTGAAGAAAGTGGCAATGTACATGTAGAACGAAACGATCGTGCTTGCCGTCAGCGTCTGCCCGAGGAATGTCGTTCCGTCAAGATAGCCCTTGCCGCCAAGGTAGAAAAGGCACATCACGGTTGTTATGTAAAGCATATAGACAAGGGGTCTGAATATGCCGAACACAAGTATCTGCTCCTGTTTCGCCCTGCCCAGAAGGTTGCTCTTTTTGTCGAACTCACGTTCCTTCGCCTCCTCGCGGTTAAAAATCTGAGTGATTTTGATGCCGGAAAGATTTTCGGAAAGATAGGTGTTTATATCGGTCGTTCTGTCTTTAATCTTTCGGTATGCTCTGCGCGAGAACTTGCGGAAGATAACGGTGAAAAGCACTATGAACGGCGCAATGCACAGCACCATCAGTGTCAATTCATAGTTCAGGAAAAACATTGCAACAAGGACGCCCGTCAGCACGAAAAAGTTCTTCACAAGATTCACAAGCAGCGTTGTGAACATCAGTGAAATTGCGTTCGTGTCGTTTGTGATGCGGGTCACAAGCTTTCCGATGGGAATCTCGTTCATCTGTTCGTGCGAAAGGCTCTCGATATGGGTAAAAAGATCCTCGCGCAGATGGGAGATGATTCGCTGACCTGTCTTTTGCAGCACAATAGCCTGAACATATGCGCCGACCATGGAAACAATCAGTATTCCTGCATACATTCCGACCATTATGAACAGTTTGTTCAGCTTGAAATCGGTAACGATCATATCCTCAATGCCGCCGATGATGAGCGGAGATACAATGTCGAATGCAATCGTGAACAGCATAACGATGCCCACGAAAACAAATCTCAGCGCATAGGGTTTTGCGTACGCCATAAGGCGGCGGGTAATCTCTCCGTCATTCATATGACGTTCAAACCCCATGGTTTGTTTTTTATCTTTTACGGTTGCATATGCAATTATAAGAACAACCGAAATCAGTCCGATAATGCCGCCCGCAAGCAGCAGGGGATAGTATTCATGCATAATCACTTACCTCCGAACTCATCCTCAAGCTTTTGCAGCTCAACGGTTTTGCGGTATTCTTCACAGCGTTCGAGCAGCTCATCGTGCTTTCCGACAGCGACAATGCGCCCGTCATCCATAAAGATAATCTTGTCCATATCCTGAATCGTTGAGATTCGGTGTGCAATAAGTATTGTCGTTTTCCCCGCACGTGTTTCACGCAGATTTTTAAGTATCACCTGCTCGGTGCTCGTATCAACAGCGGACACGGAATCGTCAAGAATCAGTATCGGTGCATTCTTAAGCAGTGCGCGTGCAATGGAAATTCGCTGTTTCTGCCCGCCCGATACAGTCACGCCGCGTTCGCCGAGGACGGTGTCGTATCCGTCTTTAAACTCAACAATGTTATCGTCAACATCCGCAAGCTCCGCCGCCCGTTTAACGGCGGCTTTGTCCGTTTCATCGAATGCAAAGGCGATATTGTTTGCGATCGTGTCCGAGAAAAGGAAATTGTCCTGCGGAACATATGAACAGTTTTCGCGAAGGGAATGCAGCGTAACGCTGTTTACATCGTGTCCGTCAACAAAGAGCGTTCCGTCCGGAACATTGTATATGCGCAGGATAAGGTCAACCAGCGTTGTCTTTCCCGCACCGGTCTTTCCCACTATGCCGACGTTTTCGCCGGGTTCGATCGTGAACGAAACATTCCGAAGCACATCGAATTCACCGTCCGGATAGCGAAAATTCAGGTTCCGCATTTCAATTTTGCCCTTCACCGAACCGATATCAACCGCGCCCGGAGCATCACTAACGTTTATTTCGGCATCGAGCAGCTCTCTTACACGGTTGAGAGAGGCTTTGCCGCGCGAAGTTTTTTCGATAAGCATCGAAACCGCCATGATCGGCCAGACTATGGAGCTGAAATATCCGATGTATTCAACAAGCTGTCCGGCATCGAATTTCTTTTGGTAAACAAGGTATCCGCCGTAGCCCAAGATAACGCAGATAACGGATTCCACAAGCAGTGAGATAAGAATGTTCAGCGTTACGGAAATTTTCGTATAATCAACGTTGACATTCTCGTTTAACACATTCAGTTTGCGGAACGCGGCAAGCTCTTTAAGCTCCTTTACAAATGCCTTTATAACGGCAAAGCCCGAAAAACTCTCCTGTGCAAAATCCGACAGATCCGAAAAGGCCTGCTGGCGGATCTCCCATTTGCGCATCATGGCTCTTCCGACGATCGTGCCGATTATAAGCAGCAGAACCATTGGAATCATTGAAAGTCCCGTCAAAAGCTTGTCCATGCGCCACATTTTAACGAGTGCAAGAATGCCGAGGAATGCAGCATCAAGGAACATCAGGATACCGTCGCCGAAACATTCCTGAATCGTGTCAAGATCGTTGGTGAAAAGGCTCATGAGATTGCCGACTTTGTTCACCTGATAATACTGCTGAGAAAGATCCTTGCAGTGATTGAACATTTTGTTGCGAAGATCCGTTTCGACGCGGATCGCCGAGCCGTAGAAGCAGACACGCCAAAGGAATCTGCCGATGACCATTACAACAATGATAGTGATTATCGGAAGACAAATATTATCCAGAAGAAAATCAAGGTTAAACGGCACATATTCCCCGTTCACAAGTATGAGCTCGCCGTTCATGCCGTTAATAAGCATACGATAAAGCTCCGGTATCCTGAGCTGGAAGTAATCAACCAGGATAAGTGCAAGTACGCCCAAAATCAGCACGGGTGCATTTTTAATGTAGTAGCGATTGATGTGTTTCCCGAATATCAATTTCCTGTTCCTCCTGCAACCGTTTCACTTCAATCACATGGCTGCAACACATGGCTGCAACACATGGCTGCAATCTCTTCCCGAGCGTAAAAAAACGGCTGCCAAAAGCCAATTCGGCAACACATCGGGAGAGATTTCCCTTTCTAAATCGAAATGAAACAATAATTCATCTTTTATCTGTGATTATACTCCCTCCGAAGAAAAAGTCAAGCCCGGAGTTGTAATAAGGCGGGGTTTCCCGGGTCTGCCCTGTTTAAAGAGGCTTCAACACACCTTTTCGGCAAAAAAACTGCGCCGCAGGAGCTTTTCCTGCGACGCAATCCGTCGGCCATGTTGTTCATAAATCTATTAATAATGAAGTTCTGCCGCCATTTGCATGAAAAGCAGGCAGAATCGGACTAATTAACAGAGAAACGGCAGCCTGCAAACACCCTTTTCAAAAAGGTTGATGCTTTTCGGCTGTCCTCAGCCCCTGCGCCTTGCGAAGCAGTCGCTGCAATAGATGGGCTTGTCGGTCTTGGGTTCGAACGGAACTTTGGTGGGTCTGCCGCATTCTGCGCAGATTGCGTCGTACATTACGCGGCCGGACTCGCCGCGGGCTGCGGGCTTGCGGTTCCTTCTGCACGCTTTGCAGCGAGCGGGTGCGTTGTCAAAACCCTTTTCTGCATAGAATTCCTGTTCACCTGCGGTGAAAGTGAATTCTTGGCCGCAATCCTTGCAAACCAGTACTTTGTCTTCAAACATTTGGTATAATACCCCTTTTTGTATTTTGGCACATGGAGTCGGCTGACCTGGTTTTTGCCCCCACACTCGCCTGTCGGTGGGTTCGCTACTGAGCTTTACGCCGCCCACTACTGCCACTCTCGCACCGCATTCGATTCGGAATGCCGCACGACAGGACTTACATCTAAGTCGCACCATGCTCACGGGAACTTTGCCCCGCTTATGTGGATCGTTTCGCCTGCGACTGGCATCGACTTTCAACCACAGACCCGACTCCCCTGCCGCCCTTATTATACCGCCGTTCCAATCGGTTGGCAATATGTTTTTCCTGCAAAAAATAATATATGTGTCGTGTTTTTTCGCATGTCACGTCGGTTCCGAAGCAAGAGAAAATTTATTTTGTGTTTTTTACGGAATTATTTTGAATTTGCCGGTTCTGCACCGTATGCTCACAAATGCGGTGTGCTTTGTTTTGAGCTTTATTTTGAAAGGATGCCTTTTCTTCCATTTCTGTTTTATTCCCCATATGCCGGATTTTGCAAAAACTGCATCCGCAGGCATTTAAAATCCGAAAGCTCTTCGGTTCAGGTTTGCCCGAAGTGCTTTCGCTGTCCGCGAAGCATTCGGATTATAAATCCGCGAAAATCGGTTGTCAAGCACTTAGGCGCATAAAATTTCGACAATTCTATGAAAACACGTTGAAAAATCTGCGCATTCGTGGTAAACTATGGAACACCGATAAAACAAACGCTGTTTTTAAGCCTGTTGCAAGGTTTTCAGCAGAACGAATCCGTCCGATGCAGTGCCGTTGTGCGGTGCGGTGTGCTGCTTGAAAGCTTTTATATGTGCCGCAGCGTTAACACGGCTGCTCGGGTCGTAAATTCAGTTTATGGTTTGTTGTGATATTTTCAGTCACGGAAAAGGAAAGTTTATGGAAAGAACCATTACCGTCCGCGGAGTCGGCAATATCTCCGCAAAACCCGATCTCATCGTTATCGAAATGGATATCAGGGGTCAAAGCAAAAACTATTCCGAAGCTCTGGCCGATGCTTCATCAGCGGTCGAAGCCGTTTGCAATGCCGCCGTTTCGGCCGGGCATTCAAAAGATGCGCTCAAAACCATAAACTTTGGTGTTTCATCCGAGTATGACAGCGTTCGCAATTCCAAGGGAACTTATCAACGCGTTTTTGTCGGATACAATTGTTCGTACAATACGCGCCTGTCGTTCGATTTTGACAGGGATATGCTTGAAAGAACATTGAATGCAATTGCCGAAAGCAAGGCCGAACCAGAGCTTTCGATTCGCTTCACCGTGCGCGATGACTCTGCCGTAAAGAGCGCTCTGCTTGAGGCCGCCGCAGAAAACGCACGCGAAAAGGCGCAGATTCTCTGCCGTGCCTCCGGTGTTGAATTGGGCAGGCTGCTCACCGTCAACTACGATTGGAGTGAAATCGATTTGATATCCCCCACCGGTTATGCAATTGAGCGCGCTTCTCTCAAGCGGTCGGCAGCAGTCCCGGACTGCATCGAGCCCGAAGACATCAAAGTGCGCGATACCGTTGCATTCGTTTGGGAAATCGTGTAAGCAAACTCCCCGAAATAAGCTGAAAACACGGAGAAATTTATGAGAATTATTTTCGCAAGGCACGGAAAGGACGATGAACGCTATCGCGGCGGGTGGAGCGATCTCGAGCTTTTGCCCTCCGGAGTATTGCAGGCACAAAAAATGGCCGAAAAGCTAAAATCCTGCGACATTACCGAAATAATCGCCAGCGATCTTCCGCGCACCATGCAGACCGCCGGCATTGCAGGGGATGCACTCGGGCTGCCCGTGCACCCCGAACCGCGCCTGCGCGAAATCAACAACGGCAAACTCAGCGGAATGCTGAACACCGATGCACTGCGCGAATATCCGGGCGTTTTTTTCAGCACCCTCGGTTTCGACGAGCCTTACCCCGACGGTGAAAGTCCCCATGCTTTTTTTGACAGGATCAAAGCATGGTTCGAAGATTTTGTCGAAAAAAACCGTAATCACAACGGAAACATTCTCGTTGTGACCCATAACGGCGTAATAAGCGTTGTTTACCACATCGTGAACGGTATTCCGTGGGACAACAGAAAGCACACACACAAAACATCTTATTGCCGTCTCCGCGTTTACAATGTTGAGAATAACGAATTCGAGCGGCTGGGAGTGCTTCTCGGCGAACAACAGCCCTGAGGATTCCGGAGGTTATTCTTCTGCCGCATTCGGCAGCCTTTGCACGGCAATTTCCCCCCGCCGCGCGCTTCGACCGTCACTTTGTATTGTCCTGCGGCCGAAACCGGAAGTTCAAACTTTCCCGAATCCACATCATTGCCGAAATAAATCGGTTCATCGACCTCCGCTCCGATGACAATATCGACCCTTCCCTTTTCAATTTCAAGCTCAACCGAAATCACATCACCCGCTTCGGCAGTGATAATATGTGCATCGGTTTTGCTCATCCTCGTGAACCGCAGGAAGAAATTATCTCGATTTTTTACGCTGTTCCCGTCAAAAACTTCGGCATTGCAGCCATTCCGCTTTCCACCTTCGCCGGTGAACCAAGTCAGAATGTGGGCAAGTCCTTCATCAAAAGCTACTGCGCCGTTTGCTTGGAGGGAACGGTGATCGTGCTGTTCTGCATCATCTTCTCGCTTTTTGCGTCCTCACCGCCCTCGGTAAACCCTGATGCGGCGGCGGTCACGCAGGTATGGAGTTATGTAGGCGAACTGTTCTTTAATATGCTCGTTCTCGTTGGATCGGTCAAAATGAGCGACCGTATTATCCGAGAGATGATGGGATTATAAAGGGCTGCGACGGAAAATCGCAACTTTTTTAATAAAAAGGTTGACACAGCCTGTCGCCATAAGTATAATAATGTGATTTAGCTCACCAAGAGCTGAATGGACGGTTTGGGGATGAAAGGAGCTTTTATGTTTGAATATGTAGAAGATAAGGAATACCTAAGCCGTGTACGCAGCGTGTGCGGAGAAATTATGCAAGACTTTTGCCATACCTTGAAAGAGGACTATGACATAGGTTCAACCTTTCGTCTTGTGGGCAGCGGCGCTAAAAACCTCATCGTGCAAAATGCTTCGCAGTCGATAGACTTGGACTATAACCTTGAAATTGTCCGCTGTGAAGATTTTGATGATTGCCGCAAACTCAAAGAATGTGCGAGGAAAGCCTTTAATAAAGCCCTATATATGAACGGTTGGGGTAGTTGCGAGGATTCCACTTCCTCGCTCACAACAAAGCGTCGTTATTTCAGTCAAGGCAATCAGACTTTATTTTCAATAGATGTCTGCATTGTGGTTACGGATGCACAAGACCGAATGTATCGACTGATCCACGAAAAAACGGGGTTCATCTATTACGACAGATACTATTGGAATCAAGCGCCGAATTCTTCGGGAATACGGGAAAAGGTTGATTTCATTAAACGCAAAGGGAAATGGAATTTAGTCCGAAAACAGTATTTGCGGCTCAAAAACAAATATCTTACGAGCAACGACTATAATCATCCGTCCTTTATTTGTTATATCGAAGCGGTCAACAATGTATATAATTCAAGAATGAGCTGGAAATAAGCAATCCGGCTTTGCGAAAGGGACTGTTGCAAAATCAAGTCATATTTGCAGCAGCACCTTTCTTTTTTTAGGAGGGCAATCCGTGGAGTGCCGGACATTACATTTTTCGGTTCAAGCGAAGCCGGCTCATGCAGAATGCCTTTATCGGTTGAAATGCGTTTTTCTGCTTCATCTTTTTGACGGCGCATTGTTTTTGAAAGTTCTGTTTTACGGTTCTCGTACTGTCCCTTAAAGCAGTTTTCCCTGCGGGAGCAGCCGGAACAGTCCTCACAAACATAATAACTTTTCAATATCATGCAGCCGTTATCAGTCTTTCCGGTTCTGTCATATGCATGAAGCAGTCTTTTGTCATTCGAGCATGTAAAGCTGTCACTCTCCGCGTTGTACGGCATATTATCATTGTGATAGATGTTTTTCTTGAATTTCCTTGTTTTCTTCAGTTCATGATCCGCCGGTTTGATGTATGCATTTTGCTCCATGCTTTCAAGGTAAGTGTAGTTTTCCTCGCTTGCATACCCTGCATCCGCAACGATATTGCCGTGCCTTCGGCCGGTTCCTTCCGCTGTTCGTTCAAGAAATGGTATCAATGTTGTTGTGTCGTTCGGGTTCGAAAATAATCAGAGACCAACTATATACTCGCTTTCAACGCCTATCTGAAGATTGTACCCGGGTTTGAGCTGTCCGTTTCCCATGCGGTCGTCTTTCATTCTCATAAAAGCTGCTTCGCGGTCCGTCTTTGAATAACTCTTCCGATTAAATACCGGATCGTTTTCGTCAATCATTGCTGCAACATTTATTGGCATGACTGCTTGATTTTTGCTCGTTTTCATTGTATAATCAGATCGCTTTCTGTTGGTTTTTGAGCAATTTAATTATACACGAAAGCAGCAAACCGGACAACCCTTCTTGAGTTGCCCGGTTTACTGTTTTCGTTGCGTTATCTCGTCCATGCAGTAGAGGAAGTTCTCCCTCTTCGTGAGTCTCTTACGACAGGAATACCCGTAGTCCGAGAAGTTGATCCGGGCAGTCATACCGTTGCGCCCCTTTCTTTGCTGTGGCTATTTTATACCACATCGCGAGAAAATAGAGGAGTTAATCAGTGATTACTTAAATGCTTTCAAACGCCGAAATACCTGCCCGCCTTAATATGTTCTTGAGCATAATTATCCAATTTGTTTAACTATTTGCAGAATTGTCGAAATCACTTCCTTAATCTCATCACATGTTTCTGCGCTGTCTTCAAACGAGCTGATAAAAAGTCTTGTTTTCACTGTTTCGAATTTCTTCATTTTCTTCAAATCAGCTTTTAGTCTTTCATTCAGTTCTTTTAACTTTGCACGTGCAGCACAAATATCATCGTTTTTAATATTTTCTATGTGCCGCAACATGCTGTTTGATACACCAAGCAACATTTCAAATCGTGTCTTTATCCAATTCACGGTAACCAAGTTATCGTCAAAGCAAGCAGCCGTTTTCTCAAGCTTTTCGATCAGGGACAGTCTTTCCTGTGTTTTCTGCGGTAGAAGCTTAATATACTCAGCCGTTTTCGATAGCCTGCCGGCCAACTGCACGCCTTCAAGCGTGTAACCCATTGGTGTGTCATCCAAAACAATCGGTTCATCAACCCATGCTGCTATTATCTTATTTGCAGCGTTGTGTTGAAAATAGTGAATGGCTCTCTGAAGCTCCTTTTCGACCCAAACAGACCAAACCGCCGACTCAGACAGCATCAAAATGAATTTTTCGGCGTTCTTAATTGATATCTCAATCATATGAGCATAGTTTGTCCCATACGGAATATCTCTCGGAGCCATCCAACACTGCACTCCCGCTTTCTCAATCAGTTCTCGAATTTCATTTACCTTTCTATAGTCCTTCGAACTATAACTTATAAAGTAATAGTTCTTTTTAAACAGGTTTATTTTTTCTAAAAAAACACTCCTGGTACAGTGCAACTTTGGTTCACTGCTTTCCATAGCCGGAAGAATCATCTCTGCGTAAATACTATCAATTTTACGTTTGGCTGTTCTTTTGTCAATTGAATCTTTACCGACATTAATTGTTGCTCTTATAAATGACGATATGCTTCGCCCGTTTCGGACAATATCATCCATATTATAGGCATAGAAATCATTCAAGATCAGCGATCGATCCTCTTTCAAATTAATCAATAATAATTCGCATTCTCCGCTGTATCTCCACCGAATATTATTATTTTTTTCCAATTCATGAACGCAGTTAATAAACTCACTGAAATAAAAGTGAACACTACCATAATTTCTCACATTTACAGTGTCTGGATAGCCAAAATGTCCCAGTATTCCGGAGATTAATCCACCGTAAGGATTATTTAAAAATCCGGGAATAAAGTATACAACGTTTTTGCCGGAATCCAAATCGAAATAGTCAAGATTATTAATCAGAATTCTGCCTGCCGGGGTTAATTCTCTCAAGTTAAGCAGTATAACATAACACCAATGCTATTCTCGACATCGTATGTCTTGTTCTCTCAAATCCGCATAAGATTTAACACATAACACCTATATTTTTTCCTCTCTCTAAAATCCGTTTACAACCAAGCATCTATGACGGCATCATATGTTGCCGTCATAGCACATTGCAGGAGGCCTCAACATTTTTTCCGCCTTTTTCTCCGTTTACCGTCTTTTAAGTTCAATTCGCCTTTGCAGCAGGGAGTTGACGTTCATAACTGCTCTATTCATTGCATTTATGCTTTCTTCACTATCATCGTTTTCAACCTTGCTTACCATATCAACAAGGGAGCGAAGTTGTTTTGCAATGTTGTTTTCGCAGGCAATTACCGCATCGTTTCCATAGCCAAAATCGCTTTCAACAGACAGTTTTTCCTTTAGCCGCTTGACGGCATATAAAAGAGGATCAAGCTGTCGGTTGTTTGCTCGAAGCTTTATTTGTTTAAGCAACTCATACACTTCCTGAATCATCAGATAGGGCTCCTTGTTTTTCAGGACAACATTAACAGCGTTCTGCTCCATCCCACCGTGAAGCTGCTTCCCGACAGCAACCAGCTAAGCCGCAAATCCCGCAAGCCATACCCACGGTAACGGAAGGGATTATTCTTTCCGAGTGTGGACGCAAGTGAGCCCGAGGTTGAGAGCAGTTTGCCCCAACTGTCAAACCTCAACAGCGGCTAAATCGCTGTTGAGGTGAGCGTATTCTACAACGGTTGCTCCGGTTTTGTCAATGAGTTTGACGATATCGCTCTGGGCATTGCGGAGGTAATAGTAATAATTTCCGTTATAGTTCACGGCAACGACTTTGCCGTTAGCGTCGTAGCTGAAGCGGAGCTTTGAAGTCGTTGTGCTTCCGTCGCTGTTTGTTATGGTTTTGACGGTGCCCATGAGCAGCGTGCCGTTATAGTAATAGTCCGTAACGGTGCTGCCGATGGTTTTTCTTGTGCGGATGCCGTTTTCATCGTAGCTGTAGACATACGAATTCGCGCGTCCGGAGGATGCGGCTTTCGGGGTATACGACTTCAGCCGCTGACCTTCCCAAACCAGAGTTGCACCAAGGTAGTTCGTTGGGTTGCCGGAAGCGTCATATGTTATGCTTTCGCCATCGTACGAAGTGAGCTGATCCTTCCATGCCGAGTTTGTGTAGGCATAGGGAACGGTCTCCCGAGCCGTGCCGAGCGTTCCGACAGTGTAAGCATAGATCTTTTTGTTGAGCAGATTGCCCCAAATGTCGTATTCATATGTAATTGTAGCGTTGCTGCTGTTGCCGCTGCCGTAATAAAGGTTCTCCCTTACGAGCTGATTCGCCGAATCATAAACATATGAATACTTCTCCGAAGCATTGGTGAATGACGTGTTTCCGCGCCATATCCTGGTTATGTTGCCGTTGGCATCATAATCATAGTTGTACTTTGCATCACTGCCGTTTGCGTATGTTGAGAGCAGTGATGTTGCGGAACCGTTTGCTCCGGACTTGTACGTCCAGTCCACAACATAATCCGTGTCGAGATGCAGCGTGATCTTGTCGGGACGCCCCGTAGATGTGCCGTAGGCATATTCGATCGTTCAATAAGCACCAAATGTTGACGCTGAATGTAATTTACCGCACTGCACTCAGCACCGAATTAGTCAGTGCTTATTGATTTCAAATAATCCTGTCTAAAACAGAATTGCAGGCTGGAACACAAGTCCTCTTTCCATCTTGTGCTCAATGAGCAGTTTTCTGAATTCCTGCGATACAACCATTACTTTGTTTGCGAAAATCGGCCCAAAAATCGGGGGCGTACCATATACCGGTATGTCTGAATGCAGAAATCTTTTATCGATTTTTAACTGAGCAAATCCGTACAGTCCGTACACCTTCGTTCCGCAAATCGGACAATCACTCATTACCCTCATATCCGTAAAATCAAAGGCTTCGGTCAGCAAAGTGTTCAGCGGAATCATATGATGAACATCGGGCACGGGCTGCATTTTTCTGTCATACAGTGGTTCATACACAAGTGGAATCTTGTTTTCATGAAGAATCTTCCTTGCCGCATCGGAGCAGAACATTTCATCGTATCCGAAATCATAAGAGGCATAAAAATAATGATTCCTGCCCCACTTTATCTGTTTTTTACAGTAAAGCGGATAGGTGCGTCTCGTTGCATAACAAGTCCATCTGCCGACCCCGGGGCAGTTTCTTGAACTTGTAACATCATCATAAGGATCAATTTTTTTGCATGACGGTCTGACGTGTAACCATTCGGCATCATCAAGTTCCTTTTTTGTGAAGGAAAGCGATTCGGTCCTTGTCGGTGCACTCCGCAGTTTTGCGTCATCGATAGCTTTTAATATAAGCTCATATTCCGGAGCATCAATGTCGAGATGAAATATAAGGTAATTCGGTTGGTAGGGATCAGGTTTTTCTTGTGTCCACTCGTACTTTATTCCTGCGTCTGCAAGGGACTTCTTAAGACTTTCACTGTAATAACTGCAAAAACGTACTAATCTTTTCATATTGCTTCCTTTCTTTCATTAAAAATCAAAAGTATCTGTTGACAATTGCACCGGTGTTCAGTTACCAACCCATTAAACCTCGACGGCGAATAAGGGCAGGATCCTCCGTCTGCCAAGTCATTATTTCTTCGGCTGAAAAGAAACGCTCAGCAAATTTTCCGAAAATGTTGAGTGAACCTCCGAAGTCGTGCTTGTATAAAAAAGCAAATGCTTCATTCTCTTGAGATACAGTTCTTTCGAGAATTGCGCACAGTTTTTCGTCCGTGCGCTCAACCTTTTCGGATCGAAACGCTTCAAACAGAGTTGCAGCATCAAAGTCTGAACCTTCAGGTACAAGTATCATAAGGTTTGAAGTGTCCGCCGTAAAGCAATCCCTTCCTTTGCCGAATGTAATGCCGAAATACATTTTACCGTGGCTCGTGGTATATGCCCCGTCATAAAACCCCGGAGGAATGCCGGCAAGTTTCCAGATTTTTTTGTAATCAGTTATTCGACTGTACATCCCGTTAGGAACAAAGATGCAGCAAATATGATAAATGCGGTATTTGTCGATGGCAATTTTCAGCATAAGAGCTTCATCCCATAATACCGGGGTACCGATAGGGATACTCTCATTATCACTTTTTTCAAACTGGATGCAAGTGTTCGCTTCTATTGAAACTCGGTTGCATGCAGTATTGAGTTTGTAATCACATCTTAACATCTTTTACACCTGCTTTCCCATTAAACCTAATACCAGAAGTGTAAGCCATTCTGTATCATGTTGGATGCTTTATCAATTATTCCTGCATTAAAATGTCGCGGTAACACGCTTCCATCTTTAAAGAGATGCCCTCCCAAATCGTTCCGAATGAATTTATTACCATAAATCTCCAACTTTGCAAAGACGGTACGCCCATTCGCGCCAACCATCTTTACAGTGCTTACTTTGGTCGGCATTTGTGACATTGGAATGTTCACACTCCTTTTAGCTTGGCACATCGCATAACGTTGCGAACCGCACCTGTTATGTACCAACACAAACTCATCCGAGTCTGCATTTGCAGAGACATAGTATGTGTGATAGTCTTCGACCTCAAAGTTATAGACGGTTACGGGGTTTCAAGCAGTTTCATTCGCTCAGCGCTTAAAGCTTCAAATCGTTATTGAGCTGTATGGGCTTGCACTCCTGCGTTTTCGCAAGAATTTGCTCAGCAATGTTTTGAGGTGCATAAACAGCATAACCATAGCTGTAAGCACATGAACCGCCAATGGTTAAATCGTCTCCGTAATATGCAGTGCTGATTGACGGAAAAAGTAAAGCATATCGCGGAGTTTCAGATGTTTCGGACATCATATATGCATACAATTCTTTTGACGCATTTTTTGCGCGTATGCATATGACGTTAGCATCTTCTCCGGGAAATGCAAGGTAATCCCAAACACTTTCATGCATCACAGGGCGATAATTACCGGCAGAATCTCCGCTTCCGAAGAAAATCACATCATCCGGGTGCAGCATTTTTAATAATATGTCAAAAAGCTCCGGTGACATTGCCAAGAGATCGGAACTGCCGATAGGTTTGCTGCATTCCTCAACAATCTTCAAGACTGATTTTTTAAAGTCAATTATGCCCGCATTGCATGTTATCAGCTCAGGCGGTTCAGCCCTCCTATATTCGCAGTTGCATGTAAGCAAACTTACTGCGGATAATGTAACAAATGCAAGCCTCAGCTCGCAAAGCAAGGATTTTGCGTAACGAACATCGCAGGAGTCGGCTCTTTTGTTTACATCTGTGAACATATCGGTTGCTTTGCAATAAATGCAGCCGAGGCATCTCTGATTGAGATTGTTCGCATATCTAAACTCAAGCTCAAAATCAATGAGATTGACGGATTTGGGTTCGCCGACAGGACGAAACTCATTGTACAGGACAGTTATTTCTTTTGGGCGAGAAATATGTTCGCATTCGAAAAAGATAACCGTTTGACTGTCACCGGTTTGCTTTATATCGTACAGATAAATAACTCTGCTGCCTTTTTTGTAGTAACAGCCTGAATACATCGTCCTGATAATCGAGTTAAAAAGAACTTTCATATGCTAACTCTCCAAACCACACATGAAAATGTTTATACTTTCCCGCAAACTTGTTTTCTGCAGCATGATAGTGCGCATATTCTCCGGGACCGTGCCATTCAAGCCGTGGGGCTTCAGCCAAAAAGCAGTTCAAACAGAACCAATCGGTTTCAATGCTTCGGCGGTTTGGCTGCTGTCACTTTGGACTGCTGAGTATATTTTACAACAGTGCTGCCGCTGTTGTCAATGAGTTCGACGATTCAGTCATGCGCATTGACGCCGGAGCAAAAAAACTCAAATATATTAATTGCCCTATTGATTTCGTTCAAATAATGAGTATAATGTAAATGTACACGTTGCAAGTCAACATATCTTCAACAGAAACGCATTCACATGGTTTCCGATTTAAAAGCAAAGGAGTTTTGTTTTATGCAAAAGAAGTCTTCCCGTCCAAGTAGTTTTAAAACTGCAATGGCTCTGTTTTTTGCTGTTATCTTCTTTATTTCCGGTTGTTCAGTCGGTTCGGGAACAGAACCGAGCGCAACACCTACATCGGTGCCGATTACGCAAGTTCCGACCACACCGGGACCTGAGAATGTCGGAAACGGCGAGGTGCGTGACGGCAGCCTTGTTAACGTGCAGCCGAAATGCACTCTCGACATTCGCGGATTGGATTTGACGAACTGCGAATGCACGGTGAAACTCAGCAAGATAGCAAACGGGAATGCAGCCGACGGTTCACAGCAGGAACTTGAGCTCGTATCGCAGGAAACCATCAACAAACCGACCGAGGTCGATCTCAGCGGCGGTGAATTGTTCCTGCTTGAAATTCGAAATTCGGGAGAGGAAGCTTCAAATTCGGAAGTGTACAAGATATTTTTGTCGGTAGATTCCGACAATGGCAGGCCCGAACTTGTGTTCTATACAATGTACGGAACGGTGAGTCCAGAGATAACGGTTGATACGAACGTGCAGGTCGCTGCGGGCAATTCCGTTTCGTACGCGATAACGGAGGACGGTTCACTTTGGGAATGGGGAGCAAAATGCGGAACAAGACTTGCGGGAAACGCGGCTCCGAAAAAGATCTTAAGCGACATCGTTTCCGTAAGCACAAGCGGTGAAGCTTCCTTTGATGAATCAACTCCGGAAGTATGGACGCATACGCTTGCGGTTGCAAAGGATGGCTCACTGTATGGCTGGGGCTTCAATGGTTTCGGACAGATAACCGGAACTTCTCCGTCAAACTATGAAGAAAGCACTAATATCGGTGAGCCGACTTTTATGATAGGTAACATTAAACAGGCCTCCGCCGGAGGAGGTCTCTCTGCTGCGGTAACCACAAGCGGAGCACTTATCGTTTGGGGAGGAGCTTATAGCGAAGAAGGTCCGTCGAGCAGAGTGATTAAGACTGACGTTGCTGCGGTTGAAGTCGGTTCAGGTCATAGCGGAGTACTGTTTATTCTCAACCCTGACGGAACGGTTGAAGTTATGAATGCGGCCACGAGGTCTGCAAAAAAAGTTATGGACGGCGTTCAAGAGATTCACGGTGTAGAAGGATACAACGCGTCATGCCTTGCGCTGAAAAAGGATGGCTCGCTGTGGCTGATAGAATCGGGTCAATTCGGTGATGACACACAGACAACAAGAATAATGAATGATGTGATTTCAGCCGCTGCGTATTTGCGGGATTTATTGGAATATGAAGATAAGCCTCTTTACGTTGTTAACAAAGCGGGACAGCTTTTGAAATCGGTTGACTCGAACCTGAAGAACTTTTCGGTTGTGATGGAAGGCATTGTTTCCGTGTCCGCGGGCAGAACTCATGCGCTTGCCGTAACAACGGAAGGAAAGGTTGTTGCGTGGGGCAGCAACGGATACGGGCAGCTGGGCAGCGGGGGGACGGTGTTTGAAACCGAAAAACCCGTTGCCGTAAGCGGAATGAATAATGCGCTTTCCGTAACCGTCGGCGGGGGAGGAAGTTTTGCTCTCGTTGTGAAATCCGATCACAGCCTCTGGGCTTGCGGCATCAATGACAGAGGACAGCTCGGCAACGGCACGACCCACGGTTCTGCTGAATACATCAAGATTATGGACGATGTTTCAAAGGCAGAGGCGGGGGAGAACTTTGCTTTTGCCGTGAAGCAGGACGGAACACTTTGGGCATGGGGTGCAAATGACAGAGGGCAGCTCGGCGACGGCACCGCGATCGACCGCTTGTCACCGGTGAAGGTTGCAGACGGAATCGCGGATACGAATGCATACTATGCACTTACGACCGACGGAAGAATGCTTGAAATCGGCAATGGATTTGCAGAGGCGGCGACAGGAGTAAGCAGGATTCTGAACGGAAGTCTCGCAATAATGACCGATGGCTCGCTTTGGTCATGTTCAGTCGAATATGATGACTACTATATAACGGATGATGCAATAAGTGCATGTGAAGACGGTGAAGCAAACTGCTATGTAATTAGAACAGATCATTCGCTGTGGTTGACTGAAATGTTCTCCGAAGATGATACATCCCCCGGAACTGAAATTGCTCACGGATACAAAGACGTTGCAAGCTTCGCAAACGAACTTGAAGCAGAGGGATGGCCGGAGTTTGTGCTGCTTGATGCCGACAACGTGCTGTATTACTTGGATTACATTGATGGTGACGGCAATCTCCAACTGAAAAAGATTGCAGATAATATTGCAGCGTTTGCGTTTTCTTCCGTGACTGTGGAGAACGACTGCGGAACACATTTCTGTATTGACACAAGCGGTCAGCTTTATGCATTTGGCAAGAATTACTACGGAGTCTTTGGAAAAGGCAGAACGGCAGGATACAGCGATACACCCGTCACTGTTGCCTTTCCAAACTGATAATGCATTGATGTTCCTTACGGCAAACTGAACAAACGACCCACCGCCGCAAAACCGCGGCGGCGGGTCTTTTCACTGTCCGTGAATTGCCGCGGGATTTATCGTCTCATTCAACGGCTGCGGAAAGAACTTTGCCTATCGAGTCATTGATAACAAGGTTTGCGTAGTTATCATACGGAGTGCTTGTTTTGTTAATCAAAACGAGTTTATTGCCGGAGTAATAATTAATAAGTCCGGCGGCGGGGTAGACTTGGAGCGATGTGCCGCCGACAATAAGCATATCGGCGCGGGATATATGCGCGACTGCGCCCGCAAGAACATCGGGATCGAGAGATTCTTCATAAAGCACAACATCGGGTTTTATCATGCCGCCACAGGGGCAGTACGGAATGCCGCTGTGGTTTTTTACATATTCGGCATCAAAAAATCTGTTGCAGCGCATACAGTGATTGCGATGAATTGAACCGTGAAGCTCATAAACGTTTTTGCTGCCTGCAAGCTGGTGCAGCCCGTCGATATTTTGAGTTACAACGGCTGTTAGTTTGCCCTGCGCCTCAAGTTTCGCAAGTGCAACATGCGCGGCATTCGGCTTTGCGTCAGTTGTCAGAAGAAGCGTTTTATAATATCTGAAGAAAACATCGGGCTTGCGTACGAAAAATGTATGCGAAAGCAGCTCTTCGGGAGGGTAACCGAATTGCTGAATGGCTTTAAAAATTCCGTTTTCACTGCGAAAATCCGAAATGCCGCTTTCTGTTGAAACACCGGCTCCGCCGAGAAAAACAACGCGCCTGCTGCTTTGGAGCATCTGCTTGAGATTATCGATTTTTTGTTCGAAATCTGATTTCGTATTTTTTATTTCGTTCATTTCTTCCGTTCCGATCCTTTTCTTTCCGTTTTGCTGATAAAGGCTTAAGCTTAACGCATCCTGCAAAAAAATTTTCGTCGGCGCCTTCGGATCAGCTTTTCCAAAATCAATTATATCATTTTTGTCTGTGAAAGCAATACCGAAAACGGAAACACTCTCCGCAGATTCACTTCCGTATAATAAGACGGCGAAAAACAAGGCACTCGGGAAAAATTTTGTCGGGAAACTCAATATATAGGTTGACTTAGCTTGCAGATAGGTCTATAATTCATATTATGGCGATGTTTGGCGGCGTTCATTTTCCGCCGATTCGCCCGGCACAATAAGCATTGCCGAAATTCAGAAACGGGGTATCTCTTTTTGTGCGGCGGACAGTTTTATGTACGCTGCCGAAATCCGAACGATGCTGCGGGCTTCTGAAATCAACTTTTTATTCGCCTTTTGGGGGAGATTATGAAACTGAATGAAATGACCGAGCAGCAGCTTCAGGAGTTCTATTCCGAAGTGCTTGCCGAGTATCAGAATTGTTTGGCACAGGGATTGAACCTCAACATGTCAAGAGGTAAGCCCGGGCTTGAGCAGCTTGCACTTTCCGACGACTTATTGAACATGTATATCGATCCTGCGGACACCAGGCCCGACGGAGTTGAAGCTCGTAATTACGGCGAGCTTATGGGTTTGCCCGCATGCCGCCGACTTTTCGCCGAATTGCTCGGTGTGCGTTTCGAACAGGTCTTTGCCTGCGGAAATGCAAGCCTCACATTGATGTACGACCTTATTTCAAAGGCATATACCCACGGCCTGCTGCATTCGGAAAAGCCGTGGTGCAAGCTTGAAAAAGTCAAATTCCTCTGCCCGTCGCCCGGCTATGATCGCCATTTCAAAATTTCAGAAACATTCGGCATGGAGCTTATAACCGTTCCGATGCTTGAAAGCGGTCCGGATATGGATCTTGTTGAAAAACTTGTCAATGACGAGGCTGTAAAGGGCATGTGGTGCGTTCCGAAGTATTCAAACCCGGACGGAATCACCTATTCCGATGAAACGATTGCACGCCTTGCTTCGATGAAAACTTCGGCTCCCGATTTCACCCTTGTTTGGGACAATGCGTATTGTGTACACGAATTTGAGGGCGATTTTGTTCCATTCGCGAACATGCTTGAAATTTGTGAAAAAGCGGGCAATCCTGACAGAGTTTTTGAATTTGCCTCAACGTCAAAAATCACTTTCCCGGGTGCGGGGGTTGCGTGTTTTGCCTGCAGCGAAACAAACATGGCTTATATGAAAAAGCTTTTGGCGGCACAGGTTATAAGCTTCGACAAGCTGAATCAGCTTCGCCATGTGCTTTATTTCAAGAATGCAGCCGGTGTGCTTGCACACATGAAAAAACATGCCGCGATTTTGAAACCCAAATTCGATATCGTCAACAAATGCCTCGAGGAAGAACTTGCTCCGCTCGGCATTGCGTCTTGGCACAAGCCCACGGGCGGCTATTTCGTGAGTCTTTTTGTTCAGCAAGGCTGTGCAAAGCGCGTGCATGAACTTTGCAGAAATGCAGGCGTTGTTATGACCGATGCGGGTGCAACCTATCCTTATAAAAATGACCCTGCGAACAGCAACCTCAGGATCGCTCCGAGTTTCCCGCCGCTTAACGAACTTGAACAGGCGATGCAGGTGCTTTGTGTATGTGTAAAGCTCGCAGCCGCAGAAAAGCTGCTCGGCAAATAATTTTAATCCTATTTAGGAGGAAAAAACAATGACAAAAATGATGGATGCTCTTGTAAAGACAGAAGCAGGAAAAGGTCTGAAACTGATGCAGGTTCCCGTGCCCGAACCCAAAATGGGCGAGGTCCTCATCAAAATTCGCAAAACCGCAATTTGCGGCACGGATGTTCATATATATAACTGGGATCCCTGGGCACAGCAGCATATCCATCCCGCAATGACGATAGGTCATGAATATGTCGGTGAAATTGCACAGCTCGGCGAAGGCGTAAAAGAACTCTATGTCGGCCAGCGTGTTTCCGGCGAAGGCCATATCGTTTGCGGTCACTGCCGCAACTGCCGCAGCGGCAACGGACAGTGGTGCGCACACACCAAGGGTGTCGGCGTTGATCGTGACGGTGCTTTTGCAGAATATCTCTGCATTCCCGCAACCAACGTTATTCCCATGGATAAAAACGATATTCCCGATGATCTTATCTCGTTCTTTGACGCATACGGCAACGCAACGCACACCGCACTGATGTTCGACGTCGTCGGTGAAGATGTTCTGATTACGGGTGCAGGTCCCATCGGCATGATGGCCGCCGGCATCTGCAAACACAACGGCGCCCGCAACGTTGTTATCACCGATGTAAATGAATACCGCCTTGAGCTTGCACGAAAAATGGGCGCAAATCGTCCCGTTAATGTTGCAAAGGAAAAGCTCGAGGATGTCATGAAGGAGCTCGGCATCGTCGAAGGTTTCGATGTTGCGCTTGAAATGAGCGGCAACGGCGGAGCACTCAACCAGCTCATCCACTCCATGCGCAACGGCGGCAAGGTTGCTCTTCTCGGCATCGCCGGCCCCGGCACTGTTGTTGACTGGAACGAGATAATCTTCAAGGGTCTCAATATTCAGGGCATTTACGGCAGGAAAATGTTCGAAACTTGGTACAAGATGGGCGCAATGGTTCAGGCAGGTCTTGACCTCACCCCGATGGTAACTCACAGGTTCAACTATCGTGACTTTGAAAAGGGTTTTGAAGCAATGAACAGCGGCAGCAGCGGCAAGGTTGTTCTCGATTGGACAAAGTAACCGCCGCATTGACGATTCGGACAATATTTACGTTTTAACTGATTTTTCGGAGGTAAAAAAATGAAAAAAGCATACGAAATCTTTCGCAGCGAACTTGATTCCATCAAAGAAGCGGGCACCTACAAGGATGAACGCATAATCACAACCCCTCAGAAGGCTCGCATCGACACTACCGTTGCAAAGGGCGTTCTCAACATGTGCGCAAACAACTACCTTGGCCTTTCCAACAATCCCGAGGTTATCGCAGCAGCAAAGGCAAGCTATGATGAGTGGGGCTTCGGTCTCTCCTCCGTACGTTTCATTTGCGGCACTCAGCAGATCCACAAGCAGCTCGAACGCAAAATCGCAGATTTTCTCGGCATGGATGACTGCATTCTGTACACTTCCTGCTTCGATGCAAACGGCGGTCTGTTTGAGACTCTTCTCGGTGCGGAAGACGCGATCATTTCCGATGAGCTGAACCATGCAAGCATCATCGACGGCGTTCGCCTTTGCAAAGCAAAGAGATTCCGCTATAAGAACAACAACATGGAAGACCTTAAGGCTCAGCTTGAAGCAGCAAAGGATTGCAGAATCAAAGTTATTGCAACCGACGGCGTTTTCTCCATGGACGGTTTCATTGCCAACCTGCCGGCAATCTGTGATCTTGCGGATGAATACGGCGCACTTGTAATGGTTGATGACAGCCATGCTGTCGGCTTCATGGGCGAACACGGCAAGGGCACTCACGAACATTGCGGTGTTATGGGCCGTGTTGACATCATCACCGGCACCCTCGGCAAAGCACTCGGCGGCGCAAGCGGCGGTTACACGGCAGCTCGTCAGGAGGTTATTGACATGCTTCGTCAGAAGTCCCGTCCGTATCTGTTCTCCAACACGCTTTCACCCGCAATTTGCGCAGCATCCATCAAGGTATTCGATATGCTGAACGAATCCACTGCACTCCGCGACAAGGTTCACGAGAACACACGTTATTTCCGTGAGCAGCTTGGTAAGCTCGGCTTCGATGTTCCCGAAAGCACCCATCCCATCGTTCCCGTCATGCTCTATGATGCAAAGGTAGCACAGGAATTCGCAAGGCGCATGCTTGAAAAGGGAGTTTACGTTGTCGGCTTCTGCTATCCCGTTGTTCCCATGGGCAAAGCGAGGATCCGCACGCAGGTTTCCGCAGGCCACACAAAAGAAGACCTCGATTTCGCAGTAAAATGCTTCAAAGAGGTCAAAGAAGAAATGGGCATCTGACCATTTGCGCATAGCGGCCTGATTTTTGGGCAGAAATAAGATATGCTTCATCTGTAAACGATGTGAGCAGTTAGATTTGCCTGAATGATATATTTTAAACGGGCGGTTGCAATAACCGTCCGTTTATGTATAATTATAGAAATAAAAACAAGGAGGATTGGAATCATGGAAAAAAAGATTATCCTGAGCGGCATTCAACCGAGCGGCATACCAACTTTAGGCAATTACGTCGGGGCGCTGCGCAATTGGAAGCTTCTTCAGAGTGATGACAAATTCTGCTATTATTGCGTTGCCAATATGCACGCTTTGACCGTCAGGCAGGATCCCAAGCTCCTGCTTGAGCGTTCCTTCGGAATGGCTGCATTGCTTATTGCATGCGGTGTTGATCCGACAACTTCGCCCGTTTTCATCCAGAGTGATGTGCATCAACATGCTGAGATGAATTGGGTGCTTGCCTGCAACACATATATGGGCGAGCTGAACAGGATGACTCAGTTCAAGGACAAGAGTGCAAAGCATGCCGACAATATCAATGCCGGTTTGTATACCTACCCGGTGCTGATGGCGGGGGATATTCTGCTTTATCAGGCGGATCTGGTTCCCGTCGGAAACGATCAGAAACAGCATGTTGAAATAACACGCGATATTGCCGCACGCTTCAATAATGCCTACGGCGAAACATTCAAACTTCCCGAGCCGTACATTCCGAAAGTGGGCGGCAGAGTAATGAGCCTTACCGATCCGGAAAAGAAAATGAGCAAATCGGACACTAACCCGAATTCGTATATTTCGATTCTCGATGAACCGGCGGTGATAACAAAGAAGTTTAAACGCGCAGTTACGGACAGCGAAGGGCGAATTGCATATGAAGAAGGACGCCCCGGCATGAACAACCTGCTTTCCGTTTACAGTGCGATGACAGGAAAAACAATAGAACAGACCGTTGCGGAATTTGAAGGCTGCGGTTACGGCACGCTTAAAACCGCCGTTGCGGATGCGGTTATTGCCGAGATTGAACCCGTGCAGACAGAGTACAGGCGCATACTGGCGGACAAGGCAGAGCTTGAGCGCATAACAAAGGACGGTGCACGCCGCGCTTCCGAAGCCGCAGAAAAAACGTTGGATCTTGTTTACAGGCGCGTCGGGTTGAGATGAATTCAAAAACAACAGAAGCTGTGTCAGCCGCTTTTGCTGTTGAACACTGAAAAAACAAAGGGAGCACTGCCGCATTGAGCAATGCTCTCTTTATTGTATACGGTTTAATTGTTTGGTGTACTCAAAAAAACAAACCGCGGACCCTCTTCCCCGATGGCACCCGTCGGCATAAAGCCGACGCGGAACAGTACACGCTGGGAAGCATTGTTCTCCGGAGCAGTTTCGGCTTCGATTCGCTTTACACGCGGTTGGAGAACGGCCCATTTGCAGACGGCTTCAAGAGCTTCGGTCATGTATCCGCGTCCGCAGCAGCCGTCATACAGGCCGTATCCGATTTCAACCGTTCCGTCCGCATTCAACCCTTTGAAACAGAAATCACCGACAATGGTACGCGGAGAGTTTTTCAGCTCGATATACCATACCGCATACCATATCCGCTCGTTCGGGTTTTGAACACAACCCTGAAGCATTTCGGAGTAGGCTTGCTTCATTTCCGCATCGTGCTCCGCTGCGATAAGGCGCTCCATCGATTCATTTGCTGTCGGATAAAGAATCAAACGCTCGGTTTCAATTGCAAAGCCTTGCTCCCGGTTTGCAATGCAGTGATCATCATTAAATTCCAAGGCTTTTTACCCAGTTTGCAAGCTCTTCGACTGTAACGTTCATTTTAAAGACTTTGCCGTCAAGCAGCTTTGCGCCGCGGCAGCTCGGTGCAAGCCCGGCATTTGTTTTTCCCATTCCGCTTCCGCCTGAAGTTGCAAACGGAACAATTGTCTTTCCCGAAAGGTCAAAACTCTCGAGGAATGTATTGATTATTGTCGGAGCCACATACCACCAGATGGGGAAGCCGATGAATATGGCGTCATAAGACAAAATATCGAGTTTTTCGTTCACGATCTCGGGGCGCGATGCAGGGTCGGACATTTCAACTGAGCTGCGTGAGCTTTTGTTTGTCCAGTCCAAGTCAGCCTTTGTGTAAGCGATTTTCGGCTGAATACGGAAGCAGTCGGCATGTGCTGCGGACGCAAGCTTTTCGGCAACCTGTTCGGTAACGCCGGATGCGGAAAAATATGCAACGAGAGCTTTTTTCATTTTTAGAACATGCTCCTTTTCTTTTTTAAAGGCAGGGACATTGCGTGTGCAATGTCCCTGTGTTTGAATTACTGATTAAGCTGATTTAAATTCGGCTGTGCATAAATCAGCCTGCAACGAAAAATTATTCGTCGTCCTCGTCGTCCTTCTTTGCGGACTCGATAATCTTCTGAGCAACGTTTGCGGGAACATCTTCATAGCGAACAAACTCACTGGTGAAGGAGCCGCGACCCTGAGTCATGCTGCGCAGGTCGGTTGCATACTTGAACATTTCGCTCAAGGGAGCTTCCGCAATAACAACGGTACCCTCGGAAGTGGGGTTGGTGCCGATGAGACGGCCGCGACGGCGGCTCATATCGCCCATGATATCGCCCATGTATTCGTTGGGAACGAGAACTTCGTAGCGATAGATCGGTTCAATAAGCACGGGGGAAGCTTTTGCACAGGCAGCCTTGTAGGAAAGGCGGGCTGCGGATTTGAACGCAACTTCCTTGGAATCAACGGGATGGTATTTGCCATCGTAAAGAGTAGCTTTGATGCCAACCATGGGATAGCCTGCAAGAACACCCTTGACCATTGCTTCACGGAGACCCTTTTCAACTGCGGGGATGAATTCCTTGGGAACTACGCCGCCGACGATTGCGTTAACAAATTCAAATTCACCCGTGGGGGAGGGTTCGAAGCGCATCTGAACAACGCCGAACTGACCTGCACCGCCGGTCTGCTTTTTATGCTTACCTTCAGCCTCTGCCATGGTACGGATAGTCTCACGGTAGGGGATGCGGGGATCTGCAAGGCTTGCTTCAACCTTAAATTTGTTTTTGAGCTTTGCGCAGATAACGTCAATATGCATTTCGCCGAGACCTTTGATAAGAACATCGCCGGTTTCTGCATTCTTCTCGATCTCCATAGTGGGATCTTCTTCGGTGAGGCGGTTGATGCCTGCAAAGACTTTATCTTCTTCGCCCTGTTTCTTTGCGGAAACTGCAAGAGAAATGCAGGGAGCGGGGAACTCGATGGGTGCGAACTTGACGGGTTCTGCGGGGTCGGTCAGAGTATCGCCGGTGTTTGTGAACTGAAGCTTTGCCATTGCGCCGATGTCGCCTGCGCAGAGCTTGTCAACGTTGATGAGGTTCTTGCCGCGCATCATGTAAACCGCGCCGGATTTTTCACTCTTTTCGGCGTTGGGGTTGTATGCTGCAAAGGTTGCATCAATGGAGCCTGCATAAACCTTCATGATGGAGATCTTACCGACAAAGGGGTCAGCAACGGTCTTCATGATCTGAGCGGCAAACTTGCCGTCGCGCTTGATTTCAACGGCTTCGCCTGTGCGGGCGTTGACAGCGGGGCGGATGGGCGCCTTGTCAGCTGTGGGCATATAGTGAACAAGGTTGTTCATGAGGGTGTGAACGCCGGTGTTGAGCAGTGCGGAAACGCAGCAAACGGGAGTTACGGCACCTTCTGCAATACCGAGGTTGAGACCGCGAATGATCTCTTCCTGGCTGAGTTCCATTGTGTCAAGATAGGTCATCATGAGCTCTTCATCGCCTTCTGCGGCTGCTTCCATAAGAGCTTCGCGCAATTCTTCGGCACGGCCTGCGAGAGAAGCGGGAATGTCGATTTCCTTTTCGCCCTTGCCGTCGAATCTCTTTGCGGTCATGGTGGTCAGGTCAACGTAACCGACATATGCGCCTTTTTCGATAATGGGGAGCTGAATGGGAACGCAGGTAACGCCGAACTTGTCGTGCAGACCTTCGATTGCCTTGTCAAAGTTTGCGTTTTCGCGATCCATCTGGTTGATGACGATCATGCGGGGCATATTCGCCTTTTTGCACATGCTCATTGCTTTTTCGGTGCCGACAACGGGACCGGAAACTGCGCTGCAAACGATAATTGCGGAATCGGCAAGAGCCATTGCTTCGTATACTTCGCCATAGAAATCAAAGAAACCGGGAGCGTCAATAAGGTTTACTTTGGTTCCGTTCCACTCAAAGGGAGCAACAGCTGCGCTGATGGAAATGTGTCTTTTGGTTTCTTCGGGATCATAGTCGGAAACGGTCGTGCCGTCGTCAACCTTGCCCATGCGGTCGAGAAGCCCTGCATTGAAAAGCATTGCTTCAGTCAAAGTGGTTTTGCCTTCTCCGCCGTGGCCGAGGACGGCAATATTGCGGATGCTGTCAGCTTGATAGTTTTTCATATCGTTGTTTATTTCCCCTCTCGTGGTAATTAATAATTAAACATTTGTTTATCAATCCTGGCTGCGCTGTGCACGGAATCGGAAGCGAAACGCGCACAAGCGTACACACTATTCCTAATTATAGCATAAAAAATCAGCGTTGTAAACACATTGGTTTTCAGCATTTGCGTGTTTTGCAATATATTTGCGGATTATGCGTACCGAAGGATCCCCGTGCGGGAATCCTTCGGTGTTGTTAAGCAAATGCTGTTTGACGGGATATCATGCCCGGTCATGGCCTGTTTAAAGCTTAATGCTTAGGGCAAGATTACATGCTCTGCATTTCGGCAATGCGTGCTTCAAGTTTTGCAAGCATTTCCTTTGCCTTTTCAAGCTTTGAACGTTCTTCCGCAACAACCTTTTCGGGCGCTTTGGCAAGGAAGCCTTGGTTATTCAGCTTGCCTTCGGCGCGGGAAACTTCGCTCTGCCAATGCTTCCTGTCCTTTGCAAGGCGGTCGAGTTCCTTTGCAATATCAATAAGCTCATTCATCGGCATAAATGCCTCACCGAGCGTTGAAACAACCGAAACTGCATTCCTGTCAATGCCGGACTTGTCGAGCTGTACGGAAACCGTGCTTGCACCGGCAAGCTTATTCAGATACGGTGCTGCTGCGCGGCATGCCGCTTCGTTTGCTGCATTTGTAACGATCGTTACATGCGCCCGTTTTGCAGGGGGAACATTCATCTCTGCGCGAACGTTGCGGATTGCGCGAACCATATCCATAAGTCCGTCGGCAGCGGCGGCTTCGGCGGGGAAGCTGAATGCAGCATCAGCCTTCGGCCATGCGGAGAGCATAATGGTTTCCTCGCTGCCGGGCAGACGGGTGTAAATATCCTCGGTGATGAAAGGCATGAACGGATGCAGCAGCTTCATGCTGTTTTTGAGTACATGAACAAGGATGGCGCGAACATTTGCTTTTTGCGCTTCATCCTCGCCGTAAAGGCGCGGTTTCGCCATTTCGATGTACCAATCGCAGAACTCCGTCCAAATGAAGCTGTAAATCTTGTCAACGGCAAGATTCAGATCAAACGAGTCGAGATTTGCAGTCACGGCTTCGGCAACTTCGTTCAGACGATGCAGGATCCATTTATCCGCAATGTCGGTTATGCTCATGTCAACGGGCTGCAGCTCACCGTCGCCGAGGTTCATCATCACGAAGCGGGAAGCGTTATAAACCTTGTTGCAGAAATTGCGTGCAGCCTCAACCTTTTTTGGCTGATAGCGCATATCGGTGCCCGCGGCAGTGCCGGAAGTCAGACTGAAACGCAGGGAATCGGCACCGTACTCTTTGATTATTTCCAACGGGTCGATTCCGTTGCCGAGGGACTTGCTCATTTTTCGTCCCTGCTCGTCGCGAACCATGCCGTGGATATAGACAGTGTCGAACGGAACATCGCCCATAACGTACAATCCGAACATTATCATTCTTGCAATCCAGAAGAAGATAAGGTCATAGCCGGTGGCAAGGGTGGATGTTGGGTAATAATACTTCAGCTCGGGGGTTTTATCCGGCCAGCCGAGAGTGGAGAACGGCCACATGCCCGAGGAGAACCATGTGTCAAGAACGTCGACATCCTGATGCAGGTTTGTACTGCCGCATTTCGGGCAGCGTTCGGGCGCGTTTTCTTCAACAATGGTTTCTCCGCAGCAGTCACAATAATAAGCGGGAATGCGATGTCCCCACCAGAGCTGGCGGGAAATGCACCAGTCACGGATGTTGTACATCCAATTATAGTACGTTTGAGCATATCTTTCGGGAACAAAGCGAATTCGTCCGCTTTCAACCGCCTTAATGGCGGGCTCCGCAAGATCCTTTACGGCAACGAACCATTGCTTGGAGACCATGGGTTCGATAGTTGTGCCGCAGCGGTAGCATGTGCCGACGTTGTGGTTGTAGGGCTCGATTTTAACCAGTGCGCCGCATTGCCTGAGATCTTCAACAAATATTTTGCGGCATTCTTTGGTTGTAAGTCCGGCATATTTTCCGCCGAGTTCGTTGATATGCCCGTCTTCCGTGAACACACACATGCGGGGGAGTCCCGTGCGCTGACCGACTTCAAAATCGTTCGGATCATGACTCGGAGTGATTTTAACGGCGCCGGTGCCGAAGTCCGTTTCAACATATTCATCCGCAACTATGGGAATTTCCCTGCCGATGATGGGCACAACAACGGTTTTTCCGACAATTTCCGTATAGCGCGGGTCATTGGGGTTAACGGCTATGCCTGTGTCGCCGAGGATGGTTTCCGGGCGGGTCGTTGCGCAGATGATGGAATAGCTGCCGTCCGGCGCATCATAGCGAACATGCCAAAGATTGCTGGGCTGTTCAACAAAATCAACCTCCGCATTGGAAATCGCCGTTTTGCAGTGCGGACACCAGTTGACGATGCGATCGCCGCGGTAAATCAGACCTTTTTTATATAAATCAACAAAAACTTTCGTAACTGCTCTGCTGCATCCGTCATCCATTGTGAAGCGTTCGCGCTCCCAATCGCAGGAAGAACCGAGCTTGCGAAGCTGAGCAACTATGCGTCCGCCGTATTCTTTTTTCCATGCCCAAGCATGTTCAAGAAAACCCTCTCTGCCGATAGCCGTTTTTGAAATGCCTTCGGCCGCAAGCTTGTTAACAACCTTAACTTCGGTTGCAATGGATGCATGATCCGTGCCGGGCAGCCAGAGTGTTTCAAAACCGCTCATACGCTTGTATCGAATCAGTATGTCCTGCATGGTTTCATCAAGTGCGTGTCCCATGTGGAGCTGACCCGTGATGTTGGGCGGGGGAATCACAATGGTGTAAGGTGGTTTATCGGGATTCGGCTCGGAATGAAAATATCCGCGCTCTTCCCATTTTTTGTACAGCCTTTCTTCAACCGAAGAAGGGTCGTAGGTTTTGGGCATTTCATCGGGTGCAGCTGCGGCGTCTGCAATTCCGGCTGCGTTTTCAATGCCCTGCTTGCTGCAATGATCGCACATTTTAAGTACCTCCGAAAAATAAAATCGCACCTCTCATCTTCAAAGGACGAGAGGTGCGCTCGCGGTACCACCTTTGTTGAACACAGCGGCCGGTCGGTGCGGGCAATCATCAAAAACAGAAAATCGCAGCGCAGAATGCCGAACGAAGCGTTCCACTTGAATCGCCGTAACGGGGCGTGCCGTTCGGGTTGCTACCCCCGAATGCTCAGAAGCGACCTTCACACACCGTCCCTGCAAATTTCCCTTTCAGCCGAGGGGAAAAATCTCTTTTGCCGACAGAATGCTACTCCTCTTCGTCAACGCAATATTAAACAAACTTAATTATAACCGATGCATAAAGCCGTGTCAACAGCAATGCGGCAATATATCGAAATCGTCAATTTTTTGCTCCGCAGTGCGGGCAAAATGCAGCAGCGGAATTCAACTCGGAACCGCATGCAGCGCAATAACGCTTTGCCGAACAATCGGGTTTTGCGGAGTCGTCGGCGGGAAGCTTATTGCCGCAGCACGGGCAGAAAGCGGAAAGCTTATCAATCTGACGGCCGCAGCTCGGGCACTGAATTGTGCCGTCAGCGGCATGAAAATCGCCGCCGCTGCATTCATACTCATTTGCGGCATCACCGCTTCGATTGTCGAACGAATCCTCGGCGAACTCGGTGGAGGAATCATCCGAGCCGCAGCAACATTCTCCGTTGCTGTCGCTGCTGCCGTTAGTGTTTATTTTGGACTTAACGCTCGAAAGCTCTGCCGTAAGCTTTTCAATGGAGGCATGAATCTCGCGTATCCTGTCAAATACGGGAACAAGTTCTGCCGGCGGTTCGGCATCGTTTTGGTGTGCTTCCCAAACCAAAAGCCCAAGATGCTCATAAAGCTCTGAAAGTTTGCTTTTTTCTTCAGAAACCTTGTATGTTATTTTTGCGGAATCAACAAGACCCTTCGCCTTGTCGCCGATTTTATCAAAAAAAGCCATTTGAAACCTCCTTATTTATACTGTGCGCGTGTTAACCGAACTCTTAATCGGTGCCTGCATAGTAATGCGCCGATTAAATCATTTATATACGTTTATGCGGGAAACACATTGTTTTGCGGGTTTGCCGAACAAAAACATAACGCCGTGGAGCCCATCGCCGCCCCCGTGAACAATGCCCTTGGCAAATTATATGCCCAGGGAGGAGCAAACAGAATCAACAATGTTTCCGATAAACGGAATATCCGATCTGTTGCCCATTGCAGCGCGGTAGGAGCAGTACAGCGTAAACAATGCAACAATTATGCAGACGATCCAATGCACGGTTCTGAAGAATCCGAGCTTCCCGAGAAGAATTCCGAATATCAACGAGGACACAAACGTGACAATATGAAGAAAGATAACCTGAACACACGCTCTGCGCACGAATGAGTTCTTCTCAATGAAAATCAGCACAACCGCGCAGACAAACGTTACAAGTGCAAGAAAGCCCCAAAAGCCGTTTAGAATGCCGAACACGGCAGTGAAAAGATAGACCAGCGAGGCCAGCGTGTTTGCCTTCATTGAAGGAATAAGTGATGAATTTCCGTTTCTCATATTTTTACCTCCGTATAAGTTGAACAGTATTGCGAACCGGTATATCCCAACCCAATAATTATATAACAACATGGCGCGGAATGCAACACAAAAAAGGACATAATCCGATCAATTTGTTGTCAATACATAGTCGCACGGCACAAAAATCCGCACAGAAAACAACCGGTTGCCAAAAGCTCCGTCGGCTGCATCAACGAAATGCGGCAACCGCAAGTCCTTTGGGAAAATGATTCTTAAGCACGCCGTCAACCGCCTTGCCGAAACCGAGTGTACAGCCGTCAACGGAAACCGCAGCAAAACCGCGCATATCGACCGGAACGGGTAAAGTATTTCCGGAAAGATATCGGCGAAGTTCATCCGAATCATATGACAAACTGATTTCATTGCGGAAATGCAGTCCGTGGCACGCAACAAAAAACGAGTGGCAGGGTTTGAACCTGCCTTTAAGCAATTCACCGACTTCAACCCCGAGGGACAGTATGCGCAGCCTGAGCAGGTTTTCATGAAAGGTGAACGGTGCATAAACAATTCTGCCGTCAGACATACGGCGAATTTCATGAAGAAATTCATTTAACCTTGATTCATCACTGAAATCAAGAAAGGAATCCCTGAGGAACTCTGTAATCGCCGCAATTTCGGCTTTATCCTTAATCCGCGGCACGGCAACAGCATCCGGTATGCAGTCGGAACGTTTTGCACGTCCGCTGCGCATCCCTGCTTTTTTTTGTGCGGTGCAGGCAGATTCCGCGGAAGCCGTGAATGCGGAAGTGTCGGGAAAGCTGCTGCGGTTCCTTTGCAGTCTTGCAGCAAAATGCCCTTCTCCGCAGCATGTATGCGGATAAAGCCTGTGCTGCATCTCAACAGTGAATTCCGGATGCATACGGCAAAACTCTTCAATTACATCTTCGTTTTCCTCGCGTGAGAATGTACATGTGGAGTAGATAAGCTTTCCGCCGGGCGCAACGCAGCGGCATGCACTTTCAAGAATTTGCTGCTGACGCTTGGCACATGCCGAAACATGTTCCGGTGACCATTCGGCAATTGCGGTCGGATCTTTTCGGAACATGCCTTCGCCGGAGCAGGGGGCGTCAACAACAACACGATCGAAATACTGCGGCAGGGCTTCCGCAACGGCATCGGGATGAGCGGATGTTACAACGGCATTCACGATTCCGAGCCGCTCAAGGTTGCGGGCAAGCAGTTTTGCACGATTCGGGATAATTTCGTTTGAAACAAGAATTCCGCGGCCGCAAAGCCTTGCGGCGATTCCTCCGCTTTTGCCTCCGGGCGCGGCACAAAGGTCGAGCACGCGCATTCCGGGAGCTATTTCGGCAGCTTCGACAACGCTCATGGCGGAGGGCTCCTGCATATAAAAGAGCCCGGCAATATGATAAGGATGCGTTCCGATATGCTCCGGGTTTTCGGTAAGTATCAACCCTTCGTTAAGCAGCTCCGATTGCTTGGTTCGCCACGGACAAAGGTCAAGAAAGCGTTCCTTTGAGATTTTAAGTGTGTTTATACGCATTGCGCGGATGGGTGCATCCGAATAACAGGCAATAAAACGCTCATACTCAGCCGTGGTTTCGAAATCGGTGCGCATTCTTTTGATGAATGCGTGAGGGAGTTTGCTTTCGATGCCGCTGCCGCTGCAAATCTTGTGCGGACATTGTGCGTCATGGGACAAATCGGATAAAGTCTCGCTCGAAAATGTATTGTTTGAATCCAAAATTCGCATTCCTTTCAATATCTGAATCTGAAATTAAAAATCTGTTCGCAAAGATCAACCGGTGCGCTTTCGCTGCCGAGCAGTCAAAAAGCGGCGGTCAGGCTCGGCTTGGGAATGGAATGCTCCGAAACGGGGTTCATTCTGTGCCGTGCGCAAACCGCCGCATGGTTTGATTTCTCAAAGAGAAAATGCAGTGCGGCGATTACGCCGCAGCCATTATATCATGCAGTGCAGCCGTTCTGCAATGCCGTGTGCTTTATTTAAGCAGGCTCGCCGTGCTTGTTTCCGTGAACTGAGTGGTATAAAGATCATAGTAATAACCTTTGAGTTTCAACAGTTCGCGATGCGTGCCGGATTCGGTGATTCTTCCGTTGCGGATAACAAGAATTCTGTCCGCGGATCGGATTGTGGAAAGCCTGTGAGCAACAATGAAGCTCGTTCTGTTTTTCAGAACGGTCCGGATCGCACTCTGTATAAGCACTTCGGTTTCGGTATCGATGGAGCTCGTTGCTTCATCAAGAACGAAAATACGCGGGTCGGCAAGGATAACCCTTGCGAATGAAATCAGCTGCTTCTGACCTGTCGAAAGCCTTGCGCCGCCTTCGCCGACTTCGGTATCATAGCCGTTTTCGAGCTGTTCAATGAATTCATCGGCATGAACCGTTTTTGCGGCAGCACGGACTTCTTCATCGCTTGCATCCTTTTTGCCGTAACGGATATTGTCCCGTATGCTTCCGGAGAACAGGTGCGGAGTTTGCAGAACATAGCCGAGCCTGTCCTGAAGCCAGAGTTGACTGCGCTTGCGGTAATCCGTACCGTCAATAAGAATGCTCCCTTCGGTCGGTTCATAGAACCTGCAAACAAGGTTCACGATTGTGCTCTTGCCGGCACCTGTTTCACCGACGAGTGCGATGGTCTCGCCCTGTTTAACCACAAGACTGAAATCTTTCAGCACTTTTTCGCCGCCGTTGTATGCAAAACTCACATTGCGAAATTCAATATCGCCGCGGATGTCCTCCCAGTTTTCGCGTTTGGGGTTCATGCAGTCACCGTATTTTTCAATAACTTCGGGAGTGTCCGTAATATCGCTTTCGGTGTCAAGCAGCGAAACAACGCGTTCGGCACTCGCCTGCGCACTTTGCATTTCCGCGAATATACCTGCAAGCTGCTGAATCGGGTCAAACAGGTTGGTGGTGTACGAAATGAAGGTTGAAAGCACACCGATGGTCATTGCCGCACCGAATACAGTGGGTGCGATAACGGTGCGCCCGCCGGCGTAAAGCGCAAGAGCGGTTCCTACCGAACCCAAAGTCATAACGATGGGGGTAAACATTGCCGAAAGCACGGCAGCCCGGATTGAGGCTTTCCGCATTTTGCCGGATTCTGCTTTAAACTCTTCAAAATTGCGTTCTTCACGAACGAGCGTTTTCGTCGTGACCGCACCCATAATGCCCTCATTGAATGCACCTGTAATGCGGGAATTCTGTTTGCGTACGATTCGGTGCTGCTGAAGAATTCTTTTTTGAAACCATGCGCACAGAATCGCAATCGGCGGAACAACAATGAGCACGAGAAGGGCGAGCTTCCAATTCATTGAAAGCATCATGACGGTGCAGCCGATAACAAAGCCGCCGGACCAGAGAATATCCGTAAGACTCCATGCGATCATGTCGCTGAGGCGGGGAATATCGCCGATCATTCGCGCCATGATGTAGCCGACTGCGGTCTTGTCATAGTACGAGAATGACAACTCCTGAAGCTTTTTGAATGCGTCCTGACGAATATCATAAGCGATCGCCATTTCAAGCTTTCCGGCGCGTGAGATAAACATCACAGTCCCGAAGGATTGAAGCGCAATGACAATAAAATACACTGCGGCGAACGGAATGAGCCGCTTAATATCACCCTGCATGATTATGCTGTCGATTGCGTATCTGCTCAGCTGCGGGTAAACAAGGTCGATAGCCGCAACTATGAACATGAACACGATCAGCGGAATCAGCAGTTTTTTTTGACGCAGTCCGTAAGCAAGCAGCCGCTTCCAGACCTTCATGTCAACTTTTTTATTAAACTCCTCTTCTTTAAGAGCAGTGGTGGTAAGTTCTTCTGACATTAGTTTTCCTCCTGTTCGGATCGGAGCTCATCTTCAAGCAGATTCTGAATATCCGCAATGCGTTTATACAGTCCGTCCTGCTTAAGCAGCTCCTCGTGTGTTCCCGTCTGCACAAGCCTGCCGCCTTCAAGCACAAAAATCTTGTCTGCGCGGCAGAGCGTTGTGATACGGTGCGAAATGATGAATGTCGTGCAGCTGCTGCGGCGCGAATGCAGTGCATCGCGGATTGCCGCATCGGTTTCGGTATCAACCGCGCTCATCGAGTCGTCAAGCACGATGATTGGGGCTTTCTGCATCAGCATTCTTGCAATTGCAACGCGCTGCTTTTGTCCTCCGGACAATGTAACGCCCTTTTCGCCGACGACAGTGTCGTAACCGTTTTCAAAACTCTGAATAACGTCATGCACCGATGCAACGCGGGTGGCGTCAAACACATCTTCATCGGCCGCGTCGGGTTTGACGATGCGAACGTTTTCCATGATCGTTCTGGAGTAAAGGAAGGGTTCCTGTAAAACGATGCCGATATTGCGGCGCAGATGATGCCGCTCTATGTCGTTGATATTCACGCCGTCGATAAGAATTTCACCGCTGCGGCATGTGTACAGCCTTTGCAGCAGCTGCACAAGGCTGGATTTGCCGGAACCGGTGGAGCCGAGAATAGCAACGGTTTCGCCGCGCTTTGCAGTGAAGGTGATGTCCTTAAGGACTTCCTGTCCGTCCTCGTAGCCGAAATCAACATGGCGGAACTCAATGTCGCCGTGAATTTCCGGAGTCAATGCTTTCCCGGGTTCCTTTTCGGGAGGGACTTCAAGAATCTCGTCGATTCTGCCGAGAGAGACGCTTGCCTTGCCAAGGTCGGCAAGGGTTCGCCCAAGCTGACGAACGGGCCAGACAAGCATTGATGTGTAGCTTGAGAAAACAAGCATTTCGCCAACCGAAATTTCTTTACGGAGAGCAAAAATGATGCCTGCAACAAGACTGATGCCGATTTGCAGATAGCCAAAGCCGTCAGTGCAGCCCCAGTAGTAGGCAAGCATCATAAGAAGCTTATCGTTCTTTTTGCGAAAATCAGCGTTCTTCTCCGTGAAGTTTTCAAATTCGCTGCGTTGCTGCCCGAACGCACGCACAACACGCATTCCGGAAACGTTCTCTTGAATAACGGCAGAAAGCTTGCCTTCGGCCTCGTCCGAAAGAGTGAACTGATCCTTAACAAACTTGAAATACACGAACGATGCAACGGCAAGGAACGGCATTATCATTACGGAAAAAGCTGCAAGCTTCGGATTGAGCGTGAACATGATTATTGCAGCGGCAACGATCATGACGATTGTGCGAATGATTTCAAGCAGCTGATTTGTAACAAACCTGCGGATGGTGTCAACATCCGATGTGCAGCGTTGAATGATATCGCCGCTTGAAATATGCTTATAATAGTCGTAAGGCACGTTCGCGAGGTGCGAATAGAGCCTGTTGCGCATGTTGTAGGACATTGTTTCCGCGCCGTAGGCAATCTGACTTCTGCGAATATAAACAGAAAGTGCGTTCACGCCTGTTGCAGCTATTAAAGCAATGCCCATGATATAGAGATGCTGTTCAAGAAAAGGGATTCCGCCGATTGAATCTATAAGGCGTTCGATCCAAGGGGCAACCGCAATGCCGCCGCTGTACCCTTCTTCGGCATAGCCGATGAGAACATAGTCGATGGTAAAGCTTGTTATGAGCGGTATGCAGTATGCGGACAGAGCCGCAAAAACTATGCCGAGCGTTCCGAGAATGAAATGCCCCGCCGTGCCGCGGCAGAATTCCGAAACAAGCTTCCAATTGATTGCGCGGTGCTTGATCTTTTCTTTTTGGTTCTTAGTCTTTTTGTCCATAGTTCCTCCAAAACTGTCGGTTGAATCGAAAACATGCAGCCGCTGTTCCGGTTCGGATGTGCGCCTTGTGATGCCGCAGCGGGTGAAGAGCTTTTTCGTTCGGCACACATGAATTCCGCACGGAGCAGAAAGCGGAACTGCGGTGCATACCGAAATAAACATTGATAAATTTGAAATGCAACGAAAGCATGTTCCGGAAAAGGTTAAAGGTATGCCTTTTCGGAAAAGCGGCTTTGAAGCAGATTTCGGTTTTGAAAAGAGCGTGCGAACCTGCGTTTATTAAACAAGGCCGAGTAACGGAAATCGGCTTTGGGCTGTTCGCCGAAGTGAACTGCTGCGCTTAAATATATGAATTGCAATGATAAGGTCTATGGGCAAAAACCGTATCTGCCGACGCGCAAGCGTGTGTTCGAATGCTCTTTTCTGTTTTCAAGTTTCGAAAAAGCGTTGACTTGCAGCAATTGCGGCAAAAAAACGAGCCGCAATCGTGCTTGCGGCTCGGATAAGGCTGATAACATCAAACCCCTGTTATTTGCTCTTGCGGCAAAAGTCAGGCATTGATGCACCGAAGGCGGCCGACTGCACAAACGGAAAACGGGTATACACCGAAGCCGTTGATTCCTGAGATGATCCTGTTCATGCTTTAACCTCCTTCATCTGATGGTACTCTGTTTACGGGTATCCGCCGCATGATCCGACGTGCCGCCTGCAAGGTTGATTTTAAACAACGATGCGGCTGATCGGAACGGATGCCCGGCAACATGCTGACATTATATTCCCATTTTTCAAAAAATGCAACACTAAATGCCCGGATAATGATTATATATTGCGTCAACCCCGTGACCGGGCTTGACAATGCGGAGCAGTTGAATATAATACCAATTATCGGTAATAATGATTATGTACACCGATCGGTTTAATGCGTGAGCAATCCTGCGGCATAGGCAAAGCCCGAGCTTCGGGGAATATCCCGGGTGCCGCGCTTCCTTACGGCAGACTGTGATTCTCATCCGACATTGAATTCGATTTCAACACAATGTTATTGCATTGCATCAAGTATGCATCAAACTTCGTACTTCTGCACGGTTTCTGCGTCGGAACGGAGGCAGGGCAGTGCTTTTGCACAATTAGTTTCACACATACGGGTGCATCAGCATAACTGAAGTGTTATCCACATACAGGAGGTATTGTTATGAAAATCAGACCTTTATTCGACAGAGTTGTTATCAAGAGATGCGAAGTTGAAGAAACCACCAAGAGCGGGCTCATCCTTACCGGAAACGCAAAAGAAAAGCCCCAGATGGCGGAAGTTATCGCAGTCGGCCCCGGCGGTGTTGTTGACGGCAAGGACGTCACGATGTCCGTAAACGTCGGCGACAAAGTTATCTATTCAAAGTATGCGGGCAATGAAGTCAAGCTTGACGGCGAAGAATACATCATCGTTCGCCAGAGCGATATTCTTGCCGTTGTTGAGTAACACGACAAGACGCTGAGCATAATTTGATTCGGGATGCACCCGTTTCTGTCTGCTCAGTGGTCGCAGCAACTTTTAAAACTTTACTGAAAGGAAGTATTTTTTATGGCAAAACAGATAAAACACGGAGAGGATGCACGCCGCGCTCTTGAAGCGGGCCTTGACACTCTTGCAAATACGGTTAAAATCACTCTCGGACCCAAGGGCTGCAATGTTGTTCTTGAAAAGAAATACGGCGCACCGCTTATCACAAATGACGGTGTTACCATTGCGAAAGAGATCGAGCTTGAAGACCCGTTCGAAAACATGGGTGCACAGCTCGTTCGCGAAGTGGCTGCAAAAACAAATGACGTTGCAGGCGACGGCACAACAACAGCAACAATTCTTGCTCAGGCGATCGTTCGCGAGGGCATGAAGAACGTTGCGGCAGGTGCAAACCCCATGGTTCTCCGCAAGGGCATTGAAGCAGCAGTTGAAGAAGCTGTTGCAGGCCTTAAGGAAATCAGCAAACCCGTTTCCGGCAAACAGGAGATCGCACAGGTTGCCTCGATCTCCGCTTCCGACGAAAGGGTCGGCGCACTTATTTCCGATGCAATGGAAAAAGTCGGCAACGACGGCGTTATCACCATCGAAGAAGGCAAAACAATGAAAACCGAACTCAACGTTGTTGAGGGTATGCAGTTTGACAGAGGCTATGCTTCTGCATACATGGTAACCGATTCCGACAAGATGGAAGCTGTTCTTGATGACCCCTATATTCTGATTACCGAGAAAAAAATCAGCAACATCCAGGAGATTCTGCCCGTTCTCGAACCTATCGCACAGCAGGGCAAAAAGCTGCTCATCATTGCGGAAGATGTTGAGGGAGATGCGCTTGCAACTCTCGTTGTGAACAAACTTCGCGGCATCTTCACCTGCGTTGCGGTAAAAGCCCCCGGCTTCGGTGACAGGCGCAAGGAAATGCTCAAGGATATCGCAACCCTTACCGGCGGTGAGGTTATTTCCGAAGAACTCGGAATGGATCTTAAAGAAACCACGCTTAACCAGCTCGGCAGGGCACGCCAGGTTCGTGTCGACAAAGAGAACACCACCATTGTCGAGGGTGCAGGCAATCAGGAAGCTATTGCTGCACGCGTAAAGCAGATTCGTGCTCAGATTGCGGAAACCACTTCCGAATACGATAAAGAAAAACTCCAGGAACGCCTTGCAAAGCTTGCAGGCGGCGTTGCCGTCATTTCCGTCGGGGCTGCAACCGAACCCGAAATGAAGGAGATTAAAATGCGCATAGAGGACGCTCTTAACGCAACCCGCGCTGCGGTTGAAGAGGGCATCGTGCCCGGCGGCGGCATTGCGCTCCTCAGCGTTATCGACAGGGTTAAGGCGCTGGAGACAAAAAACGAAGGCGATTTCCGCACCGGCGTTGCAATTATCGTCCGCGCTCTTGAAGAGCCCATCCGCCAGATCAGTGCAAATGCAGGTCTTGAAGGCAGCGTTATCGTTGCAAACGTCCGCAGTGCAGGCAAGCTCGGCTATGGCTACGACGCAGCGAAAAATGAATACGGCATGATGGTTGAAAAGGGCATTATCGATCCCACCAAGGTCACAAGGAGCGCACTCCAGAATGCTGCTTCCGTTGCGGCAATGGTTTTGACCACCGAAAGCATCGTTTGCGATATTCCCAAGCCCGAAGCACCCGAACCTCCCATGGGCGGCGCAGGAATGTATTAATCAGTGGAAAAGCTGAACGAATGAATAATCCGTAAAGCAAAAACCGACAGCGGAGGAAAACGTATCCGCCGGTATCGGTTGACAATATGTGTATGATTAACGCCGGCAGGATGCATTGATGTGTTTTACCGGCGTTTTGTTAATTTACACATAAAAAGAGGTTCGAAAACGTAAAGTCTGTTTTCGAACCTCAAAACTTAAATACAGAGTACTGAGCGGACAGTGCAAAAACTCACTCAGCCGCAGTCGATCTTTCGGCAGTTTCCTCGTTCAGTTCGAGTTTTTTCGTTGCACTGTCCATAGCATAGGATGCTGCAACACCGCCGGCAAAAAGAACAACAAGAACCACAATCCTCAGGAAACCGATGCCGGCTTGGTTGCGCATAACTTCCTGTATCACACAACCAACAATTGTTGCAAGCAGTATGCCGAACAGTGTATAGAAGGATTGACGATGGAAACGATTAAGCACCTTCCGAACAATCAGCAGCATCGGAATTGCAACAACAAGAATTCCGGCAATAGAGGATAGGCCGAGGACGATATTCTGCCCGGGATTGCTGAGAAACTTGGTGAAGACTTCCATGAAACTCTTATAAACGTTCATGTTTATAAGAATGAACGATGTACTCACGCCGGGAAGAACGGTGCCGATCATGATTATCCCGCCGCAAAGCGCAGCAAGCAGGGGAGTAAGTTCACGGCTTGCCGCGGCTGCTCCGGTACCGGATTCACCCGTAAAAAATCCAAGCAAAACAAGTGTTATTGCAAACGCAAAGCCAAGGATAATATAGAGCCAATTAGTTTTTTTAAACGGTTCGTCACCGTTTGCTTCTTTCAGAAAAGAGGGGATACTGCCGATTACAAGCCCCATAAAAAGGCAGACGACTTCTGTCTGATATTTTGCAAACAGACTGTCGATCAAAAACATGAAAACCACAAAACCGATAACGCCGCCGATGCCGAGCGGAAGCAGAAAATTAAAATTCTTTTTCGGTGCTTTGAAAAAACCGGTGATTGCTTCAATCGTCGGCTGATACAGACCCATTGAAACGGCAAGAATTCCGCCGCTGAGTCCGGGAATGATTGCTCCCGCACCGATCACAAATCCTGCGAGAATTTTGCTGAGAAACAGATTCAAATTTTTTCCTCCAATTTCGAATGCGGCCGAATGCACTTCAGCATATTGACCGCTATTCCTTAGTAACAGCAACATTATACCATAAAGATACAGAAAGATAAACCGTTTTTATTTGCGGCAGCATAAATGTTCAAATTGATTCATTTACAGCGGATGCACGCGGCATTCGAACAGTGGTGCAAAAATATACCAAAACATTTTTGAACAAGTTTGTATATTCGAGCATTTTCGGGCGAATTTTTGCCTCGAAAAAGGGGTTGAATGATATATAATGC
>OKTL01000017.1_pt1 | contig 117792 bp, 111 predicted proteins | sample 1606211 | NCBI WGS metagenome assembly OKTL01 (sample SAMEA3879538, study PRJEB24766) | human gut metagenome | biome: human-associated habitat; feature: feces | place: USA | collected 1985/1987 | reverse complement strand
TCGTTCCAGAAAAATTTTTCTAACAATCGTGTCCACTTACTTGACTATAGTTCAAGTCTCATACATAAACCAATACTTTTGCCAAACAATTCATCACTGTTTATCCACTTCCGTAAAGAAATATTCCAACGTATCCACAAACATGTCCGCGTCAAACAATTTTTTTATCTGACTTCTGCCCATCCACGCAACTTGCACCACTTCATCTGTTGTGGCATTGCTCAAATCAACCTCACTCCATCATACTCGAACAACCAAACATCTACAATGTTATTAACTACTTTACCGAACTCTATTTCCTTTATATCAGACAAAAGAACTTGTCCATTGTCAGGATTCAAGTCGACACCTACTTCTTCTTTGATTTCCCTGATTGCTCCCTGCAAGCTGTCTTCGCCTTTTACACCCAAGCCACCTACACATTCCCACATCAGCGGATATGTTGGTCTGTTTGCCGAGCGCTGTGAAATCAGATACTCTCCCTTGGCATTTCGAATCCATACATGTACCACCAGATGGTATCCGTCTATCGGTAACTGCTCACCTCTAACATGGTCTTTCCCAAGAAGTTTCCTATTTTCATCATACAAATCCCAAATTTCCGCATCCGGTACATACTCCACAATATCCCCAAAATCTGCATTTAGAGTCTTACATATCTTACATAGGATTGTAAGACTTACTTCTTCATCACGACGTAATTTTGTCGTTGCGTTAGGAACAATTTCTGCCTTTTTACGCAAATCAGATTTGCTCATTTTTTATCCACTAATAATTTCCATAATTTGTTATATGATACAGCCATAGTATTCGCTCCTGCCTATCCACATAAATCTTTTTCTGCTTCATATCTACCTTTGCAACACCACTATACTGCAACGCACATTGTGGCGTAGCATGTCCGAAATTCACATTAAAATCAATCGGAAGTTCCTCATTGTCTATCATTCTAATAAGAATATCTTTATATTTCTGATAATAACAATGGAATGTCCTAAATTACCCATAAAATCAAGATTCGCAAATCCGTTTTCCTTGGACTGTTATCATCAAGTTCCTTGATCTTCTTAACTGAGAATGGATTGATCATTACCAATCTTTTCTGATGATTATTTACATACTTCACAAACGCAAACCAGTAATGACCAGTTTGCTCACAGCCAATCAGAACTGCGGTCTTGTCATTTTCAGCCCTAAGCGTCTCAACCCAAAGATTGAAAAAATTAAATCTTTCAAGATCATTATGAAAAGAAAAAACTCTTTTTGTAAGTTCGCGCCCCCTGTTATCAAATGCTCTTGCATAATGTATCCGACTTCCGATACCAACTCCGACAACCATTACTGTATCCCTTACTTGCTCAATCTTTTCATTCTGTGTATAATTCATTTGGAACCGCCGGTTTTTGATTGTTTTGTTTACACCCGCCAAGATGCAACTCAATCATACCTTGAGGTTCTTTTTTTATTCAATTAGCAATTTTGATGAATCACAGGAAAGTTCCCTTCTTTCTATCTAAGTATACCAAATCTTAGTTCCCTTCATAAATATATTTTTCTCGACAAACTTCTTATATATTCGACATATTTCGTCTAGTAAATTCTTTTCCGAGCAAAAAATAGAGATAACTAATGCAAACAATTTTACATTAATCATCTCTATTTTTCTATTTACACTGTTTATAACTTATTCAAACTCTTTTTCGGGTTCGATTTTTCACATAAATCTGTTGTTGTTACATTACAAAACCATATCATTTTGATACGGTTTTGTGTGTTATTTATATAGTTGCATTTCTGGTGTACCCAAATTGTACCCACGCTATTTCTGTACACTATTCTTTATTATCAAAGGTGTCATCTTTTCCATAAGTGCATCTGCGATACGTCTGCTTTTGTCATCAAGAATTTTCTTCTTTTGTTCACGTGCCCATTCTACAGCTTTTAACTGATCCTCCGGTCGTTCACTTAATACTACATGTTCTTCCATCATGCTATGCACCTCCTATCGCTTCTCATAGTTTATACCTACATTATAACAGCTTTTCAGAAAATAGTCCGCTGCTTCCTGCAAATTTTTTATATTTTTTGCCTTGTTATTTAAGTCTATTGCTTCATTAAGCAAAACAACTGCTTTTTCAAAATCATATTTACTATTTTTTACCAGATATGATACATTTCCCAAATTCGTAACGACAACCATAAGTTTAACTGTCTCATATCTAAGCAAAAACTGGATATCTGACAAGGAAAAAGCCGACAGCGATGGGTGATTATGCAGCACCAAGACAACACAATCTCTGGAAGCACGTATTAAATGATAAGATGTGGAATCACTCAAAGGATCAACATCATGCTCCGCCCCCAGTGCAATTCCAAGATAGCGTTCGCCTTTTTCTATCAACTGCGCACTTTCGAGACTATATGTTATTGCCACTTCATTGGAAGCATTTTCGTCTTTAGAAATTTGCAGAACTTGTCTTGCCAGTTCCCGAAGATTATCATATTCTGTTTCTGGTATCTCTTTATACTGAACACGTGGCACTTTGTTAATTGCCTCGTCTGTGATCATAATCTTATGGTCACGCTTTTTTGCCATTTCGAGATCATTTAAATTGCTTCTCAATTTCAATCTTCTCCACTTTATTCATCATATTTTTCTTGCAATATATCTGATTTCTTTTTATCATTTAGATATAAAATTAAGTCTTTAAGCAAAATCATATCACAAACATATTCATTGGTATTGGCATCATGTAAATGATGAGTAACTCCATGATATCGTCTTAAACCCTCATTACCAGAAATAAGCAGTGATTCTATTATATAATTATCTTTGTATCTTTCTCCAGCTTCCCATGCAACTACAAGATTAATGTCATTCGTATTTTTAACCCCGGATTCAATATCTTCAATCAAACCATTTAGGGAATATTTATATTCTAAAACCTGTGGATCAGATAAAAACACTTCTTCATCATCCAGAATATCCTCAAAAGCTTCCTCACTAATACCCAACGGATTATTTTTTCCATCAAATATTTGCAATTCTTTTGGTTCTTTTATTTCAATGCGAAAAAGGCTATCATAAGTGCTTCTTTCATTTGTTGACATTATCTTTATCCCTCTAATAACACCTCCTGCAATCAATTGATTAAACAAAGCTATCACGTCTTGCTCTCTTGTTGGATACGATGTAATTGACACTTTTTGCATAGGATTAAAGAAATTAGGATTCTCAATTGTAAGTGGGAATTTCTGTTCATGCTCCGTCATAGATTTCTTCCATTCCGCCAAATCTTTTTCTCTTCTCAAATCTGGAGAAGCACCTGAATTAGCTTTAAAACATCCCCTTACCTTCATCAGTGGTCCATCCATTAGACGTCTAGCGATATCTTTTCCCAAATCAGTAATTTCTTTTTTAAAGCCTTTTCTACCTAAATCTGCAGAACAATTTTCAAAATGAATTAAAATATTAGCCTGTTTTTGTCGGCCAATATTTTTAGTTAAAGGAATTTGTATTAATTCTCCTTGAGGCATATTGTTTGCAGCTAATTGAATTCCTCCATAAAGTACATGATTTCCTTTTCTAATTCCAACAGAATTGTCAATTTTATCCCACACTGATAAAGAAAATACGTATGAAAAAATAACAGTTATATTGTACTTCTTGATATCGACTTCTTGTGCAGAATCAAATTTTATTTCCGATAATAATTTAGAGCAATCCCAACAGTCATAAACAGCTTCAAGATTAGAAAATTTTGCAGGCATTTTATAATTGGGTCCGGATTTTTTATATAATTCATCCATCTTAATTTTTATCTCATCAACACGTTTTACCTTATCCAAAAATTCTGCAATAGAAAGGTATTTCGGATTGTCTATTGTAGCTGTTGTTTGCACCCCTACTTTATCTAAAACCTCAACCACTACTTTGACATTTCCAGACAAACTAATTTGTCCTAAACCAGTTTGCACCCTTAAGACCTTAAGCCATGCATCTGCTGTAGCCAAGCCCATCCATGATAAATCTTTTGGATAGCTTTCTGAATCGCACTTTATTGTCATAGACGTTCCTCGATCTATTTGCGTAAAGAAAGAATCTTCAACTTCATTTGTATCTGGAACCACTTGTGGATTAGAGGAAGGTGCCAAATCTGCCAACCAGTGTCTTGCGTCTTTCATGACACCTGTTGCAGAAAAATCTGGAGTTTTTGTAGCAATCTGAATATAATTAAAACCGTACGCTAGATACGTAGTTCCAACTCCTTTATGTCCTCTAGTAGTTCCGCCTGATTTAAACGAAAAGTTAGGTGCCAAAAATTTCAAATATTCCGCCTCTTTAAAGCCCATTCCATTATCTGTGACAGATATTTTATTATTTTTTATATCTATTAAAACGTGTATCTTTGCTTCAAATCCATCATTTAACTCACGTCTTTTATCTACCGCATCTAACGCATTTTGTATCAATTCACAAAACGGATCATACCATCCAACGTAAGAATTTAGAATATTGCTAATTTCTCTTTTTACAGACATAATCACTACTTCTTCATTCCCATTATATTTAGACCAAAGTGGGTCAAACGCCTTAATATCGTTTCGCATTGTGTCCCTCCTACTACTATTCCCTTTTTTACTAATTATACTAATATCCAAATATCTATTTCATGTAGAAAATTCTGTATTAATTTTATGTCTAAATCGGTCGTATATTCAACCAATTATGTTTTATGCTTAAATTGTAACATATTAGTCACCCTTACTCAATCACAAAAAATGCACCCGTCTCCGGGTGCATCCTCTCCTCTACTCCGACTCAGAATATAGCTCATCCAACACTTGCTCCAGCGTTCCATCCTTTGCATAAGGCAAAGCATCTAACTGTCTGAAATTATGCTTGATGTCCTTCGTATCCTCATCAAATCCCAATATGTAACTAGTTGCTATCTTATATATGATTTCTGTTGGTGCAAGTCCGTACACCTGCTTTTCAAAGATATGCTTCAAGCGTTCCTTATTGTCCGGGAATTGCTTTTTCATTTCGTCACTCTGATATAAACGCTTCACAATCTCTGTAATATACAGACCGGATTTCATATATAAATCAATAAACGTCTTATCCGGCATGTCAAAGCAGCCGGGATTCTCCTGCTCTAGCATGTCCACCATTTTCTTAACCATTGTCTTTGGTGTAAATATCTGATTGGTTTTCTGCGGTGGAATATAATCAAATATATCCTCTACGCTCTTTTCGTCAAAATAGTCAGCAAGCTTTTTCTTTAAGGCAAGAAATTCTTTTACAGAATCATCAAATACCACCGAATCAAATAGCTGTCCGTCAAAGTGCTTGGTCTGTCCGGTTTCTTCCTCTACATAATCGCCACCATCACGCAGAAATTTGAACTGATCCAGTGTGATGCTTGTCACTTCAAGAAACACTTTATCTGGAATAATCGTATCAAAAGTGGCAAGTGTTACCGTATTATCTCCGTATGCCATAAGGAATGACGGGATTGTCCTCGAAAAACCACGCAGATGATCTCTGACACCATCCTCGATTGTTTCCTTTTCACGCTCCTTTTTCTTGGTTTCTATGGTCTTGACTGTCTCTTTTGTAGATTCTTTTGCAAAATCAGAAATAGCAGTTGTCAGTTCCTCATTGAATTTCTCCATAGCCACTTTCTGCTTCTGCTCAAATTCTTTATCAATCTGCTCTGAGGTTTTACCGGTTTCATATCTTGCCTGCTGTTCAGCAACACGTTGATTTTCTATAACATTTCGCTCAATCTCATAATTGGTATGCAACTTATCAATCATCCGATCGGCTTCATGATTCAATTTTGATTCAATCTGTCTTTTATCTGCTGCTTTCATATCAGAGCCATAGGTAGACTGCGCAGTATCCACAACAGCCTTGACTGCACTCTGTTTTACTGCTTCTTTCAGTTTGTCGATGGCTTTCTGCACCTTGTCCGGTGCCTGCTCCATCTGCGTCATTGTTTCCTGCACCTGAGATGTCACATCATAAATTTTATCACCAAAAACATCTTTCGTTCTTCCAATCACAAATTGATCACTAAGAGCCACTTCCCCATTTTCATCAAGAGATAGATCTTTCTGCACTTCCTCCGTCAGATTTACCTTGCTCTTTGGTTCTTCTATTGGTTCAAACTTTGTGATAATATCAATGACTTCCTTTGGTGCCCCAAAGATGTTACTGATATTCTGAAACAGGAAATTGCTCATAAACCCACGCTTCACAACTTCAACAGAGCGGATTTTTCTTGGAATCGTCAGTACCTTTTCTGCATCCAGTTCTACCAATTCTCCCTGTTCATCCTCGCCGATTACTGGGAAGAAATTTAACAGTTCTTTCACATTTTCTTTGCGTTCCTCTGCGGTACCTCCACCTTTGGCAGTATTAGGATTCAGGTTATTGGCAAACTGCTCAAATATGGTAAGTGTTCTTGCCGGATCAAAGTCAAATACATAAGCATTTTCTTTTCTCTTGAAAGATGTCCCAACTTTAAACAGACAAGGATTCTGTGCCCGGAATGCCGCCTGCATATAAAGTGCCGGGGATCGCATATTACTAAGCATCAGCACTGCTGTCCATTCTGGAATTGTAATTCCTGTCGTAAGCTGTCCTACCGACAAAGTAATAGTCTTTTCATGCTGTGCAATAGCCGCAACCACTTTATCATAAGCTTTCACGTTTTCATCATCATCGTCCAGTTTTCCATCACCCGCAGCAAGAACGATTTCATACTCCTTAAATACCGGATGCTCTTTTAATTTCTTTGCCAGCACCTTTGCGCTGTCCACCCTGTCGAGCAGCCAGAATGTGTGCTTTAATTCATCCCGTAGCTCTTCCGTAGAAAATGGAAATTTTGTCTGTCTTGTCATGGCATCGAGAAATTTATCAACGGAAGATTCATGGTTGAACTTACCATTGGTAACTGCGAAAAACTCATTCAGATCAAATGCATATTCTTCTGTCTCTCCGTCAATTTCTATGCCCTGCTGAAGCTCATCCTTGATAATTTCTGACATCTGATAAGTATAGAGATTAAGCTGTGGCAATGTTGAATACGGATTTTCTTCCTCTGCTGAAACATCCCAGTCACGTTTTTTCTTCTGTTCGTCTGCATAAGTCCAATTATAGATAGCATCATCAGCAAATTTATTATTAGCAAGTGCTTTAAACGGTGTGCCTGACAGATGCAACGTAAATTTACGCTTGATACGGTCAAACGCAACATCTGTTTTGTAGGTATCTACACCCTCATGTGCTTCATCAATGACAAGGATGTCCCACTCCATATTAGCAACCTCGCCTAATTTATTATACTCACCGCCAAAATAGATTGATCCTTTCATATCCTGCAAGGATACAAATTCAATACATTTTACATTTTCACTGTCTTTTCCTAAAAGAAAATGTGTATATTCTTCTCTTGTCAACACACCTCTTTTCCCTTTTAGTGCATCAACTTCACTCACAAAAAGATACCCTGATTCACTACCCAGAAATTTGGCATAATCTGAAAACCATGAATTTGCTATCGCCGGGCGGTTTGTGACAATTAACACTTTTTCTGCTCCGGTTTTCTGCACAAAATCATAAACCGATAATGTCTTTCCGAATCTCGGCTTAGCATTCCAAAGGAACTCTCCATTTTTATGAGTTGCCTGATAATCAACTGTCATGGCAACTGCACTCTGCTGCTCCTCACGCAATTTGTACGGAATCACTGTATCTGTGGTTTTTAATATGCCATGATCTTCTCTGAAATCACGAAACATCTGCTTTGATGTAGCACCATCCACATGAAACCACTCATTATTCTTGCCTTTTTCCTGCTCTATACCGGATTTCCGCAAATAAGCATGAAAGTCCTTATCTATGAATGTCTCTCCTGAACCATCATCAAAAGTGGCATTCCCTTTCCATTCAAGCTGCCACTTAATATCCGCAGTGTGTGTCTGTTGATTGATACGAGTTTCTACATCCTGTTCTGTGTATCCTATCTTCGTCCAGCCATTATGACGAATCACTTCTGGAGTGGAATAGCCATAAAGCATCGGAACTACCTGTTTGGTTGTCTGAATGTTAGGTTTATTCATGCTATTCCATCTCCTTTACATTATTTTCGATAAATGCGATTTCTTCCTCAGAAAGACCGTATTTTTTGTAGAGTTGCTTGTCTATGTTTGCTATGGAAACTGACCAGTCGATGTCGGATTTATCAGTAAAATCTTGAGATGGAATATACTTCCACACCGGCTTATTTCCATTTTGTGTCACTTTAAGCACCCCTAACAATGTTCTTGCAAATTTAGTACAAATATACTTTCTCAGTGCATTTGCCGATCCCCAATTATCAAAATTGCCTATACTAATAAATGTTTCAGTTGAACCAGTTTGCGGTGTCTCTACAAATGGTGTGCTCAAACTTTCTCCAAATTTTCCACTACCGGTTGCCTGTGGAATTAAAACCTTATATCCCTTCATATTTTCGACATTATTGATGTATTCCTTTTTTATGTACTTATAAACTCTTTGATTGTTTTCTCGTCCAAAAATTTTTACATATTCCATACCATCATCAGGGATATTCTCCAAAAATATCTCTGGTAATAAGTTGATGATATTAGATGACATATCGTAAGCATGTCCTTCACTAAGCCTTTCAATCGCCCATGGATTATCCTCATGCATTTTAGGTGTTAACCTATAAGCTGTTCTTGAATATATAATGTTGCTTAAACTCTGAAAATCTTTCCTATCTATAACTTTATGCATGATTGCATTTAACTCTGCAAACTGTGTAAATGCCTTAATTGCTCCATAATTTGCCTTGTCGTCTCGATACGAAATTGCAATTCCTCCCTTTATAGGAGTTGATAATCCTGAAAAAACATTATTACTATCTGGTTCATAATATGAAATTTTCAAATGTTCATCATTCAACATTTTTTCATTCCATGCCTTTGGTGTAGATCCAGCATTAAATAAAAATCGAGCCGGATGTATCATTTCAACAACATCTGCTACCTTATATGCTTCTTCAAGAAACAAATTGTAAACTGGCGGTGCAAAATTTCTTTTATTATCTTCTGCTAGTTCATGCTGTAAATTGCTCTCCTCCTGATACGGAGGATTCCCTATCGCAAAATCAAATTTCATCTCATCTACCTTCCTTCATACTTTTGTACGTCAACGACTTATCGCTGCGCCAATCATAGATCCGGCAGTATACTTCTCCCGGTTCTTCCTCACTCTGCTTTTCCGGCTCATCTGCTACAACAAAGTCAAATAGGCTGAATTGATGATATTCCTCTTTGGGTTTGCCGAAGGGAATCGTCCCGGATATTCCATCCATCTGCCACAAATTCCAGACAATAACATTTACAACCTTTCTTAGTTCTGCCTCTGTCGGAACTCGTTCCCATCTGTCCTGCATATAGTCCACAAAAGTTATGAGCAAATTAATTCTTGCAATTAAAAGGTTATCCCCTTGAAATTCATATCCATACACACTCTGATACGCTCGAAGTACCCATTTGAACCATTCTGTTTCATTGCCTGTGTTTTCATTTACTACTCGGATTTTTCTATCCAAAATGCCTATTCTCCGCTTGATCTCAATGATTTCTCCGTTAGCTGCATCATAACGTGATACGATGTAGGGAGCTTCGCCGCAGGTAATCTCAAGCCTTTTGGAATCGACATATTTTTTCCATCCATCCTCTGTGTCAAACTCAACTTTTTCTGTGTTTACCTGCCACCCCTGATCCTGTTCAATATTGAAAACATTCTTTCTTCCAAACCACTCCTCATCACAGTGGTTATTCATTTTGTTGCATATCCACGATGGAGTAAACACCTCGGCTTTGGCTCTGGTACGCTCCTGCTGTTGTTCCTTATTCTTTAGCACCCTCGGCTGTATCTCATATTGCGTAAATCCTTTTAAGATTTCCTCCGTCATTTGCTCCGTTTCCTTGATTGGAGTACCTTTGGAACTATATACCGAAGTTGCAAATATAATATTTTTCTTTGTTGTCTTATCCTTCAGCAATGCTTTAAGATTTTTACTGACCGGATAAGTATTCAGATCAATTAACTTATCCATTTTTATCCTCATTTCTAAAGCCGGCTATCCTTGATAGCCAGCTTGGAAAAAATGTATACTTTTTTTCACGAGAAAAATTTGGATTTGTAACTGTGAAATTCCACGAAGTTTTGACAGAAAATTACTGAATTTCGACTGATTTCGTGATACAATATGTAAGAATGGTTTTATGTATATGATTACTGGAAATGTATACCATTTCAGTTAGAACGCATAAACTATTTAACTGGATTTTTCATATTTTACTGCCTTGCTGTAAAACGTCTTAGGGCACATATTACAAGCCTTGGCAGCTTCTTCTATTGTAATTTTCCCTGCCCGCCAGTCTTTGTGCATCTGATAAAAGTTTTGTGGGATTGGTAATGGTGGTCTGCCGAACTTTACACCCCTTGCTTTCGCTGCTGCAATTCCCTCCGCCTGTCTTTGCTTGATATTGGTGCGTTCATTTTCTGCAACATAGCTAAGCAATGCCAGAACGACATCACTGATAAATGTTCCAAGCAAATTCTTTTCTCTGCGGGTATCTAACAGCGGCATATCTATGACAACAATATCTGCTTTCTTCTCTTTTGTAATAATGCGCCACTGCTCATTCAATTCCCCGTAATTCCTGCCTAAGCGGTCAATCGACTTGATATACAGCACACTGTTTTCATTTAATTTTCGCAATAACCGCTTATATTGTGTTCTCTCAAAATCCTTACCCGACTGCTTATCCATATAAATGTTTTTCTCAGGTACTCCCATCTCCGTTAATGCGATTTTCTGTCTATCCTCATTTTGTTCCTTAGATGACACTCGCATATATCCATAAATATTTATATCTTCCATGTATTTTTGCCTCCCATCTGCCAATTTCTCCTACTTAGGTCTAGTATTTGCATGCATATTGGTATATAACCAACAGAAAGCTGATTCGATAAAATCAGCCTTCTGTTGTAGTGTGTAATCATCATTGTAATAACGTTGCTCTCACAATCTCCTCCTCTCTCTCTCGAATATTATTCATCCTCTGCACCCAAAGCATCTGATTTTTCTCTTTCAGATGTTCAATCACGCCCTCTTGTTCTCCCATCTGCTTTACAAGCAGATCAAACTGTGTCTCTGCCTGTTCCTGCATCATAAGCAAATGTTCCTTTAGTTTTCCACTTAATAACATCGAATGATAGATACCGCTCCGATGCTCTTTCAGATAATGTCTTCTCATAAGTCCAAACTTTCTCAATTCCCCTTCCGGCTCTGGATCAGAAATTAAGTTTGGTATCAAATAATCTCCATTTTTTTCGTATGTAATATTCATAAACAACCTCTCTTTCCACGAATTACAATTCGGTACTGATATTGTGTTTTCTCGATGTGCCATGTTCCTGTGTATGCATAGATTTTTGTTGTGTTTGCTCTTTCACAACCTTCTGCTTTTCTGTCAAGCGTTCTTTCATTGTCTTAGGCTCTAATGACTTCACAAATTCTGCAAGGATTGGAACGCAAATCATAGAAATTCACCGCATAATTCAAAATAGCACTAAGCTGATTATGTATTGTTTTCAGATAGGTAGGCTTAAATCCCTTTTCCATCATCTCTCCCTGCCATTTGCGTATCATGGGAGCTGTTATTTCATTAATTGGTGCCTTTCCGAAGTATGGAAGAACATTGTCATTCATTACATACTCTTTCTGCTTCATAGTAGTTTTTCGTAAGCGTTTCTCCATATCTTCCTTATAAATCTCCCAGAAATCAGCCAGCGTCATTGTAGGATCCGACGATTGCTGCAGCATGAAATGTGCATACCATTCTTCTGCCTCTTTCTTAGTCTTAAAACCTCTTTTTTGTGATTTCTTTTTGGTTCCTGTCCAATCTGTCCAGCGATATTGTATCCGCCATGTACCATTCGGATCTTTCTTCGCATTACAGCTCATGCGCTTACCTCCTTTGCTCCGCCATACCATTTTTCCTTAAAATACTCCACCGGAATCTTTCCGGCGATTGTGAGAAATCCTTTGCTTGCCAAATCCTTATTCATTTCTCTAAGGATTTTGTATGATTTCCCCATGCTTACACCAAGCATTTTTGCAATGTCCTTAGCACTGTAATAGATTTTTTCATCCATGTTGTTTCCTTCTTATTCTTTATTTGTTTCTGTATAGTATCATTTTGTTGCGTTTTTATAATATCGCAACTTTTGTTTCGTGTCAATATCTTTTTGCTTTATTTTTTTTATCTTGTATGTTATCCTATATTTGATATTGAACATTTTCACCAAAATATAGCTTTAGAGCAGGAGGCATGTTTTTATGACAGTCGGGGAAAACATAAGACGTATCCGACAGGAACGTAATCTTACCCAAAGACAATTAGGAGAAATGGTTGGTGCAAGTGAAGCCTATATTCGCGCCTACGAAAGCGGCAGAAGAAATCCCAAGCCATCCTCCCTTGAAAAAATAGCAGACGCTTTATCTGTCAATCCCGAAGTACTTGCAAACTCCGATTTTGATGGAATAAAAGCGATTCACCGGCTTTTTCAGATATTCCGGCAATATGACGGACACCTCTTTGAATGCCAGGATAAAGATGGAAATGATATGGTTGGAATTAGCTTTGGAACATTATCTTTGATGCGATCATGGTTAGACCGATATGAAGAATATATGGAAGAAGTTGAGAAATGTAATGAAATAAAAGATGTTAAGAAGCGTGGGGAAGCTCTGCTGAAAGCGGAGGCAGACTTTAACCTCTGGATGGATATTTATCCGGAATCGGAACCATGGCAGGAACGGTTTAAGATTCAGAAGGCACATGATGAGGTTATGGATAAGATTGGATTGAATCCCAAGAAATGATTATGGAGGTAACAAGTTTATGAAATTACCAAGAATAAAATTACAGCATCTACTCGTGCTGGAAATTGTATCTCTAGCAGTTCTATTTGTTAACGAAAGCTTTTTAAAAAATGTAAATGATACTGTTTATATTATAATCCTTACAATTGGCGTTACATTGTCCACCAACGTATTAGCTGCCTACATATCAGATAAATATAAAAATAATGACTTAGCTGAAATAGCTGCTAACAACTTTGAGGTTCTAAAATCATGTCAAGAATATGGACTCATTAATATTCAGAAAGGCTTTCCTCTTGAAAATGAATTAATTAAAAATGATTTTATAAATAGTAAAAATGTTTATATTGTAATGAACGATGCCAAAAGATTTATTTCAGATAATACGTTACTACTTGAACAACGTATAAAAAAGAAAAATCTTTCTACCACACTTATTTTGCAAGATTTAAATCAAACTGACATTATGGATGCTCTAACTAGAAAAAACGGTCATGCAGAAAACCCAAATTATTATAAAGAAAAAATACGTGATGTCATAGATTATCACATAAAAAAACTAAGAGACATATGCAATAATAAACATAATTTTTCTTTTTACTTGAATCCAAATTATAATACTTTGGCTATCATATTGACTGACAACTATGCCATGTACAGTATCTATAGAATTGCCCCTGGAAAAACAGAAGTCCCACATTTTATCTTTAAACAAGGGTGTCATGAATATAATCTAGTTAAAAGAGATGTTGATAATATAATTGCGATATCTGAAATTCAAGAATAAATACTTGTACCCAAATCGTACCCACCGCCACCCAAAAAATCCCTACAAAGCCTATAAATACAGGCTTTGTCGGGATTTAGCTTTTTACTCAAACTCTATCGTTGCCGGCGGCTTCCCGGTACAGTCATACAGTACCCGGTTAACCCCCTTTACTTCATTTACGATTCGATTCGTTACCTTTTCCAGTACCTCCCATGGGATCTTCGCACTTTCCGCTGTCATGAAGTCCGATGTCGTTACTGCCCGCAGGGCTACGGCATAGTCATAAGTTCTCTCATCACCCATGACACCTACGCTCCGCATATTGGTCAGTGCCGCAAAGTACTGTCCCAGATCCTGATCGACGCCTGCCTTTGCGATCTCCTCACGATAGATGGCATCTGCATCCTGTACGATCCGTACCTTCTCTGCCGTTACATCACCGATGATACGGATACCCAGTCCCGGTCCCGGAAATGGCTGACGATATACCAGATAGTCCGGGATACCCAGCTCCAGTCCTGCCTTACGCACCTCATCCTTAAAGAGCAGACGAAGCGGCTCCACGATTTCCTTGAAGTCTACATAGTCCGGCAGACCGCCTACATTATGGTGAGACTTGATGACTGCGGACTTTCCCAGTCCGGACTCGATGACATCCGGATAAATGGTTCCCTGTACTAAGAAGTCTACCGCACCGATCTTCTTTGCCTCTTCCTCGAATACACGGATGAACTCTTCCCCGATGATCTTCCGCTTCTTCTCCGGCTCTGTCACCCCGGCTAGCTTCGCATAGAAACGATCCTGTGCATTGACACGGATAAAGTTCAGATCATATGGTCCCTCCGGTCCGAATACAGCCTCTACCTCATCGCCTTCATTCTTCCGCAGAAGTCCGTGATCTACAAATACACAGGTCAACTGCTTTCCAACCGCCTTAGACAGCAGAACCGCTGCCACAGAGGAATCCACACCGCCGGATAAGGCACATAGCACCTTGCCGTCTCCGATCTTTGCGCGCAGCTCCTGAATCGTATGCTCTACAAAAGAGTCCATCTTCCAGTCACCCTTGCAGCCACATACCTGATATACGAAGTTTGCCAACATCTTCTTACCTTCCTGTGTATGCATAACCTCAGGATGGAACTGTGTTGCATATAGCTTCTTCTCCGGACATTCCATAGCTGCTACCGGGCAGACCGGCGTATGTGCTGTGATCCGGAATCCTTCCGGTGCCTTTGCGATATAGTCCGTATGGCTCATCCAGCAGATCGTAGTCGGAGCTACATCACCGAACAGAACGGATTTTTGATCAACCGCTACCTCTGTCTTTCCATACTCACTTACCGGAGCCGTCTCTACCCGGCCACCCAGTGTATATGCCATAAGCTGGGAGCCATAGCAGATACCCAGAATTGGGATACCCAGCTCGAAGATCTCCTTCTGATAGCGTGGAGATTCCTCCGCATATACGCTGTTCGGACCTCCTGTAAATATGATTCCCTTTGGATTCATTTCCTTGATCTTCTCGATCGGCAGTGTATACGGATGTACCTCTGCATATACATTACACTCTCTGACTCTTCTGGCGATCAGCTGATTATACTGTCCGCCAAAGTCCAGTACAATGATTAATTCCTGTTTCATAATCCGTTATCCTTTCTCCTGTCACGTCTCCGTCTCTTCTCTATTACTTTCCGGTCTTTACTACTTCACTCTCGCCGACCGGAACCACACCGGGAACCTCGCCTGCCATAATCTGTGCATGCTCCTTCTCCAGTTCCTTTGCCAGTTCATAGAACGTCCACTTGCGGTTTGTACCTGTCACCACACATTTTAATGGTATCCCTGCCAGTCCTCGATTCTTGATATTTACCAGCATCAGATCGATCCGCTTCGTGATATTGAAGTTATGCATAACCATAACCTCTTCATTCAGTGGCGGATACTGCTCCGGATTCGGGTTCTCCTCCATATCCTTCATACCGGCCAGATAGCCCACGGTTTGTCCCAGTTGATCATCATGGATGACCTTTACCCGGATTCCCATCTGTACCATTACATACTGAATCTCTCTTGCCCGCTGCGGATCTGTAAATCCATACAGCATTACCATTTCTCCTGTCGGTCTGTGCATTGTGCTTCCTCCTTACATCATAGTTCCTGCTTTTTCTCCTGTAGCAGTTGTGCAAACGGACGAAATGCGGACGGCAGGGCAATCCCCTGCTCCAGCTCCTGCAGTGTTACCCACTGAAAGGCCTCCGGCATCCGCTTACATGCCAGATAGTACGCCTTCATCCTCCACTCTACATGAGAAAATATATGTGTATACTGATAACTCATCTTCATCTGTTCCGGTGCTGCCTGCCACTGTGTCACCGTATCCGCCGCTGCCTGTTCCGTCAAATGTCCTTCTACATTCGGGAATTCCCACATGCCGGATAACAGCCCCTGCTTTGGCCGCTTCTTCACCGCAACCCTGTCTCCACATTTCAGGATAAATACCGTTCGGTCTTCCAGCCTTCGGCTCTTCTTCGCCTCCCGTACCGGATAGCTCTGCCAACTATCATGCTCCTTCGCCAGACAGATCTCCCGCAGCGGACACTCCGTACAGTGCGGTGCCCCATTCGGCACACATACCGTAGCACCCAGTTCCATCAACGCCTGTGTAAATGTACCACAGTGTCCGGCCGGATATACCAGTGCCAGTTCCTCCCGTATCCTGCGTTTCGTCGTCTGCTTATCGATATTGGAAGCGTCCTCCAGCAGTCGGGTATAAACACGCAGTACATTTCCGTCAACCGCCGGTGTCGGCAGTTCATAACAGATAGAACCGATCGCACCCGCCGTATACTCTCCGATCCCGGGCAGTGTTAAGATCCCTTCATAGGTATCCGGGAACTGACCGTCCAGCTCCTCTACCACCTTTATCGCTGCCTTCTTCAGGTTTCGAGCCCGATTATAGTAGCCCAGCCCTTCCCACAGCTTCAGCAGTCGATCCTCTTCCACTGCCGCCAGATCCTCGATCTGCGGAAGCTCATTTAAGAATCTTCGATAATACTCTTTGACCGCCTCCACACGGGTCTGCTGCAGCATAATCTCTGATAGCCATACATGATAGGGTTCCCGGTCTCTTCTCCACGGCAGATCTCTGGCATGCGACGAAAACCAGTCCGGCAGAAGCTCTGCCATACGTTCACATCTGTTCATTTTATACTCCATCGTATCCGATAGTCTCCTATCCGGTTTATCCTGCGACATGGGTACAGTGTACCACATTTTCCGAAAAAAACCAACTATATCCTGTATATTCCAGCCCCGACCTCTATGCCAGTACGGCGTTTCCGGTATAAAGCTGATAGTAGCGTCCCTGCTGCTTCAAAAGCTCCTCATGGGTACCCCGCTCGATGATCCGTCCCTGTTCCAGAACCATGATACAGTCACTGTTTCGGATCGTAGACAGCCGGTGCGCAATCACAAAGGTAGTTCTGCCGGCCATCAGTTTATCCATACCGTCCTGTACCAGTCGTTCGGTTCGCGTATCGATGGAGCTGGTCGCTTCATCCAGGATCAGTGCCGGCGGATCTGCGATCGCTGCTCTGGCAATAGAAAGAAGCTGTCTCTGTCCCTGACTTAAGTTTGCACCATCTCCGGTCAGGATCGTATCATAGCCCTGTGGCAGCCGCCGGATGAAGCCGTCTGCATTCGCCAGCTTTGCAGCCGCTACGACCTCTTCATCAGTCGCATCCAGCCGCCCGTACCGGATATTTTCCCGGACACTCATCGTGAACAGGTGTGTATCCTGCAGTACAATGCCCAATGACCGTCTCAGGTCTGCCTTCTTGATCTTATTGACATTGATTCCGTCATAACGGATCTTACCGTCCTGTATATCATAGAATCGATTGATCAGATTCGTGATCGTGGTCTTACCGGCACCCGTGGATCCTACAAATGCGATCTTCTGTCCCGGCTGTGCATACAGACTTACATTGTGCAGCACGATCTTTTCATCATTATAACCAAAGTCGACATCATCAAACACAACCGCTCCCTGCAGCTCCACATAGGTCGTTTCATCTCCATTCTGATGCTTATGCTCCCATGCCCACAGCCCGGTACGCTCCTTGCACGGTACGATTCTGTCGTCTTCCTTCTTCGCATTTACCAGTGTTACATAGCCTTCGTCCACCTCCGGCTCCTCATCCAACAGACGGAAGATCCGCTCTGCACCTGCCAGTGCCATGACGATAGCATTGATCTGCATACTGATCTGGTTAATCGGCATATTGAAGCTCTTATTAAAGGTAAGGAAGCTCGCCAGCTTACCCAGTGTGAAGCCGCCGATGTTTCCGATTGCTAAGATACCGCCCACGATCGCACAAAGCACGAAGCTGATATTTCCGATCTGTGCATTGATTGGTCCCAGAATATTTGAATAATTGTTTGCCCGATAGGAGCTGCCGCACAGCTCCTCATTCAGCCGGTCAAACTGTTCCTTGCTTTCTTCTTCATGGCAGAATACCTTTACGACTCTCTGCCCTGCCATCATTTCCTCGATATATCCGTTCAGCGTTCCGATATCCTTCTGCTGTGCGATAAAATACTTTGCAGACAAACCGCCGATCTTTCGTGTCAGCACCAGCATGACACCTACCATCGCAAAGGTCAGCAGGGTTAACGGCACATTTAATACAAGCATACAGACGGTGGTACTGACGATGGTAATCGCACTGTTAAAGAGCTGTGGCATCGCCTGACTGATCATCTGACGCAGCGTATCCGTATCATTGGTATACATGGACATAATGTCACCGTGTGCATGGGTATCAAAGTATTTGATCGGCAGCATTTCCATCCGCTTAAACATCTCGTCCCGGAAGTGCTTCAGAGTTCCCTGTGTCACATTAACCATCAGACGGTTATATGTGTACGAAGCCAGAATTCCTACCGCATAGAAGCCTGCCACCCGCAGGATCGCCATCAGCAGTGGCTGAAAGTCCGGCGTATCCGCCTTTAGCAACGGCTGGATATAGTCATCGATCAGGGTTTGCATGAACATGGTTCCCTGAACATTTGCTATAACACTGATTACGATACAGATTGCCACGATAACGATCTGAACTCCATAGAACTTCATCAGAACTCCCATCAGACGTTTCAGCAGCTTTCCGGGATTTTCCGGTCCTTTTCCTTTTACTCTTCTGCTCATCTTGTTCCCTCCTGTTCGTCAAAGTCTCCACCGGTTCCATTCTGCGACTCATAGACCTCACGATAGATCTCATCGGTCTGAAGCAGCTCTTCATGGGTACCGATTCCGTGGATCTCGCCTTCATTCATGACGATGATCCGGTCTGCCTGCTGCACACTGGATACCCGCTGTGCAATGATGATCTTCGTCGTATCCGGTATCTCCTCCGCAAATGCTCTGCGGATCTTTGCATCTGTCGCCGTATCCACAGCACTGGTAGAATCATCCAGTATCAGGATCTTCGGCTTCTTCAGCAATGCTCTGGCAATACACAGACGCTGCTTCTGACCGCCGGATACATTGGAACCGCCCTGCTCGATATACGTATCGTATTTCTCCGGGAAGCGTTCAATAAATTCATCCGCACAGGCCAGCTCACAGGCTCTCCGGCATTCCTCCTCCGTCGCATCCTGATCGCCCCACCGCAGATTATCATAAATGGTTCCGCTAAATAATGTATTCTTCTGAAGCACAACCGCTACCTGATTTCGGAGTACCTCCATATCATAGTCCCGCACATCGATGCCACCTACCTGTACACTGCCCTGTGACACATCATAAAGCCGGCTGATCAGACTGACCAGACTGGTTTTTGCACTACCGGTTCCGCCGATGATGCCGATTGTTTCTCCCGATGCGATATCCAGATTAATATCCTTTAATACATAGTCTTCCGCATTCTCTTTGTAGCGGAAATATGCGTGATCAAACCGAATGCTTCCATCCGGCACCTCCATGACCGGATGCTCCGGATTCCGGATCGTACCGGTTTCATTGATAACCTCGGAGATACGTCTGGCACTCGCCATACTCATACTGATCATGACAAATACCATCGATAACATCATCAGACTCATCAGGATATTCATGCAGTAGGTCAGCAGACTCATCAGATCTCCGGTCGTCAGTGTATCGGATACGATCATGTGTGCACCCAGCCAGCTTATCAGCAGGATACAGGTGTATACCGTCACCATCATAACCGGCATATTGAATGCCAGAACACTTTCCGCCTTTACGAACATGTTGTAGACCTTGGCACTGGCCTGAGCGAATTTATTGGTTTCATACTCTTCCCGTACATATGCCTTCACAACCCGGATGGCAGATACATTTTCCTGCACACTGGCATTTAACTCATCATACTTTTCAAACACCAGATTGAAGTACTTATTTGCAAAACGGATGATCAGTGCCAGGATTGCTCCCAGAACAATCACTGCAATCAGATACACCGTAGCAACTCTTGCATTGATGAAAAAGGCGGCTGCCATCGCACAGATCAGACTGGCAGGTGCCCGCGTCCCCATCCGGAGCAGCATCATGTATGCATTCTGCACATTTGTTACATCCGTAGTCATACGGGTAACCAGTCCGGCAGTGCTATACTTATCAATATTCGAAAACGAAAAGTTCTGGATATTGTAGTACATCGCTTTTCGCAGATTCTTCGCAATACCTGCGGATGCGTATGCACCATAGCGTCCGCCCATCAGACCGGTGAACAGTCCGATCACTGCCGCTACGATCATCAGCAGTCCGATCTTACAGATGTACCCGATATCGCCTCCTTCTACATTTACACCATTATCGATGATCTTTGCCATCAGAAGCGGAACAATGGTTTCCATCAGAACTTCTCCCAGCATGAATAACGGGGTAGCGATCGATGCTTTTTTATATTCCTTGATCTGTTTTATTAATGTCTTCAGCATGTGGTGTCTCCTTTCTCCAGTTCGTCCATATCCACAGGAGCGGGTATGCCGCTGTCTGCCATTTTTTCACTCATTTTCAGTAATACCGACAGGAATACCTCTACCTCCTCCTCCGTCAGATCCCGGCTGAGCATCCGCTCCATATCCAGCACCTTCCGGTGGATCCGGATTTCCAGCTCCCGGCCTTTTTCTGTCAACACCAGCTTCTTCAGTCTGGCATCCTGTGCCACACTGCACCGGGTGATCAGACCATTCTTTTCCATCGCCTGAAGATTCTGTGTGACCGTCGATCTCCGCAGGCAGAAGAAGTCCTCGACATCCTTCTGATAGATGTTTCTCTTCTCCGAGCTGACCGCCAGAAGATGCAGGATCCGGCTCTGCGAGCCGCTGATGCCCTCCTCCTCTGCTGCCCGGTGAAGATAATGCTTCAGTTGATTAGACAGTATAATAACTTTATTTCCCAGACTATCCGTTGGTTTCATATGTAGTCTCCTTTACAAAAGAAAATAGTTCGACATCAAATTGTTCGGTTGCAAACAATTCGGTATCGAACTACATTCTAACATCTTGTTTGAAATTGTCAATACAGTTTTTATGTTTATAATTTTTTCATTCTTTTCTATCGGTCTTTATTCTGCTCCACATATTCATCCATATCGATGATTTCTGTATTCATTTCCTTCAGAATTTTCTCTGTATAAACGGCATGAATGATATTCTCGATCCCGTTTAACAGAAGTGCCAGTCCCAGAACAAACATAAATGCCTTGCTCATTCCGAATGGATTGATGATCAGAATAATGCTGATCACGATACTGATCACTGCCGCCACGAACAGCACCCACCAGCCCTTTGCATCCTGCTTCTTTGCATCAAAGGCAATCTTTACCTTCAGTGCTCCTTCAACCAGAATATACAGTCCGATGATAACAGACAGGATGGACATTACCCATGCCGGATGTGCAAAGATCAGAACTCCCAGCACGATTCCCAGGATTCCGAAGATCAGCTCGGTAATCAGCTGACTTCTGCGAATATATGCAACCACCTGTATGATACCGATGATGCACAGGATCGCTCCTAAGATCCACCCGATCATCTTTACCATTACATCTGAAAATATCATGAATACCAGTCCTGTGACACAAAGAATCACAGATGCCAGGATCAAACTCCTCTTTGCGGAACGAATCGATGTTTCAATCTCCATATCTACCGACTTCCTTTCTTACTCATTTATACGTTCTGTACTTCTTCTACTGCACTCCGGTGGTACCAAAACCGCCCCGATCTTTTCCGGTCAGTTCTTCCACCTCTTCAAATACGATCTGTGGCTGATGCTTCTCGATCCGGAACTGACAGATCCGATCATTTTCTTCTATTACAGTATCCCGCATCGCCAGTGCCGGAAAGCGGTACCAGTCGTTCGGTCCACAGTAGCTCTCATCTATGATCCCCATCGAATTTGTCTGCAGGATTCCGAAGTTCTTGAAAGTGCTGCTCCGCGGTACAATATGTGCCTCATAGCCCTCCGGCAGCTGAATCGCAACGCCCAGATGGATGAGCCGGAACTCTCCTGCCTTCATCTCTACCCGTTCTGCTGCCCGCAGATCGATCCAGTCTGACTTTCCATCGATATACTCCAGTCTGGATATCCTGTCATTTAAATACTTGATCTTTAATGTCACCTGTTCCATACCTACTTCCTCCGTCGTTTATTCTGCATCCTGCTTCATTGCATAAATAATCTCTCTGGCAACTGCTTCCTCAATCGGTGTTGCGTAAACACCCGGTTCAAACTCTACGATATCACCGATTCCTTTCTGGATCACAAAGCGCAGTCTTCCATCCCGTACCTTTTTATCGGTATACAGCTTCTTCACCAGTGCCTCCCGGTCAATATATGCCGGTATACAGACCGGCAGCTTTGCCTGCTGCAGCAATGCAATCACTGCCTGCTTCTCTTCCTCTGTCACATAGCCCAGCTTCTGTGCCAGCATTGCCTCTGCCACCAGACCGATGGATACCGCTTCTCCATGAAGCAGCCGATAATCACTGACGGTTTCGATCGCACGTCCGACCGTATGTCCCAGATTCAAAACCTCCCGCAGACCACTTTCCCGTTCATCCTTCATCACAATCTGATATTTAATACGGCAGTTCACCTCCGCAATATGCTCACAGGCCTCCCGGTCTCCACGCAGGATTTCCTCCATACGCGCTTCCAGATATCGGAAGAATGTCTGATCTGCCAGAATGGCATGCTTGATCGTCTCTGCCATACCGCTGGATACCTGTCGATCCGGCAGTGTCTTCCAGGTTGCGATATCCAGATATACCTTCTCCGGCTGGTTAAACAGCCCGATCAGATTCGTAGCCAATGGTGTATCGACGGCTGTTTTTCCTCCGACAGAAGCATCCGCGGCCGCTAACAGTGTCGTTGCATAATTAATAAACGGAACTCCTCTTCCATAGGTTCCTGCCACAAATCCGGCCAGATCCGTTACTACACCGCCACCAACTGCCAGGATACAGCAGTCTCTCCGGTAGCCCTTTGCCAGCATGGCATCCTCTACCTCTTCTTTTGTCTTCCGTGTTTTGCTGGTTTCACCGGCCGGAAATGAAAACAGATTCGCCTGATAGCCTGCTTCGATCAGTTTATCTAAGATTGGCTTTGCATACAGCTCCTCTACCACATCGTCCGTGATAACCGCAAACTTATGGATCTTACCGACCAGTCCCTGTTTGATATCCTGTAGCAACTTATCCTCCAGCTGAAATCCGATCTCGATCTCATAACTGTCATCCACTACCTTTTTTAGTTCTACCTGAAATGTACTCATAGTTTTCCTTCCTCCGTTGCTGCCCTACTCTTCGGTTGTCTGCGTTCCTGCATCTATAGTATCCGGTGCTTCCTTTCGCAGGATTTCTACCCGCTCCAAACCTGTCTCTGTCTGCAGCCAACGATTTAAGGTGTCCTGCTCTTCGGTTTCCAGCGGCTCCTCGGTCACTGCAACGAACATCACATATTCACCCTCTGTATCCGACATGATTCCACAGCTGCTGTCCAGCAGTACCGGAAAGATGCTTTGTGCCTTTTTTGCGATCTTCTGACAGTCTGCTGCCTGACTCTCTGCTGTCTCATAGGTCCGAATGCTTTTCTCCATATCCGTTATCTGTTTCTCTGCCTCATCTAACTGCCTCTGCAGCTCCGAGATCCGATTTTCCTGAACCGCTATCGTGATCTTATCTGCATCCGTTCCGTCTGTGCTCGCGATCATCGTGTTCTGTGTAACGCGCAGCGTATATCCTTCCAGATTGTACTTCGGCAATGCCTTTTCCAATGTAGCGATCGTCTCATCCGATATCGGGGTTCCTACCAGCGATACCGATATCTGCTTTTCCTGCTTATTGACACTGCTCTGAACTACCTGTGCATCGGGAAATGCAAATGCTTCACTCAGATATCCGGATACATTGCGATCGATCACAGAGTCCCGTACTGTCACCATCCCTATGTAAACACTCGGTATAATCGTCACCACCGTGATAATGATAATCGAGCGGTTGATCCGCTTCTGCTGCTTCTGACTGATAAACCTATGGCGCGGCACACCCAGTACCAACGCGATAAATGCAGATGACAGCATAATGAACAGGGTGTTTATAATAAACAGATAAAACGCTCCGAACAGAAACTTCGGCTGCAACGATGCAATACCGTAACCTGCCGTACAAAGCGGCGGCATCAGTGCCGTAGCGATCGCTACACCCGGAATTACATTGCTTTTCTTCTTTCGGGTATTTCCGATCATACCGGCGATACCACCAAAGAGTGCAATCAGCACATCCCACAGGGTTGGGCTGGTTCGGGCGATCATCTCAGAGGTTGGTGTCTCCAACGGACTGATTATAAAGTAAAGCGTCGAGGCTGCCAGACTGATCCCGACCTGCGTTCCGAAACGGATCAGGGACTTCTTTAGCAGCGGCAGATCCCGGACGGCTAACGAATATCCCATGGTTATGATTCCACTCATCAATGGGGAAATCAACATGGCACCAATGATAACAGCCGTTGAGTTTACATTCAGTCCGATTGAAGCAATCAACGCTGCCATCATCAGAATCCACATGTTTGCTCCATGGATTACCGTATTTTCTTCCATCATTTCATCAATATCCGTATAGCCCATCATATCATCCCGGATATTGAATACATCGTGAAAGTACTTTTGCAGACCGCTCCTTGTTTCTTTAAACGTCTCCTCCAGCGTTTCTTGTTCCTTCTTCTCCATTTTGCACTCCCTTTTCCTTTTACTCTTTAACAACTATAATATAAGATGGTTGGTTTGACAACCTTTCCCGTCTAAAACATATATAAAAAGAGCATAAAAAAAGACCTGTATGCATTTGCATACAAGCCACTTCTATACCTGAGACACGGGGGATTCGAACCCCCGACAACTTGATTAAAAGTCAAGTGCTCTACCACCTGAGCTAGTATCCCTTATTATATATGTCCCCCTTCGAAGTCACACTTCAAACTGGGCTAGCTGGATTCGAACCAGCGAGTGCAGGAGTCAAAGTCCTGTGCCTTACCGCTTGGCGATAGCCCATTAGTAAGAAAATATCTACAGGAACGCATGAACGCTCTGCACTTATAGGGTGGATAGAGGGACTCGAACCCTCGGCCTCCAGAGCCACAATCTGGCGCGCTAACCAACTGCGCCATACCCACCATAACGTGCTCGAAGGGATTCGAACCCCCGACCCACGGCTTAGAAGGCCGTTGCTCTATCCAGCTGAGCTACGAACACATTTTCCTTCTTGCGAAAGAAAAAGCGGGTGATGGGAATCGAACCCACGTATCTAGCTTGGAAGGCTAGTGTTCTACCATTGAACTACACCCGCACATTTAGATTGTAATACTGCTTTGAGTATCAGTCGGGGTGACAGGATTCGAACCTGCGACCTCTTGATCCCAAATCAAGCGCTCTAGCCAAGCTGAGCCACACCCCGTTGCCTTTCTGTCTTGGCCACTTCTAATTTCTATTTCTTAGTGCCCTTTTGTCAACGCAAGTGTTATTATATCGAATGCCTTTCAAAAAGTCAACACCTAATTTCATTTTTTTTGAAGTCTTTTTGAAAGTTATGAAAACCCGACTGAAAACGCTTTCAAAAGTCGGGCAAAATCCTATGGATTCTGCCCGATTTCCACGCATGTACCGATCGGTTGATTATGCCTCCGGCTTAATCTCTACCGGCTCCTCTTCCTCGAAGAAGTCGTCGTCAAAGTCATCATCAAAGTCATCATCATAATCATCCAGGAAACTTGGTGTCAGATACTTATATACAGCAAATGCGATACCTGCGATTGCTGCTACAGCACCGATAATAGCCAGAACCCATAAAATCTTCTTTCCGGTCTTCTGCTCCTCTGTTTCCTTCTTGCCTCCCAGAAGCTCTCCTACCTTTACTGCATTAATAATCTCTTCTAAATTCTTCATATCGTTACCCTCCTTTATATTCTATGCCATAGTATTCATAATATACGAAATGCCAATCTAAAGTCAGCCATATATCATTAGTATTATATCATAGCAGGCAAAATATTACTATTCCCTTTTGTATTTTTTTCCGGCAAACTCTGACCGGATCCTACGCCCTTTATTCTGACAGCTTCTGCAGCTTGGCAAATGAAGCAAACATCCGCTTGGTTCCATAGGTATCAAAGTCTACCGATACTTCATAGTCCTTTCCGCCATTCTTGATCTCCTGAACGGTGCCTTCTCCGAACTTCACATGCCGGACACGATCCCCTACACCATAGTCCAGTGTCTCTGCCCGACTGACCGTAAAGGTCTTACCAAATGTCGGTTTCCGGGTAAAGACCGGCGATACATCCGGCTGCGGCTTCGGTGCAAAGGTCTGATTCACCGCCTTCCGATATCCGCCCATATCCAGAAGCTCCTGCGGAATCTCCTTTATAAATCTGGATATCGGATTGTAATTATTAGATCCATGCATCATCCGCTGTTTGGCACTGCTTAAGAACAACCGGTCCTTCGCCCGCGTAATACCTACATAGCACAACCGGCGTTCCTCCTCCATCTCCTCCGGATCACCGGAGTTGATCGTCATATTTCCCGGGAACAGACCATCCTCCATGCCGCACAGGAATACATATGGGAATTCCAGACCCTTCGCACTGTGGATCGTCATAAGAACGACCTTATCATCGCTGGAGTTCAAACTGTCAACCTCTGCGACCAGAGCAACCTCCTCTAACAGCTCATTCAGATCCGGATGCTCTGCATTCTCCTCATAGATCACGATCTTATTCTTCAGTTCCTCCAGATTCTCGATACGATTCATCGACTCTTCCGTGTGTTCTGCCAGCAGTTCTTCCCGATAGCCGGTCCGTTCCAGGATCTCATCATACAGCTCCTGCAGCATAAGCCCCTGTGACAGTTCATCCCTCAGATCCGAGATCAGATCCGTAAATCGCTGAATCTTAGCGGCCGCCTTCCCGATCCCCGGAACATCTTCCACCTGATACAGGGCATCCATAAAGCTGATCTCCTGACTGAGTGCATATGCCTCGATCTTGCTGATCGTCGTAACTCCGATTCCACGCTTTGGTACATTTATGATTCGCTTAACTGCGATATCATCCGCTCCGTTTGCCACAGTCTTTAAGTATGCCAGCAGATCCTTTACCTCCAGTCTGGCATAGAAGTTCTGCCCGCCATAGATCTTGTATGGGATATTTTTAATAATCAGCTTTTCTTCCAGCACACGGGACTGTGCATTGGTTCGATATAGCACAGCAAAGTCGCTGTAATTCAGCCGGTTCTTCGCCTTGTACTCCAGAATCTTCCATGCGATCTGCTCCGCCTCCTGATGTTCATTTTCATACTGTTTGTACTCGATCAGATCTCCGTCTTCTCTGGCCGTCCAAAGGGTCTTATCCTTTCTGCCGGTGTTATGATGAATCACTGCATTTGCCGCATTCAGAATATTCCCGGTGGAGCGATAGTTCTGCTCCAGCTTGATCACCTTTGCATCCGGGTACTCCTGCTCGAAGTTCAGGATATTCATGATATTGGCTCCCCGGAACTTATAGATTGACTGGTCATCGTCTCCTACCACACAAAGATTCCGGTACTTCCGTGCGATCTGACGCACCAGAAGAAACTGGATCTGATTCGTGTCCTGATACTCATCTACCATAATGTACCGGAACCGTTCCTGATACCGTTCCAGCACCTCCGGATAGTCCTGAAAGAGCTGAACCGTCTTATATAGCAGGTCGTCAAAGTCCAGAGCATTGTTACTATGCATCCGCTTCTGATATTCGATATAAACTCTGGCAATCTGCATCTTGCGATATTCGCCCTGTGCCTCCAGATCATACTCGTGTGGCGAGATAAAGTTCTCCTTTGCACGGGAAATCTCTGCCATCAGCATCCGTTCCGGATACATCTTCGGATCCATCTGCAGATACTTCGTAACTTCCTTGATCACCCGTTTCTGATCATCTGTATCATAGATCGTAAAGTTTGATGCATATCCGATCTGTTCAATGTTTCTGCGCAATATCCGTACACACAGCGAATGGAAGGTACTGATCCATACACTTTCAGAGCCATAACCCAGCATATCATCCACACGTTCCCGCACTTCTCCTGCTGCCTTATTCGTAAATGTAATCGCCAGAATATTGTAGGGATTAATCCCCTGTTCCATCAGATATGCCACCCGATGGGTAATTACTCTGGTCTTTCCGGAGCCGGCGCCCGCCAAAATGAGCAGCGGCCCCTCCATATGTTCAACCGCTTCCTGTTGAGGTGGATTTAAGATTGCCTGCATTTGTATAATTCCTTTCTCTGTATGAATCAAAAAGGTGCAGCGCTTATGTCTGCACCCTTTTTGTATTTATCTAACCTAACTGTTTTCCGCAGTTGCCACAGAATCGATTTCCGTTGGTTGGAGTTCCGCAGTCCGGACAGAACTTCGGTATAGCACCATTGCCTGCCGGTGCGGCTGATGGATTCATTCCTGCCTGATTTCCGTTATTCTGGTTCATCGCATTCATGTTGTTCATCATCTGCTGTCCCATCATCATGCCCATCTGAGCACCCATCATGGTATTCATCATTGCATTTCCGTTATTTGCGGCTCCGCCGTTTCCCGGTCTGGTCATCGCATCCACCATGCTTACCTGCTGGAAGCGGTTCATATCGCCTACCATCGAATACTCGGCTGCCTGATCTGCCCGCTTCGTGATATTCTCCGGATATGAGAACTCATCGATTCGGAAGTTCACCACCGAAAGTCCGATCTTAACAAACTCCATGTCCAGATCTTCCTTTACGCCATTCTGGATCTCCCGGATATTTGCCTGAAGATTGAAGATGTCCTGCCCTACCTTGGTGATCCAGGTAATCAGCATACCGGACAGCATCGACTGCATCAGTTCCCGAACCTCATTGATCGTATACTGCTTCTTAACACCGGCGATCTTCTCGATAAATACCAGATAATCGCCAACCTTTACATCAAAGGAACCGTTTGCCCGAATCGGAAGTCCTCCCGGAAGTCCCGGTGCCTGAACACGAATCGGCTTTGGTGTTCCCCACTTCATATTAAACTGCTTCGTATTGATAAACAGAACCTCTGCCCGCATACCACTGTTGAAGCCAAACTTAAATCCCTTCAGAGTAGAAAGAAACGGTACGATCTGTGTCTCGATATCATAACTGCCTTCATCCCGAAAGATACCTTCGACCTTTCCGTTAAACATAAAGATCGCATCCTGTCCCTGGCGAATGATCAGCTTCGATCCCTTCTTGATCTCGGCATTTGACCACTTCCAAAACAGCACATCATCCCGATATTCTTCCCATTCTACTACATTTGCTAACTGATTAGAAAACAATCCCATGTTCTATCCTCCTGGTTCTATCCCTTTGTCACAAAGAATCGTTTTTACTGTACGCCCATCTGTGCCTTCAGTGCAGCCAGTTCATCATCAACGGCTGCAGAAGGAGCCGAATCATACTTTGCTGCCAGATCATCCAGAGAATCAGCCTCTGCACTGCTGTTTAACTCAGCCATAGCATTTGCCTTGTCTAACATATTGTTTGCCTTTGCTTCCATACGATCAAAGGCTGACATAGATGCCTCTGCTCCACCCATAGAGCTACCCATCTGATTGATACGCTCCTGTGCCTTTGCAACACGAACCTTTGCCTTGATCGCATCTCTTCTGGCATTCAGTTCATTAATATCCTTTACCAGCTTATCATGCATCTGACGCATCTTCATAGAGTTTGCTGCTGCCAGATCATATGCCTGCTGCAGGCTCGCCTGCTTGGTCGTCAGTTCTGCCTTCTTAGCCAGGAATGACTTCGCATCCGCATCGTTACCGGCCATAACTGCCTTCTCTGCATAGCTCTGCATCTTAGCAATCTCTGCTGTGCACTCATCCAATTCTCTCTTTGCACGCTGCTCATCTGCCATAATTGCTGCAGTCTCAGCCTTTACCTTACCCAGATCACTGTTCAGATCCCGTAAGCACTGATCGATCATCTTCTCCGGATCCTCCGCTTTATCCAACAGTGCATTAATGTTTGATGCCATAATGTCCTTAAATCTCTTTAAGATACCCATTTCAATACCCTCCTTCAATCCTATAACTATCGTGTTGTTTCTGCTCTACACCGTTATAAATACGATATGCCAGATAGCGTAAATTATACACTACCTTTGCCGCTTTCGCAAGCAATAGCCCGACCCCCACACTTATTTTACATACTTTTCCCATATTTTTTAAAATTACGACCTTATTTTACAAAAATTATCCGTAATTTGATATAAATTGCAACCCCCACATGGTACTATAGCATTGTAAATAAAAGGTTTCCTCAGAGATGATTTCGGAATCTGTTTTGACTCCCATCTCGCAGACGACGAATTCATATTATGTTCTCTGTTGAAACCCTCCCTCATTTACATACTTTAACTCCCAAAAAGTAAGGACGGTACTCTCCCCCCCTCTTGAGCCACCGTCCTTACTATTTTTAAACAATTACTACAATTAAATGGCTGTTATCCGAACGCTATCAATCGGATAACAGCCATTCTTTTTTATCACTTATTGAATCAAATCAGGATTCCTGATCCCATTCCTCTAAGAACTCGCGGAACTCATTCCGTCCGGCTTCGATCTTGACCGGATCCTGTGTATTCAACGCCATCTCAAACCGTTGCAGGGCATGCTCGATAATCTTCCGTTCATCCCCCAGGCTCTCTTCATACAGGCGTTCTCCGCGAAGCAGCAGAAGCTTATTCTCCTCCTGTTCACGCGGTGGGATCTTCAGATATGCCAGTTCTTCCATTCTGGCTGCGATCTCTTCATCCGTCATATCCACCTGCTGTCCCTTCAGGATCTGCTTTACGATTTTCCCGGTCGAATTTATCTTTACCTGTACCTCCAGAATGGAATTCACATCATATGTGTAAGTAACATCTACGCTTTCCTGTCCTTTTTTGGCCGGAGGCACATCGATCACCAGTTCTCCCAGCTTTAGGTTATTCGCCGCAAACCGGCTCTCTCCCTGCAAAACCGTAATATCCATCTTCGACTGATTATCCCGGATGGTATACATCGTCTCTGTCCGACTGGCCGGTATTACCGTATTCCGCTCGATGATCGGGCAGTAATGACCACTTTCATACCCGCCGTTTTCCCGTTCTACGACCACCTCGGTACCCAGTGTAAACGGACATACATCCGTCAATATCACCTCTCGGATCGAGTCCTTCCGCTCCTTCATGGCCCCCTGTACAGCCGCGCCCAGTGCTACCGCTTCATCCGGGTTAACTGTCGTATCCGGCAATGCCCGGAACAGCTTGCTCACAAACCGCCGCACAACTGACAGCTTCGTGGCACCACCGACTAAAACGACCTTGTCGATCTCCTGCAGACGCAGGCGGGAATCTGCCAGACTCTTCTTGACCGGTATTCGGATCCGCTCCAACAGATCCTCACACTTTTTCTCATATTCCGCCAGTTCCACTTCCATATCATAGACCTTATCCCCGATGGTACAGCTCATATGCGAGGTTCTTCCATCCTCAAAATGGATCTTGCAAAGATCTGCCTGCTTGTGAATATAACGAAGCGTCTTGATATCCATGGCATCACGATCCAGCTCCGGATATTTCTCATAGAACATCTCTTCGAGCACATTTGTGAAGTCCTCACCACCCAGGAAGTTATCCCCGGCAACGGCACGAACCTCCAGAATCGACCCGGAGAGCTCCAGAATCGATACATCAAAGGTACCGCCACCCAGATCGAATACTAAGAACTTTGCATCCTTCTTGCTTTCATACAAGCCATAGGCGATCGCTGCTGCCGTCGGTTCTCTGATGATCCGTTCCACCTTAAGACCGGCCAGCTCCCCTGCCCGCTTCGTCGCCTTTCTTCTGGCATCATTAAAATAAGCCGGCACACTGATCACCGCTTCTGTAATCTCTTCTCCCAGATATACCTCTGCATCCTCCTTCAGAGAACGAAGGACAAAGGATGACAGCTCCTCCGATGTGAAGAACCGGTTATCCAGCCGATACTTCTTATCGCTGCCCATGGTTCGCTTAAATACACTGGCAGCAGAGTTCGGATATAGCAACATTCGTTCTCTGGCTGTCTCTCCCACATATATCCGGTCACCATCTACACTGACGATGGAGGGTGTCAGATTCTTTCCCAGACGATTCGGGATGATCTTCGGTCCATCTTCTGTATAATATGCAATCAGACTATTGGTTGTCCCTAAGTCAATTCCTACTATCATAGTACTCACCTTTCCGCTTTGTTTCTATCCCATTATACCTTAATCTGTCTATTGGCACAATGCCATGAGTCCCAGAATGACCTCTTCATCCTTTGGATTCGTCTTCTTTGCCGCCTCCAGGCACCGGATCGCAGATGGAATATCACCCTGTATCTCTGCCAGATAGGCTTCCGTGATCAGGGAGTCATAACAGATACCGCCATGACTACAGTTCCGGCACTTTGGAATCTTCCTCGCCTGTTCCATGTACTTTCTGGCACGAACAAATCGTCCCATACATATATAGACCTGTGCCATCTCATCTAACCGCATCGGCGCCAGCTGCCGATAGGACAGGAACGCATCCTCTGTCTCCGGATCCTCTGCCTCCTGCCTCTTTAGATCCTCCGGGATCTGATTTGCGATAATCATTTCCCGCCGTATAATCTGCGCCAACCGTGCCGCCTTCTCGTTCTTTCCTGCCAGCATATAGGCAGTTGCCAGACGTCTGCCTGCATCCAGACTCGATATCGCATGCTGCCTTTCCCATTTATATGCTTCTTCCAGATAGCTGATGGCCTGCTTTAGTTTCCGGCTGAACAGATAATATTTTCCCATCTTTTCCTTGGCATTCGCCTTCTGGTACCAGCCTTCCTGCAGATCCACTTTGATCTTCTGTTCAGCTGCCTGCATCCAACGCGTGTAGATCTCCTTTACCATCTTCTGATTTCCCTCTACCGCGTAACTGTCGATCACATCCTCATAATAGTCAAATATATTAATCACCTTTTTGTTCAGAGCCTCCTGATAGATACTGCGCTCCCGATCATAGTCTCCGCTCAAACCGTAGAGATCTGCCAGTTTCCGATAGGCAGAGGCGTACTTACAGATGCCCTGTTCAAGCCCCTGCTTCAGTAATCGGATTCCCTCCTGATACTGTCCGAGTGCCTGATAGCATCTGGCTCCATTTATATACGGAAGTGCCGTTGTCTCATCCTCCATATTTGCAATGGACTTTCTATAGTATTCTAAGGCCTCCTGATACTGCCCCTTTACCTGATAAACATACCCGATATTATTCAAGGCATATATATTCTTCGGCTCCTGCTCCAGTGCCCGCTCATAGTCTGCGATTGCCTGTTCGGTATTATAATTATCCATATACAGCAGACCACGCTCGATATAGTAATAGGCATCCGTATCCCGTTCTATCTGCGCGTTGATCGCCTTTAATGCCGCCCCATAGGTCCACTTCAGTTCATACTGATCATACCAGTGGCTGTAGATCTTCATCATCTGATGGTTGACACGCATATGCTCCGGATCCAGACGCAGCGTCTCCCGGAAATCCTTCAGTGCCTCCCGTTCTTTTCCCATACTCTGATAACACAGTCCCCGGTTATAGAAAATATCTGCATTATCCGGCCGCTCCTGCAGCAGTCTTTCATAGGCATCGATTGCCTGCTTATAGTCTCTCTGCATCCGATATATATCTGCCTCTACCCAACGCAGCCGATAGCTTCCTCTGCCCGCCTTCTGTTCTTCCCGGATCAGTTCCAGTGCATAGGACAACCGATTCATATCCATCAGATTCAGCAGTTCTTCAAAAATCAAGTCTTCCAGTTCCACCCGATCCTGCGGAACACCATCCCGCTTCATATCCTGCTCTACCAGTTCTTCCTCGGTCATCTCACCTTCCGGCTTTGGTGCTTCCTCTTCCTTCCGGCGTGCCTCCTGAAGCTGCTTTAACAGTTCCCGGCATGCCTGCAGCGCCTTTCCGGATTCTTCCGGATTCTGTGCCTGCTTTCGCAGGATCTGAACCTCATAGTACTGAAGCTTCTCCTGCTGAACCTCTGCCGCCTTTGCCGCCTCGATAACCTTCTTTGCATCTTCATACTGCCGATAGTTGCAAAATACTTCTGTTGCCAGAAGATATGGTCGATAGTACTTCGGGAAGATGTGAATGGCATTATAATAATCATCCACTACCTGCTGTGCATCCCGCATCTCATATGCTGCCTGCTGTCTGCGCAGATAGGCCGGATAATAGCCCGGATCCTCTTCAACGATCTGCGTACATACCTCTGCACAGCGCGGATAGTTTCCGGTATCATAGTATAACAGTGCCAGCCGGTCCATAAAGGAATGTCGGATCTGATCATCCTGCTCCAGTGCAATTCCCTTCTGCAGATACTCCTCCGCCGGTTCATATTTCTTCATATTCTGATATGCCACACCGATCGCAGACTTGATAAATCCCTCTCTGGACTGCCGTTTCTTATACTTGTCGCTTCCGTCGTCTACCAGATTGGCTCTGGCTTCATCCCATTTCAACAGATAGACCACCGCCGGTTCATACTGATCCAGTCCCAGATAGCACCGGCCCATCATATTCACATACTCATAGTACTCCGGTTCTTCCGGCTGTACATGCAGCTGCTGCAGACGATCAATGGTCTCTGCGAACTGCTCATTCTGGAACATGCACCAGCATGCCTCGATCGCATTCTTCTTACTCTTCGGTGTACCATCCGGCAGGCTTTCCGCCTCCCGATCCTTCTTCTCCTCTTCATCATAGTATGCAATCAACGGAATATTCACTTCCCGCATCATCTGCAGAACTTCTTCATCGCGGCTGTTGCGCTCCAGAAGATCCATGATGATCTCTTTTGCCTTCAGATAATCCTCCTGATGCTGATAGTACTTCGCCATACAGCACTGCGCTCCATAATGCTCCGGCTGTACATCCAGAATCGTCTGCCAGCACTGCCGTGCCTTCTCCCACTGATTCCCTGCCTGATAGGCAATTCCCACCGTATATAATACATAGGTATCTTCCGCATACTTCTCATACAGCCGATCTGCCAGTTCCATCGCCTGCTCCGGCTTCTCCTCTGCCACATACAGACGGATCCGTTCAACATCCTCATACGGATGATACACCTCTGTGACACTCAGGTCATCCAGTGCCTGCCAGACTCCACTGTAGTCTCTCTGATCCATCCTCGTCTTGATTCCCAGATAGGCTCTGATATAGGCATCCAGCTGGATCTCGGACTCATCGATTCCCTTCGGTTCCAGGAGTTCATACCGGAAAAATGTCTTTGCCGTTATCATGTACTGTACATAGTCCAGCCAGTCCTTTGGGAACAGCTCTTCCAGTTCCTGTCGATCCTCCCGGAAATGAAATACATGATCCAGAAGCTGCCAGATCTTCTGATCCATATAATAATGCGACATCAGGTAAGCCAACAGCCGTTCCCGTACCTCCAGTGCCGTATCCAGTGCTACACATAACGGATCATCCAAAAGCTCCTGCCAGGCTGCCGGATCATTTCTGGTATCTGCATACCAATAGACCTGTTCAACCCGTTCCAGCCAGAGGTCGATATCATCCTTCGGCTTTTCTTCCACTTCACCCTCTGTATCCTGCGGATGCAGGATCTGATCGCTGATCTGTTCATACGCCTGACGCAGGCGCATAAAACCCTCCGCATCATCCTCCGGATTCGTATCCTTCAGCCGTTCATGATAGTGTTCCTTCACAACCTCGATATCCCCGGTCGGCTCCAGTCCCAATATCTTCCATGCTAATTGTAGTTCCATATAGCGTCTCCCTTCTCTGCCTTTCTATCTAAAAATATACGTTCTTCTCCTGTTTCCCTTATCTACGTTCCTACTATACGCTGTAGCATATCACACTTTTTTCCTTCTGTCGAACGCTCCTCCCATAATTCCCGCAAATACTCGAATCTTCCGTGTTACACCATAGGTGAAATGGAGGAACTACGTATGAACAATCATAAAATACATTCAATCTTATCAATTATCCTGCTGTTTAATATCCTTGTGCTGTTAAACTGCGGTTCCGTTCAACTCAATCCGGTGTTTTATCACCATGTTTTCTCAGAACCGATTCCTGCCGGAGCCACACCTCCCGTCGCACAAACCAGACAGCTTACCTACATCCCGGACTACCCTGTGATGATGATCGGAGATTCCCGGACGGTCGGTATGCAGCAGGCACTTAAAAATTCCCAATATGACCTGACACATATCCGCTTTACCGCAAAGGTGGGACAAGGCTACTCCTGGTTCACCGGACAGACTGCACTCACAGAACTGTCTCCGTCCATCCTTGTGTTAAATCTGGGCGTCAACGATCTGGGAAACACCTCTCATTATCAGTCGATCTATACCGACTATGCCGACACCTGCTGGAAGGACTCTCCGATCTATATCGTGTCGGTCAACCCGGTCTGCAGCCCTTGTAGCAGCGTCACGAACCAACAGATCCACACCTTTAATCAGTCGATGCAGGACTGGATCAACGCCTACAACACCGATGCCGGTGCTTCCCGGATCCGCTACATCGACACCTACTCCTATCTGATCAATACCGGCTTCTCCAGCCCGGACGGTCTGCACTATTCGGCTTCCACCTATACCCGTATCTATGAGTATATTCTGGAACAGATCGAAGAACCGATCGGAGACGGAACCGGCAGCTATGTCTATACGGTCTCTTCCTGAGGGAACTTCATATCCCAGGTCCGTCGTACCGCATCCAGTACCCGCATCAGAAATACGGTATCGCTGTGTGTCATCTCCTGACACTCCAGCTTCTTCCCTCGAATCGCATGGATACATGCCTGAACCTCGTACTCCAGTCCACTAATCTGATCCGGGCGTTCAACGGTTTCCAACAGATTTCCCGTCTTATCATAGATCCGGTAACATTGGTAATTATTGATATCATCCACCTCGATATATCCCTCTGTACCATAGATTCTTCCCTGTCTCTCGGTGGCAGACAGCATGGTGATGTACAGCCCTGCGATTGCTCCGCTGGTGTAAGTCAGATTCACACATTCCTGTGCATCGACACCGGAGTTCATCCGCACCATGGAGGTTGATATGTTATCAATATCCTTTCCCAGCACGGCCAGTGCAAGTGTAATCGGATATACTCCGATATCCAGCAGGGCACCGCCACCCATATCCAACCGATTGACACGCTCCTTCTCCTTCAGATCGTATCCGATATCTGCCATAACCGATGTCACTTCACCGATCTTTTCATTTTCCAGTTCCTTCTTCAGATAATGCAGCAGCGGCATAAACCGGACCCACATAGCTTCACACAGAAACACCTGATGCATCTCTGCCAGATCTATCAGTGCCTGTGCCTGCTGTTCATTCAATGTAAACGGCTTCTCCAGCAGTACCGGCTTCTCATTTACTATACAGGCTCTTGCCTGCTGGTAATGCAGATGGTTCGGTGCCGCAATATAGATCATCTCGACATCCGGATCCTCCATCAGAGCATCATAGCTTCCGTAACACTTCTGTGCACCGTATTTCTTTCCGAACTCCTGTGCTTTCTCCTCGCTGCGGGAGGCCACTGCATATACCTCTGCCTCCTGCATCTGAACGATCGTATCCGCCATACGACCTGCCATTACTCCTGTTCCCAGTATTCCTATCTTAAATGCCATTGCGCTTCTCCTTCTCTTACCTTTTTCCGCTCTACTGCTTTATCTCACCACACCGGAGATCGTGCCTCCGCCCAGAACCTCATCGTTCTGATAGACTACAACTGCCTGTCCCTTCGTGATCGCCCGCTGTGGCTCCAAGAATTCGATCTGTACCTGTCCCGGCGCCTGCGACTGAACTCTGGCCGGCTGCGCCTGCTGCCGATACCGTACCTTTGCCTGAACAACTTCTCCCTCCGTCTCCATCGGGCGGATCCAGTGGAAGTCCTTTGCTTCTAACGTGGTATGGAACAGATCTTCATTTCTCCCCAAAACAACCTGATTCGTCTCCGGCAGGATATCTACGACATATAACGGTTCCTTTGCCGGAATCCCAAGTCCCTTTCGCTGACCGATTGTATAACGGTAGTAGCCCTGATGCGTTCCCAGCACCTGTCCCTGCCGGTCGACAAAGTCACCTGCATCAATGTGTACCTGATAGCTTTCTTCCATAAAATGCTTATAGTCTCCATCCGGCACAAAGCAGATATCCTGACTGTCCCGTTTATGGGAATTGATAAATCCATGGGCTTCGGCGATCTCCCGCACGGCCTCCTTCGTCAGTTCCCCCAGTGGGAATCTCGTATGCGCAAGCTGTTCCTGTGTCAGAGAGTATAACACATAGCTCTGATCCTTCGAGGCATCCACTGCCCGCAGCAGATGATAGATACCATCCTTCTCCTCGATCCGGACATAATGTCCGGTCACGATCACATCACAGTCCAACTCCTGCGCTGTCCGATACAGGTGTTCAAACTTCAGATGGCGGTTACATTCGATACATGGATTCGGCGTTTCGCCCTTTAGATAGCTGTCTACAAAGGGATCCATGACCTTTTCCTTAAAGTCATCTTTAAAATTCACAACATAATAAGGGATTCCAATCCGGAAGGCTACACTTCTGGCATCCTCGATATCATCTAAGGAGCAGCAGGTCTTCTCTCTTGAAATCCCTATATCATCATTATCATACAGCTTCATGGTGATGCCGATACAGTCATAGCCCTGCTCCTTCATCAGAAGTGCAGCTACGGAAGAATCAACGCCACCACTCATTGCTATTAATGCTTTTTTGTTCATACGAAATTCACCTTTACTGTTATAGTCTTATGCCCTTTATTATAAGCGAATTTCGATATAAACGCCACCTTTTTTAATTGTTCTTTCGTTTTATTCCTACTTTTATGAATGCTTGCCTAGAATACAGGTACAACTGCATTTCCATACGTATCCTCGATGAACTGACGAACATCATCGCTTAATACTGCATTTACCAATGCCTTTGTCTTATCTGTATTCTCATTGCCTTCCTTTACAGCGATTACATTTGCGTAAGTATCTGCTGCCAGTGAGTCGGAAGCCTCTACAGCGATAGCATCTGCCACATCCAGACCGCCTTCCTTTGCATAGTTACCGTTGATGCAGGCAATGTCTACGTCCGGCAGTGACCGTACAATCTGTGCAGCCTCAATCTCCTGAATCTGCAGGTTCTTTGGATTCTCTTCGATATCCAGTACCGTTGCATCCAGACCAACGCCATCCTTTAACTTGATCAACCCCTGTGCCTCTAACAGCAGCAGTGCTCTTGCTTCATTGGTTGTATCATTTGGTACTGCTACGGTTGCTCCGTCCTGAAGGTCATCCAGGGAATCTGTCTTACCCGCATAGATGGCAAATGGCTCGAAATGAACGGCTGCCACAGATACCAAGTGGGTATTATTCTCTTCGTTGAAGTTATCGAGGTATGGCTGATGCTGGAAGAAGTTTGCATCCAGATCTCCATCCTCCAGTGCGGTATTTGGCAAAACGTAGTCATTGTACTCTACGATCTCCAGTGTATAGCCTTCGTCTGCCAATGTCTGCTTTACATGCTCCAGGATCTCTGCGTGCGGAGTCACACTGGCTCCTACCTTGATTACCTTGTCCTCGTCGCCTGCTGCTTCTGTCGTAGTGTCTGCCTCGGTTGCTTCTGTATCGGAAGCGGTATCACCTGCTGCGTTGGATGAGCAGCCGGTCAGACTAAATGCTCCTAAGGTTAATACTGCAAGTGCAACCGTTGCGATTGTCTTCTTAAATGTCTTTTTCATATCCTTCTATCTCCTTTTCTCTAATTACGGATTCGTTTATCCGTTTTATTTACAATAAACATGCCCAGCTCCTGGAATACCTGTACGATTACTACCAGTACAAATACCGTTGCCCACATGATATTGACCTTGTAACGATAATAGCCATAGTTGATTGCGATTGCTCCGAGTCCGCCGCCACCGGTAAAGCCGGCCATAGCAGAATATCCTAAAATAGTTGCAAATGCGATCGTACAGCCTACCATCAGGGATGGCTTTGCCTCCGGCAGTAGAACCTTCACAATGATCTGAAACGGACTGGAACCCATGGCTTGTGCAGCCTCGATCACACCCTGATCGACTTCCTTTAAAGAAGACTCAACCATACGTGCGATAAATGGGATCGCCGCAGCGATCAACGGTACTACCGTAGCGTTAATACCGATCGTGGTTCCGATAATCCATCTGGTAAACGGAAGAATCGCGATCAGCAATATAATAAACGGAACGGATCTGGTCAGATTCACCAGAATCCCCAGTATAACATTTACCGGCTTACATCGGCAGATTCCGTTTTTATCTGTTACAAACAAAAGCACGCCCAATGGGATTCCTACTATATAAGAGACTATCATGGATACCAGTACCATATAGAGGGTTTCTAATGAACCTTTCCAAAGAAGGGCCGCTAACTGACTAAATTCCATTTTCATCACTCTCCTCTTCGTAATGAACTCCGATCGAGTCCAGATATTCCTTTGCTTTTGTAAGCACCTGCGGATCTGTCGGAATCTCTAAGAGCATCTGTCCGTAGGCTCTGCCACCGATGTCCTCCGTACTGGCTCCCAGTATATTTACCGGTGCCTGACACTTCATAACCAGATTCGCTACGATCGGCTCTGTCGATGCCTGACCGCCAAAGGCTAACCGGAAGACCTTACCACTATAGTTTCTGGCATCATAGCTTTGCTTCGGATAAATCATCTCCTGTGCGATCACAGTTTTCGGCGAAAGGAATACCTCCTGTACACCTCCCTGTTCTATGATCTGTCCCTCGTGAAGAACTGCCACCTGTGTACAAATCTTCTCAACCACCTTCATCTCATGGGTAATTACGATGATCGTAACGCCCAGTCGTTCATTAATCTCCTTTAGCAGTTCCAGAATCGAGTTCGTGGTATTCGGATCCAATGCACTGGTTGCCTCATCGCAAAGCAGATACTTTGGTTCGGTTGCCAGTGCCCGGGCGATGGCGACTCTCTGCTTCTGACCACCGGAAAGCTGTGCCGGATAGTTGCCCATCCGTTCGGATAAGCCTACCAGCTTCAACAGTTCTACCGCCCGTTCCTTTGCCTGCTGTGCCGGAACTCCGGCGATCTCCAGCGGATAACAGACATTCTTTAATGCGGTACGCTGTGCCAGAAGATTGAAGGACTGGAATACCATACCGATCTTCTGTCGTTCCTTTCTCAGCTTCCCTGCGGATAATCCGGTCAGTTCCGTATCATCCAGATATACCTTTCCTTCCGTTGGCCGCTCCAGCAGGTTCATACATCGTACCAATGTCGACTTTCCCGCACCGGAGGAACCGATGATTCCATATATGCTTCCATCCTCGATTGATAGATCAATCTGCTTTAACGCTTCTACCTTTCGCTTCTTCAGATAGAAGGTTTTGCTGACCTGTTCCAGACGAATCATAATTTCCTTCCTTTCCTACACTCCCTGTCAACGAGTTCCAAATAAAAAAGCAGGTGCTGTATCTGCACCCGCTCGCTTATGTCTACTATTCTGATATGATTTATCATCATTCAGAAGCACCGAACGGGACAGCCGCTATCCAACGCATCTCCATGCCGCAGGAACAGCATGACATGCCATGATGTATTCTATCCATAATTGTGATTGTCATTCCTGTTCTCATAGAAGCTACCCCTTTCTCGTCTTGTTCTTTTCTGGTTCTTTCTCTCTTTCGATGTTCCCTATTATAACAACCTTATCTGAAAAGTGTTAATACTCATAACCTATGGTTCGCTATAGTTTTCTTCTATAGCAGATCGTTTTCTGCTCTTAATTATCCATGCCATCATATAGATCACAACCGTCAGCAGACTAATTTCAATTCCGAGCCTTTTCCCCGGTGCGGCAAATGTAAGTCTTACTTCATGTCGGCCTGCTTCCAGTCCGGCTCCGGCAAATGCCAGATTCACCCGCTGCAACGGTGTCTCGACTCCGTCTACATAGAGCTTCATTCCGTTCTGCAACGGTATAGAAGTGACCAGATACCCCGGCTTCTGAAGTGTCACGCTGCCCGATAGCAGTTCTTTTTCCTCAGATGCCCTTCCAAGTTCCCCGGTCATCCACTCCGGTACCTCTTCCGACTGCAGCGGTGTAAGTGTCTGATACTGCTTCTCCTGAAGAAGTCGTTCAGAGCAGGAATACCACCGAATATTCCGGATCAGATACTCCCCCTTCTGAAATGTCACCTGAAGCTCAGAAAGCGGCTGTCCCTCTGCGCCGGTCAACGGATAACGAAACTGCGTATTTCCATTCGGATAGGCCGCGCTGCTGCCGGACAGCTTATTCCGCACTCCGTTGATGTCGATTACCACTGCCCGCTTTCCCAGTCGTTCCACATCGAACTGTAACATAAGAATCTCCCCCTGCTCCCGCGGTTCCTGCAGCTTCCAGTTCACAGCAACCTCTTTCTTCTGCACCTGTATACTATAGCTTCCATTCCCCTGGTCTTCGATGGTGATTCCCTTTGGCAGATCTACTCCCTCGAGTGAAAGCCCGGACAACTCGGTAATCTCCCGATGTGCGTCTGCTTCGAGTGCTTCCTGCCACCCCTCTGGCTGCACATCTGCCTCTTCATTTATCCGATCCGGAATCTCTTCCAAAACGGTCCGTTTCATCAGCAGTTCCAGCTTTCCCATCGCATCCATATTCCGGAAGGCCGCCTCATCAATGAGCGTTTGTTCATTTTCATCGACTACATATGCCATTGGGAGAACATTTTTATTCTCCCCCAGTACCCGGTCGCCCTGTTCGGCGATCTCTTCATACCCATTCGGAAGGCTTCCCTGCTCTGCCTCCAGATACCGAACCCCCATGAACTGAAACAGAAATGGATTCTGTTCTGTCAGGATCGCCACGCGGTTATTGATCCGGATCGGGGTCTGAAGAACGTCATAATATACCTGACTGTAGTCCTGATTCGTAACAGATGAATACATCGTACTTCTCTGACCGGTCCCCTGTATCAGGCGGTTGCCTGTATTAAGCGGCTCATATAGGGATTCTGTCCGATAGAAGGAGTCTTCCGCCACCTCCCAGTTGTCAGCCTGCTTCTGCCAGTCCTCCATCGCCACTGCAGTCTCCTCGGTTACATACTCCTCCGTCTGAGAGGTATGGATATAGATCAGACAGGGTACCAGAACCATCAGTGCATAGCCGATCTTCCAGTTCTGCCACTTTCGAAGACTTATTATCAAAAGTGCCAGAATCGCCACATCCAGATACATATCCACCTTAATCCGATATCCAAACAGCACACCGGCGATCAATACCGTGCCAAAGATCACCAAAAACGGCCATAGTCTCCACCGCTTCTCCTGCTGATAGTATGCCTGAAGGATCCGCATGCAGTGAAGCAGAATTAACGGTAAAAACGGAACCATGATCTTTCCTCTGGCATAGAGCGTTCCATTTAACAGATACGCGGAGGCGCCCAGAACGGTCACCAGAAGCAGCAGGATGCTATGCCGCCGATAGTTCTTATCCGCTATCCCGATCAGCAACAGATACAGACACAGAATGGAAAGTCCGATTCCGTATCCGCTATACAGGACAAACTCGATGTGCGGGGTCCAGACGCTTAAGCTCTCTGTCAGGCTGCCGGAGCTTCTCCGATGCTCCAGAATCACCAGTCCCGTAGGCAAAAGCAATGCAGCCGCCATCCCGATCCCGGCTGCCGTCTGCCATAGAAACGGGCGCAAAAACTGCCGCCCCGCCTTTTCATGCCAGTACCAGGCAAGCACCAGAAGAATCGGCAGGATATAAAAGAAGCTGTGAAGCAGCATTAGGCATAAAACCGGTGCCAGCCACTGCTCTCTGTGCCTGTATATCATCCACAGGGCAAGCATCAGATATGGCATAAAGTTCACGAACATAAGCTGTCTGTGTGTCTGAAAGAAGCAGTTTGCTGTCATAAACAGCATACTTCCGATATAAGCAAATGCCCGGCTGTCCAGTTCTTCCCTCAGCCACTGATAGCAGAGCAAAACCGCTGCCAGATAGCCTGCCAGCGTATAGCCGATTATAATATTCATCATAGGAACCCGGGGCAGAAGACACCCCAGAAGAATATCCGGTCTCAGATACCCATAGTACGCGAACTGGAATCCATTGCTTCCCCCTCCCAGAGTGATCCAGTCCGGCAACAGTGTATGCTGCTCCAGACAGGCTGTCCGGATCGTCTCTGCCAAGGCTACATGCTGGCTGAACCAGTCGGTAGAGGAACCGTAAACCACACCACCCGGCATCACCATCATAATCAGAATTCCAAAGCAAATCACCAGTAGCAGCGGAAAGAACCACCGCTTATATATTACAGACTTCATACTTACTCCCTATCTCTATTCCTTATATCTTCTTCTCTGTAAACATCAGAAGGAAGCTGACAAACAGCAATCCACAGGATATCCATATCATATGGAGTCCGAAGTGCTGGGATAGATTTCCACCGATTCCGGCACCGACTGCGAAGAGCAGGATGATTCCAAAGTAATAAAGTGCCTGTCTTAACTGTTCCGGCTTATGCTCCCGTATAAACAGGGAAAATGCCGCTGTTCCGCTCCGCAGATTGCCGATGCACATGGTGCTGGCATAGGAGTAGCCATCCACCTTCCGGAAGGTCTGTACCTGCATGGCGCAGGCGAAGGATACTAAAACGGTGGCTAACAGATTCATGCTTACCGGCATGAAGCCTACAGCAAATAAGATCACCATTTCTAACAGAAGGATTCCCTGTCTCCAGTGAAGCCGCTTTGCATAGCGAAAGCGGTTCTGAATCTGCTCTGCACAGAATACGCCCGCCGCAAAGGCAAACAATGGGATCAGGTACCGTAACCCCTCCTGCCACTGTCCGGTCATAAAGTGCTGACTCATCAGCACGACGTTTCCTGTCTGTGCATTTGAGAATACTTCCCCCCGCGTGTTGTAGGTATAGGCGTCCTGAAAGCCACCGGATAACGCAAGGAATGCACTGTTGATGAAGGCTTCTGACATCTGTCGTTCTTTTTTCTTTTTCTGCATGTATCTTCACTCCACTTCGTATGTGTCTGATTGGTTTACATCATGCACCATTTTGATGCCTGCATCATTATATTGCATTTTATAGGAAATGTACATAAGAAATATAATATCTTTAAATACGAGGCAGCAGGCATACAGTTCGCACGACTCGCTCCACTGTTTGTCCTCGCGAATCTGTATGCTTTGACCTCGTGTGTATTTCATCAGACAATGATATAAGATAATGCTATATAGATCCCTGTACTCACCAGAATACTGAGGAGGGTGTTTTTTCTCCAGATGTGGATACCGGCACAGCAGGTGACAGCGATGATCTCCCGGATTCCTTTTCCACTAAAGTCGGTGGCGATGTCCCGCACGCAGTATATAACAAGAACTGCCATGATCGCAGATGGCAGGATGCGTCCAAGATACCGGATCTTCTTTGGTACTTCCCGTTTTCGGCCCAGCAGTGTAAATGGCAGTGCCCGCATGAGAAGGGTACAGGCAGCCGCTACAAGAATGGCAATCAGTGTCATTTTCTCATTCATGGTTTGTTCCCTCCTCCGGTTCGATTTTTTTCTGAAGGATCAATAACAGGCCGGATACCAGTATCAGTGCCGGAAGCATAAAGCGGTCTGCGCCGATGAGAAACAGAAGAAGCAGACCACAGCCGCCTCCTATGAGTGCAGGCAGGTGCATTTTCGTGGAACGCCACTGGTCAATCAGGATGGTTACGAATAGGGCAGTCATGCAGAAGTCGATGCCTTCGATCTGAATGGGGATCAACTGACCGAGAATCCCCCCCAGAACTGCCCCGATCATCCAAGAGCTTCGACAAAATATCGCAGCCAGAAACATGATATCTCTGCGCTGCTTATCGGATAGTTTTGATGTAAGTGATTTTCCTTCTGTATCATGTGGATCCCGTTCTGTCGTCGACAGTATGGAGCAGTTGATCGCATAGGTTTCATCGGTCATGGTGCAGATCATGTAGGGATACCGCTTTCCCATGTGCCGAAAGTCATCGACAAAGGTCAGTCCGTAAAAGAACTGCCGGCTATTCATGAATAATGCGGTTAATGCGACTGTCAGTATGGAAGCCCCTGAGCTTAAGAAGGTTGCGAGCACAAACTGAAAGGCCCCTGTATAAACCGTAAAACTGGTTAACAGCGACCATAGATACGAATAGCCTGCCTCCTGCATGACCAGACCGTATGCCATGCTGACAAAGAGATAGCTGCCCATGATGGGCAGGGATTTCGTAAATGCAGTTTTCCATGTTGACTTTTCCATATAGCTTGACTGATCCTTCATCTGTATATTACGCACATGCCTGTTTTGCCTGTCTATAGATCGCTTCCGCTAAGATCCGATGTCCTTCTTCGTTCAAATGCTCCTGATCGGTTTCGCTCGGTGTGGCATAGCGGGAGGCTGCCAGAAACTCCACCTGTTCCTCTTCTGCGATCCGCCGGTAGACTGCCTCCAGCTTTTTTGACACCTCTACCGAAGCAGGAGAAAACTCCGGATCATATCCACTCTCCCACACACGTTCGCCCAGATGAATCGGGGAGATCAAGAGGATCCGGCTGTTCTCTGCATGGGTGCGGATCTGTCGGATCAGCTTCCGAACACCGCGTCCGATCACCTCTGCCGACGCTCCGTATACCGTTTTGCAGTCATTGGTTCCCAGCATAATAATAATCAGATCGGAGTGTCCACTCGTCTCCAGCACGGCCGGAAGCATCTGACTGCCATTGCGATTATCCCTCAAAGGATCTTCAAATATCGTCGTCCTTCCGCACAGCCCTTCTTCGATTACCCGATATTGGTCAAGTCCCAGCTTCTCATTGAGCAGACTGGTCCAGCGGGTTCCCCACGGATATCTTTTTCCGGATCCCGGTATATATCCATATGTATTTGAATCTCCAAAGCATAATATCTGTTTCATGTTCATCACCTCACAGATAGTATACTATTTAGATAGGAAATAGAAAAATACCGTTATGCTATCACTTGCTATAGGTTTCTCCTATATCGACAAGGTTTGTGATCCACACGCCTTTCTTCACCAGAATATAACCAATCACAACCTTGATCACATCCATGCTCTGGACGATGGCGTAGATGCCCAGAATCGGAATCGTGGTAAAGGAGGATAGCAGGAATGCCAGCGGTACCGGAAGCACCCATGTAAATACACTATCAAATAAGAAGGTGATCACGGTCTTTCCTCCCGACCGCAGGGTAAAATAAAGCACGTTCAAAAATCCCTGTAACGGGAAGTATAAGGCCGTTATCACGATGAACCACTGTCCAAGGTGCCGAACCTCTGACGTCGTATCGTAGAGAGATGGGAAGCCTTTAGAGCAAAGAACCAGCAGACCGGTAAGCAGCAGGCACATCCCGCCGGTAAACCACATTAGTTTCATGGAGTTTTGCTTTGCTTCCCGGAACTTTGACGCTCCCAGATACTGTCCGATGATGATTCCGACTGCGTTTCCCATCGCCACAAAAACAACATTCAGCAGATTGCAGATGGCATTGGATATATTCAGTCCGGCGACAACCTGCAGCCCCCGGATGGAATAGCACTGTGTCAGTGCTGCCATCCCTCCTGCCCACAGAAACTCATTTAAGAAGATCGGGATACCCTTTCGGATCACGACCTGCATCTCTGCTATCGGAATCAGCAGTGTCCGATACAGTCCCTGCAGGAAGGTATGCTCCTTCCGTCTGTAATGCGCCCATAGGATCACCACGAACATCTCTACAAATCGTGCCAGTACCGTCGCAATCGCAGCTCCCCGCACTTCTAAGCGAGGGAATCCCAGCTTTCCATATATCAAAAAGTAATTAAACACCACATCGACAAATACGGATATTACGCCCGCTACCATCGGCTTTACACTCTCACCGGTTTCCCGCAAACTACTGGCGTAAACCTGTGTGACTGCAAACGGAACCAGTCCGATCAACATAATATGCAGATACTGCAATCCGTACTCCAGTGTCAATGTCGGATCAATATCTGTAGCGGTTCCGTGCAGATACAACCCAATCAGGGCATCTCCCTTTAACAGAAATACTGCAACACCCGCTATCGTGCAAAGCAGACAGATCCAGAATTTCAGCCGCACAATGTCCTGAAAGCCTTTGGTGTTTCCCTGTCCATAATACTGGGCTCCATAGATACCCGGCCCGGATATTCCTCCGAAAATAGCCAGATTGAATACAAAGATCAACTGCCCCACAATCGAGACTGCTGTCATACTTTCCGTTCCCAGACGCCCTACCATCAGATTATCTACCAGACTGACCGCATTTGTAATGCCGTTCTGGATCATCATCGGCACTGCCAGAAGCAACGCCTTCTTATATACTTCATTGTTATTACTACGCATACTATACCCCTGAATACCTTTATAAATCCCGTATTTCTCTTATGTTCCTTCCATCTATGTGAGATAGGAAACGTAGTATAACACATCTATTTTCAGAATGCAATCACGTGATTTCTGAGATGCAGGATCTTACTCCTGAAATGCACACTCATATCAATAATAAACAGTTCGATCATATCACTCTGCCCAGATTCGTCCGGCTGACTCTGTGAAACTTTCCCACAAAGTCTGACAGTTCCATATAGAACTGACCATAGGTATCATCCGAAGAAACATGGATCCCGCTACCGGTCCGCGTCTTCTCTCCGTTTTCTTCATACTGCAGAGAAAAGGTACTATATGGATTCCGCATCAGTACATACTTCTTTCCATTGATTTCCTTTGCACCCATCACTGTATATGCATGTCCACCATTCAGACCGTCGGCACTTCCGGCATCCCCATCGGAACCTGCATTATACACATAGCCCTGCTTTCTGGCATCCAGCAGCTCCTGAAAGAACGCATCCGGATCTGCCATATCGACAGGTTCCGAAGAAACGCCTACCAGACGCTCCAGAAACTGACCACCCTCTCCATACCACAGAGACTGATACCCTGTTGCCCGATCTCTTCCGACAAATGCACATGCTTTCTCTATCATCTGCATCCAAAGTGCACCGGAGGATAACGCATCTGCCCCCGCGATCCGCGGAATCTCTTTGTTCACACGCACATAGATTGGCCGCAGTTCTCTGCGCTCTACCTCAAACTCTTCGATGTCATCCAATTCCTCTATCTGCTCCAGCTCATCGGATGCTGTCTGTGTCTCCTGCCCGGTACTCTGCGGCGTCTCCTGCTGTTCTACCTTCTGCCATTCGTACAGACGCACAACTACCGTTTCTCCTTCATCGACAATACAGCTTTTTAAGAGTTCCGGACTATACTCCACCAGTCCTGCTGTACTCGCCATCATATAACAGTTTGACACCAGCCGTTGTTTTAGGTCATTTATCGTCGGCTCATGTGCAAATAGCGGAGTACTCTTCTGATCGCTCCAGTAGGTTACACTCCGCAGTGCGGCGGTTCGGGTTCCGCCTCTTTCCACTCTTCCGGTCTCTTCCGGTCGCTGCCTTGAGAAGTCCCGGATCTGAGCCCCTTCCGGAATCACCAGAGTTCCATTTGTCATATGGTCAAAGTACCGTTTTACCGATTCCAGTGCAGCCCGCTCCTCTAAATGATCTTCCGGCACGGTTTCCAATGCCTGCTTTACCTCTTTGATCGCCGCCTGTAAACGGTTCCGTTCCTCTGTATATCCCACCCGATATCGGTTTCCCTGAATATACTGACGGACAGCATGCTGTACCTGTGTGGATCCACCTGCACGCTCCAGTTCCCGCTCAAGCTCCGCCAGACGTTCTCTTGACCGATAGCTCTTTTGATCGGAATGTGTCGTAATCGCCTCCATGCGGCTGCGTCTGCTCTCCTGTACGCCTCGCTCACCGGATATGCGCATCCCGATTTCCTCCCGTACTCTCCGGTGCTCAAGTCTTTGAATATCTTCATACAATGCTTGATTTTTTTCTGCCAGTTCCGTACCGGCCTCTCCCGCCGCCTTCCGGGATACATAGTCTGCCTCACGCGTTGCCAGCAGATAATATGCCCGGTATCGCTGTTCTTCTTCCTTCAGGCTCGCCAGTTCCGCCGGATCTGTCTGTGTATCTGCTTCTGCTGCCTGTCGCAGCTCCGTAATACGCGTATACTCTGCCGCCAACTGATCCACCGCCTGAATCCTTTGCGTCATCGTCAGTTCCTCCGGGCGATCCATCGATACTGCCTGTTCCTCCTGCTGCCTCTGCATCTGCACATCCAGTTGATTCAGCTCCGTATGATACTGCTGCCCCTTCCTTTCTTCCTGCGCAGATACCCGATCATACCACTGTTCAATCTGCTCCTTGGATAGCTTTGCCGCTGCCTTCTTATCTCCCAGTATACTCCCGTCCATAGCCACGCGGTTTTGTTCACAGTACACCTGCAAACGGGCAGTCAGAAGTGCCAACACCGGCTCCAGCTCCCGCATACGGAAGTTCAGACGACCTGCATCTGTGCCTTCCTCCTGTTTTAAATGCTCCTGTAAATATTGATAATCCTGAACGAGTGTCATATATTCCTTGAAGTTTGCACGTATATGACTGCTTACAAACATCTGTGGTGAAAACCGATAAAGCTCCAGTCTGCGAAGTCGTTTCTCCGTCTCTTCCGCGCCTTCCGCCTGCGGTTCCTGATCCTTTAGCTCCCGCAACTGATTGTAGATTTCTTCTGTATATGCCGTTGCCTTAGACGTAAGATTCCGTCCTCTTTGTATCCGCTCATTTCTGGCGGTTCGGATTGCTTTTTCTCCCTTAATCGACTTTCGTCCCAGCTTCGCAGTGTCCTGCATTATCGCCATCTGCTCCTGATACAGAATCCGTGAATTCTCTGTTTGTTCCTGATAGTCCTCGCTCTGCTTTAGCTGGCTGTATAACCGTTCCTGATGCACCTCCGGTGCCAGCAGCTCCTGCTCCCGCTCTGTAAATATCGGAGTGTCCCACTGTGCCTGCTGTATTTGCTGTGCTTTTTGCATCTGATTCATATCCATCTGATCCATACGTTCCCCCCTATATAGTCTCACTTTCTTCAATCGCAGCCATCTGTTCCCCGGTTATAAATATACATTCCTTCTGCGGTTGTCCAAACAGATGATGATATAGCTGCATCGCCTGCGCAGAAGACAAAAGCATATGAATCTTCGTGTCAGGCGTATAGACTGCATTCAGATGCTGCATTGCAGTAATGAATAACCGTACTAAAGTGACAGAATCCCCCTGTCGGATCCAACAGTAGTCTAACCACAGTTCCGCGCTCTGCTCCCGAAACAAAAGAATCCCCTGAAGCTGATGATCGACCATGGACACAAAGCTGGCAGGCCGCTCCCCTAGATATAGCTCAATCGGAAGCTGCATCTGCTCTTCCAACCATTTTCCACAGATCTGTAATTCTCCTGCCGGCAGTTCAGGCAGTGTCCGACTGGTATACTTATTTACATTTTCCCGTAATCCCTTTAGCAGACCATTATTAACAGCCTCCAGAGTCACGATTCCCTCCGGGAATGCCGTCTCCTCCAGTTCATACCCACAGGTGGTCAGAAAGGGCATCAGCATCTCCTGTCCCCTTCCTTCTGTATAAGAAACGGTCCATCTGACACACCCTGCCTGCCGCGTCTCTTCCAGCCAGTGTTCCACCAGTGTATGTCCCAGCCCCAGTCGTCGAACGGAGGCTTGAATATAAATGCTATATAAAACTGCTGTCGTTCCTTGTCTGCCCCAGCACAAGGTTCCGGCAGCTTCTTCCAGAAATCGAATCCCTATGATACGGATATTGTTTCCTTCCGGATTTCCTTTCTGCCGAACCAGCTCCGAAACCTCATTCGGAAGACATTCCTCCCATTCATTGATTTTTTGAAGATTGACTTGTTCGATCTGCACGCTATTCTCCCATCCTTTTTCCACACTTTCGCTCAGAGTTACTCTGCTTTTCTACACTTTTCCTTTACCAGATACAAGCATCCCGTTCCAGACACCGCCAGCAGCAGCATCAACAAGGAAAGTGGCATATCATCCCCGGTTTTTGGTGTTCCTTTCCCGGTTTCCGATCCGCCTGTCTCTGTACCTGTTGCGGTCGATTCCGTGCTTCCGGTTGTTGCGGTCGACTCCGAATCAGCACTATTTGTTTTCTGCCGACTGGCAATCGCATACTTAGAAAATCCGGTTGTCTCAAATGTAACAGACTGTGTCTTTGCATCATACTTCGCCGGTAAAATCTCATAGGTTCCGTCCTGCTTCTCATGAATTATCACAATCTCTTCTCCATGGATGCCCTGTTCCAACTGCAACGTAATCGTCGCGGGTTGATTCAAGGTTTCCAGCTTCTTGCTCCAAACATCGGCAGAAGATCCTTTATATAGAATCTGATTCAGCTTGATATCCAGATAGGTCGATATCGTATAGCCCTCTGCCTGTTTTTCAAAATTTGAACGCTCGACTGCATTTGGTTCTGCATCTTTTACGGACAGTATCACAGAACCGGAATGGATCTCGCTGCTCCCCAGTGTGATCGTACCATTCTTTACCTTAGAGGAATCTGTATGTACCGCATCCTCCACCCGTTCAAATATTCCGGTTACATGTACATTTGTATCCGGCATAGTATATTCAAAGGTAGACTGATCGCCTCTCGCGGCCAATGTCTCCCCATTTATTACAATGGAGGTTAACTGGTACCCATACTCCGGTTCCAGCTTTAAGATCACCTTACTCCCCGGCAGAATATTTGCCCAGCCACTATTTCTATCCTGCCTTACCTCCGATAATCCTATCGAGTTTCCATCTGCATCCTGAATATCCAGAATCTCCATCGTTCCATGCTTTAGTAGTTCCTCTTCTCGCAGTCCCGACTGATTCTTCGGATCGGACTCCCATATAATCGTTCTTGGCACAACGGTAGCCGTCTTGCTTTTTTCTACCTTTATATCATACTGTGCACTCGGTTTGACTACGAACGCCATGGTATCCTTCGTCCCCTCCGGAACCGGGATCTCTGTTCCATTCACAAAAACCTTTCCGATATTTCCGTCTCCAAACGCCAGTGTAATCTGAATCAGATTTCCTATTTCTCCGGACGCATATCCCTTTCCTGTTCCGGTTATCGTTGGGCTCTCATCCCCGATCCTTTCCGCATTAAAATACAGGTTCATGCCAGCCCCATCATAGCTCGCCTGTAGCGCAATCGTATTCGGATAGTTCGGTCCCGGAGATGGTCTCTGCTCTCTTTCTATCCTGATATTCAGGCTTCCTGAATATTGATACGCATCTAATGAAACTCGTCGACCGGGAGTAACATCCGTTGATACATTTCCGATCCATAGTTTTATCGTTTCTCCTGTTCCTACTGCATCGCAGGTTACATACAAATAGTAGAGCTCTGCATTCAGATCTATTCTCTTATCCTGTTCCAGATCAACCTTTATATAATTCCCGGTATCAAGCTGCTTTTCCTGCAATTCTATCTCGATCGTATCCCAATAAACAATACCGTCATTGATTGCCATCGTTTCGTCAAAGTGCAGTGTTACCCAATACTCCTCCGCGGCATAAACAGCTTTCCCAACGGACGGCATAAGCATAACAATACACAGGCAGATACTGATACATAGTTTTAAATGATTACTCATCTGATTTCCCCCTCTTATTCTGTTCTTGTTTTCTTTATCCTTCTATGATGATCTATGTTCTCCCTATTTGTCAATCCGTTGGCATCATTCGGTCAAATCATGGCTCAAATGCATCCACTTCTGAATCCAGTTCCGAGTCCAACGCCGGATCCCCGCACGGAACGCCTTCCGTATGCATCGCCCGGTTTACCCACGCCGGAGCCTGTCCATCGGCATCCGGTGTTACCTTCATCTGATTGAATACATAGTTTCCTTCTGCATCAAATACCAGTTCTATCCAGCCGGGATTCTCTACCGTACCGCCTACAAACAGGATACTCCTGCCACCATCGTCATTTGTCACCTCGTACCGATAATAGGCTTCTTCCCCGCATTGATCTGTCACATCGATCTTCTCGTCACCGATCACCAGATACAGCCGGTCGCCCTCCACCTCGGCATACTCCTTATCCAAGTGGCCAATCGTAAACCTTGACTCACTGCCATAGTTTTCATATACCACTTCCGTTCCTCCCGCCGTGTGAAACATCTGGCGTACATAATCTGCTGCATGTACGATCGCCGACCGTGTTGCCGGGATCCCAAGGAGCACCGTTACACAGGCCGCTATTCCCGCTACATATCCGATCCACATATGAGATCGTTTTTCTTTTCCTTCCAGTTCGGCTCGCATTTCCTGCTTCCGTTCCTGCTTCATCTTGATTTTATTAAATGTGTTCTGAATCTGACGTTCCATCCCTTATTCCTCCAATCTTCTTTTCAGTTCTGTCTTCCCTCTGCTGATTCGCATCGCAACGGCCGACTCTGACAATCTCAGAATCTTCGCTACTTCCTTATAGGTATATCCGGCATAAAAGTGCAGATACAAAGGAGCCCTATACTTCTCATCCAGTTCCAGCATCGCCTCCAGCAGTACCTTATCGTCCTCGCAAAAGCCGGAAGGATCTCCCATATAATCCTCTATCTGATCGAATGTAATGCTTTGCCGCACCTTGCCGGCCCGAAGATGGTCCTTGCACATATTTGCAGTTACCGTAAACAAATATGCTTTTTCATGGCTGCTCCGCAGCAGAATATTTTTGGAAAGCAGTTTTAAAAATACTTCCTGTACGATATCCTCTGCTTCCTGCCAGGAACCAACATAGGATACTGCGAATCTATACAGATCATCTGCATATGCATCAAATAATTTCAGTATCTTCTCGTTACTCAACGCTCACGCTCCTCCTTCGTTTTGAGATCTCATATATATAACGATTGACGGGGGCTGTTTCTCACATTTATTTCGTAAATTTTTAAGTGCCACTTCCGATCAAGAAGTGGCACTTTTTATAAGCTCTCCGGCTTTCCGTTCATAATTCTTTTTCTGTCTATTCTTTCTTTAAATTTCCCTTTTGAATGTTCTCCTGTATGATCTGGTCTGTGATCTCATAAAGCTGCTCGGATCCCTGCCGTGTCTTGGTTTGTCTTCCATATACCTGACTCGCTGCGACGCCGTGCTCCCGCCAGTCACCACCACCATTACTGTTGTTTAACAATAACGGCTGTAGATTATCCATTGCATGTGCATACTTTGATTCCGCTGTCCGGCAGGCCTCAAATTCATCGAACAGAGTAATCAGTTCTTCCTTTTGTTCCTGCGGAAGAAGGGAGAATATCCGTTCCTTTGCCGCATCCTCTCTTGCCTTCTGCGTTTTCAGACCTTCCGCATCATAGGCATAGGTGTCTCCTGCATCGATCTCTACGATGTCATGAATCAGACACATCAGCATCACCCTCGCGATATCTACAGGTTCGTTTGAATATTCTCGCAACAAGTACGCCATGATTGCCATATGCCAGGCATGCTCTGCATCATTCTCATTTCTTCCATGCCCGGATAAATGTGTCTGGCGAAAGATGTTCTTCTCCTTATCAATCTCCAGTATAAAGTCCAACTGCTTCTTTAGTCGTTCGTCCATTTATGATACCCTCTTTCTCTTCTATCCAAATCATAGCATTTTTTAGAGGTTTGTCCAACTGAAATCTACCAGACCAATCATTTTATTTGCACCTTACATTTCCACTGACACCACATCTGCGGCAGCACTTGGTTTTAAGTCCTTTAGCAGTATGGTGTTTCCCTTCTTCACAAAGAACAATGGCAATTTATCATACCGCTTCCTTATCAGGCGTGAAATCAAAGCACCGTAAAGGGAATGTCATGTTCATGTAAAATATCATTGAAACTAAAAAAGGCCGTGAATAATTCACGACCTAACCGAAGCCTGTTATTTCTCCTGAAAAAGTTCAATTTCCTCACCCAACGGGCCACGACAAAATGCAATTCTTGCCGGGAATACCGGTTCGGATGCAATCTGTATATCCTTTGGTTCAATGAATACTTCATATCCGGCATTTCTTACCGCTTCTACACATGCATCCACATCATCGGTTGCAAATGCAAAATGCCGGATCACGCCTTGTTCGGATATGGCATCTCCCTCCCGGAAGATCTCTATGATTCCGTTTCCTGTATCCAGCATAATACCGGTCGGCCAGCTATGTGCGACCGACAGGCCAATCACATTCTTATAAAAATGAACCACCTTTGTATATTCTTCCTCGCTTCTGCATTTAAATGATACATGGTGTATCCCTTTTACTAAACTCATGCTTCCAACCTCTCCTTTTCTTTTCCGTTATATGCTCCACCAAATCTCCGGCTACCTTCAGCGGCTTTTTCCATGTTGCCTTCCGGCTCCATTCTACTTCTATATAAAGCGTGATCGTACGCCCTGCAAACTCGCCAGTGAAATTATACCGAGGTCTCCCAACCACCTTATAGATTTCACCATTCTGATAAACCTCATGGATATCCATATTCGCTGCTTCCTCCTCCAGTATTTATCTATTCATATATAATCCGATTATACTGTGGTTTTCGGCTTGTTGCAAACTTTCATTAACGATTGGTATTTAAGTGTCCTACTTTGTCAGCACCTTTTTACAATATTTATGTGTACCACAATATGGACATACCAGCTTACGTTTTGTAATCGTATGCGGTCCCATAATATATGACTTCATATCCGGAACAAATCGCTTATGGCAATCCGGACATTCGAATGCTCCTGCTTCCTTATCCAGAATACAGGCAATTGCGATTCCGCCGGCAATCACTATCAGTCCTATGACGATCAACAACGCCCTCAGCCAAGTCTCCATTTCAAGCATTCCCGACAATACAAATAACGGAACTGCTGCAATAATCGTAAGACCTGCAACCATTGCCGATAATATTATTTTCTTTTTGCTTTCCTGTGCCTCTTTCACTAAATTCACCATATTTTCCTCCGCTTTCATCCGATAATCTTCTTCTGATACCCTTTCACCCGATAACAGTTCATTTACCGTTATCTCTAACTCATTGCACAAAGGCAACAACAATGATACTTCCGGGAATCCATTTCCCCGTTCCCACTTTGAAATTGTCTTATCGCTGATTCCCAATTTTTCAGAAAGCTGCCTTTGCGTATATCCCTTTCGTTTTCTCTCGCCGGCGATAAACTGTCCGATTTTAATTTGATCCATTTGTTTTCCTCCCTTCTGCCTTAATTATCCGGTAAAATATGGCTATTTCACACCCACAAAACGTAGAATATGGTGAACTTACGCAGTTTCTACGCTCCGTAGAGTGTAAACAAAACTGTTCATCATATCAGCCAACTCAGATTTCGTCACAACATCCTTCAAGCCTTCTGCAACATCTGAAATCTGCTTTTCCAGTGATATTATATCGAAGTTGATTTTGTTAATTTCTATTCTGTTGTTAGCAGTCTCCATGCTTAACTGAAGTATTTCCCGCTGACCAATAAAATCTCGATTCTGTAATACTCTAATCCCTCCCGAAGATCTGCATTCTCATTTTCTTCATTTTGTCATAATACGCTTTATATCTATATATCATTCTCTCAACAAAAAGAAGCCCCATTCTACATTGAGTGAAGCTCCTGACTCTGCCATTCTGTCGTCCTGTCATAACCGCGAATCACAATATTTACATTTATTTTCAAATCCAATCCGATTTACATTTGTTGCTCCACAGGAAGTACATCTTACAACACGATACCGTTCCCCGATTGTCTTTGCTCCGTTTCCTAAAATAATATAAGTGGGATCAACTGCAAATATCCCACAGTTGACCAGAAATCCTTTTCCCACACATTTTATAAATACCGCAATCAGCTTACTCTGCCTCTTCTTTAACTGCTCCGCAAGATCTATGACACTCACCAGTCCATCTTTATCCGTTTCAAAAAGTCTGCTCATTTTAATTGCCATAAACGGAATGCGCAATCTCTGAAAAAAGAAAATAAATAGTACCGCAAAGGTCACCAGAATTACAACTCCTATACTATCTATGTCTCTGTTCTTTCCAACCTGTCCCGTTTCTATTAATAATAGCCCAAAGGCCATCACCAATGCATTCCATCCAAAAATCAATGTCAGTATCCCATTAACAATAATCTCAAGCAAGCACTTTCCTTTATTTAGATACATGGTATTCCACCCCCTGATCCAGACTGCCAAGACAATATGCACATGTATTTATGAATCCCTTTCGCACCCGATTCACAGCTCCACAATTCGGACAACAGATCGTCTGATATATGGATTCCTTTTCTGCTCCTGCACCCGGTTGATAAAGTGTAATCGCAGATGAGATGCCATTCGCCTTTATATCCAGCCTAAACAAATGTAATTTAATAAGAAACTTCAGCTCCTTCACGATTCTCTCTTCTTTTATGCCGGTTGCCTTTGCCAGCACATGTGCCTGCATGATTCCATCCGGAGCTTCCTCGAAAAAGCTGTCATATACTTTAGCCCTCTCCAGTATATTATTGAAAATGAAAAGTACTACAAATAATATCAAAAATAATAAGCATGGTATTATAATTGCAGAATTTAAGAAAACCGATAATTCTCCGTCTATTATGCTAAGTACCAATGCCAAAACTATCATTATACAGAGATAGCCAAAAATCCAAAGGCCGATACTGTCTATAATCTTATACACCATGAATATTTTCTTGTTAATATACATCTGCGAACCTTCCTCCCAACTTTACACTCCGTTTATATATTATCGTTACGTTTTACCTGTTCATTCAACCGTTTTACTTCATACCCATAAATCTCAGCCAAATACAATCTATATCATCAAATGTAGTATAAAACGGTGACTCATACCAGATACTCGTATTTTCATTACAACAATCACATTTTCTTTGATTACCTTTTATAAAAGCTCCCGTCTCAATCGGATTAGGATGATACTTAAACTTCGGAATATTCATGTTTATTCTCCTTTCACAGCAAATTTTGAATTAGCAATTATACTTCAACCTGAACATTGTTTTCCCGACAAAATGCAATAAAGCCACCAACCTCATCTCCGCTGATTGTCGCAAAGAAGGTAATGTGATGATGGTTATACTTCCCCGCATCATGCATATCATCAAGATAAACTTCATTGTCCCTCTCACTGTATGATACATTAAGCTTCATATCATCTTTATATAGCCTTCCGTCTCTGGCAGTAAGCATAACATCTATCTTTACAAAAGACTCCTGCCGTAGCTTTCGGGCCTTTTTTATTGACCAGATAGTGACCGGAATGAAACATAAAAATTCAAGAAACATAGGTAATACAAGAAATGAAATATCCGTTATACACATTACACCAAATATGATAAAAAACAAAACCATCCATACTAAAATAGGTGCCGATAAGTGCAGCGTATCTTTGTCATTCAAAACACGAGTTGTTACTGTTACCCGATACATCCTTTCCCCTTTCCGGCAATTCGTATAGTCATTAACAAATTTATGAATTTCATTCAATTTAAATTATATTCCCAAATTACTCATGAACATACAAAATCAGCTAACAACAGTCCCAACTATACAGTACATCGCCAAAATCCAGTGCCTCAAGTTTTTTACTATTGATAAAGAACGCACCGACACCCGCATCGCCCCACAGAATGCGCCACTGATTCTTCCAGTAATCTGAATCAAGCTGAAACAGCAGGATATCATAATAATTTCTCTTCATACTTCGTGGATCCCGCTGTCTAAAGTTTGGATACCCAAACATCCGGTGTCCATATGTGGATTCATGAATATCCGCATATTTTTTGTCATACTCGTCAAACATTTGATAAAATTTTAATCTGCTATCCAACTCAATGCCAAGCTCGTCTGCAATCTTATGCAGCAATCCATCACATCTTACATCACAGTCATTCATATATGCTGTTTCCGTCTTGAAAGAAACTGCATATTCTCCCCGTACGGGAAAACCGATGCTATCCTGTTGGTTTACGCCCTTATCCTCTTTTTCCAAATCTCTGGTTGTCTTTATTCCAATAGAAAGCACATCCGCTTCGGTAATACTTTCATCTATATTCTCATGGTATACAACCTGATAGGTATGATTGGGATAGCCACTTTCCTGCATGGGCAGACCATAATTTCTGTCAAACCATATAAAGAATTGCAGCATTCCTGTTCTTGGAAGCATCTGATTTTCAGGAAGTTCATTCAGATTTATCTGTGCCAATAACATTAGGCTACTTCCACCAGAAGTCATCGGATACTTTCTTTTCCTATCCCAATAGGGAACGCCTCCCAGCTTACTTTCAAAAAGTGTCGGCTTTCTGTTTTCCTCTATTTGAATTTTGATGGAATCCTGACGGGTCCGCTTCTGTAACTCCTGTAAAAGTATTTTCACAGTTTTCTTGTCCGGCATTTGAACAGGCGTCTGATTGTCGTCAACAGCCTCTTTTGATTGCACATTCTTTTTATGACCAAGATATATCATTACAATTCCAGAGGCCAAAATTACACCAAAGGAAAAGAATAGGGATAGATACACATGAATCGGTTGAAATTCATCTGTAATCGCACCATACATACAACAAACAAGCATTCCGCCTCCGAACACAGACAAAAGAATCCCCGAAACAGTCAATATAATTTTTTTCATATACGTTTCGCCCCCCCTTAAGTACTTATTCCCCATCGTTTTCATTTCATTACTTTTACTTCCGAAACATCGCAGTCCATATAAGCCCACTCCTTATCGCCTATCCTCCCCGCTCCGGTCCGCGCTGAGCAGAGGTCTACCGGACCTCTTGCACCCTTCTCTTCCGGGCACTGAGGCTGTCTGCTATCAGCACTCGTCACATTAGGCTCATCTATTCTTCATGATTCAGAATTACATCATCTTCTTCATCATTCCGATAACGGTTGATATCCCAAATCCGAAGTGTATTGATTTCTCCTGAATCCTTGTAAACAGTCACTGCTGCATACTTTTCGCTGTCGGTCAGCTTATACAGGTATCCATCCGTTCCATATGATGTCATATCATTACTTACACATTCTGCATAGGGTTCGCCAAAGGCTTCCTTAAAGGCTTCTGCATCCCTGCTGGTCCAGTTGAGAATATCCTCATAGCTTCCGCCTTCTCCACTATCAGGCAAAATCCTGTAAAGGATAATAAAGTCCTGATTCATTCCACTCTGTACAGGCAGATAGCCGCTACTTTCACCATAAAATCCTTTGACATAGCAGACATGCTCTGCCACCTCTACAGTATCAAACTCCGGCCTCTCCCTGTCCTCAGAAGCATAGTCCAATGTCTCTATCTGAATCTCATATATGCCTACTATATCTTCTCCGTCATCATGCTTTTCATCAATCGGGCATAAGGCAATATATACTTTGTAAACTGTTTCATCAGTTGTAATGTAGAACTCTGTGTTCATAAATGCACTGTTATAACCTTCTCCACATGAAGAATTAGGCGTTTGGAATCTTTTATACAGCGTCGTGCTGACAATATCACCTTCAAAGCCGTCCACAAGTGTATCTACATATTCATCAATATTTTCATCATTTTTAAGTGCATTGCAGAGCAAAGCTTTAACACCATCCTTGTCGCCATCATCAATACATGCCATAAGCTCTTCAACGGCATATATGGCATATTCATAGCTGTCTTCGTATTCCGCTCCATTTACTGTTATTGCGGCTGAATCATTGGATAAAGCTCTCTCTCTAGCATCTTTTATTTCACCTACTTCCATACAGCCCGAAAGTGTAAAGCCAAAGAGCCCTATAAATAAAACTGTACACGCTCTTTTTATTCGTTTCTTCATCTCTATAAATCCTCCTTTAAAATAATTTTCATAAAAATTATTATAAAGAAGCTGGTACATAGCAAGCTATAATCAGTTGCAACTACAGCAACCAGAAGTAGCAGTCCTCGTTATATTCTATCTTTCAGCACATACTCCTGAATTTCCTTATAAGTCGCCTTACTCTCTGCACTCGTCACATCAAGCTCATCCAGTTCCAACTCCACCTCAACATAATCATCTACCCTTATCGGGACAACAAGCACACCGTCTCAACGGTACTTTCGTTGTCCCAATCAAGTTCTGTTATTTCTTGTCCGTTAAAAAATACCGGGAACTTGAACTTCAAGCCCTTTAATACCCTTCCGTCCTCTTTTGCTTCCTCATAGATATAAACCGAATCAAGGAAACTCTTGAGAAAAGTTTTCTTCTCAATATCCGTAAACCTATCATACAGCTTATCAAAGAATAAAAGGAACTGATACACATTATCGCTTGAAATTTTCTCCTGCTTAATATTATACAATCTGGTTTCCACTTCTTCAATCAGAGTTTCGATAGATTCCATCTCATCATACAGCTTATCCAAACGCTCCTGCATATCATTGTATTTTCTGTCATAATGCTTGTCCGATACAGATAAAGAATCCATCTGTGATGCCAGCTTATTCTTAGCACCTATCACCTGCTTTAACTGCTCCTTCAAGCCATCATGCTCTCTATCCAATTCTTTTGTATCAATGCTGTTACCGATGTGCTTTTGAATCTCTGTTTTGAACTTCGGATTATTCACAAGCCTACGAATTACTTCCTCTACCGCTGCGTTGATTTTATCCTCACTCCACTGCTTACGGTAAGTACATTTATGACCATTCACATAGGTTCTGTGCTTGCAGGCATAGTAAAAATAATCTCTATAATGACCGCCGTCCGGATGTTTCTTACGATTTACATTTCCATACATTCCGCTACCACAAATAGGACATTTGATAATACCGGATAAAATGTGCTCATGATCCAGACTATGTGTTTTTACATTTGCAACACCAGTTTCTTTTCTCTTTTTATGCGCCTGATTCCATAACTCTTCTGATACAATCCCTTCGTGAATTCCATCATTTAACATATAGTTTTCCTGTTTTACCACATGATACTCATTACGGGTTCCCGGAATCTTCTCATTCTTTCTTCTGCCAAAAGCAAGCTTACCGCTGTACACAGGGTTGTCTAACACCCCTTTTACAAAAGATGTTGAAAATCCTTCTATGGTATTGTTCTGACGAAGTTTCTTCTTGTATCCGCTATTATTTAAGAAATTAGCAATGGCAGCAATTCCCATTGTAGTATTCACATATTTATCATAGATGACACGGATTACTTCCGCTTCATCTTCTGCAATATGCAGTTCTCCGTTAATAAGTTGATAACCGTAAGGTGCGAAACCTCCATTCCATTTACCCTCTCTGGCTTTCTGCTTACGACCTTCCATAGTCTGCACCAGTATGTTTTCACGCTCTATTTCAGCTACCGCAGAAAGCACGGAAATCATCAATTTACCCGCATCCTTAGAACTGTCAATACCATCTTCCACACAGATAAGATTCACACCAAAATCCTGCATTCTCTGCAAGGAAGATAATACATCCGCTGCGTTACGTCCGAATCGGGAGAGTTTGAAAACAAGTACGAAGTCAACATTGTCTTTGCCCGCTTCAATATCCGCAAGCATTTGTTGGAATTGCGGTCTGCCTTCCACGCTCTTACCGGATTTACCCTCATCAGAGTATTCCCCGGCGATAATCATATCTTGGTAGTCTGCGTATTTATGTAATTTATCTTTTTGTGCATCTAAGCTGTAACCATCTACCTGCATGGAGGTGGATACACGGGTGTAGATGTAGCATTTGAGTTGGTGTTTCATATATTCATCCGTCTCCTTCGATTTTACATAGAAGTCTTGCGACATTTATTATTATAAAGGCTTTAACGTAGTAATTAATTTCTGAAACCTATCTAAATTGTAAGCTTCCAATGTAGAAGAATAAATATGTGTTGTATCAATCAATTTTATCTCTCTTGGTAATTCTGCAGTAGAAAATGCAAATGGTTCTTGTCGTGGATTCCTATTTAATCCCGAATTAATATTATATAAAATAAACCAATCTCCATACACATCTTCTTTGTTTTCTAATAACAGAATGTTATATCCATGGTTAGAATTATCTTCTATTTTTCCCCAAGCTAATATTTTTCTGCCTCTGCACATTGGATATGTTGTCTTCTTAGAAATTGGAATTCTTATTTGACCATAATACTCATAACCTGTCATTACTTCAAACTTTTCTGGTTCTAAAGCTTCAATAGTTAATTTAAATGTTTGGTATTTTGGCATTTTTATAGTGATTGTATTTTCCGCCCATATTAACTTGAAACTTTTTGTATCTATTTCCATTCTACCAGAAGCATATTGCGAGTTATATATATCTGCAAATTCTTTGAATCCGCTTATTATTTCTCTATCAAAATATGACATTATCCTTTTTACATAATCTTCTCTTTCTTTTTCCTTCTTCGCCTTTTCTGCTTCCTTATTCTGAAATGCTGTATCCGATTCATTTTGTTTTTGAACAGCAATTTGAACTAATTTTTCAATATCATTATTTTGTTTTCCACAATTATCTCCAGCTTCTAAAAGTTCTATAATCTCCTTCCATGAAGAAAATCTCTTGCTTAGGGGTTTTTGCAACATTTTATTCAATAGCGAGACAATTCTAGCTGATATCTGCGGATTATATTTTATTGGATTCTCTATAGCTCCATACAAATGTGCATCCATATAATTTCCTGACTGTACCATATATGGATATTGCAATGTAGCTAATTCATAAAAAACTATACCCATCGAGTATATATCCATCTGTAATGTATTCTTTTCATTCTCCCACACTTCTGGTGCACAATACTGAAGTGTTCCAAATCCTTTAAACGTAATATTCCTTGTTGTTGCTTCTACATATTTTGCTAAACCAAAATCAGATATTTTTAATACATCTTCATTTATTAAAATATTATCCGGCTTAATATCACGATGGACTAATACCGAGTTAATACACTCCATACCTTTAGCCAATTGCAAAAACATTTGTATCAATTCTTCATTTGAAAAAACTTCCTTCTTCAATCGCCGTTGTTCAAGAACATTTTGTAATGTACCTTGTGAAGCATACTCCATAATAATATATGGTGGATATTCACTAAAAGTCTTACCATCATGCATATATTCATAATCTATTACATTTTCATTGTGAATTGTTCTTGCCGTGTTAATTTCATTTTGAAAGGCATTATATTCATCTTGTGAGGGAAATACATTCAGCATAGTCTTAAGCGCAAATACTTTTTTATCTGTAGTTCTTTCACATAAAAAAACTTGACCAAACCCACCTGATTTAATATTCTTTGTTACCCTGTATTGATTTCCTTTACCATCTGGCAAAACACTATTTATAGTAATAATCATTTGTAACCTCCGCAATAAATATATAATCTCTATTCTGCTAACCATTTATTTGTCCCAACAAGATTATACATCTGTTCCAACCTCATTTCAACATAAAAATAGACAGCCATAACTCTGACTGCCTACCCGCTAATGAGATATTTGGATTCAGGCATTACCCTTGCCTCTCTATGGCCATTAAGACTTTGTCATTCTAATTCTTTTTCAATCTCTTCTATTGACGGCAAGCTACTCTTTAACTCCTCTGGCAACACACTTACCATCTGATTTTTCCATTCTGCCACACCTATTGGATTCTGATATCCGGCAAGAGAATACTCCACAACTGTCTTATTTTTCCCTTTTACCAGTAACAATCCTATGGTTGGCTTATCCTCCGGATGACACATTATATCATTAACCGCATTCTGATACATATTTAGTTGACTGACGAATCCCGGTTCAAAATCACATGCCTTCAACTCAATAACAACATAACAACGCAATTTTAAATGATAAAATAACAAGTCTATATAAAAATCTTGCCCTCCTACTTCTAAATGCACCTGTCTGCCTACAAATGCAAATCCTTGCCCTAATTCAAGCAAAAACTTTTGTATATGCTCAATTAATTGTTTTTCTACTTCAGCTTCTCGTCTTGGAATATCTGTTCCCAAAAAATCAAAGAGATACGGATCCTTAAATATCTGATTAGCCATATCCGATTCTAAAGGCGGCAATGCTACAGAAAAATTATTTGTGCTTTTTCCTGTACGTTCCATAAGGCAAGACTCTATCTGCAATTCTAAGATTGTACTACTCCACCCATTCTCAATGGTTTTATATGCATACCAAATACGACTCTCTTTATCATTTAGCTTATCTAATAGCATACGATTTGTTCTCCATGGTAATTGTGCCACAACCTGTTGCACAAATTCAAAATCTGGCCAACACTCTGCAAACTTACGCATATATTTAATATTTCTCGGTGAAAAACCCGACATATCCGGAAAAGCATCCTTTAAATCTTGTGCCATCCGATCAATTACCTTTGTTCCCCAGCCCTCTTTTTCCTGCTTTTCAAGTATTGCCTTGCCGATACTCCAGTACAAACAAATCATACCTTTATTTGCATTTAAAATGATTGATACTCTCTGTTTTTTAATCTGTTCTTTTATTTCATTGATAAATTCCAAATAACTGTCACTCATTTCAGATAAACTAGGAGCTATCGGAAAAATAACTCCCTCTTTATCTTTTCCCATATGCTTTCTCTTATCCATACAAAACCTCCAATAAATTGTGCCACAACCTGTGGCACAATTAGTCAAACATTACCTAATAGTTATGCATCTTCCCTGTTAACCTTATTTCTTTTATCAGCCAACTTCTCTATTTCTATTTTATATGCCATCAACCGTAAAAGATATTGTGGAACCCTACGATTGCCCAATTCCCAATCCGTCACTGTCATATAAGGAATTTCAAAATACTCACAGAATTCCTTTCTATTCATTCCAGTACTTTCTCTTAATTTTCTTAATTCTTCTCTTGCTTCCATAATCCACCTCTTTATGCAACGCATAAATATATTATATAATTTCCGATAACATAGGTCAATATAAAATTAAGCTTTGGTAGTTATTTATACCAAAGCTCACTTCCTAGTTTTTATTCTTTATAAATATTACTTTTAATACTATTTATCACAACTGCAATATACTAATTATTCTGATTTGAACGCTCTTTCTATGTATCACATCCCACTCTCGCAGGATGCCGGTGTTCTTATGCTGCTTCCAGATACCGATTCGCTAATCGTCTTGCATAAGCTTCGCACCGTAGTCGTTTTCCTTCTGCATCAAATTCCCAAGTCTCTGGTTCAAACTGAAGCTCGATGGCTATGTCTCTCATAACCAATACTCCGTACTTCTCCATCATCTCGGCTAGGAATGTGCAGCAGCGTTCAAATTCCTTGTTCAAAACTTTCCTCCTTCCCTTGACATACTGCAATACCACCAACTGTATTAAATACATCCGCTCCAAGTGGCATTCTATTCCTATCCATAATATACATCTTCACGGATAAAATAACAAGGTTTTAGCAGAGAAAAAACTTCTTCCTGTCAGTTATTGAATTTTCCTTCGTTTATGATTTCGTAAATCTTATTTACTTCTACATTTAACTTTCTCATATATGCTACCAATCGTTCTTTATCATCCTCTGAATAGACGCCCGAATTGTGATTATGCACAATCTGATTAATATTGGTTCCTATATGATTTACTTCGTTAATAAGTTCTTTTAAAAGTATCCTTATCTCCGGATAATCATTTGGTTTCTGAGAAATCATTAACCTTAAGTATTCCGATTCTGTCATATTTGCTAATTCTGCTTTTTTTGCTAATTCTCTCGCATCCTCGGAACTTAATCTAAATTTTTTTATCTGGCTTAATTTATTTTGCATCATCCGAAAAGCTCCTTTCAAAATGTTATATGGTATTTTGGTGGGGAAATGACTTTTTCATATGGAAATTCCATTATAGAATCCCATTTCCATATGGAAATTTGGTATGGAAATTTGGTATGAAAATTTTTTTGCTTCAAATTTGCTCTTCAACACCAAAAAATTTATATATGGAAATCTGAGGGGGAAATCGGATTTATGTATGGAAATTCCATTATAAAGTGCCATTTCTATATGGAATTTCCATTATTTTCTACATTTTAACCTTTTCCGACGAAAAATACACCCAAATGATGTCCCAAAATTTATGTAACTAATGTCTTTTGCTAGATACACATTTTGTGGTCACAAGCCACTTTCATGCTTCTAGTTAGGGGGAAGCCCCTAATACCCCTACTCTGTATATAGTGTCTCCACTTTTTGGAGCACTTTTTGAAAAGATACTCCATTTTTTGGAGCCACTTTTGTAAAGATGCTCCACATTTTGACCCACCTACAAATCCATAAGCTACAATTTTTTAATCGGATGCCTGATTACCGTTTTCCACTTCTCCGGTGCAACTTTTCTAGTATCCGACATATAGATTTCATGATGAAGTCTTTTTTCAGTTATATCGTTTTGATATTCCTGTTCTTCCAAAAAGGCATCAATTATAATTCACATACCATAATATACTCTTCTTCGTTTTCATCAATGATTTGAAAACCCACATTCAGATACATCTTCACTGCATAATTTGCTTTTTGCACTGCCAAAGACGTTTTCCTGTAACCTCTGTCCATTAACTCTGCAAGCATCTGCTTCATAAGAGCAGTTCCGATACCCAATCCGCGGTATTCTTCACATAAAGATATTGCAAATGAGGGCACACCATCATCTATGTGACCGTAATCATCCATGATACGAACCCATACTGCTCCTATAATATTGCGAAACAGCTTTTTGCCTCTTTCTTCCGCCTGCGGCTCCATCTCTGCCACAAAACAGATGTCACATTCCCTACTTCCGAATTTCTCCACATAAACCTGCAGTTCCGGCGCATTGATAATCTCTTTGGGCGGTGCTTCTACACCTTCCGGGATAAAAATCGCCTCATAGAGAAAATCATCCAAAACTTCATATTCATCGCTTGTTATTTTTCTGATTGTATAACTTATTTTCTCCGAAAAAGTAATTTTTGCAATAATCTTCTCAAGGTCATACTCTTTTGCCGGAAGAATTAACGCATGCTCTCCCAATACTTCTTTTATAATGGACAATTCTAACTCCTGTCTGTGCTTGAGATGATTAATCAAATCCTTCTCTCCACTATAACCATGCTTCTTTCCGTAAGGCGACTTTATGATGTAATCTAACATCAACTGGTACCATACCTCATTTCCTTCCTCATCACAACGCTCTCTTTGAATGATTTGAAGATTTTCTTCCAATCTATCGCTATAAAGATACAAAAGCAAAAAATTCTTTCTATCAAGAAGCAAAAACAATTCCCGATAAAACTCTATAATTTCTTCATCACTCAGCACATGAAACAGTATCATATCCTCCACTATGTTCTGAAAAAATGCACATTCAAACAGATATCCCGTTTCTGTAAAGTTGCGAAACCGATTGAAGATAATCTCCTTTAGCTCCGACAACGATTTTCGTCCATTATAGATTTCATAACATTCCAAATCTTTATAAAATCCCAGCACCTCAGTTTTAATCTTGGTATAAGTAACAATATAGTATTCCTGCTCTTTCATCGTATTTTTCAAAATCTCACTTTCAAGTTCAGGATATTTTAACAATATCGCTTTATAATCCACCTCCGACATCCATGCACACCAAGCCAGATCCACCGGTGAATAATCCCCTTCCCTGCACACATGTAACTTCGGAAGCAACTTTGAAATTCCATTTATCAAAGTGCTTTTCCCCATACCTTGAATACCTTCTACAAAAATATTTGTCATAAGCCTAACCTCCTTTTCCTTTACAACTTCACCACTTGGGTTGCTATCTGTTCACAAAACTTCACATCATGTTCTACAAATAAAATGGTAGGCTCATACGCAAGAATCAGTTGCTCCAACTGCATACGTGAAAAGACATCAATATAATTTAAGGGTTCATCCCAGATATACAAATGTGCCGGTGTAAGCAAGCTTTTTGCCAATAGCACCTTTTTCTTCTGTCCTTCCGAATAATTCTCCATGCTTTTTGAAAACTGCGTCCTATCAAAGTCCAACTGCCGAAGGATAGAACAAAACAGACTCTTATTTAAATGATGTTCTTCGCAAAATTGTTCAATATCACCCTTTAATTCTTTTGTCTCCTGTCCCACATAAGAAATAATAAGTCCGCTTGCAACCTCGCATAATCCCTTTTCAGACACTTCCAAACGTTCTGTAGAAGAACCGGACTTTTGCAAAACCATTTTTATGAGTGTGGATTTTCCGCATCCGTTCTCTCCCAACAAAACAATTCTGTCTCCTTTTTCAATCGAAAAAGACAGTCCTTCAAATAGCGGCTCTTTTCCGTCTTTGTATTGCAGACCGTACTCCTTCAGATTTACTAGAGTTTTTTTATGATGCGAAAGAGGAACCAGTTTCAATTCCACCGTCGATTCGATATCCTGTAAAAGTCCTTCCTTCTCCTCAATCTCCTTTTCAATCCGCATCTCCATCTGCTTTACTCGGCTCTGCATTTTTTTGGTTTTTGCACCAATATAGCTTCGAGTACTCAAACACCTGTCATGCTCCTTTATGGGATCAAATCCAATCTTGGTACGTTCATTTTTATCCGCCCATCCCGAAACCCTGTCTGCAGCCTCATTTAGTTTTCTGATTTCCTTCCTGTGCTTCTCATTCTCCGCTATAGCAAATTGATCTTTTCGCCGTTTGTTCTCCCACCAAGTCGAGAAATTACCCTGCTGCACCTCTATGCTGTTCCGATTTAACACCAGACAATGATTCGTACATGCATTCAATAAATCTCTGTCATGAGAAACCAATATAAACCCCTTCTTACCGACCAGATAATTCTTAACAATCTCTCTGGAATTTTTATCAAGATGATTGGTAGGTTCATCTACCAGCAAAAAATCATTTTCCTCAGAAAACAGAATCGCAAGCATAGCCTTCGTACGCTCTCCCGGACTCAAGGTTTTAAAAGGCCGATAAAGAATATTTGCATTCTCCGACAATTTTTCAAGTTCACAAATCACCTTCCACAGCTCACAACCCGGCTTTAACTCATCCATAAAGTCTGCAATCGGGTTTTCCATTTTTGCTTCTGCAATCTCATAGGGAAAGTAATCAAATCTCGTGGTCGTATGAATAGAACCGCTAAACTCATACTTTCCAAGCAGTAATCTCAAAAATGTAGTTTTCCCTTTCCCGTTTCTCCCAATAAAGCCCAGTTTCCAATTCGTATCAATAGAAAATGAAACCTTCTCAAACACATTATCATAACTACCCTCGTAGCCAAAAGTAAGATTATTTACACTAATTTGTGACATATACATTCCTCCTCTCAGGGTTCCGTAATCAAGCTGGCTTTGGAAACAAAAAAAAACGGAACCGCTTGTTGCCAAACAGTCCCGTTACGTACTATAACCTCATGAATTTAATAAAAGCAGGATATACCTGTCACTTTATACTTTTGCACACAAAAAGAGAGGTTATGAGAACATAATCCACTTTTGGCAACATGACAAACAATATGAGCCTTTTTGCTCATACCAAAAAAACATTCATGTAATCAAAAGTAAACTATCTTCTCATCTTTTCACCTCTCTCCTTAAGATGCTTTTATCCTAGCATTGTGAAGCAGGAATGTCAAGATAGGATTTTCCTAATTCAACTCATTCCACACATCCACATAATCCTGCAATCCACCCGGACGCATGGCAAAACTCACATAACTTGCTGGCTCCTCTCTTGCAAGTCTGGCAAGAATTCCTGCATCCCTAGGCTCATCAAACCCAACCTGCTCCTCTGCCTTATCGCAGTCAATCGAAAGTTCCTTACCTTCCATATCTGTCATAACAACTGCATTCCTGCTGCCATCGTAATAATACAATGTATAATTTAGTGCCATGTAACCACCTCGCTATCTAAATCATCCCAAAATGCTCCAGTGCATCCCTTATCGCCTTTTCTTTTTCCATCGGACACTGTGGTTGTCTGCTATCTTCCGATTTCGGCAAATTATAATTCTCCCCAACCTCTATTCCACATTTCCTTTTTACCTGTGAAATATACAGGTTAGAAACCTTCAACCCATGCTCCTTTAAGACATACTCCTTAATCTCTGCATAAGTCGCCTTACTCTCAGCCGAAGTCAAATCCAGCTCATCCAGTTCTATTTCAACCTCAATCCTGTCATCCGGTTTTTGTTGGGACAAAAGAACAACCGTCTCCACATTTGCTGTTCCCGGGAACATATCTACACAGCATACCTTTTCTACCCGATATCCCTCTGCCTGCAATGTTACCAGATCCCTTGCCAGACTGGTTGGCTTGCAGGATATATATACCATCCGCTTTACTCCGTAGCGAATGATCTTATTCAATGCCTTTGGATGAATCCCATCGCGTGGCGGATCCAGTACGATCATATCCGGCAGCTCGGTCAGACCATCCAGCACCTTCATTACATCTCCGGCTATGAATTCACAGTTATCCAAATGATTCAGCACCGCATTGTCACGGGCAGATTCCACTGCCTCTTCTATGATTTCCACACCGACGACCTTCTTTGCCACCGGTGCCAGCATCTGTGCAATGGTTCCGGTTCCGCTGTAAAGGTCGAACACCACCTGATTGTCAATATTTCCTACATACTCCCTTGCCTTCTCATATAGCACCTCTGCACCCAGCGAGTTCGTCTGGAAGAAGGAAAACGGTGTAATACGGAACTTCAATCCCAGGATCTCCTCATAAATATAGTCCTGACCATATAACAGATATGTGGCATCACTTTGCACCACATCGGCCAGTCCATCATTTACCGTCAGAAGCACTCCGGCGATTCTTCCATGAAGGGTTAATGTCTGTAGCTTCCTCAACCAACCTGCTGTATCCAGATACTTCTCTATCTGCTCACAGGGCACTGCCATGCAGCTTTCCGGCTGCTGTGCGGACCTTGAGGCATCCACATCCTCTGTGCCTGCTTCTCCCGTTGTCTTTCCTGTGATCTGACTACTCACCACCAGATTGATCAACATATCCTTCGACCGTGCGGTCTGCCGCACGACCAGATGACGCAGACTTCCCTCATGACTCATTTTCTTAAAATACGGGATTCCACGCTCCGTAAAATGCGCCCATGTACACATCAGCACCTGATTATAGTCCGAATCTACGATCTTACAGTCCGTTACATTGACCAAGTCATAAAAACTTCCCTTCCTATGCAGTCCCAGTGCCAACGGACCGTCCTTATACTCATCTCCAAAGGAGAACTCCATCTTATTCCGGTAGCCCTCGATCACAGGACTTCCGATGATGCCTTCCCACTCATATTCCCTGCATACCGGATCTAACAGCTTTCGCACCTGCTGTTCCTTGATCTGTAGCTGTGTCTCATATGGAAAGGTCTGATATGTGCACCCACCACATATGCCGAATTCCTTACAGATCGGCGTCGCTGTCTCCTGCTCAGACTTTTCCAGAACCTCCAGCAGACGCCCCTCTGCCTTTCCGTTCTTCGACTTTGTGATCCGGATGCGAACCCTCTGACCGGCAAAGGCACCCTTTACCGTCACCTTCCGATCCTCGATATATGCTACTCCCTTATTCGGGAATTCATAATCCTTTATGATTACTTCGTATTCATTGCCCTTTTTCATGCATGCTCTCCTGCTTGTTTTCCTTTTTATCCTTCCGGCCTCTCAAAGCCTCTGTCAATCAAACAACCTGCCAAACCATCCCTTTTTCGGTGACTTTCCGTTCTCTTCTTCCAGTTCCTGCCAGTGATACTCTACATTTCCCTGTTCGTCCATCTCCATCACCATAAATGTTCTGGCTCTGCCCTCCTGTCGCGGATAGGTCAGACTGCCCGGATTCAGCAGCGTGATATCCTCCCCACGATCCAGATATGGATAATGGGTATGTCCAAACATCACGATATCCATATGATTCATCGTACCAAACAGTCCGATACGATTCAGATCATAGTTCACCATATATCGATGCCCATGTGTCAGGAATATCCGTTTTCCACACAGTTCAATCGTCTGGTGATCGGGAAGTCCCAGACCTCCGTCATTATTTCCGGCTACGACATACGTTTCACCGTCGATCATGGAACACAGTTCTTCCACATCGTCCTCGACATCTCCCAGATGGATCATCACATCGATATATCCCATGCGTTCTGCCTGTTCCACTGCCCGCTCTACATAATCATTTCTTCCATGAGAATCACTCACTACCAGTATCCGCATTCATATCCTCCTGCTGCCTGCTTCCGCATACCTGTCAGAATATCCTACTGCTCCTTCTCCAGCTCTTCCCGCATCAGCCGCAGTGCCTTTCCACGATGGCTGATCGCATTCTTCTGCTCCGGTGTCAGCTCCGCACTTGTGCAGCCATATTCCGGCAGGAAAAAGATCGGATCATAGCCGAATCCGTTTGCACCGGCCTCCTGATAGCCTATGATTCCCTCCATAGCGGCTTCCGTTACGATTTCCCTTCCGTCCGGCAGTACCGCCGCGATCGCACACATAAACCGTGCCGTCCGTTTTTCATCCGGCACACCCTTCAGCCGATCCATAATCATCTGATTCTTGATGGAATACGGTGTGTCCTCTCCACCAAACCGGTGAGAAAATACTCCCGGCTGCTTATCCATGTAGTCAACCTCCAGCCCGGAATCATCTGCCAGAACCAGATCATGGCACAAAGCATGAATGGCTCTTGCCTTAATCAATGCATTCTCCCGGAAGGTTGTTCCGTTCTCTTCGATCTCGATATCCAGACCTGCCTCCTTCATCGACAGGATCTCATAGTCCAGACCTTCCATGATCGCCTTTATCTCTCTCATTTTATCCTTATTTCCGGTTGCAAATATCAGTCGCTTCATGCCCTTTCTCCTTTTCATCTCTATCCGCTTTATTCTGTATCTCACATTTCTTCCGCATTATCGATCATTCGTAAATGCTTTCAGACACAGGTTACAGTTCTGTGTTTCCTCCGTGTTTGCCCATTTGCTTCCATACAGGCTGATATATCCTTCGCCATCGGTGATATCAAAGTTCTTTGTCCGTTCATCCGCATCGTACTCGATTGCTACCGGATGAATGGAGCCCGGTGTCTCGATATAGACCACCACTGCATACTTTTGATTATCCTCCAGTATAACTGCTTTATCCAGACGCACAGTATAATATCCGGCGTTATCAAAGGAACCTTCTGCTACCAGGGTCCGCTGGTTCAGACTGTCCGCATCCTCAAACTTCGGAACCACATAGACCTTATAGCTGGTATTCACATCTGTCGCATAGAACGAAACGGCTGCCAGCTCCTCATTTTTTCCGGCCTTATATACATTTGCAAAGTACGCGCTTTCCCGATTATATCCCAACTGCCCGGTCCAGCCCAGCAGATCGGACTGGTAAATGTGGTTGAAGTTATCGGCATTTCCCAGCTTTGAGTACACAACATTTGTCGTTCCGATATTCGCATCCTCATATGACACATAGAAGTAGCCGTCTTCTCCAAACTTCGTTCCCCAGCTGTTCTTACAGATAAATGCTCCATCCTTTTCCGGCTGTACCGTGAAGTATTCCTTTGGAAAATGATCATCCCAGCCCACAATGATAATATCATGGTTGCAGGCGGCTTCTTTGTCATAATAGTACGTCGCACGATCCCGGTTATAGTACATGGACCAGCTATCGGCTGTTGTCATCTGTGTATAAATGGAGGTTTCCACCGCACCATACTTATAGACAGCTTCCTTGATGCCGGTATAATTCTTTGATCCGATGATCTGCGCCTCTTCCAGATGCTTTCTGGCCTTCAGGGTATCATCCGTCTCCCCGTCTCCGTATGGATCGTCAGACTCATAAACCGGCCCCTTCCAGCTCGCCATGTAGGCAATCGCCATCGTATATTCTCCACCGGCATTCTGATCCAGACTAAAGCCATTGCACAGACTCATATGATCGGGTGAAAATTCCAGATTCTCCTTCGGCGTCAGCGTCGTCTCCAGTGCCGCCAATGAAGCAAATGCCCAACAGGTACCATATCTTCCCTGATCCCGGACCGGTGTTACTCTGCTGAGTTCTCTCATATCATACCGTTCCGGAAGTACTACCTCCTCCGATATCTGTGTCAGACTCGCACGCGCCTCCTTATAGTCCATGCTGAAGTCATAGTTAATATACTGTGCAATGTCTGCCAGCGGTACATAGATCACACCGTCTATCGACTGCACGCGATCCGACATTTCCACTACCGTTCCATTGATTTTCGCCGATGCACTGTTAACATACAGGCTGATCTTGTTAACACCTTTTTCGATCAGAATATTCCCATTATCATAGATCTGTGCAGAACAGTTAAATGCGTCTGTCAGTTGTTCCACCGGGAACATCAAACTGGCACGCGTACTCATGTACGGCTTTTCCTCTACCATGGAAAGCTCCGTTTCGCCCACATCGATCGCTATTCCTTTTTTATTATTCATTTCTGCCAGATCTGCCAGAAATTCGTCCTCACATTCTCGCTCCCGGCTTCCCGCTTTTACCTGTACATCGGAATGGGACACCAGTGCGACCACGATCAGTACAACATATACCAGTACAAATCCGGCGGCTACGATTTTTTTCACCTTATACCCTCACGATCTTACTTTCCTTCTCAAACAGTTTCTATCTCTGTACCTCCGAAGCTCCTTTCGGTTTCCCCTGCTTCGGCGGTCTTGGCCCCAGATACTGATAATAGTATGCCTTAATCATACCATTATAGATCTTACGATTCTTATCTGCCTTTCTCCCCAGATACTTCTCCGCATCCTCATACGAAGTGATAATATACTTCGACCATGTATCCAGACGGTCAAAGCTGGCTGCGATCATACGATAAAGATCCGGCAGTTCCTCTTTCTCCTCCAGGCGTTCTCCATATGGCGGATTCGTAATGATAAATCCATATTTCTTCGGATGACTCAGCTCCGCCACACTTCTCTGCTGAAAATGAATCTGCTGATCGACTCCTGCTGCCCTTGCATTTTCCATCGCACACTTCACGATGCTGCTGTCGATGTCGTATCCCTGTATGCTCATCTTTACATCCCGCAGAATCTGATCCTCTGCCTCCTCGACTGCATCCATCCATGCCTGTCTTGTCAAAAGGTTGTCCCACTTCTGTGCCGTGAAGCTCCGATTCATACCCGGTGCGATCCGGGCACCGATCATAGCGGCCTCGATTGGGAAGGTCCCACTTCCGCAGAACGGATCTACCAGTATCCGATCCTTGTTCCACGGTGTCAGCATAATCAATGCGGCTGCCAGTGTCTCAGAAATCGGTGCTTTTCCTACCAGCTGCCGATACCCCCGCTTATGCAGGGATACTCCGGACGCATCCATACCGATACTTACAATATCCTTATTGATAAATACCCGGATCGGATACTCTGCCCCTGTCTCTTCAAACCATGTAACATGATAAACGGTCTTCAATCGTTCTACGATGGCTTTCTTCACTATGGACTGAATATCGGATCCGCTGAACAATGCACTGTTCTTTGTGGATGCCTTTGACACCCAGAACTTTGCGTCCTTCGGCAGATACTGCTCCCATGCCAATGCCTTTGTTCCCTCAAATAACTGATCAAAGCTCTTTGCCGGAAAGCTTCCGACCTTTACCATGATCCGCTCTGCCGTTCGGATAAACACATTGGCTCTGGCTATCGCCTGTGCATCTCCCCGAAATGTGATTCTTCCATCCTCTACCTGTACAATCTCATATCCCAGATCCAGAATCTCCCGCTTTAATACGGACTCCAGACCAAAGTGACAGGGTGCTATTAACTCTACTGTATTCATGTATATTAAACCATTCCTTCTGTTATTCTACTCCTATCGTTAAGCAGTCTCCTACATATCTCATTGTACGTTTGCCGACTGTAACTGTCAAGCATCGACACCCCATTTATAGAGAATTATAAGCCGGCATTACTGCCGGCCTACCGTGAGTTCTTTATTATACTGTCTGATTCCTCCCACTGTGTTGATCGTCCGATATCCCTTTGCAGCCAGGATCCTGGCCGCTTTCAGACTACTTGCTCCGCTCTCGCAGTAAAAGATCAGGGTTCTGCCTCTCGGAAGATTACTCCGTCCCCCCTGTATCTCCTCCAGTGGAATATTCATAGCCATAGGAATATGCCCCTGTCGAAACGCTTCTGCGGATCGCACATCTATAATAATTGCATTTTCAGCAACTGCTTTCTGGATAATATAGCGAATATTGATATTCTCAATGGTTGGCATGTAGTTCCTCACCGCCCCATATTCCTTATACTCTATCATATTCAATATGCGGGCTTATGTGTATCACTCCCGTATCTTGGCATAACTATCCGATATGACATCATACATATAAATGCCATCCTCGGCAAACACATAGCTTTCCAACCGTTCATAAATCTCCGGATTTTCCACATATACAGAATAAAGATCTCCCTCCAGCGTCATTACGGCAGATGTGTCATAAATCTGTACCGATATATTCTCTTCCTTTATCTGACCCTCATACAAAACTATTAACTGGCTTTCATCCATTTCCCCCGGCCAGTCATATATCTGATATGTATAACTGCGTATATAATCTATTTTTTCCTGTAACTGTGCTTCTGCCTGTATTTCCTCAGTTGTTTCATATGTACCGGCTGTTGTTGATGCTCCGTTTTTTCCCCAGCCAACCGAGCCTTGTACAGTAGCACTGTCGGTTGAACCTTGTGAACTGCCCTTCATGCATCCCCCCATACTTCCAAGTATTCCAATACAAAGCAATATAATTCCTGTACTATAGTATTTCTTCATATACTTCTTCCCTCTCTTTCTCCGCCGCCTGTCTGCATTCCCTATGTAAGTCAAAAAGCAGCAGAGGTTACAAGCCTCTGCTGCTTCCGTCCTCAGTTTAATACCTATTCGTAATCATTGGTTGCATTGCTGCTGTTGGATGCCTTATTGCTGCTCTTATTGGATGCCTTGTTACTACTCTTGTTGGAAGACTTATTGGAAGCCTTGTTGCTCGTAGTGTTCTTTGCAGAATCTGTACAGTTGGTTTCGTTTGAGTAATTGTTATTGGACATATCGATGTCCTCCTTTCATGTAGTTACCTATTACACCTACATTGTTTACGAAACCCTGTGATTTTATTCATCCAATCCTTACTTCAACTGATTTAATCGCTCTTTAACCTGCACTAACATCTGTGTATACTTTTCTAACTTTCCTTTTTCTTCCTCGATCTTTGCTGCCGGTGCCTTTTCCACGAACTTTGGATTATTCAGCATGCCCTGTGCACGCTTGATCTCGCCCTGAAGCTTTCCCTGCTCCTTTGTCAGACGCTCGATCTCCTTTTCGATATCTACCAGCTCTGCAAACGGCATATACAGTGCTGCGTCATGAATCAGTACGGATACTGCATCATCCGCGATGCCGCTCTTATCTGCCTGCACATGTACCTCACTCGCATACCCCAGTGTTGCAAAGAACACCTTGCTGTCCTCGAAGATCTTCCGAACCGCTTCTTTATCAGATACAACATAAACCGTTGCTTTCTTGCTTGGTGCTACATTCATCTCTGTACGGATATTCCGGATTCCGCGAACGGCCGCTTTAATCGTATCAACGGCAGCCTCATCTGTTGCGAAGTTCCATTCTTCCTTGAATACCGGCCAGTCAGAAACCATAATAGACGCTTCTTCATCCTGTAGATTGCAGAAGATCTCTTCTGTAATAAATGGCATATATGGATGTAACAACTTCAGGGACTGGATCAATACCATCTTCAGTGTCCAGATTGCAGCTGCCTTTGTCTCATCCTCATCATTCCACAGACGTGGCTTCACCATCTCGATATACCAGTCGCAGAATTCTTCCCAAATAAAGCTATGGATCTTATCCGCAGCGATACCCATCTCGAACTTCTCCAGATTCTCGGTTGCTTCCTTTGCCAGCGTATTTACCTTTGACAGGATCCAGCGGTCGGCCTGTGTCAGCTTGCTTAAATCTACCTCCGCAGTATCTGCCTTCTCCATGTTCATCATAATGAACCGGGATGCATTCCAGATCTTATTTGCAAAGTTTCGGCTGGCTTCTACTCGCTCCCAGTAGAAACGCATATCATTGCCCGGTGCATTTCCTGTGATCAATGTCAGACGCAGGGCATCTGCACCATACTTATCTATAACCTCCAGTGGATCAATACCATTTCCCAATGACTTACTCATCTTCCGGCCCTGATCATCCCGTACCAGTCCATGGAACAGTACATGATCAAATGGCAGTTCTCCCGTCTGTTCAATACCGGAGAATACCATACGGATTACCCAGAAGAAGATAATATCATATCCGGTTACCAGTACATTCGTTGGATAGAAGTAGTCCAGATCCTCTGTCTTTTCCGGCCAGCCCAAGGTTGCAAACGGCCAAAGAGCGGATGAAAACCAGGTATCCAATGTATCCTCATCCTGCTTTAGATTCCGGCTCTGACACTTCGGACAGCTACATGGGGTCTCTCTTGCTACGATCGTTTCTCCACAGTCCTGGCAGTACCATGCCGGGATCCGGTGTCCCCACCAAAGCTGTCTGGAGATACACCAGTCACGGATATTATCCAGCCAGTTATAATAGGTCTTGTCCATACGCTCCGGAACCAGCTTCAGCTTACCATCTACAACTGCCTGCTTCGCCGGCTTTGCCATTTCTTCCATCTTTACAAACCACTGTGGCTTTACCAGAGGCTCAACGGTTGTTTTACATCTGTCATGGGTACCTACCATATGGGTATGTGGAACAACCTTTACCAGCAGACCCTGTGCATCCAGATCTGCTACCATCGCCTTCCGTGCTTCATAACGATCCATGCCGGCATACTTGCCACCCAGTTCATTAATGGTAGCATCATCATTCAATATATTGATTTCTTCCAGATTGTGCCGCTTTCCTACCTCAAAGTCGTTCGGGTCATGTGCCGGAGTAATCTTTACACAGCCTGTTCCAAACTCCTTATCTACATATGCATCTGCAATTACCGGAATCTCACGATCGGTCAAAGGAAGCTTTAACATCTTGCCGACAATATCCTTATACCGTTCATCCTCCGGATTCACTGCAACTGCGGTATCGCCAAGCAGTGTTTCCGGACGCGTCGTTGCGATTTCAACGAAACGGCCTTCCTCACCTACAACCGGATAATTGATATGCCAGAAGGAACCTTCCTGCTCCTCATGAATAACCTCTGCATCTGAGATCGTTGTCTGACATACCGGACACCAGTTTACGATCCGGGAGCCTTTATAAATATATCCCTTTTCATACAGATTACAGAATACCTCTGTAACTGCCTTATTGTTTCCTTCATCCATGGTGAAACGTTCCCGATCCCAGTCTGCAGAAGAGCCCATCTTCTTTAACTGGTTTACGATTCGTCCACCGTATTCCTTTCTCCAGTCCCATACACGCTCCAGGAACTTCTCACGTCCCAGATCGTGCTTATCGATGCCCTCTTTCTTCAGTGCCTCGATAACCTTTACTTCTGTGGCGATCGCGGCATGGTCTGTTCCCGGCTGCCACAGAGCATTGTATCCCTGCATACGCTTGAATCGGATCAGAATATCCTGCATGGTATTATCCAGTGCATGACCCATATGAAGCTGACCGGTGATATTCGGTGGCGGCATCACGATCGTAAACGGTTTCTTGCTCCGATCGACTTCCGCATGGAAATATTTCTTCTCCAGCCACTTCTTATAAATCCGATCTTCAATCTCCTGTGGATTGTAGGTCTTTTCCAATTCCTTATGCATGTCTCTTCCTCCTAAATCTATCCGCATAGTTTCCTTATTTATAATCAAACCTTATCTGTTTAATACTACCGCGTAGTGCTGATAAAATCAAGAAGTTTCTGCCGTTTCATCCATAAGTGCACGTTGTACATGCATCGCCAGATACCCGATCTCTACCTCCGCCAATGTTGTATTCAGTGCCTTACCGATATGCTGACATACAACCTCCGCGATCTCATACGCCTGCGGATATGTCATCTTTATATACGCATTCATATCCAGCTTCAGCACCTCACCGGTCACAGATCTGGCAAACATAAACTTCACATGATTCATCAGACGATTATAGTCCAAAGAGAGAATATCGATCTTTCGTCCCACCTGTTCCTCGATCAGCGTAACACATTCTCTGACGATCATCGCCATCTGCATAGAGGTGGTCACCTTTTCATCCTGTATACTGGAATGTACATGAAGGGCGATATATCCGATCTCGTCCTCCATGATCTCCAGCTTTAACAGTTCCTGCAGCATTGGTTTTGCCAGTTCAGCGATCTTATATTCCTTATAAAACAGAATACGGATATCACTGTTCAACGGATTACTGATCTGCTCCCCTGCCTGCATTCGTTTTGCGGCATAGGCGATATGATTCGCCATAGGGAAGAGAATGTCCCGATCCACTTTGCCAAATTCCTTTTCCGCTTCATCCAGAATCTGATTTGCAATCTCCAGATACTCTGTCGGGGTGTCCTGCAACAGTTCCTTCGCCTTTCCGCGTTCCGTCACATTCTGCAGGGAGTAGACTCTGGCATCCTCCGGTGCTTCCACACGTTCGGAAACTTTCCTGCCAAAGCCGATTCCCTTTCCCAGCAGTATATACTCCTGATTGTCCTCCGTTCCTGTTGCCAATATGGCATTGTGGTTTAAAGTCTTGATTACCCGGTACATTCCCTCACCCTATCCTTTGCCTCATTTATTCCTCCGCAATATCAATGGCGTACAGCTCATCTCCGGCCTTGATCTCACCTGTATGCAGCATGCGGATAGACTGATTGTCTTCCAGCTCTGTACAGATCACCGGCGATACCAGCGAAGGTGCTTTCTCCTTTAACAGTGGCAGATCCAGCTTCATCAGCGGAGTTCCTGCCTTTACTTTATCTCCTTCCTGAACCAGAACCTCAAAGCCCTGTCCATTCAGATTTACAGTATCAATACCTACATGAATCAGCATAGCAATGCCGTCTTCTGTTACGAATCCGACTGCATGCTTGGATGGGAATACAAATGCGATCTCACCATCTGCCGGAGCGACCACCTGACTATCCTTTGGTTCTACTACAGCTCCGTCTCCCATCATCTTCTGTGCAAAGCCCTCATCCGGTGCAGTCTCGATTCCACCTGCAATTCCTGTCATTGGGCTGTGTATAATAATGCTCTTAACGACTTTCTTCTCTGCTTTGTCTTCTGTCTGTCCGGAAGTCTCTGCGGTCTTCTCCTGTCCGGCCGCAACTACGGTTTCTTCCTCCGGTGCATGCTCCAGGTACTCCTGCAGCTTTGACTTGATAACCGATACCTTTGGTCCATAGATTACCTGTATACCGGTACCCTTCTTGATAACACCGGCAGCTCCGGTTGCCTTTAACAGACCTTCGTCTACCTTATCCGCATCGAATACGGTACACCGCAGTCTTGTTGCACAGCAGTCAACATCGGAGATATTCTTCTTTCCACCTAAGCCAGCGGTAATCATTCTGGACTGCTCGTTATCATCACTGCTTCCGGCTCCTTCTGACTTTCCGCCCTTCTTCTTTGCTTCTACATCACTACGATTATATAACTTTACTTCCTCAGAATCATCTCTTCCCGGTGTCTTTAGGTTCATCTTCCGGATCAGGAAGCTAAACAGGAAGTAATAAACTGCGAAATATCCAATACCAACAATCACTACCCAGATCCAGTGTGTCTTTGCATTTCCCTGTAAGATACCAAACAGCGTCAGATCAATCAGACCACCGGAGAATGTCATACCAACTCCTACATTACAGATATGCATCAGCATGTATGCCAGTCCGGCCAGTACACAGTGAATACCATACAGAACCGGTGCTACAAACAGGAATGTGAACTCCAATGGCTCTGTAATACCGGTCAGCATAGAGGTTAATGCTGCTGAAAGCAACAGACCGGCTACCTTCTTGCGGTTCTCCGGCTTTGCTGTCCGATACATGGCAAGTGCTGCTCCCGGAAGTCCAAAGATCATCAATGGGAACTTACCGGACATAAATCTGGTTGCAGATACCGAAAACTCTGTCGTAGATGGATCTGCCAGCTGTGCAAAGAAGATATTCTGTGCGCCTTCGATCACCTGTCCGCCTACTTCCATTGTTCCGCCAACAGCGGTCTGCCAGAACGGAAGATAGAATACATGATGCAGACCAAATGGGATTAACAGACGCTCCATGAAGCCGTATACCCAGGTTCCAACATAGCCGGACCGCATAACCAGATTACCGACTGCATAGATGCCCTGCTGAATCACCGGCCAGATAAAGAACATCAGAATACCAACGATCGTAAATACCAAAGCACTGATGATCGGTACAAACCGGGTACCTCCGAAGAAGGACAGTACCTGCGGAAGTTCAATCTTATAAAACTTATTGTGCAGTGCTGCTACTCCAAGTCCTACAATGATACCACCGAATACACCCATCTGAAGGGAGGTGATACCGACTACATTCGTTGTAGAACCTTCCAGCATCTTCTCTGCGCCACCATTGATGGTGATCATCGCGTTGATTGACGCATGCATGATAAAGAATGCAACTACGGATGCCAATGCAGCAACTTCCTTTTCCTGCTTTGCCATACCGATGGCAACACCCATGGCAAAGAGTATCGGAAGATTTGCAAATACGATATTACCGGCCTCACTCATAACCGTAAATATCATATTCAATACGGTACCCGGGCCCATAACACTCATCAGGTTGTAGGTCTCTAACATCGTTGTATTTGTCAGAGAGCTGCCCAGACCTAATAACAGACCTGCTACCGGCAGCAATGCGATCGGGAGCATAAAGGAACGCCCCACACGTTGTAAAACTCCAAAAATTTTGTCTTTCATAACTCATTCTCCTTTCTTCTCGTGGTGAAAGTCTTATGAGTTATGGTTTTTATCCAAATAAAAAAGCATTAGCCACACATAAACTATCACCATCTATGTATCGCTAATGCCTGCCGTACAGTAACATGCAATTTCCTAAATTCAACATATCATACCTGATCGGATCTGTCAAGGAAATCTTCTGTCTATTCTGTTACTTTCAGAACGCCACTCCGATCAACCGCTTCCACGACTGCCTCCAGTTCTTCCACCGGCATAACCAGTGCAAACCGCACATAGCCTTCTCCCTTACTTCCAAACGCATCGCCCGGCGTACACAAAACGCCTGCCTGCTTCAGCATAGTCGCACAGAACTCTCTGGAGCTTCTATAGCCCTTCGGCACCGGTGCCCAGACGAACATCGTACCCTCACTATCCGGCACATTCCAGCCGATTCTCCGGAACCCGCCGCACAGAGCATCCCGCCGCTTCTGGTATTCCGCACACTGCTGCTTCACAAAGTCTCTCGATCCGGTCAATGCTGCAATCGCACCATACTGGATCGGCAGGAAGGTTCCGAAATCATACTGACTCCTCAACAGCTTCAGTGCATCTACGGCATCCTTACGTCCCAGAAGGAATGATACCCGTGCTCCCGTTATATTAAATGACTTTGACAAAGAGAAGAATTCCGCTCCGATCTCCATCGCACCCGGTATCGACAGGAAGGACTCTCCCGGTCTTCCATCATAAATAATATCCGAATATGCATTGTCATGCACAACGAAGATATCATACTTTTTTGCAAACGCCACGACTTCCTCATAGAACTCCCGCGGTGCCGTCCGGCATACGGGATTATATGGGTAAGACAATACCATGAGCTTTGCCTTCCTCGCTACCTCTTCCGGTATCTCGCTCAGCACCGGAAGAAACTGATTCTCCTCCCGCAGTTCATAAAACTCCATATGGGCTCCACTTAAGTATGCCCCGGCTTCGAAGATCGGATACCCCGGATTTGGCAATAACACAACATCCTCCGGATCCAGAAGTGCCATGCCCAGATGTCCCATACCCTCCTGTGTACCATGTACACCTGTGATACAGTCCGGTGCAATCTCTACCCCAAAGCGACTTTTATAATAATCAGAAACAGCCGTCAGAAGCTCCGGCAAATCCTGCAGAGAATACTTATAGTTCTCCGGCTTTCCCGCTGCCTCCCGAACGGCCTGTATGACATGCTGCGGCGGTTCAAAGTCCGGTGTGCCGACCGATAGGTTGTACACCCTCTTGCCTTCCGCCTCAACCTGATTTTTAAGTTCATTTAATTCTGCGAAGATCCCCGTCTGAAAGTGATCCAGCCGGGCAGCCTTCATATTCGTTCCCATAGTACTCTTCCTCTTTCCTGTATTACTTCTATCCAAAGACTACTATTTCACATAAGAAATGTCAAGCCGGCCACTAGAGCAGGCTCTTGATTTTTCTCTTATATTCGATAAATGCATCACTCAACAGGAAGTCGCCATCTCTCGGCTTTGCCTCCTGTATCACAAGTTCAGCCGTGATCGTGGCCGGGCTTCCCTTCATAATGTAGATTCGATCCGATATCAGAATCGCCTCATCAATATCATGTGTAATGAACAGGGTGGACAGCTTTATCTCCTCCATCACCTTCAGATACCACTCCTGCATCGCAGTCTTTGTCAGCGTATCCAAAGCACTGAACGGCTCATCTAATAAAGCGACCTGATCCCCGCACATATAGGTTCGAAGCAAGGCTGCCCGCTGACGCATACCACCCGATAGCTGCACTGGGTACTTCTTCTGTGTACCGTCCAGCCCAAACTGTGCAAAATATGCGTTTGCTTCCTGCCTTGCCTCTTTTTTCTTCTTTCCGGCCAGACGCAGTGGCAGTGCCACATTATCCAGAACCGTCTTATGCGGCAGAAGCAGATCCTTCTGAAGCATATAGCTCAGGTGTCCGGTTTCCCCGGTGATCTCTTTTCCATCCAACAAGACCCTGCCTGAGTCCGGTGTTGCCAGTCCGGACAGGATATTGAACAGCGTTGTTTTTCCTACACCGCTCACCCCCAGCAAACATACCAGTTCGCCCTGATTTAACGTAACCGATATATCCTGTAGTACTTGTTTTTCACCATATGCTTTTGATATCTGCTCTGCCTGTAATATCATATACTACCTCTACTTGCTCAAGTAATCATTTGTGAAGCCGGTACCTGCCGGAATCTCATCAGACAGTCCCTCTTCATATAACCATGCGTAGAATCCGTCCCAGCGTTCCGGATCGATATATCCCCATTGATCGGCCTCAGCCTTATACTGATCTGCGATCCATAACTGGCTCTGCTTTACCATCTCCGGATCCAGCTCCGGTACTTCTTCACACAGGATGTCAGCTGCATCCTCCGGATTCTCGATGGCATACTCATACCCCTTACGAACTGCATCTAAAAATGCTCTGGCTGTATCACCGTCCTCCTCCAGGAAATCGGTGTTTGCGATAATAACCGGACTATAGTAGTCAAACTTCGGATTCAGATCCTTGAAGTAGAAGAAGTTGGTATCCAGTCCGGCTTCCTCCGTAGATACACCGTCCCATGCATAATATACCCAGACTGCATCGATATCCTGCTGAAGGGCTGTCGGTACATCCGTTACATACTCAGGAATCAGGTTTACCTTATCAAAATCTCCACCGTCTGCTTCGATGACATTCTTAAGAATCGCTTGCTCGATCGGCAGATCCCAGGTTGCATAATTCTTTCCTTCCATGTCAGCCGGTGACTCGATTCCATCCTCCTTCAGGGAAATAATACCGGATGTATTATGCTGAAGGATCGCTGCTACGGCTGCTACCGGCATCTCTTCATCGGATGTAAATACCGGTGCTAAATAATCCTGAAAATCAATACCAAACTGTGCCTGTCCGGATGCTACCATCGTGGTTGCTCCATCCTCCGGCGGCTGAACAATCGTTACATTCAGTCCAGCTTCCTCAAAGTATCCCAGCTTCTGAGCAACATACAGGCCGGTATGGTTTGTATTCGGTGTCCAGTCCAGCACAAAGGTAATATCCTTTAACTCACTATTCTCTGCAGCCGTGCTATCATCGGTTGCTTCCTCTGTATTCTCTTCTGTACTTGGTGCAGTCACATCCTTGCTTCCGCATCCACATACGCTCAGTGCCAACACACCTGCCAGGAATAATCCTGTCCATCTTTTGAATCGTTTCATATCTCTCTTTTGTCTCCTTTTTATTCTATCTTGTATTTGCTTTCTATATGTCTTATTTTTCTTCTTCCTGACAATACTTCCACGGCATCGCCTTATGCTGTGCGATCTTTACAACCGCCATAAGCAACAGACTGATTGCCGACACCAGAAATATCACGGCGAACATCCGGTCATATGCATACGACTTCTTTACACGCGTCATGTATACACCCAGACCATCAAATCCACCCAGCCATTCTGCAATTACAGCTCCGACTACGGAATATGCTACTGCGATCTTCAGCCCGGAGAATAATTCTCCCAATGCAGCCGGAAACTTTACATTCCAGAATATCTGCCACCGATTTGCCTTCATCGCACGCATCAGCCGGATCATATCAGGATCCACAGACCGGAATCCCTCCAACAGTCCTACTGCGATCGGGAAGAATGACACCAGTACAACCAGTACTACCTTCGGTGCAATTCCATAGGAAAACCACAGAATCAGAAGCGGTGCGATTGCTACCGGTGGTATCGTCTGCGTCAATACCAGAATCGGATACAGCCCCTGCCGGACCGGTTCAAAGGTATCCATCAGTGCCGCCGACAAAAAGCCAAGCGTTACACCAAAGAACATCCCCAGTGCCGCCTCGATCAGAGTCACCTTTGAATGATGCATCAGCAACGGAAAGTCTGCAACAAACGCCTGCACGACCCGAACCGGTGACGGCAGCATATAGCCGGGCACGATGCCTGTCATACAGATGATCTGCCAGATAACCAAAACCGCCAGTATCACACCGACCGGTATACATTTACTGATGATGCTTCGCTGTCTTTTCATCTATGGTCAATACCTCACCTTCTGGCTTATAGGTAATCTTCACATAGCTCATAACGCTTGGGCATCCTGCCTGAATGGCAATATACTGACACTGCTTCACAATCTCCATCAGTGTTTCATAATCACCCTCCATTGCGGTCTCGCACGGTCCTACATAGTAGGTTACACCGGTACTCTTAATGTAGTTGATAACTTCATCTACGATTCGTACCACTTCTTTATCAGTCGCTACCGCCGGCAGCACCTGAATCGCTACATTCGCATTCATCTTTCTTTCCTCCTGTTATTTTCCCTTACCTGTCTGAAATCTTCCAGCAAAACGAAAACCCCTTCCGATGAACGAAAGGGGCGTGATTGCATATCATTGCTATCATATGATCTCCCTCCGCCAGCATTATCTGGATCAGGTCATGGGTATTCCCATAGGATTGACGGCAGGACTATGCCATCTCTCAGCCTAATTCCTTAAGCACTCCTGATTTCTTCGCAATTATATATCCTTATTTCGGAATTGTCAAATACTTCTCCAGATATTTACCGGTATAGCTCTCCGGACATTCAGTAACCTCCTCCGGTGTTCCCTGTGTAACGACGGTACCACCTCTGGCTCCACCCTCCGGTCCAATATCTATGATATAATCTGCCGTTTTGATCACATCCAGATTATGTTCGATGACCACTACCGTATTTCCACCCTCCGTCAGTCTCTGGAGAATGTCTATCAGCTTATGCACATCCGCAAAATGAAGACCGGTCGTCGGTTCATCCAGAATATATATCGTCTTTCCGGTGCTTCGCTTACTCAGCTCGGTTGCCAGCTTGATCCGCTGCGCCTCGCCACCGGACAGTGATGTGGACGGCTGTCCCAGCTTAATATATCCCAGTCCGACATCCCGCAGAGTCTCGATCTTACGAAGAATCGACGGCATATTTTCAAAGAATACACAGGCTTCGTCTACAGTCATATCCAGTACATCGGAGATGCTCTTTCCCTTATACCTGACCTCCAGCGTTTCCCGGTTATAACGCTTTCCGTGGCAGACCTCACACGGCACATAGACATCCGGCAGGAAATGCATCTCGATCTTTATGATTCCGTCTCCCTTACAGGCCTCACAGCGGCCACCCGATACATTAAAGCTAAATCGTCCTTTGCCATATCCCTTCGCCTTTGCATCCTTCGATGACGCGAACAGATCCCGAATCATATCAAACACGCCGGTATAGGTCGCCGGATTTGAACGTGAAGTTCTTCCGATCGGTGACTGATCAATATTGATCACCTTGTCCAACTGCTCCATTCCCAGTATCTTGTCGTGCTTTCCCGGCTTCTCCTTTGCACGATTTAAGTCCCGTGCCAAATGCTTATACAGAATTTCATTTACCAGTGAACTCTTACCGGATCCCGACACACCGGTCACACAGGTCATAACCCCCAATGGAAACTTTACATTAATATTCTTTAAGTTGTTCTCTCTGGCTCCCTGTACCTCGATCCAGCCCGTCGGTACCCGACGCTTCTCCGGCACCGGAATCTTCTTTCTTCCGCTTAAATAAGCTCCTGTGATCGACCGCTTACACTTCATGATATCCTTCGCCGTTCCGGCTGCCACGACCTCTCCGCCATAGTCTCCGGCTCCCGGTCCTATATCCACAATGTAATCTGCTGCCAGCATCGTATCCTCATCATGCTCGACTACGATCAGTGTATTTCCCAGATCCCGTAACCGCTTCAGGGTGGCGATCAGCTTATCATTATCTCTCTGATGCAGTCCAATACTCGGCTCGTCCAGAATATAGGCAACACCTACCAGACCGGAACCGATCTGTGTCGCCAGACGGATTCGCTGTGCCTCTCCGCCGGATAATGTCGCCGTCGGGCGATAAAGTGCCAGATAGTCCAGTCCTACATCGATCAGGAACTGAATTCTGGATCGTATCTCCTTTAGAATAACACCACCGATCAGCTGCTGCCGATCCGAAATCGTCAGATTCTGCAGATAGCTATGCAGATCTGCTATGGACATCTCTGTGATCTCAGCAATATTTTTATCATCAATCGTTACCGCCAGGGACTCTGCTTTCAGACGTTTTCCCTTGCACTCCTCACATGGTGTAATCGACATATAGCTCTCGTACTCTTCCCGCATGGACTGCGAGGATTCCCGATATCGCCGCTTTATATTTTCCAGCAGACCTTCAAATGTAATATCGTAGACACCCTCTCCCCGCTGTCCCTTATAATAGACCTTCACCGGGCGGCTGCCGATTCCATACAAAAGCAAGTCCTGTATCTCCTGCGGATACTCCTGAAACGGAGTATCCAGATCAAAGTGATACTCCTTTGCCAGTGCATCCAGAATCGCCCGTGAAAAACTGCCCGGCTTTGCAGCAGACTGCCAGCCCAGCACCTGTATACATCCCTCATTGATGCTCAGTCTCCGATCCGGAAGCATAAGATCCACATCAAACTCCATCTTATACCCCAGTCCGTGACAGACCGGACAGGCACCAAACGGATTATTAAATGAGAAGCTTCTCGGTTCGATCTCCTCAATACTGATTCCACAGTCCGGACAGGAGAAGCTGTCACTGAACTTCATCGGTTCTCCGCCGATTACATCCACTGTCATATTTCCCTCCGCCAGTTTTAACGTCGTCTCGACAGAATCCGTAAGTCGCTGCTGGATACCATCCTTTACAACCAGACGATCAACGACTACATCGATTGAATGCTTAATATTCTTATCCAATGTAATTTCTTCCGACAGATCATATAGATTCCCGTCTACGATCACACGAACATAGCCACTCTTCTTTACACTCGCCAACAGCTTCTCATGCCGACCCTTTCGTCCCTTTACCACAGGTGCCAGAAGCTGAAACTTCGTTCCCGGCTCCAGTTCCATGATGGTATCAACCATCTGATCGACCGTCTGCCGTGTAATCTCCTTTCCGCACTTTGGGCAATGCGGAATACCGATCCGGGCATATAACAGTCGGAAATAATCATAGATCTCCGTTACCGTTCCAACCGTTGATCGTGGGTTTCGGTTCGTTGACTTCTGGTCAATGGATATCGCCGGTGACAGTCCCTCGATCAGTTCTACATCCGGTTTCTCCGCCTGTCCCAAGAACTGTCTTGCATAAGAAGACAATGATTCCATATACCGTCGCTGTCCTTCTGCATAGATCGTGTCAAATGCCAGCGAGGATTTACCGGAACCGGATAACCCGGTCATAACAACCAGTTCATTTCTTGGTATATCAATATCAATATGCTTTAGATTATGTTCGTTTGCTCCTCGTATCTTAATGTATTCCTTTTTCACTGCCATGATCTGTCTCCTTACTATCATCATTCTCCATGAATGTCTTAATCATCTATATCCCGCAGAGTGATCTTCAGTTCCTTCAGCTCATCTCTTAAAACGGCTGCCAGCTCGAAGTTCAGCTCCGCTGCGGCCTGATTCATCTTCTTCGTCTTGCGTGCGATGGCTTCCTCCAGTTCCTTCCGTGTCATGGATTCTGCATCCTTCTCTGCCGGCTTCTCGTCCTCCAGACTATTTTCATTGCTGATAACCGCACGAATCTCTTTCACGATTGTCTTCGGTGTGATTCCATGCTCCCTATTATAAGCATCCTGAATCTCCCGCCGGCGATTCGTCTCACGAATCGCTACCTCCATCGACTGTGTGATGGTATCCGCATACATAATCACCCGGCCCTCACTGTTTCGTGCCGCCCGGCCAATCGTCTGGATCAGAGAGGTCTCGGATCGCAGGAAGCCTTCCTTATCTGCATCCAGGATCGCTACCAGAGTAATCTCCGGTATATCCAGACCTTCCCGCAACAGGTTAATTCCCACAAGCACATCAAATACACCCAGTCGCAGATCCCGCACGATCTCGATCCGCTCCAGGGTATCAATATCCGAATGCAGATACTTCACCTTGATTCCTACCTCCCGCATATAGTCTGTAAGGTCCTCCGCCATACGCTTCGTCAAGGTCGTTACTAATATCTTATGTCCCTTCGCTGTCTCCATATTTACTTCGGATATCAGATCATCGATCTGACCTTCCACCGGTCGCACTTCAATCGACGGATCCAACAGTCCGGTCGGCCGTATGATCTGCTCTGCCCGCAGCAGTTCATGTTCCGACTCATACTCGGACGGCGTCGCCGATACAAACAGCAGTTGATCAATCTTCGACTCAAATTCCTGAAAGTTCAATGGCCGGTTATCCAGAGCAGATGGCAGACGGAATCCGTAGTCTACCAACGTCATCTTGCGCGACCGGTCCCCGGCATACATTCCCCGGATCTGGGGAACCGTAATATGAGACTCGTCTATAATCATAAGGAAATCATCCTTAAAGAACTCCAAAAGGGTATTCGGCGTTGCTCCCGCCGGCAGTCCTGCCAGTGGCCGGGAATAGTTCTCGATACCGGAACAGAAACCGGTCTCTCGAAGCATCTCCATATCAAAGTTCGTCCGCTCTGCGATCCGCTGTGCTTCGATCAGCTTCTCCCGATCCTTAAAGTACTTTACCCGCTCTGCCAGCTCCTGCTCGATCTCATCGATCGCCCGGTTCATCTTTTCCTTTGCGACTACATAATGCGATGCCGGAAAAATACAGGTGAAATTTAATGACTTATGAATCTCCCCTGTCAGTGGATCAAACTCTGTGATCCGGTCAATCTCATCTCCAAAGAACTCTACCCGTACCGCATTTTCAAATGTAGATACCGGAATAATCTCCAGAACATCTCCCTTTACGCGGAAGGTTCCCCGCTTGAAATCCATATCATTCCGTACATACTGTATGTTAATCAACTCCCGGATCACATCATCCCGATCCTTATTCATGCCTGTCCGCAAAGATATCATCATATCCCGGTAGTCATCCGGATCACCGATGCCATAGATACAGGACACCGAAGATATCACAATAACATCCTTTCGTTCAATCAATGCCGCCGTCGCACTGTGACGAAGCTTATCGATCTCATCATTCACAGCGGAATCCTTTGCAATATATGTGTCGGTCGATGGCACGTATGCCTCCGGCTGATAATAATCATAATAACTTACAAAGTACTCCACGGCATTATGCGGAAAAAACGCTTTAAATTCACTATATAGCTGTGCCGCCAGAGTTTTATTATGTGCGATGACCAATGTTGGCTTATTCAATCTGGCAATTACATTTGCCATCGTAAAGGTTTTACCGGAACCGGTCACGCCCAACAGGGTTTCAAACTGATTACCTTCCTGAAATCCCTTTACCAGCTCCTCAATCGCCTGTGGCTGATCCCCGGTTGGCTCATATTCCGATACTAATTCAAAATGATCCATTATAGATGATCTCCTTGTTTTTCTTAGCCTGCTTTCTCAAAATACTTCTTGTACTTTTTGCGTAAATAACCATATTATGCTCTGATTATAGCAAATTAATTATAAAATGTATAGCAAAAATCGAACTTTTGTTCTGTTTTATACCTTGCACTTGCAGCTCTGCCGGCTTCTCTGATCCATAATTCACAGAATCCTCATTTCACTATTTTTTTCGCTCCGGTGACATGCTATAATAGAGAAGGATGATATCGTTTGCCTGTCGCACTGACACAGGCACATAAACGCATAGATATAGGGGAGGTTCTGTATGAAATCAAATAAACCATCAAATACGTGGATTGCAGCCGGTCTTTTAACGATTGTTACCACGATCACTACTATATATTGCCTGCTGGAATATCGGAATACCGTCTGGATCTTAGGACTCTCCAGCTTGTTGCTGTTAGCATCTGCATATTGGTTATTTATATGCATTTCCAGAGACAGAAAGGCTTCCGCTGCCATGCAGGAGAAGTCTGTCGGCGAAGAGCAGCGGGAACGTATGAACTACGAGGGAATGAAGCTTCAGGGAGAAGAACTGATCCGTCTGATGAATACCATCGGAAAGGGAACTTACGTCAATACAAAACATACATCACAATCTTTAAATGAACTGTCTGCAGAACTTATTCACAATCAGCAGACGATCACGGAGCTGTTACAGTCTCTGCAGCAAAATCAGACAAAAACAGCAAAGTTTCAGGTTAAATATCAGCAGGAGGATACCTCCCGTCTCGTACATGCTCTGGAGAATATGACCACCTCTACGACTGCCGCTATCGCAAACGTTACCCCTGTCGAGTCAGCCACAACCGGAACGATAGACTTCAGCAGTCTGGATATGCAAGGTGTGATTGATTCTATTCAGGATCTCTCTGAGCAGCTTGATCACATCAATCACAGTATTCAGGATCTGCAGCTTCAGGTTCGTACAGTCGTAGAACAGGCAGAATCATTCTCGGAACCGAATACAAATATGACTTTCCCTGCAAATGAAGAAATCACTCTTGAGACAGAGGTTGAAACTCCTGAGACTGAAGAAGTCATTCCGGAATCAGAAGAAATCATAGAAGACACTCCGGCTGAAACCGCCGATGTATCTTCTATCATCTCGGATGATCCGAACAAGCAGTTAAGTGCTGACGAGATTGCCGCACTCTTCGCAGCGTTGGGATAATATGCTTTATGAATAAGAGGGGGAGGGCAGTCAATTATGAACTTTATGGATTCATATAAACGCCTCGAAAAACTATGTGGCGAAATAATGAATGATAATAATGGTATAACTGCCTATATTAAGGAAATGGAAACTACTCCCAGTGGTGATTTTTACATTAAAAGCTGGAGAAATGATTTAAACAAACTTAAACACTACCGACGAGTTCGGAACCAGATTGTACATGAGCCCAATTGTAACGAACAAACTATGTGTACTCCTGATGATGCCTTATGGTTAGAAAATTTCCATACAAGGATTTTAAACCAATCTGATCCTCTGTCCTTATATTTGCACACAGTAAAAGCCAGCCCCCAAAAACATTCAACAGCTAAAAAAGAACCAAAGCCCGTACCTCGCGATCAGTCACCAAAAACTTCTACTGCCAACTCTGGATGTTTCTATTTTTTTATTACTGCTTTATGCGCTATTCTAATCATTGTTTTTTTAATAATACTTTTTATAATTTTTAAACTATTTCATTTATAATACGAATATTGTTTATCATTTCCTCTTGATTTTAAAGAAATGAAAATCGCAGCAGTCTCCGCCATACCCGAGTGTCTTTGTCCGTGTAAACCCGATTTTTTTCAATCCACCGTATGTCACGTCATCGACATCACAAAACAGGCTGCAAAGCTCTGCACAACCGTTTTCTACACAAGCTGTATGCCAAAGGCACTTCGTAATCGTAACATCATAGTAATCTTTTCCATGTTTTTGTACACTCTCCTGTAAGTCGGTTGTCCGCATAATTTTAAGAAATATACTGCTGTAGATCGTATAAAATCCCGGTACCACTTCCATCTTTGCGGTAGATGCATGCTTTTTTGCCGCAACAATATCAAGCATGTACTTTCGCATATATTTATAGATATCCTCTTTTGAAAAACCCGCTTCAGCCAGAGTTTTATACAATGCTATACGCGGAAGGATCGTCTGCGTAAGCGTCTTCATTTGATTCTTAGTCTTATTTTTTGTATTTTCAATAAGTGTAAAAAGCACCTTTTCCTGCTTATCATACAATGTATCTCCCTGATCTTTTCCGAATTCCTCCACCAGATATGCTTTTATCTGCTTTTGCTGCTTTATATTCATCGCTATAGCACCCCTTTATCGAATTTTTTCTCCACCTTACCGGGAATTAAATGTTAGTTTATTCTAACTATTGTTAGTATATCATATTATCACTTATTTACAAGTCCACTTTTCTTTGCATAAAAAAGCGAGTCCAATCGTAGTATCCCACTACATATCAGACTCGCCTATTATCTTCTATTCTACTGTGCTGTCAATATCTCTTCCGCTTTTTGAAGCTGTATATCCTGATCCTCCGGCAGAATCGGTTCCTTCAACAGTTCATCCGGCAGCTCTACTTCTACATCCGGCTCAATACCGATCTTATGAATATCATTTCCGTTTGGAGTAAAATACTTTGCAATCGTCAGTTTAATCGCAGATCCATCACTTAACGGAACCACCTGCTGAACGATTCCTTTTCCAAAGGTTGTAGTACCAACCAATGTAGCCACGCCATGATCCTTCATACAGCCAGCAAAGATCTCAGAGGCACTGGCACTGCTTCCGTTGACCAGTACTGCCATTGGTATATCCAAAGACTCTTTGTCATCTGCCTCATACTTTTCCAGTACCGTTCCATTCTTATCCTCAGTATATACTATGGTGCCTTCCGACAGGATCTGATTACACATATCAACGACAACATTTACATAACCCCCCGGATTATTCCGCAGATCTATAATTAATGACTGCATACCCTGCGCCTTCAAATCGCTGATTGCTGATCGGAACTGGTCCCCTGTCTTCTCATAGAAGTCTGTTACCTCTATGTAACCGATATTGTTTGCTAACATCTTATAGCTCACCGTTGAATTATCAATCGTCTTTCTTTCAATGGTCAATGTCAGCTCTTCATCTGTACTCGGGCGATATACCGTTACATCTACCGTTGTTCCCGGTTCTCCCTTGATCCAGGTTACTACCTCTGATACATCTTCTCCGTTCAGAGTCCGTCCATTCACACCCGTAATGACATCCTTTGGAAGCATGCCGGCCGCCTCTGCTCCACTATCCTTAAACACCCGTATCACTGTCAGTGTCTTTGTTTCAGCATTCTGCTGAATGGAAACACCGATACCTTCATAGGATCCCGAGGACGTATTCATCATATCCTCATATTCCTCTGCCGTATAATATACCGAATATGGATCATCCAGACTCTCCATGATCCCCTTATAAATGTACTCTTCCCGTTCCTGATCATCACTGGCATCAAAGTAAAACTTATCGTCTATGATACCATTGATCGTATCGATCTTATCCTGTACCTCATCCGTATACACACTCGAACCGGAATTGCCGGATCCCTTGCCAAATCCCGTTCCGGTTGAAGAACTGCTGCTGCCGCCCGGCAACAGATTCGTTACAGAACAACCGGTACACAGCACTGCTGTCATAGTCAGTCCTAATACAATCTTTGATAATTTTTTCATAACCTATGTCCTTTCGCTTGTTATTTCTTCTCTCTCAAGCTTGAACCCTCATCAGTAACCATTCATTAATAATAGTTCATTGGGTTAACCGAATATCTGGAACTACTATAGCCCCCGACACGAACCTCATAGTGCAGATGCCGTCCCTGCGTAGCCCCGGTTGCTCCCGACAGCATAATCGTATCGCCGGCATTTACATACTGACCTTCAGACACATATAGTGCGGATGCATGCATGTATATCGTATACAGCCCGTTTCCATGGCTGATAATAATCCAGTTTCCGGCCGTTGCACTTCTGCGCGCCAGAACCACAACCCCACTGGCTGCTGCCACGATCGGCGTACCGTCCGGGCATCCGATATCAATACCATAGTGATTCGCCGTAACAACTCCGGATGCCTCTCTGGTACCAAACCCTGAATTGATCCGGGTGCTGGATGGGCACGGCCAAAGCAGTGCACCTCCTGTATATGGAACATAGTTTGATCCGGTATCTGTCGATACGGTCGTCTGATTTTGCTGTGCCTCCTGTGCCTTTCGAGCAGCCTCCGCTTCGATCGCTGCGATTCGGTCGGATGCCGCCTGAATCTCGGCATCGTACTGTTCTACCTTCTCCTGCTGATCCTTAATCAGATCATCATATTCCGCCATTTCCTTATTCTTCTCATCCAACAGTGCACTTACGGTATCTTCCTCTTCCTGCACCTGCTGTGTCAGTCCTTCGACTGCCGCCAGATTCTGTTCCAGAATCAGTTCATCATTTGCGATCTGTTCTCTGGTTGCAATCAACTGCTCCAACATAGTATAGTCATATCCTGCCATAGCGGACACATACTCTGGTTCATTTAACAGATCACTCATAGACTCCGCAGATAACAGCACCGCTGCATAGTCTGTATTCTCATTTTCATACATATACTGGATCCGGCTACACATCTCAGCATACTGATTTTGCTCCTGTGCCTTTGCTGTCTCCAGATCCGCCTGCTTCTGTGTGATCTGCGTTTCCAGATCGGACTTCTGATTATTCAGATCATTGATCCGAACCTGAATATCTGCCATCTGTGTATCCAGATCATAGATATAGGTCTGAATATCCGACTTCTTACTCTCCAGCCCTGCCAGAATCTCTTCTGCCTGACTCTTATTATCCTCGGCATCCTTCTTATCCTGCTGTGCATCATCCAAAGAGGTTGCATATACCTGCGTAGATATTACACATGTCAGAAGTACCGCTATTCCTGCCCTCAGAGTTCGCATTCGTTTCTTCATATTTCTCACCAAGCCTTCTTCTACTGCTACTTTCTGCTATTTTCTCTGTTGTTATCTTTCTACTGTACCTGCTTTCCCTGCCGCTTATTGGAAATAACTCAACGGATCTACCGCATAGGCAGAAGTATATCCGCCTACTCCTACACCAAAATGCAGATGCGGACCGGTCGACCAGCCGGTAGAGCCTACCAGCAGCACGGTATCCCCCGCATTGACATACTGCCCCTCGGATACGCATAGCTGCGAACCATGCATATACATCGTATAGAGCCCGTTTCCATGGCTGATGACTACCCAGTTTCCTGCAGAATTGCTATATCTGGATATAACCACAACACCACTGGCTGCCGCTACCGCAGGTGTGCCTGTCGGTGCTCCGATATCAATTCCTTTATGATTTGCATTTACATATCCACCATCCGGAGTCCGATATCCAAAGTAGGAGGTCAGTCTCGTACTGGATGGACACGGCCAGGTCAGTGCTCCACCCGAATACGGTACAAAGTTACCACTGTTTCTGGCGGCTGCTTCGAGCTGTGCAATCCGGCTCGATGCTGCCTGCAGCTCTGCGTCATACTGTGCAACCAGTTTCTCCTGTCTGGAAATCAGATCGTCATATTCTGCGATTTCCTGTGACTTTGCATCAATCAGACTATTGACGGTATCCTGTTCTGCCTCTGCCTGTGTCTTCAGCTCCTCGGCAGATGCCAAGTCCATCTGTAGCTGTTGCTCATCATTTGCGATCTGTTCTCTGGTCGCCACCAGCTGTTCCAGCATATTATAATCATATTCCGATATCGCAGATATATATTCCGGTCGATTCAGAATATCACTCATGGATTCCGAAGTCAAAAACGCATCTGCATAGCCGGCTTCATCATTCTCGTACATGAACTGAATCCGGGCACACATATCCGCATACTGCTTCTGTTCCTTGCTCTTTGCCGTTTCCAGATCTGCCTGTTTCTGTGCGATCTGTGTTTCCAGCTCCGATTTCTGATTGTTCAGATCATTGATCCGATTCTGAATATCCGCCATCTGCGTATCCAGTTCGGAAACGTACGTCTCTATATCCGACTTTTTACTTTCCAGTTCTGTCAGAATCTTCTCTGCCTGACTCTTATTGTCTTCAGCGTCCTTCTTATCCTGTTGCGCATCATCCAGAGATGTTGCATATACCTGTGTTGAAATTGTCAGTACCAGCCCTATGGCGATCAATGCCTTCGTGATACGCGGCCATTTCCTCATATTCATCACCCTATACCTTCAAATGCTTCCTTGTGGTTACCAGACTTCCTACAAATCCGATGCCGATACCGATCAACAGACAAACCGGTGTCAATGTATGGAACACCTCGTTTCTAGGCAAAAATACCAGCCAATTCATAAGATTTGAGAAGTTATTTGTCAAAAATTCTACTACCATGCCATACATAAAGTATAACAGGATACATGGTACGATCGATCCTGCCAGACCGATGGTAATACCCTCTACTATAAATGGGGTACGAACAAAGAAATCGGTTGCACCGATCAGCTTCATAATAGAGATTTCTTCCTTTCTGACCGTAATACCAATCGTGATCGTATTGCTGATCAGGAAGATGGAAACCAATAACAAAATCACGATAACTCCTACCGATGCATATCCTACCAAAGAATTGATTGATGCCAGATTCTTCGCAGTAACGGTAGAACTCTTTACCTTTCGTACACCATCCAGTCCTTCCAGAAAGGATACGAATTCCTGCTGCTGGCTGACATCCTTAATCGTAATATTATAGGATGCATAGTTTGCCAACGGGTTATCCTCACCAAAGGCTTCGTTGACCTTATCCTGATCCCCATGAAACAGTTCATTCGAGAACTGACTCCATGCCTGATCTGCCGAAACAAAGTCCATGGTATTCACCTCCGGCCGTACTCGGATCTCTTCTCCGATCGCATCGATCTGTTCCTGTGAAACACCTTCATCAAAGAATACCGTTACCGCTACGGATTCCTCCATCTGCTGCATCATCGACTCAAAGTTCACTACGATTGCATAGAAGATTCCGAACAGGAACAGACATGCCACAATCGTACCAACAGAAGCCAATGAGAACAACAGGTTTCGTTTTATATTTTTCAGTCCCTGCAAAAAGCAGTACCACAATGTACTAATCTTCATCTATATACCCACCCTTTTTCACATCACTAATAATCGTACCCTTTTTCAAGGTTACGACTCTTTTCTTCATGGCATTTACGATTTCCCGGTTATGGGTTACCACTACAACTGTCGTTCCACGCTTATTGACTTCTTCCAGTAACGTCATAATTTCCCAAGAGTTCTTAGGATCCAGGTTACCGGTCGGCTCATCCGCAAGCAGGATAGATGGGTTATTTACCAATGCTCTAGCCAGTGCAACTCTCTGCTGTTCACCACCAGACAGTTCTCTCGGATAAGACTTATATTTATCTCCCAGTCCTACCATCGTCAACATCGACGGAACCTGACGTCGAATATAACGTGGTGGTGTCTCTACGATTCGTTGTGCAAACGCAACATTCTCATATACGTTTCGATCCTTCAGCAGACGGAAGTTCTGGAATACCACACCGATATCCCGCCGAATCTTCGGTATATCCTTTCGCTTCACCTTTGAAAAGTCTTTTCCGTTTATCGTAATCGTCCCGGAGGTCGGATCCAGCTCCTTCAGAAGAAGCTTCATCAGTGTCGTCTTACCGGAACCACTGCTTCCTACAATAAAAACAAACTCTCCTTTATCAATCGAGATACTAACATCATTCAATGCTGTAGTACCTGTTGGGTACTTCATAGTAACATGATCAAGCACTAACATAACCTGTGCTCCTTTCGTTTATAATCAATCCTCCCTAGTAATCCAGAGATTCCATATATTTCATATATTTTACTACCATCAAAGCAATCTTAAACGTAATGGCATCCTCAAACACCCGCAGATCCAGTCCTGTACTCTTCTGCAGCTTATCCAGCCGGTATACCAGTGTATTTCGATGGATGTACAACTGTCTGGAAGTTTCAGATACATTCAAACTGTTCTCAAAGAACTTATTAATGGTAACTAAAGTCTCCTCATCGAACTCATCCGGTGACTTGCCATCAAAGATCTCCTTAATAAACATCTTACATAAAGGAATCGGCAGCTGGTAAATCAAACGTCCGATACCAAGGTTGCTGTATGCTATGATATTACGATTACCATAGAAGATCTTTCCGACATCCAATGCCATCTTCGCTTCCTTATAGGAACGGGATACTTCCTTGATCTCATTCACAATGGTACCATACGCTACATGAACCGTAGACATTGCTTCAGTATTCAGCATATCAACGATCACCTTTGCCGTTTTATTCAGATCATCATAGGTTTCGTTTGCTTTTACTTCCTTTACCAGAATAATATTCTTCTCATCAACTGCGGTAATAAAATCCTTTGACTTTGCCGAAAAAATATTCCGTACCGTCTCCAAAGCATTATTATCCTTCTCCGTCTTTGTCTCTATTATGAATACAACTCTGCGGATATCGGTATCGATATGTAGCTTCTTCGCACGGTTGTAGATATCAACCAATAACAGATTATCAAGCAGCAGATTCTTAATAAAGTTGTCCTTATCAAACCGCTCCTTGTAGGCTACCAACAGATTCTGCACCTGAAATGCAGCAATCTTACCAATCATATATACATCATCTGCTTCACCCTTTGCCAGAATCACATACTCTAACTGATTATCATCAAATACCTTAAAGAACTGATATCCCTGTAATACCTGACTTTCTGCCGGTGAACTTACAAATGCCAAAACTGCCTTCTCATATTCTTCAGCATCTCTCAATGTCGATGCTAATACCTTCCCCTCCGTATCCATTACACACAAGTCTATTCTTGTGATGGTCTTAATTCCCTCAATCGTATCCTGCAGGATTTGGTTCGAAATCATTTTATCCACTCCTTCATTCTTGTATTCACTACACCTAACTATACTTATATATCATTTTATAGCATAATCAACAAAAAAAAAAGAGGAAATCTGTAAAAATTGCAGTTCCTCACAAATATTTCACATTTTAACAAAAGGACCGCCATTCAGTCACCCGAACGGCGGTCCTTACTATATTCCAAGTTTCTATTCGGAATCAACAGACTAGTTAACTACTACCTGTTCTGTTTCCTTATCGAAGATATGAATCTTGCTTAAGTCAAATGCTAACTGTACAGTATCGCCAGGTCTAGCGGTAGTACGTGCATTTACTCTTGCAGTAATATCGAACTGATCAATGGTGAAGTACAGATATACTTCTGCACCTAACATCTCGTAGATGTTAATCTTAGCATCAATAATACTTTCCGGAGAAGACTCGATGAATAACTGCTCATCATGAATGTTCTCTGGACGGATACCTAAGATAACTTCCTTATCAATGTAGTTCATCTCGATCAACTTAGCTGCCTTTGTATCAGGAACCTTGATAGAGTGAGAACCGAACATCAATAATACATCTGATCCGGACTTAACTACCTTACAATCAATGAAGTTCATTGGAGGCATACCCATGAAACCGGCTACGAATAAGTTACATGGCTTATCGTATAAGTTCTGTGGAGTATCTACCTGCTGAATGATACCATCCTTCATAACTACGATTCTGGTACCCAGTGTCATAGCCTCGGTCTGGTCATGTGTTACATAGATGATGGTTGTCTGCAGTCTCTGATGTAACTTAGAGATCTCAACACGCATCTGAACACGTAACTTAGCATCCAAGTTTGACAAAGGCTCATCCATCAGGAATACCTTTGGCTCACGAACGATTGCACGACCCATAGCAACACGCTGTCTCTGACCACCGGACAAAGCCTTTGGCTTACGATCCAACAGATGTTCAATATCAAGAATCTTAGCTGCCTCATGTACTGCCTTATTGATCTTCTCAGCAGGAACCTTTCTCAGCTTCAGACCAAATGCCATATTATCAAATACACTCATATGAGGATACAGAGCGTAGTTCTGGAATACCATGGCGATATCTCTATCCTTAGGCTCTACATCGTTTACCATACGATCACCGATCCACAACTCACCCTGAGTGATATCTTCCAGACCTGCAATCATACGTAAGGTAGTAGACTTACCACAACCAGACGGTCCTACGAAAATGATAAACTCCTTGTCTTCAATCTCAAGATTAAAATCCTTAACTGCGTTGAAGCCGTTAGGATAAATCTTATAAACATTCTTCAATGATAAACTAGCCATTCAAAATTCCTCCTTGGATTATGTTTAATATTCTGACTAACGATAGGTTTATGATACCTCATTTGCCCCCCAAAAGCCATATTACTATTCACCAAAGAAATTTTCAGGAATTTGTTGATTCTGTATATTGCAATTTTTTTTTATGCAATTTCATTAACTTTTCTTTCATTTTATCGTCTATTCTGCCCTATATTTCAAAAAACCTTCCCCCATCGTCTCACTGGCATTGGTCACTATTACAAATGCATCCGGGTCCATTTCAAATGCAAGTTCCTTCAAAGTAACGATCTCTTTTCTCGACATTACACACATCAACATGATGCGCCCGGTCCCGGTATGCATACCAATCACCGGAATTCCGGTTGCGCCCCGCCCGGTTTCCTCCATAAAGGCTTTACAGATCGCCGATGCCTGATCCGATATCACATATCCCACACGCGTGTATTTCAGTCCATTCATGATACCATCCGACACCTTCGTTATAATATAGATTGCAACCAGTGCATATAGTGCCCGTTCCAGTCCAAACAAAACAGCCCCCGTTATTACAATTCCACCATCCAGCACCGCCAGAATCCGGGACTCTGACCAGTACTTCAACCGCCTCTGTATCAGCACTGCCAGCAGATCCATGCCTCCGGTTGTGGAACCTGCACCAAATACCAGTCCCAGTCCGGCTCCCATGATCACTCCACCCAGAATTGTCAACAGCATATCATTCTGTATCGGAAGTGCCACTACCGGAATCACACCCAAAAAGATTGTAAACACGATTGCCGAAATAAGCCCTTTGATAAAAAATCTTCTTCCCTGCACCCGATGTGCATATAAAAATAGAGGAATATTACATACCAGATTCGTTATCCATAACGGAATACCGTCGGCACCTGTAATACTCCCCGTCAGTTCTTTTACAATAATTCCTATACCTGTTACGCCACCTGTTACCAGCTGCACAGGTTCAAACACACAGTTGACAGACAGTGCCATGAGTGCGGCCCCTGCCACCATCATACTGCTATTTCTTATATCATATCTGCTCCACAGCTTCATTCTTTTTTTGTTCCTTTTTACTGTATTTGTGCAGACGTTTTTTCAACACTCTGCTCATAGTTATAGTATGGAACAATTTATTCTTTTTAGACATCTCATCCATCAGCAGACCACCCACACATACGCACAGTCTGGTATTGGTCTTCTTCCGTTCCTGCTCCAGATAATGCTTCATTTCCGATGCCCGCAGGCACACGATCAGAATCTCCGGGGCGATCGCATTGATTTCGTTTACCATCTGTTCCGAAGAATGCATCTGCTCTCCATTGATTCCGTGAATGGCAATATACGGAAATGTCTTACGGATCGCATCCATAATCATATCCAGTTCCTTCTGATTCTCACCCAGAACGCAGATATCCAGTCCCATATCCGTAGCATATCCGCACAGCTTCATCACATATCCCTGTACAGACCCGGTTGCTCCCGCAAAACGGTCTCTTTTTGGAAACAGGGAACGAACTGCATCGTCCCCCGGTACCCATAGTATCTTTTCTGTTTTTTGCAATAACTTCTTTGCCTCTGCAAGCTGCACGCACTGCTCTGCTGCCACAAAGAATACGGTATATAATGCCGGCTCTTCCAGCAGATCACAGCTTTCCTGAAACAGCCTCTGCTCACTGTAGTTACAAAAAGGAATATTAAATACCTGTGCCCTTCTATTCATATCCGTCCTCTCAGACATTCTTACTGAGCATCGTCCGTTCCGACTATGATCTGAATCTCTGCACCGCTGCTGATTGTTCCAACTTCAACCGTAGCATTCTTAAAATATCCGACCAGATCCTGTCCCATGCCATCCTGCGATACAATAATCTTTGTATTGGTCAAAGTCTCTGTCTCATAATTGCCAATCTGAGATACCGTAAAGCCCGCACCATTCAGCGTCTCCTGCCACTTAGCTGCCACACCTGCCGTATCCGTACTATTCAATACCTCGATGCTATGGCCAACCGAAGAAATCTGTGCCGCCGTGGTCACCTCTTCTGTACTCGCATCACTGGATGCTGCATCATCGGTAGCTGTATCACTGTTCATATCGACGGTAGAGATTCCGGTATCACTACTTGTATCTTTATTCTTATCCTTACCGCCACCAAATATCTGAATCAGGAAATAAATCGCGAAAACAACGATTGCGATTCCCAAAATCACAATCAAGGTCTTCAAAAACGCTTCACCAAACAACTTCCACATCTTCTTATTCAAAATAAAAACCTCCCAACCTAATCATCTGTTGTCGAAAAAACTCTGTATTTGAGTATATCAAACAAAACTTTCATTTTCAAGTATATAGGTTCTATGTTATATTAATTTTAAGAATTTATTCGCTTTTAATGTGTTTTTTGAAACAGGAGGATTCTATCATGGTAAAAACAGCAGTTATCACCGGTGCTTCCGCCGGCATCGGAAAAGCTATCGCACACAGACTGGCCGGTACCTATGACCATATTGCGATCACTTCCTACCATCATCCGGAACAGCTTCAGGCCACCTGTGACCAGCTCACAAGTCTGGGTGTTACCTGCATTGCACGTACCGGAGACTGCGGAGACTACACCTTTGTGCAGTCCTTTATCGCTGAAGTTCTGGCAAGCTGGGGACATATTGATACTCTGGTAAATAACGCCGGTATGTCAACCATCGGCCTCCTGACAGATCTGACACCGGAAGGCTGGAACCAGATTCTGCAAACCAATCTTTCCTCCGTATTCTACTACTGTCACGAGGTTGTTCCTCATATGGTACATGAACATTCCGGTCGAATTCTTAATATTTCCTCTGTCTGGGGAGAGGTAGGGGCTTCCTGTGAGGCTGCCTATTCTGCCACAAAGGGTGGCATCAACGCTCTTACACAGGCTCTGGGCAAGGAACTGGCTCCCAGCCATATCGCTGTCAACGCAATATCCTGCGGTGCTGTTGACACAACCATGAATGCCTGTTTTTCCGATGAAGAACGTTCTTCCCTGGAAGAAGCGATTCCATATGGCCGCATGGCTGCGTCTGAAGAGGTCGCCGACTTCGCCTTACAGATTCTCACCTCGCCGGCATATCTAACCGGGCAGATCATCCGTTTTGACGGAGGCTGGATATAAGCTCTGACGGTGTCACTGTTGTTAATTGCCATGCCTCTTCTCCCATTATGCACAAAGAGCAGGCATAGCCCTGTTCCAATGGTACCCGTCTGCAAAACGGCAGCTTCTGTTCTGCGATCCCCTGTCTGTTCAGACTCTCTCTTATACCGATATCCGCCCGTGGCGTCAGTGTAATCCGCCCGGTCTGCAAATCTGTCAAAAAGGCCTTTAGTGGCAATGAAAATCCCAACCCACTGAACTTCATAAAGCTTTCCTTCATGGTCCAGTATGCAGCAAACACCCCCGGACGTTTCTCCGGTTCTTCCTCCATAAGGATTTTCCCTTCCTCTTCCGGAAAACACCGTATCACCACGCCTTCTTTATACTTACTTTCCTGTTCTATATCGATCCCCAGATTTTGTGTTCCGACTGCACATACAATCCAGTGTCCCGAATGGCTCAGGTTATAAAAAACACCCGGATGCTCTTCGATATAAGGCTTCCCCTGTTCTCCATGCTTCATCTGACAGCTATGCACATCTACCCCCATCTGCTGAAGTGCATATGCCTCCAACAGGCCGGTACCGATTCCCTTTGATTGATCCTCAAAACGCCGAAAACGCAGGGCTTTCGCCTTGCGTTCCGGTGTGAGTATATCCAATGCCTGCTGTCGTTCCCCTTCATTCAGTTCCCGATCCATCTTCAATGAATATATTCGTATCATATACTATTCCTATTTTACTTCTCGCGGTTCTCCAACTGTTCCAATACCTGACTCAGTACCTTGATCTCCATCTCTTTGGCTGCTGTCAGATAGGTTGCAAAACGATCTGCACGATTGATTTCTCCGGTGATAGAGATACGAACCAGAAGGTTCCGTGCTGTCTGCGCATTTTCAACAACGGTTGCATAATCATCTACGATTGCCTGACTGAATGGAATATAATCGCAAGCCATCAGATACTTAATACGCTCTAACATCAATACCTTATGGTCATAAATCAGATGCAGGGAACGGATATCATAATCCGGCTCATCCGCATGAAGCTGCTTATCAATCTGCTCAATCACTCTGTCGTATACATCAACACCGAAGGTTGTGTCATCAAAACGATTTCTCATCATCCGGAAGTGATCCTTCGTATCCTCACAGTTTAAGTACTCACGAAGTGTTCTTTCAATCAATGTAACATCGAGATCATAATAGGTCGTCTCATTATTCTTCATGATTACATACAGACCTCTTCTGCCCTTATAATCATCCTTGAACATATGATCCTCCGGTGCATTGATAACATCATAACCGCGCTCCACATCACTAAACGATACGGTTGAATATGTATAATGCTCTCCAAATGTAAAGTCTCCTACATAGAAGATTTCCTTCTCGATATTGTAACCGTAGATGAACAGCTCATGAGGGAACTTATAATCTACATCTGCATTACACAGAATCTTTGCTTCATCAAATACGCCATATACATATCCGTTCAGATCAATGGTCTTAATCACAAAGTCAATAATATTACCACAGTAACTCTCAACCTGCTCTTTGGTCATTAAGGAGCAAATCAGGTATGGACACTCCTTCAGGGAACTACTACCCGGCATCATATCTGTAAACAGCATATCATCTCCGGTAAAGATCTCATTGATCGTATAGCATCTCAACTGAATATAGTTACTGAAAATCCACTTTCTGGCATTCTCGTCATTTCCCAGTATTGAAAATAATGTAGCATGCCACTGCCATGAGGTAATTCCAGGATATGTTACGTCCAATATTTTTTCGTTTGCCATGTCTTTGTCCTCCAATTCCCAAATCAGTTCATTTTCTTTTCAACAGAATCGATGATATCATCAAAACTATTGTACTTGTTCAATGCCAGCTCGCTATCCTCAAACTGCACATCAAACTTCTCTTCCAGTCCCACCAACAGTCTGATAATAGAAACTGAATTCACATCATAATCCTCTGTAATAGACGCTGATGTATCCACGGTCGCAGGATCTACTTCCGGAAGAATCTCTTCAATCACTTCCAACGACTGCTTCTTAACTAACTCCTTGTCCATCTCGTATCCTCCATTCTTTTATATCGTGCCTTCTCCCCGCACATGCTACTTATATTTTAATATGAATCACCGATAATTACAATATTTTTAACAAATTTCCTCTGCCTTTTTCTAACACTTTTTACAATGCCTTGATCCGCTCTACTGCCTGCAGTGTATTCTCATAGGTACCAAATGCTGTCAGACGGAAGTAGCCCTCTCCGCTTGGCCCGAATCCGGATCCCGGCGTACCTACAACATTGGCATTCTCTAACAGATAGTCAAAGAAATCCCAGGACTTCATGCCGTCCGGTGTCTTTAGCCAGATATATGGTGCATTTACACCACCGGATACGGTATAACCCATAGATGCCAGGCCTTCCTTGATGATCTTTGCATTATTCATATAATAAGCGATCTGCTCTGCTGTCTGTTTCTTTCCCTCTTCACTGTATACAGCAGCACCCGCTGCCTGTACAATATACGGAGCACCATTGAACTTCGTTCCGTGTCTTCTGGCCCAAAGTCCGTGTAAAGCAACTCCGTTTGCATCCTTCAGATCCTTTGGTACAACCGTGAAGCCAAGACGGGTTCCGGTAAAGCCTGCATTCTTTGAAAAGCTTCTCAGCTCGATTGCACAGGTTCTGGCTCCTTCACACTCGTAGATCGTATGCGGAACGCCTTCCTCACTGATATAGGCTTCATAGGCCGCATCATATATAATCACTGCACCGATCTTATTTGCATAGTCTACCCACTCCTGCAGCTGTGCCTTTGTAATCGTAGCACCTGTCGGATTGTTTGGGAAACATAAGTAAATCAGATCCGGATGCTCCTTCGGGAACTCCGGTGCAAATCCATTTTCAGCATGACATGGCATATAGATCACATCACTCCATAACCCCGTAGCGGCATCATAGGTTCCGGTTCTGCCTGCCATAACATTCGAATCCACATATACCGGGTATACCGGATCACAGACTGCAATCTTATTATCCAGGCTGAATATCTCCTGAATATTTGCGGAATCACTCTTTGCTCCGTCGCTGACGAAGATCTCATCCGGTGCAATATCTACACCCCTTGCAGTATAATCATTTTCGGTAATTGTCTTTCTCAGAAACTCATAGCCCAGATCCGGTGCATACCCCTTAAAGGTCTTTGCATCTGCCATCTCATCCACTGCCGAATGAAGTCGTTCAATGATAGCCGGAGCTAACGGCTGCGTCACATCACCAATACCAAGACTTATGATCTGCTTATCCGGGTGTTCGCCCTTATATGCATTTACCTTCTTCGCTATCGTGGAAAACAAATAGCTTCCCGGTAGCTTTAAATAGTTGTCATTTAACTTAAACATAGCTGTCCTCCTATTTCTGCTTCATCCTTTATCTCGCCGTCAAATACAACGGTCGCCGGTCCGGTCATATAAACCGTATTCTTCTCTCTATCCCAGCGCACCTGCAAATCACCGCCCAACAAATGAAGTGTAATCTCCTCTGCTGTCTTATGATTCAATATGCAGGCAACCGTGCTGGCACAGGCACCCGTTCCGCAGGCCAGTGTTTCCCCGGAACCACGCTCCCACACACGCATATTTACCTCAGATTCATTCAGGATCTCGATAAACTCTGTATTTATGCGCTTCGGAAACATCGGATGGTTTTCGAACAACGGTCCGATCGTCTCCAAAGGAAGATGCTTTACATCATCGACAAACACAACTGCATGAGGGTTCCCCATGGAAACACAGGTCATCTTATACTCTACACCCTGTACCCGGATCGGCTCCTCGATCACCGGAGAATGATCCGCTGTTACCGGTATCTGTGCTGCTTCCAGAATCGGTTTTCCCATATCGACGGTCACCTCTGTAACCACATGATCCTGCACCGTCAGTTTCAGATGCTTAATACCTGCCAATGTCTCAACCGTAATCTGTGTCTGATCTGTCAATCCATAATCATAGACATACTTTCCTACACAGCGAATACCATTTCCACACATCTCTGCCTGAGAACCATCTGCATTATACATATCCATGCGAAAATCTGCCACCTCAGAAGGACAGATCAGAATCAGACCGTCGGAGCCGATCCCAAAATGGCGATCACTATACCGAATGGCCATCGACTTCGGATCCTTTACAGTTTCCCGAAAGCAGTTCACATAGATATAATCATTTCCCAAGCCTTCCATCTTTGTAAACTTCATACAGTTTCCTCCCGTTATCAGAATATCTCTAATACCATCTGTGCCGTTTCAAATATGTTGACACCTGTATCCATACTTCGCTTCTGAAGATATCGATGTGCTTCCTCCTCGGTCATCCTCTTCTGTTCACAGAGCCGGAGCTTCGCACTTTCTATCACTGCGCGTTCCTCCTGACTCCACTGTCTCGGCTGTGCCTTCCGCTTCTTTCGCTTCTGGTATAAGCCTTGTAACAATATATTCGTTGTATCAATCAGTTCCTGTGCCTTGATCGGCATTCCCAGACATACAGCACAACTCTTATCACACTCCGCATAATAATTTCTGGGAGCAACCACCAGCATTTCAAAGGTCGATGGTAAATAATCTAAAATCTCCGTATACATCATATCTGTAAACTTATAGCCACAGACAATCAGTGCTTCATCCAGATCTCCAAACAGCGAAATCGCCTGTGCACCAGTCGTACAAGCCGCCAGTACATTCACTCCATTTCGCACCAACAGACTCTTAATGCCCCTCGCCTCTTCCGCCTTTGGAAACACAACGATAACGCCTATCATCTCTCTCGTCTCCTTAAAGCTAAAGCGGTGTGATTATATCTTATACAGATATTCGTCAATCTCCCACTGGGTTACCTGCTTGCGGTAATCATCCCACTCTGCCTTCTTAGCTTCTACATACTTCGTATACACATGTGTACCCAGTGTTTCCTTAATAAACGGATCTGCCTCCATCGCTACGATTGCCTGATGCAGGTTTGCAGGGATGCTCTCGATCTTTGCGCGCTTCATTTCACGCTCTGTCAGTTCAAATATATTACCGTTTACAGCCTTAGGCGGTGTCATCTGATGCTTAATACCGTCCAAACCGGCTGCCAGGCACAATGCCAGAAGCAAATATGGATTTGCTGCCGGATCCGGACTTCTCAGCTCAACTCTGGTTCCGGCTCCTCTGGATGCAGGAATACGGATCAATGGGCTTCGATTCGTTGCTGACCATGCAATATAAACCGGTGCCTCATGACCGGGAACCAGTCTCTTATAAGAGTTAACCAACGGATTTGCAACCGCTGTCATACCCTTGATATGCTTCATAATACCTGCTATAAAATAGTAAGCCTCTTTACTCAGTCCATTCTCGCCGTTCGGATCATCAAATACATTCTTACCATCCTTTGTCAAAGACATATTGGTATGCATACCGGATCCCGCCACACCATATAATGGCTTTGGCATAAAGCTTGCAAATAATCCATGTCTCTTAGCCATAGACTTTACAACCAGCTTAAATGTCATAATGTTATCTGCTGCCTTCAGGGCCGGACCGTATTTAAAGTCGATCTCATGCTGTGCCGGTGCAACCTCATGATGAGATGCTTCGATCTCAAATCCCATATCCTCCAGAGTCAATACCATATCTCGTCTTGCGTTCTCACCCAGATCCAGCGGACTAATATCAAAGTAGCTTGCCTTCTCATGTGAAATCGTCGTCGGCATACCATCATCATCTGTATGGAACAGGAAGAACTCGCACTCCGGTCCTACATTAAAACGATATCCCATGTCCTCTGCTTCCTTCAGAACACGTCTCAGAACATATCTGGGATCTCCTTCAAATGGTGTTCCATCAGCCTTATATACATCACAAATCAGTCGAGCTACCTTTCCCTGCTGTGGTCTCCAAGGGAATGTCTCAAATGTATCCAGATCCGGATACAGATACATATCTGATTCCTCAATTCGAACAAAGCCCTCGATGGAAGATCCATCAAACATACACTTATTATCTAATGCTTTCTCCAACTGGCTGGAAGTAATTGCTACATTCTTCAAAGCACCAAACATATCCGTAAACTGCAGACGGATAAATTCAATATCTTCTTCCTCAATTCTTCGCATAATGTCCTGTTTTGTGTACCGACTCATATTCATTCTCCTTTTTCGTAAAACATATGTATCCATAGTTAGATACATACTAACTATACTATTAAAACGAAAAAAGGACAAGCCATAAAATGCTTGTCCTTCCAAACTTCTCAATTAATCCTGTACGTATGGCATTAAAGCGATGTGACGTGCTCTCTTGATAGCAACTGTCAATGCTCTCTGATGCTTTGCGCAAGTACCTGTGATTCTTCTAGGTAAGATCTTACCTCTCTCAGATACAAACTTCTTTAAACGATTAACATCCTTGTAATCGATAACTGCGTTCTTGTCTGCACAAAATACACATACCTTTTTTCTTCTGCGAATTGGTCTTCTTCTCATAGGAGCTTCTGGACGCTCGCTCTTTTCGCTCTTATTAACTGGCATTGTTTTTACCTCCAACTTAGCTGAACGGCAGCTCGTCTTCCGTACCCTCCGGAATAGCCATGAAACCGTCACCGGCTGCCTGACTCGGAGATGGCTTAGCTGCTGGCTGATATCCAGCACCACCTGCACCTGTTGCGGCTGCGTTCTTGCTTTCTGCAAACTCTATCTCTTCTACCATGATCTGAACAGAATATACCTTCTGTCCTTCCTTATTCGTGTAATTATCATTCTGTACCCGACCGGTTACAACAATCTTTGTACCCTGTCGCAGATACTTCTCAACAAAATCTGCCTGTCTGCCAAATGCAGTACAATTAAAGAAATCTGCGTCCGGTTCACCTTCACGCTTCCATCTTCGATCAACTGCAAGAGAAAATCTTGCTACTGCTGTACCATTGGCACCCTGAGAGTATCTAACTTCCGGATCTCTGGTTAAGCGACCCATCATAATTACCTTATTCATATTGGAAAACCCCTTTCAATCTACGCGTCCTGACGTACGCACAAATACCGAATGATTGGCTCCATAATACGAACATTTGCTTCCACCTGAGCTGGAACATCAGCTTCAGCATCAAAAGACACAAAATAGTAGTAAGCTTCTGTCATCTTCTGAATCTCATAAGCTAACTTCTTCTTGCCTTCTTCCTTGACGTCTGTGATTGTTCCACCAAATCTCTCGATGTAAGCCTTTGCCTTATCAACTGCTGCTGCACGAGCCTCATCTTCAAGCTTTGCACTAACAACCAACGCTAATTCATATTTGTTCATGCCTTTGCACCTCCTTATGGTCTCTGGCCCCTTTTATTTTCAAAAAGGAGCAAGGAAATTGTGTAATGTCTCACAGAGCAGTAGTTTACCACATGCATCCAAAAAATGCAAGAAATTTTTATTTTAAAAATCCGCGAAAGCTCTTCTCCACTGTTTTCCGCGGAACCATAATCATATGTCCGCAGCCGGAGCATTTTAGGCGAAAATCCATACCTACTCTTAAAATCTCCCAGTCATTTGTTCCACAAGGATGTTCCTTCTTCATTTTAATATGCTGTCCCAACTGAAATTCCATTGTCCTTCTATTCCTCTATATTGAATAATCAAAACTCCGTCCCAACTTCTTCTCTTCTTCTGTCTGAACCGTGTCACTCTTTTTCACCTGTACCCAGTCCTGAATCTTCCGGATCAGATCCTCCATAGATGAAGCTGTAATTACCTCTTCCTGTTGATCTTGCTTTATATTTTCTTCTTTTTCCTTTTTCTCTGCTCGTTTTTGTTCCGCTTTTTTCTGTGCCTTTTTCTGAGCTTTCTTTTTTTCCGCTGCCTTTTCTATACGGTTCTTCTGTGCATCATTCATCTTATCCAGCACTGCAAAATAAGATGCTGTACCATCATCATTTACCTGCATTCCAAATCCTTTTACAGATGCACCCGACGTTTTCAAGCTGTCCGATAGCTGTGACATACCACTCGCTGCATTTGCAATAATACCTTCATACTGTTTCCGATAGGCTTCGTCCTCAGCCATTCGTTCCACTTTTGCCTCATCAATCAGCACTACCATTTTATTCGCATTTGCATAACCGCCGGCCTGTGCCTTTGCCTGCTCCTTCTGATCCTCGCTCACCAGAATAAACTCCATATCGGAATACTTTTTCTTCAATTCCTGATAATAGGAAGCCGCCTTTTCACTCAGTTGCGGAGCACCGATGGTTCTTCCCAGATCCGTCCTCTTCGTGTTCTTTCCGCCTTCTACCCGACCGGATGTAGACTTTGTCTCCGTTTGACGACGTTCATAATCAGCCCTTCTTCTTATATCCCCTGTCATATAGCTCATAATTGTTTCCTCCTTGAATCTGTGTGGTTAAATTCCTTTTTAATCCTAACAACTCCATTGCTACTATATGTATCGTCAAATCAATCCCTATTACTTAGCAGAAGCTCTAAGGTAACATATTCAAGTATAAAAAAAGATGATTGATAATCAATCATCTTTCAGTAGCGGGGACAGGATTTGAACCTATGACCTCCGGGTTATGAGCCCGGCGAGCTTCCAGACTGCTCCACCCCGCGTTATACGGGTTGAAAGACATCTGAAAAGATGCCTTTCGAGAGGCACGAGCCGGATTTGAACCGGCGATAGAGGTGTTGCAGACCTTTGCCTTACCACTTGGCCATCGCGCCACATATATAGTATATGCATTTAGTGGCAATTTATGCTATCGCCACTAAACTATAGTGACCCTAACGAGATTCGAACTCGTGTTACCGCCGTGAAAGGGCGATGTCTTAACCGCTTGACCATAGGGCCATATATAATTAAACTCCCCGAGTAGGGCTCGAACCTACAACCCTTCGGTTAACAGCCGAATGCTCTACCATTGAGCTATCGAGGAATATCTGAGGTATCTTGTTTATCATGATGTAGCATGATTCATCATGCTTCATCTCGTCTTCACTACGTTCCGACTCGATGTATGACATTCGTCATATATTCGTTCTGTCTTCCGGATATTTGAATGCAAGCATTCATATCCGTCTGCCATCACTCATGCATGATTCATTGTACCTTCAAAACATCATACAAAAAGTTTAAGTCTCTAATCAAATCCGGTCACTTCGATTCCGCTTCGCTTCATCTCAGTGTCCGTTTTCTCCTTTTCTGGTCAAGCCCTCGACCTATTAGTACTTCTCAGCTCCATGCATTACTGCACTTCCACCCGAAGCCTATCAACCTCGTCGTCTTCAAGGGGTCTTACTTCTTTCGAATGGGATATCTTATCTTGAGGGGGGCTTCACGCTTAGATGCCTTCAGCGTTTATCCCTGCCAGACTTGGCTACCCTGCTCTGAGCTTGGCAGCTCAACAGGTACACCAGCGGTCCGTCCATCCCGGTCCTCTCGTACTAAGGACAGCTCCTCTCAAATATCCTACGCCCA
>OKTL01000014.1_pt1 | contig 127423 bp, 105 predicted proteins | sample 1606211 | NCBI WGS metagenome assembly OKTL01 (sample SAMEA3879538, study PRJEB24766) | human gut metagenome | biome: human-associated habitat; feature: feces | place: USA | collected 1985/1987 | reverse complement strand
TACTGTTTTGGATGCCATAGATTATGAAAAATCAATTTATAAAACATATAGAGATGGAAAAAGAATTATGGCATTTAAGAAGTATGTTTTCTTACCAAATGTAATTGAGAATGTTTCCATATTCAAAATTCCAGATGAAAAAACAAGATATGCATTTGTTTCAGATGAGTTTAAGCAAACTGTAGAGAAGAATAACCTATTAGGTTTTAAATTCAAATTGGTTTGGGAGAGTGAGCAAAGGCCATTAAGGAGCATATGATAGAAGCATTAAAGAAGCAAATATGCAACAATTTTGCATCATTTGTAGGTTTAATTACATTAAGATGCTAGGAGGAAAGCAATGATGGATAGGAAAATTTTTGGAACACATTTGGTTAAAGCATTGGATGAGGTAGGAATTGATGCAAAAAAATGTAATTACATTATATATCCGGTAGTTGAGGAGGGCAAAAAATACAATTCAAAAGATGATTTTATTAGATTAAATGTTTTTCCCACCGATAAGATAAGTAATTACATATTTACCTTTGAAGAGATTTTGCAAAAATTTTCAGTGCTTGAACCATATTATCCTCTTTGGATCAAAGTTTATGTAAAAGAGGATGATATCGTTGAACTTCATACTAGCTTGAGATTTCGAAAGCCAAGTGAGGTTCTAAAAAACGAAACAGGCACAGAACCTTTTAAAATGATGGTGGAATAGAAGCCATATATGCTGATAAAACGGATGGTGCAGATGTCTTTAAGCTGTCAAATAGGCAAGAAATACCAATATTTGTATCTGAGAAATTTAAAGATTTAATCGAAAAGGTAAATATTACGGGTATTTCATTAACAGAGATTAGTGTAGTATAACCGAATGGTGACAGCAGGTTTGCCTTTGATACCCGGAATCAAAGTAGTTATTGATGAGGCTGGAAATGTAATTATTGCATTTCCTAAAAAGTAGGCAGGAGATTGTTGAAATGAATTTTTATATAGGTGATTCAATAGATGAAATAGATGAACAAGATGTCAATGTAGAATTTAGCGATGAGTTGATTGATTTTATCTATAAGATGAGTGGACGAGTATCTTTTGATATGAGTAAATTGTATAAAATTGATCCTTATGATGATGTTGAAGTTTCTAAAAATGATTTGCCTCAAATAGTTGAAATATGCAAATCTATATTAGACTCAGCGTTGCTTCAGGATTACGAGAAACCAGATGAAGGAAGACAAATGTTACAAGATTTATTAGAGATTATCAAAAAAGCAACTATAAGAGAATTGGGCTTAGTTTCAATAGGAGATTGAAAAGATGAACCTATTAAAAATTGAAAAGATGGACATTGGCAAACACCATAGAAGGGAATACGATGGAATTAGTTAATAAAAAATACTATGATGGTTTCGAGGGAGAACCAGAAATTCAGTTCATCTACAAAAAGGGAAATGATACGGAAATTCTTGTTATATGGGAAGGCTATTTTGACCAAATAATGAGATTAGTGCTTCCTGATGAGCAGGGGTGGACTGGTTTAGCCTACTGTTATAATATGTACACAGGATGGTACGAAGATAGTCCATGGGTAATAAAGGATTTGCAAATAGCATTAAAGCAGTTCGAGTCAATAGATGAGACGAAGTTATGTGATGAAGCTGTGGAAATTTTAATGTTATTATGTAATATACTCAGAGAAGCTATCTTAAATAATTATGAGGTTTCTTTAGCAAGGGAGTAGTGATAAGTTTGATAAATGAAATTATATTATGATGTAACATCAGGAAAGTATGATGCAAAATACAAATATGAGGAAGTGTGTTCCGCACAAACCGGAAAGAATGCAGGCGAAGTATTTTTAGAATGGGTTTCAGAAATAAGAGGATAAAGGTTAGCAAGGTATTAAAAATCTCTTAACAAATCAAGTTTATATGCATAATAAAACTTTAGGATATGACAAGGAAAATTATTGGATATGATTTTGGCTAATTCAGGATTAGGTATAGGAGGATATATGGTACAGAGGCATTCAATAATTTTATGGAAAAAAGCCGAAAAAGAAGATAAGAAGTTCGAGGAAATTGCAAAAGAGACTTACGAAGTCTTAAAGCTGTTTCAAGAGTATCCACAGGAGTTAAGACCTAACTATTTAACTGCTAGAGCTAAAAAAGATATTAAGGAATTTGACTGGAATTATGAAAATTTTAGAAGCACATTAAAAAAGGGAATTAACAAAGAGTGTGAAAACATATTTGAAGACCTAGGATACTCTATTTCATTTTTCTCATCTCTCAATGGGCAAAATTCTTGTGGATTTGAAATTATCGCAGGCAATAAAAATGAAAAGTTCTACAATGTGTTGATTGTAAATTTGCCACTATCTTTAAATCTTTATGATGAAAAAACTGCAGATATGGTTAAGAGGTTATTTGAAAAATTAACACAGTCTTATAAACCATACTGGGGCTGTGTTTCAAATAAAGCCTTGTCTCGGAAATATGGCAAATATCTGGAAGGAAGCTTGCCTACAACAGTTCATTGGATAAATTATTGGTCAGAGGACATTTTGGAAACAATAGGTATGGAAAAAATTCAAAATGTGATTACTAAAAATGCGATGAGTACATTTAAAACAGGTATCTTATCAATTAAAGAAACGGCACTAGATGTAGAAAAGGAAGATGATATTAGATTTCATACCGAGATGCATAACCAACTTTTGGTGTAGGGAAAGTATATTAGGTTGACCGGATTGAAATACTGTTTCAGATGGACGGGGAGGATAGCATGGCAGTTGGATTTAAGGTGAAATTTTATTGGTATCAAATAGGACAGGGTGAATTTTTACATTCGTTCTTTTCTACCGTAGCATATAATTTGGAAAATGGAAATTGGGGAAGTCGTTTTCCGGTAATTATGAACGAGTTATATCAGGGGAAACTGGAGTGCGATAATACAGATAAGGCATTAGAGGAATTAGGTATAATCAGAAAAGAGTTACGAAAATTCAGTCCTGAAAAGGTCGTATGGGACATAGAAGATTTGTCAAAACAACCTCCATGGGGAAATGAAATCAGTAAAGACATTACAGATTTATCAAATTATTTTGTGACAAGTGATGGGAATGATTTTCTGACGGTTTTTTCTCATGCATTAGAAAAAGCAAAAGAAGTCAATGCTGAAATTGTAATAAAAAGATTAGGTTGACTAAAGTGACAGTTCTCCTGAATTAAGTTTTAGAGAGGAATTTTATTTATAGGTGATAGTATATGAAATATGATGAATTATATAATACTTTTAAAAAAGAAATTCCAGAAGGCTGCTCCTTTTTTGAGGTTAAAGAAAAAGAGAATTTGATAGATGAAACGGATGGGATACACATAGCATTTGGTATGGTTATAGTTCCATATATTCTTCATATTGTCCAGAACAATAAAATACTCGAAATAAATAAAGTATTTTCATTTTTGGAGAAGATGGCAATATGTGAAGATATAAAAATTAAGGAGGTTTTAGATTTCACAGTATTAGAACAATTAGCAGATGAAGGACATGATACGTTTGGACAATGTAAGCAATATATGAAAAAAAACACGTTGAAACATTGTGAAGAAGTAGAAAAATATATTTTGTGTAACTAAAAATCAGATTGATGTTAGAGGTCAAAATGTTTCAGATGGACTGGGAGGATAGCATATAATTTTGAAAATGGGAATGGGTGGAGAAGTGAAAATGGATAAGAACGAATTAATTTCCCGGATATTATCATATGATAATAAAATTGGAAGATGGAAACTATATATAAATGAAATATCAACTACAGATTATGCGATTGGATATGGTTATGATGATAGTACAAAATTGTGGCTGGTTTATCAGAATGGAGAAAGAGGAATAAGAACGGAGTGGAGATTTGAAAAAGAAGAACTAGCAGTAGAAAAATTATATAAAAAAGTAAAATTTCAGTATAAAATACAAAATTAAAAAATACGACGCCTCTGACAACCATCCACCTTATTAATAGCGAACTACCCATTCAAAAACAAATGAGTGGGTAGTTCGCTATTGATTTTCTGCGTGAAAATAATATATACTAATATAGTAAAGTACCAGACCGATTAACGAATTTGAGACAATTAAGTAGAGGTGTGCGAATGCTGCGTGAAAATGATATTAAAGTGGTGAGAAAGATTTTTGAGCAACATCATTATGTGATGTCGACTGCCGAAATTCTTAAAGCCAAGCTATATTATGCCGACATTAAACAGCTTTTGGACGAAGGCTATATCGAAAGAATAAGACGTGGTTATTATCATTGGATTGAAAGCTGTGAAACCAGAGAAATAGTTATCATCAACAAATTGTTTCCAGATGCTGTTCTTTGCATGGAAACAGCACTGTTTTATTACAAGTACAGTGATAGAAACCCTGCCGAATGGAGTTTTGCAATAGATAGGAATGTTTCAAAATTGCGAACTAACATAGAGTATCCATTTATTAAAGCATATCGTATTGAGCCAGAGTTGGTTACGCTTGGCGAAACAACCGGCAAAATCGATTTTACAAAAGTCCGAATTTATGACCGTGACAGGACGATATGTGATGTTCTAAAAAATATGAGTAAAATGGATAAGGAAATTTTCAATAAAGCAATACAGGGATATGTTAATGACCCGAAAAAGAATATCCCCAATCTTATGATGTATGCTAAGAAGCTGCGTGTGCAGAAAAAGGTGAAAGAACTGATAGGAGTGTGGTTGTGATGGCAGATAAAGCAGCTTCCGTTTTGGCAAAGCTCAGAAATAAGGCAAAGGCTTCGGGTATCAGTTATCAACAATGCTTGCAGCTTTTTGTTCAGGAAGAATTTCTGAGAAAGTTATCGAAATCGGGGTATGGAGATACACTGATACTCAAAGGCGGACTGTTCATTTATACCCTAACCAATTTTGAAAGCAGAGCTACTATTGATGTCGATTTTCTGCTCCGTGGATACCCTAATTCTATAGAAGATATAAAAGATTTGATTGGTAAAATTATTGATACGCCTACGGGCAATGACTATATCACGATGACGGCACAGTGCTTTGAGGAAATTTCTCCACAAAGAAAATATCACGGTATCAGTACGCAGATAGTTGCACAAATTAAGAATGTGCGTGTGCCGTTTAATATCGACATAGGTGTAGGCGATGTTGTCGTACCGATGCCAGAACACCGAAAAATCAATACGCAGCTTCCTGATTTTGAGCCGCCGATTATCAAGACATATTCTCTTGAAAGTACCATTGCAGAAAAGTTTGATGCCATACTGCAGCGGTTTGAACTTACAAGCAGAATGAAAGACTTTTATGACATTTACTATCTTTCAAGGACATTTGATTTTGATGGAGCCAAACTACAATCTGCTATATTTGAAACACTAAAGAGGCGTGGCACTCCCTACGATAGAGATAGCTTTAAGCGGGTTGTTTCACTTGCTGATGACGAGGATATGCAAAAGCGTTGGAAGTACTTTTTGAAAACAATAAAAGACGATACACTTGAGTTTCCATTTGTCATCGCTGAAATCCAGACTTTTCTTGAGCCTGTGTTTGATGCGATAGTCAATGAGAATGAATGGCAAAAACAGTGGAAAGTTGATTTGAACTGGATTCAGAATGAAAGGAGTTCCGATTTATGAGTAGCCTATTGCACATTGGAACTTAACATCAACCTTATGAAAGACAAAACCACTCATCTATATGTAGACAGTCACGAAAGAACGCTGATATTACATAGCCTTGTGGAGCTGAAAAACGCTCTCATACGGCAAGGCAGATATACGGACTGCATTGACAAAGCGGCTAAATCTATGCGAAAGGAGGACGCAGCTATGTCAAATTGCAAAGTGATGCTCTGACCAACCAGAAAGGCGGTGTTGGCAAGACAACAACGGCGGTCAATCTGGGTGTGGGTCTGGCGAAGCAAGGAAAAAGGGTGCTATAGGATCGTTTATGTTTGAACAAAATCAGCGGTATTTCAAGACTCTAAAAAGTCATGAAATACCGCTGATTTATTATATCTTATATATTATATCTTATATATTATATCTTACTTTTCTGTATCTTATTTCTGCTTTTGCGAGAACAGTAGCAATATGCCTGCACAGACAATGGTAATACTGATCCATGCTATAGGGGTACTGTTGTCTCCGGTCTTCGGTGAGGATGTGTTACCGGTGAAATCACCGCCGAGGGCGTTGCTTTTTTCATAGGTCGTATAGTCACAGCGGCTACAGGTTACATAAGGCTTCCAGCCGTACTCCGTGTAAGTAGCGGCTTTTCCCTCATGGGAGACTTCATCATGACCAAGGGCAGCGATTTCCTCGTAAGTCGAATAATCGCATCGAGAACAGGCATCATAAGCATTCCAGCCCTTTTCTGTACAGGTTGCCGCTCTGGCATCATGATGCGAAATATCATGGCCGAGGGCATTGATCTTTCTATAGGTCGTGTAATCGCAACGGTTACAGGTTACATAAGCATTCCAGCCGTACTCTGTGCAGGTAGCGGCTTTTCCCTCATGGGAAACCGCGTCATGACCGAGGGCGGCGATTTCTGTGTAGGTGGTATAATTGCACCGGGAACAGGTGTTGTAAGCATTCCAACCGATTGTCGTACAGGTTGCCGCCTTGGCATCGTGATGAGAAATATCATGGCCGGATGCCTGTATTGTTTCCACATGTATTGCGGAACATACAGCGCAGGTATAGGTTTTCTGGCCGGCTGTTGTACAGGTAGGTTGTGTGGTCACTTTGCCGCTATCCCAAACGTGAGGAGATGTTGTATCGATGGCATCGCAGCGGGAGCATTTTTTCCAGTGGTGGTCGGCATCATTTTGCCATACCTCGCCGGTAAAATCATGACCGAGAGTATTGCCATACGGCAGACCGCAGGTTTCGCACCATGCTTTCTCTGTACAGGTAGCCGTGCCGCCGGTGTGCACACCTGTATTTTCTTTCCCTTTGCAGATAGAACATTCGAGCCAATGGCTGGTAGAGTCCATTTTCCAAATGGATCCCCAACTATGTACACACACAACAAGAGTGGCGGAATTCCCGCTACTGTTAAGAACTACGCTGATAGGGGTATCGTTGTTTTCATACTGAAATTTGGCAGGATCGGCATATTCTGTCCTGCCGGAAGCAATGCGAACGTAACTGGAACTATCCGGCGGTGCTTCCGTCGTTACACCGATGGGAGTAGTACCGGTCAATTCGCCTGCGATAGAAATAGTCTTGTTCTTTGGCAGGTAGATATTGTTTGCATTGGAGCCCTTTTTGTTCCCTGCGATGTTAATATTGCCGGATATTTGGAATTTTTTACTGCTACCCAGATACACGCCGCCACCATTGCCCGTCGCGGTGTTGTTTATAAGGCTACCGCCGTTAATAGTGAGGTAGCCCATGTCTATATAAATACCGCCGCCATCTCCTGCTGCGGTGTTATTGGAAATTTTTGCGGAATCAGAGAGTGTTAGGGTATTATCACCCCAACTGCCGGTACAATATACGCCACCTCCGTTCCCGGTAGTTGCCTTATTTCCGGAAATGCTGGCGTTATCGGATAGAGTGAGTGAGTTTTTTGTGTACACACCGCCGCCGTTGGCTGCAGTGTTATCGGTAATGCTGACATCATTCGATAGGGTAAGATTACTGTTCAGACATATACCACCGCCGTCTCCGGTCGCTGTGTTGCCACTGATTGTTCCTCCATATAGCTTCGCAGAGCCGCCCCATGCATTCACACCGCCGCCGTCAGCCGCTGATGAGTTGTTACTGATCTCTCCACCGTACATAATAAATCTGCCGCTGCTTTGTGCACATATACCACCGCCGCCATAGTTGCTGGCTACCTCAATATGGTTATCGGTGATTTTGCCGCCATACATGGTAAAGATGCCGTTTTGTATTTCCACACCGGCACCGTCAATCCCGGAGCCGGAGGTGCCTACATGATTGCCGCTGATCGCGCCGCCGTACATGGTGAAAACAGCATTGGAGCCTTCACCGACCCGCACGCCCTTTCCGTGCATGCCGGGTGAATGGGTGATCGCACCGGTGTTATTCTTACAGTCGCATAATACAAATTGTGCGTTATTATAGACATAGATGGCTGCATCCCAAGGTCCTGTCCCATCATGGGTACTCGTGATGCTGTGTCCGTTCAGGCAGAGATAGAGTGTTTGTCCGGCGGTGATCTTGAGCATATCGTCCCGTTCCACATTGCCAGTCAGATAGACATAGGCGGTGTTGTTAGCATCGTAGGAAATAGCAGAGCGTCCATTCCATGCCGTCCATACGACATCTGCACATTCGCCCGTATGATCGCCGATGTCTGTGTGTGTTGCACCACAGATAGGGTGCGTATGTATGCCGTCATCAGCCGATACGGTTATGGTTGTCACACACAGCACGGTGTACAGGAGCAGTGCGGCTCCTAATAGTCCTTTCCAAGTTTTCATTGTTCCTTCACTCCTTTTCCGGTGTTTTTTTGTGTTTTATTTGCCCCCTCTATAGATTTGACATTAAGGCAGAAATTCATATAATAGTAGTATACATCGTTCATCTATGAACGATACAAGGGGGGAAGACAAAAAATATGGAAAAGAATACAAAAGAACTATTTCGCATTACCGAGGCGGCTCATGCCTGTGGGATTTCCCGCAGTACACTGCTGCGTATGGAGGAAAAAGGGCTGCTCACACCCGCTTATACCGCAGCGGAGAGTGGACGGAGATGCTACGACAGCCATAATGTGGCGCGCATCCTGCAAATCGAAAAATTCAAGAGTATGGGATTCAGCACAGAGCAGATTGCAGGTTATTTTTCTCAGGGTGGTGAGATATCGGCACTGCTTGCTGTATTAGAGGATCGTTTGAATGACCTGCAACGCAGCGTAGAGGAGTTGAGACTGCGGTCAGTAGAGGGGCCGAGCATATCTGTGCAAATCATGCAGCTACCGGCTGTGACCTGCCGGATGCGGTGGTGCAAGGGGCGGACGGTCGAGGATAAGTATACCGATATGTATGATTTTTACAAGGAATGTATCCGCTGTGGCTGTGTTCTCTCGGAGGAACCCCTGTTCACGATTTCGGATCGACAGGACTATTTAGAGGGGTATATCAGCGAAGAGCCGCATGCATATGCGGTCTGTATTCCTATGCAACCGGAAAAAGCACCTGCGGATGCGGTGACATTACCGGAATGCCGCGTGTTGTCGGTGTTGTACTGCGGTGATTATTCCGGACTGGACGAGGCGTGGCTGACACTGGGGCAGGAGGTAAAGGAACGTGGCTTGACACCCGCGGGAGCTCCGCGTGTCCTTGGCATCGTTGCTCCGTACACAGGTCGTGAAATCGAAACCCGACGGTACTGTTCAAGAATTGTCCTGCCGGTGATGGCGTGAGGATTTGTATAAGGCAGACGCCATACGAAAACTGGGGAAATATGTCTGGAGGAGCAGGACAATATGTTACTCCACTTAATGGAAGTACCATGAAACGATTAGGAATTATAAATTGAGGTAATGCAGATGAATAAAAAAGAATTTATGAAAATTAAAGAAGAATTGCAATGTAAATTAGGAAAGTGGAAGTTGAAGATTGATAATGAAATTCTTGCTGATTTTACAATAGGATGTTTTTATGATACATGTGAGAGAAAATGGAAAGTGTATGTTAATAATGAACGAGGGAGACATAGAATTAGATTGATGACTGAAAACGAAGAGGAGGCTTTTGATGAATTGCTATCAATTGTAAACTTTGAGATTGAAAATAATAAAACTGAATTATTCGGGAAAATCCCAAAGTTTGTGTAAATCACCAAATAGATATAAGATAAAATTACTCAGTTTGGAGGAGTGCAATATATTGATCGGGAGTCGGTGCTGTCACTGTTGGAATGCGGTTGGTGCAGGAAAAGGAGTAGCAAAACTGCCTATCGCCCTAGTCGGTTGGCAACTGGATGTAGATTCCCATACCCTGACTTGGGGTGCTCTTTGCATAGATCGTGCCGCCATAGTAGTCGACAATGGCCTTTGCCTGTGTCAGTCCCAGACCATTTCCGCTGATACGGTTTGAACCCTGATAGTTCAGTTCAAAGATATGGTTTGTTTCATCGGAGCTTAGCCCCATGCCGTTATCCTTTAGAACGACAAAGATGTCCGAGCCGATATTGGATATCGTGATCAGAAGAATACCGGTTCGCTGCATATATTTAATTGAGTTATCGATGATGTTTCGGAATAAAATCCGGATTCTGGACGGTGCGGCCTTTACATATAGGCTGGTGCTGGCAGAGGCCAACTGAAGCTGGATGTGTGCCGCGTCAGCGGAGACCGTTAGTTCATCCATGGTATCCCGGACGATCTGTAGGATATCAACGGTAGTTTCTTCGGATTCCTGTATCGGCGGCAGGAAGTCCGCGTAACTTCCGGCAGAGGCGGATGCCTGTAAGCCGTCAGTGGTTTTCGTTTCCTCCTGAAGTTCCGTATAGGCCTCGATCTGCTCCTCCAGCTTTGCATGGGCATCCTGCAGCTCAGACTGAAGCTGCTCGATCTGGAGCCGGTGGGTAGCCACAGTATCTTTCAGCTCCCGGATCTGCTGCAAATGTTCTTCGGTTAGCTGCTTCAGATCCTCATTCTGAAAGGAGAGAGCTTCCTCCTCTGCCTGAACCGGGATCGTGCGGGCATGAAAGACATACAGAAGCAGAAAAACAGCAACGGCCTGACAGATATAGCTGATAAAGGCGTACATGCGGAGATCGGTCAGTACACATACGAAGGTAACAATGTATGTAAGGATAATAAATGTGATCAGGATGATTTCAAATGTGCGGTTGCGTCCGTGTTTCTGTTTCATAGAAATGATTCCCCTCTTTTAGTAGCGTATGATTAATTTAATATAAATATATTCTATAACAATTATTTTTGGCTTGCAACCGAAAATAAAGAAGCATTGACCGTTTGAGACACTTTTTGACCGTTTGAGACATCTCATTGACTTGAGTAAGCGGGTAGTCTAAAATAAAAACAGGTCAGGCAAAGGGGGACATCAGTTGACCGGGAACCAAAGGTATGTAAATGCAAGGGAGGAAGGATCGTGAAGGACACAACCATACTGGTGGTAGAGGATGATGCAGATCTGGCGATGTTGACGGCAAGACAGTTGCAGAGTCGGGGATATCGGGTGGTATGTGCAGAAGACGGGGAAAAAACGATGCTCCGACTTGGGGAGCAACCGGTGGATCTGATTCTCTTAGATGTTATGTTGCCGGACTGTGATGGACATGAACTCTGTGAACGCATCCGTTCAAAGTATACATATCCCATTATTTTTATGAGTTGTCTGGGAGACAGCACTACGATTGTACAGGCATTTCGTGGGGGCGGAAACGATTATTTGGTAAAACCGGTGGATATAGAGGAACTGGTAGAGCGGATCGAGGAGAATCTTCAGAGTCAAAGAGCAAAGCAATTGTTGGAATTTCGACAGTTTATACTGGATAAAGAGAACTACGCGGTATATCGGCGGGAGAAAGACGGACAGCGGGGAGAGAAGCTGGAGCTGTCTCCGACGGAATATAAGCTACTTCTGGTATTTGTACAGCGGCCGGAAGAGATTCTTTTGTATAAGGAGCTGTATCGGGCGATCTGGGAGCATGGTGAGATCGAGGATATACGGACACTGATGGTACATGTGTCGAATTTGCGGAAGAAGATTGATTATCAGCATCAGGATATGATACGCGCGGTACGGGGCGTAGGATATGTATTCTCTGATAGTTAAGAGGAGTAAGTATGCGAGGAATGATAGCGATTATAGGGGTGGGAATTCTAATTACTATTTCCACGTTGATAATATATATGTGTGTTCCGGGCAGTAGATCCGTTATGGTGATCGGCTGTCTTATTTTGATGTTTTTGTGGCTTGCACTTTTAGTGGTGACCTGTGTAAAGGGAAGACGGTGGAAACGGGATTCTGCCCTGCTGGAAGAGATTACCCGTCAGGAGATGAAGAAGCAGGAAAATGAGAAGGACAGTGAGATCCGCAGCATGAAGGAGGATGTAGCATGGCTGAAGCGGCAGATCGCACACGGTGTGCGGATGCCTCTGGCAATCATATCCGGCTATGGAGATCTCTTGCGGAGAGGCGACTGGAAGACGCCGGAGGAGCAGGATCTGTATATCGATAAGATCTGTAAGAATATTGAGTACCTGAACCGGACCTTTCAGATCGTGATTGATGATGAAGCGGGCAAAGATGTAGAGGATGATGCAACGATCGATCTGCTGCAGGTGGTCGGTGATGTGGTAGAGTATGCGGATCATATCACGAAGAGCCATGGGATACAACTGGAGCTGAATAGTAGCTGTACACAGGTATATATACAGGGCAACCGCATAGATATAATGAAGGCACTTTATAACCTGATCGAGAACTCTCTGAAGTATATGCGGCATGGAGATGCGATCTATATTACGGTGGAGGCGGTAGAAGGACAGGCATGGATCGTATATCGAGATAATGGTGAAGGTGTGACAAAGCGTGAGGCTGAACGGATAACGGAGGCTGATTACCGGGGAGAAGATGCCGGCGAACGGTTGTCCGGAATACGCGGAAGCGGTATGGGAATGTATCTGGTAGATGATATTATAAAACATCACCACGGAACGATTCAGATAAAAGGAGGGACCGGAAATGGATTTGCGGTATATATCACACTTCCGCTGGCAGAAGAGTGACGTAGAGAAATCTTTAAGGAATCTTTAGGTTCAGATATAAGGAATATGATAGGATAAATTTAGCAGATGAAGGGGAGGATGAGTAGAACGTGAAGAATACAGATGTAATACCATTTGAGAGAAATCGTTACTATGCGGGAAAGATGCTGACGTCATCGGACTTTCTGGCAGAACAGACATATAACAATAATAAGAGGAGATTCTTAAATCAGACCGTTGTAGGATCCGGAATTATATGCGGATGCGGTGTGTTTTGTCTGGATGATCTGTCTGTGCTGGTAGAGAGTGGAGCAGCGATCGACAGTATGGGTAGAGAGATCGTGATTGAGAACTCCGTAGTGAAGAAGCTCTCAGCCATTACAGGCTTTGAAGCATTACGGACGAATCAGGCGATGCTGTGTGTCCGTTATAAAGAAGATGATGTACATGCGGTTTATACCGTGAATCGTCAGGAGGGAGAGTCTGAGTACGAGTATAATCGGGTAACAGAAGGGTATGAACTGTTTCTGATGGATGAGGAGGAAGCAGAGCAGGAGATCGAGATGGATACCGAGTTCTTTGCGGGCAGTCCGATTCTGGATACACCGGATTATACGGTTTCCTTCCGGATGCCGACGACAGTGTGCTGTGACCGGTATGTGAAGCTGGAGCTGGTGATTATAAAGAAGTCGGATCGGGAGTGCCATCTGGACTATGAGGCAGTTCTGCAGATGCCGGGATTTGCAACGGAGGATCAGGCCCATGAGATGCGGATTGGGATCGATCATGCGGGGCTGAAGCAGGGGGAAACACTGGTAAAGGACTATTGGGTTCGGACAGAGGCGGATGCAGGCACAGAGACCTATATCGTGATCAAGGCAGGTACCGCACAGGGAACGGTAGATGGTGTAAAGGTAGATGTGCAGAATAATATGAATCTGCAGATTACGGTGTCCGATATCAAACCGAAGGAACTGGCACTGCGGGAAAGCGGAAAGCTGAGTCTGGAAATGCGGCGTATGGGCATGAATAAAGACTATATACCGTTAGCTGTCTTATATCTGGTTCGGACAGAGACGGCTTATATCATCGAAGGTGTGCGGGAACAGGCAGTAAAACATTACATCCCGACGCTGGCAGAGAGGAAACGGCAGGAGGAGTATCAGGCATACTTCCGGGAGGAGTATCTGACACGGAATCCGGCACAGGAGCGGACAAACACTCCGACATTAAAAGCGATGCGGGAGCATCTGGGGGCAGTTCCGGAGATCGAGACGGGAGTGCTGGAGATTCCGCTGAATGCCAATGCGAGAAAGGGAGAGATCCGCTATTCCGGAGAAATCATGCATGGACTGGGAAAAGGAAATGTATATGTAGAAGTTGGATATGAGAGACTGGAAGACAACCCGGTACATGGGGCAAATACAAAGTCTACCATATATGGCAACCCGGATCTGTTTCAGGAGGATCACTCGCCGGGAGTATGTGTAGAGACGGCAGTTAAGGTGCTGAATGACAAGGGAAGCTTTGTTGTGGCGGTTCGGTTCCTGAAGGATGTGGATTTCCTGATCTTAACCTTCCGCTGGGTGGCACTGAAGTTTCCAAATGGCGAAAGTCTGGGAACGACCGAGGATATCAGCAATAAGAGTATAACCGCAGAGACGCCGACCGTTGTGCTGGGTACGAAGGAGAGCTATTACTTTAATGTGAAGTTCAACAACATGAAGAGCTGTTCTCTGGCGTATGAACTGACCGAACCGGGAAGCGGAGAGGTAACACCGGACGGAATCTATACGGCACCGTCGAAGGAAGGCGTTTATGAGATCCGGATTTACTGTACAGACATGCCGATGATCTGTACATACGCATATGCGATCGTCAAGAAACGGGGAGCTGAGCAGTCAGAGGAAGGATAAGCGATGAGATATCAGGTGAAGGATATGTCTCTGGAGCCGATAAGGGAGATATACTCCGGCTGTGTAAATGATGTATTGATCTGTGAGGATATCAGTAGTTCCGGTCATAGCTATTATACGGTTATGATAATTAAAGATCATATGCTGGCAAAGGAGTTTCTCCATATTGTATCCGGAGAGAGCAGGCGGACAGAACCCTGCTATATAGATGTGTTTACGTGTAGTCAGGGCTTTGGCGTGGTGTTTGAGTATATCAAAGAACGCTATCTGGAGGATTTTTATATGGGAGAGCAGTTCTCCCTGACAGTTTGCGAGACGATATGTATGAATCTGATCATGGAATGTATGTCCTCTGTCTTGCCGTATCCGCTTCTGTATCTGTGTCTGCAGCAGAAGCAGATTCATATGCGGATGGATAACAGCATACAACTGGGGTGTCCGCTGGATATCACCGGGATGGATGGCACGATCGGGGAAGAAGCCTGTGTAGGACTGTGTGCATCGATTCTGAGAGATCTGCTGGTCAGTAAGGCCAGACAGAAGGCGGATAGCTACCAGCTTTTGAGCAAGCGGATCGCAAAGGGCTCCTACCAGAGCTTTAAGGATCTGTATTATGATGTGAAGATGGCGGCGGAAGAACCGCGAAAGCACAGTATCCGGGTACGGATACGCGGCTTTTTCTATCGGAACCAGCAGGTACTGTTTCGGATTCTGCTGTGGGTATCGGCGATCCTCTTTGTACTGGCAGTGATTGGACTGATATTCCAGTTAACTACGGGGGATGTGCCGTTTCTAAGATTTTTTGTGAATACCTTTAAGAAGATAGGAACCGAATCATTGAGTCGATAAGGGAGAGACGGATGATATATATAGTAGCAATTCTACTGATCTTAATATTTGCCTTTTTGTTAAGCAGCCGGTCGATGGCACTTCAACGGCTGGCAGTGATGGAACTGATCGTTTCTGTAGTCGTGTTTGTCGGCTATTTGTATGCCTGCCATGTATCGATTCGCAGTATGGAGGAGCAGTATATGACATATGCACTTCATATGGTGGAACGGGAGGACGGCGTCGTATCCGGACTGGATGATACTGCCTATGCGGATCCGTCACAGCAGGAGGAGCTGGCACAGTGGCTGGATACAGCATTACAGGAGGCACTTCCATCGGTTACAACCGAGGACGGAAGATACTATGAGAATCTTGGGATTTATACGGAGAGTACGAATGGCTACGACCGGGTATTTTTCATGGGCGAGGATGAGAGCTTTGACGAAGATGAGAAGTATCAAAAGGCGGTATATCCACTGATGAATCAGGTGATCCGCAGACATAGCAGTGGTCAGGTGGTAGTGGATCATACCTATGGTGTTATGGTATGGGCGGATCCGCAGGCATCGATCGGGAAGAATATCCTGTGCGTACAGATTCCACTGACCGGTCTTGTGGGAAATGAAGAAGCCGTTCGCGGCTGGTTTATCCGAACCGGATGGATCCTGTGGGGGGCTGCAACACTGGTAGTTGTTCTGGTGGTGGTGCTTCAGAACCGGGAGTGGCAGAAGATGATCCGCGCCATGGCAGTGATCAGCTCCGGCAAGGAGGAGTGGAAGAAGCCGAAGATCTATAGCAATGAGATGCAGACGATGTGGAACAGTCTGAGTGAGCTGGTGAAGAATGCGGCACGATCCAATTATGAAAAGTACCGGATCCTCCGGGCGTATTATCGATTTGCTCCGAAGCAGGTAGAGCGGATTCTGGGACGTGATTCTATGGCGGAGGTGTCGACCGGCGACTATGCAAATGTTCAGGGAATTGTTGTTCAGGCGTTGACCACGGGAAACGGAAACAGCTCCCGGTTACAGTACATACAGAGTCTGAACCGTAGATATGAGATTCTGACTAAGAATCAGCAGGAGCAGGATGGTATTCTGATTTCCGGAAGCAGTGATTTAAGTTCGCTGGAGGTTCTGTTTCTGGATGAAGCAGGGCGGGCGGTTGCATTTGGCGTAAATGCCGCACATGAACTGGAAACGGAACAGACCGGCGCGCAGATGCTGATGATCGCACACCGGGGAGAGTACCTATATGGCGTTGCCGGAGATGAAGAACAGGCGATGCCGTTTATCGTATCAGATGAATGGAAGGTTCTGAATACATGTCAGGAGCGGTTGCTTCAGGCAGGGATCCGCATGGTAGTAACGGATACGGTGATCGGTGATATAGCGGCGGATGTGACCAGGCGTTATCTGGGCTATGTGGGGGCTGCAAGGGAGACATTTAAGCTTTATGAGATCCTGGATGCATGTCCGGAACAGGAACGACGGAGAAAGCAGCGGGCAGATGAGAGATTCCAGCAGGGACTTCGGTTGTTTTACAAGGATGATTTTTATCTGGCAAGAAATGCATTTTCGGATGCGTTGAAGGAGTGCCCGGAGGATAAGGTGATTAAGTGGTATCTGTTTACCTGTGAACATCATCTGAATCATCCGGAAGTGGAGCAGATATCATATGGTTTGTTCCGGGAGGAGCTGGAGAACGGAGATATAGGATAGGGAGTTTATGAGTAATTTTTTTAGTGTTCTGTTAACTACATTAAAAAATAGCATCGTTTCGGTCTGGACGAAGGTTCGGTACTGGTTAAGTCCGAACTTCTGGCGGTCAAAGGTATTGACCGGACTGCGTCAGTTTTTACAGAAGATCTTTGATGTAAAACCAAAGGATAAGAATGATTATTTTACCATTCGCAACTGGATGATCAGCCGGAGATTGTGCTTCGCAGGGGTGATCGTTCTGGGGCTGGTCAGCCTGTATGTGCTGCTTACCTTTGCCAGTCCGTTTGGACTGCTGCAGGGAGCATCTGCGGGAGCCAGAGTGTATCGGTATAATTCGATTCCGTTACGGTTTGCAGAGGGGAATGTGAAGATCAAGGCACGAAGCGGATATATTGCCTATGAAGGAAATGTAAAGGGCGGATATGCGACCGGCAGCGGGAATCTGTATAATAAGGATTCCGAACTGATATACAGCGGAAACTTCGAGCATAACCAGTATAACGGAGAGGGTACCCTGTTTTACTCAACCGGACAAACACGCTATACCGGTGAGTTTGTAGATAACTGCTTTGAGGGAACCGGGACTCTGTATCGGACAGACGGAAGCATCGAGTACGAAGGACAGTTTCTGGCAGGTCAGAAGGAGGGGCAGGGCATCCTGTATGATAGCGGAGATAATGCGGTCTTTAGCGGAGCCTTTCACTGTGACCGGTTGGTATATAACCAGTTTCTGGGAAAGAAGACCTCTGAGATCGGGGAGTTGTATACCGGAGAGAGCCGGATCTATAGTGATGACAGTACTTATTTGATATATATGAAGGATATACAGGCGATATACGGAATCGACCAGAGAGAGACCAGTGTAGAGGATGAGGCGGTTGTATCGCAGATCTATGTTTTGAATTCCGCATTTCTTTACGGACAGAATACCATCAGTAGTATGGCAGAGGTTCGGGATGCACTGGGGGAACCTGAGTTTGAGGGAAATACCTATGCGACACTTCCGGAGGCAGTGGCAGTAGAACTGCTTCGGAGGCAGGATGATCGGATAACAAAGGATCCGGAGCTTAAAACAACCTCGGTTTATGATGAGGTGATATCCGTAGAGAGCTATCGGACGGATCTGGAGATTTATCTGTATGTATATCAGGTAGAGGATCTGACCTATACGTTCTTTTGTCAGGAGCGGGGCGGACCGTTTTTTATGTATCTGATCGAGCAGTAAACCGATTGGATAGGAGGGAATGAAAATATTCCATACAGTTTGGAAGGAAGGGAGGAAGTATGAAGCACGGAAAAAGAATTCTGGCAGGCTGCTTATGCCTGATAATGATTATAAATATGCTGTGGATGGATACAGACACGCAGGCGTCCGTACAACCGACCGTTCCGGTGGGAAAGACCATTACACTGGCACAGGCGAAGGCACTGGGGCTGACAAACAGTTCCGATTACACTTCCTTAAAGAGTAAGCTTGCATTAGCCGAGGTACAGTACAGCCAGTCTGTGAAGCGGCTTCAGCTAAAGCAGAAGGATCAGGCGACCTTCCGATGGACACCGCTTCTGAACTTCAAGTTCCCGGAGAGCCCGACGTTGGATGAGGCGGCAGAATATATTTATAAGCCGCTGGAGCTTCAGGCGAATATCGATGTGATCAAGCATCAGATCGTGGATAATGAATATGCGGTATATGAGTCTGTAACCCTTCAGTATGTAGAGTGCTACACCCTTCAGGAGAAGCTTCGGTTTTATCAGGAGCAGCTTCAGACTCTGGAGGACACAAAGGCAAAGAATGAGGCAAGACTGCTGATCGGTCAGGCTACACAGACAGATGTAGACCGAATCACAGCCGATGTGGAAAAGCTACAGACGCAGGTGCTGGGCGATATGCGAAGCTATGAAACGGCGAAGGAAAAGCTGACAGATCTCATTGGTCTGGATGTGCGAAGCGGATATACGTTTATGAATCCATATAGCAGTGCAGAGCTAAAGAGGGAGAATCTGGAAGATATCCTTTCCTATGCCTGTGAAAGAGATCAGGGCTATTATGAGGCACAGGTGAATACAGCCAATGCTCTTTTGGAGCTGAATACAAACAATCGTCTGATGAGAAATCAGTATGGAACGGATATGGAACTGATCAACAGTTTTGTACAGCAGGTGTTAAATGGCGAGGAAGTGGATCAGGCAGCATTCCGACTGAAGTACGATCAGTTCTTAAAGGTGATTGATCAGCCGTGGCAGGGTTCCTTCAAGATCCTGTTTATTCGGATTCCGAGGGAATGGAAAAAGGGTGAGATCGATGGTGTCCGCTATGTAGAAGAAGAACCATATGCCTTGTATGAGGCAGCCTTAAACTATCAGGATCTGTATAAGGAGGAGCAGTCGGTGAAAAAGGATCTGGAGGATCAGATCACAGACAGCTTCAATAACTATATAGCCGTAAAGACGACCTACGAGAGCCTGACGACACAGGTTGCGACAGCGAAGGAACAGCTTGAAAAGGATACGGCAAAGAACCTGATGGGACAGTTCAGCTATGAGGAGCTGGCGGATGAGCAGACAGACTATGCGAATCTACAGATAGAGGAGCTGGATGCACTGGCAGAGTATACGAAGGTTTTGGCCAGCTATGATCGTTTAACCTGTGGTGCGGTGTCTGTTTATCTGACATCTGCAGCTGACAGTGAGCGGGATGTGCTGGGAGGCGGAGCCAGCTATGTGGTAGAGGAAGAGGAGGATGGAATCTATTACTATATTCATTCTCTGGCAGCAAACAATGCATTTGAGTTTGGGTTATATGTTCCGGAGGACTTTGGAGCAGATATTACGGCTTATGAGCTGTGGGTAAATGGAACACAGATCGGAGAACGGACGGATATCTCGCGGAGTATTCAGCATCTGGCATTGACCATAGAATCCGTAGATACAGCATTTGTAAGACTGTATAGCGGTGATAAGGTGGTAGATGACTGTACGATTGATCCGTCGGTCTACAGTGGATGCTTAACCGTCACCACCGGATATCAGATCCGGACGGATGAGACAGAGGTCATCGGAACCTATACCTTACGAACCGGAGGAGCCGCCGGGATCGCAACACTGGGGATGCGGACAGAGAAGGAAGAGATCCAATATTATGATATATGGACAGCAGACGGTATCTGTCTGGCCGGACAGGAGAAGCTTTCGATACAGACAGAGTTCAAATATCTGGGACTGATCGCATCGGATCTGTCCGGATTGACGGTTCGATTTTATGACAGCAGTAAGAGTCAACTGTATGAATGTCAGATCGATACAGAGAATCAGCGGTTGATTGAGAAGAAGACAGAGTAGGAAAGGAGGGAGACCATGCAGCAGATACGAAGTAGAAGGAAAAAGAAAGCACCGATCTATATCGGACTGGGAATGGCTGTTCTGGCCACGCTTCTGGGGATCGGAATCTATGCGCTGGCGGCACCGGATGAACAGGAAAGCAGTGTGACGCCTGCATCGGTAAATGTAAAGAATGGCGATATCGGGAATGCGACTTTGGTAGTGGGCTCCCACCTGATTTATATCGGAGCACTGACAGATGATTTATACCAGATTGCGTATGATTCGGCATCGACCTTTTCACAGCCGGATATGTACTATAAGTCAGAGCTGGGTGGAGGTGTCTGGTATGAGGTTTCATCCGCCACATCGATTGCAGATATTTCGACAGCCGGAACACCGATCTCCAACAGTGTGATAGAAGGGTTATCTTTTACACATTATACGAAGGCAGATGGTATTACCTATGATCTGCTGACCGGGCAGCCGGTGAATATCTTTGATATCAACGATCCGTATGATCTGCGGAGTATGGAGGAGCTACGGCCGCTGGCAACACAGTATCAACTGCTGGAAAGCAGTGATACCGGAGAAAGCGGCGGATCCGGAGAAGGGGAAGATGCTTCCACGGAGGATAAGGATAAGACAGAGGAGCTGCGGCTGAAGGTCAAGGGATTCTTTGATACGGATATGCGGTCAGATCCGGATGTAAAACAGTGGGAAGAACAGTTACAGGCAGTGAATACCTACTATCAGCAGGTATCCTCGTCTCTGAATGAAGGAGACGAACGAGAGGTTCTGATGTCTGTTATGGGTAAGCTGGATGCAGAGAGAAGGATCAGCCTGTATACGAAGCTGTATGATCGGTTGGGAGAGCTGAGCAATCAGATCGATGCCGGGAATAACAGTGCAGTGGCGGAGGCAGTGATAGAGTCACAGGGCAATCTACAGTCCAGCATCAATCAGTATACGGCAAAAGGCTTTGCCAGCGGAACGACGGTTCTGGGGCAGGAGGAATACCGTCTGATGCAGGAACTGGTGACAGGTGCACGGGCATCGGATACCGGCGCATGCAAAGCGACGCTGACGACACTGGGATACCTTTACAATATAAAGAATAATACCGTAGATAAGGGCGATGCAGAGCTGAAATACTTGAATGAAACCCTGCTGCCGAAGGGAAAGCAGGCATACAAGGATAGTCTGGGAGCGGGTATTTCTCAGGAGAACCGGCAGGAGGCTGCGGGAAATTCCATCCTGATGGAACAGTATGCGGAGGAAACAAAGAGCAGTATAAATGCGGTGAGGACGGAATATCAGTTCCTGATCAGTGCCAAGATCATGCGGATGTCCAATGAGGCGGCGCAGGCATATATGACGACGTTGATTCAGGGTGTGGATGAGTTCCGGTCGGCTGTGAAGCAGGATGAGGCAAAGGATAAAGCGACGGAAACCGTCGAACAGCATCTGGTCTGGTTACGGCAGCAGTTGACAGATCTGGTGAATTCCAGCAGAGGCGGCAGTGATATGAGCATACTGATCGATGAAAAGAATCAGCTTTTACAGGATAAGCAGGCGGCACTGGATCAAAACCAGCTCGGTGAGGCAAACCGGATCGATGCACTGATTCAGGCAAAGGATCAGGATATTGCAAATCTGGAAAAAGAGTATTCAGATACCCTGATGTCGGCAACTGCCAGCGAGGCGGATAAGGCGTGGGCAGCCGCATGTCTGAGCAATGGAACAGCGGGTGCAACGGCAATCGCAATCGGAGAGACGACCGTAAGTGAGATCCAGAGTGGAAATCAGGACAATGTCAGCAAGGCACTGGATAGTCTGGAGGCACTGATGGGATCCAACAGCGGTGCGGTCACAGGAGTACTGAAGGATATAAAGAATGCACTGGCACTGGCGGGAGATACAGAGAGTAACACCGATGAGCAGCTTCGTTCCAGAGTGAACAGCCTGATTGAGACCGGAGAGGATATGAGCAGCCAGAATGGTCTGACGGCAAAGGAAGCAGAGAGCTATCTGGAGGAACTGATGGGCGGCCCGTTTATGAGTCTGTCGGCAGAACAGCAGCAGCAGGCGGTGCTGGCACTGGAGTGGTATGGAGAGATTAAGAACAGCCATGCGATTAAGGAACTGGCTGCATCCTATAGTGATGTAATGCTGAGAAACGGTTCCCGGTATGTGTATGCAAAGCTTGCCGGAACGGTGGAGGAATATGCGTCGACTAAGACGATCTCAGAAGCATTGGGATATCGGTATGTATATGATGATTCCAGAATGGTGGTAACGCTCCAAAAGGGAAAGGATTACTATGAGTTTACTGCCGGTAAGACCGGAATCCGGTCGAATACAGATGCGGCAGCAACCATGAACCGCAAGGCAGAATATCAGACCTATATTTATATACCGGGTGATTTTACAACTCAGAATTTCGACTGTCAGATCGAGTATATGGATAACGGCAGTGTGGGCATTTTATACACACAGTCGCAGAAGGAGCTGGCAGATGAAATATATCAGGCACTATTAACAAAAGGAGGGGATTAAATGGCAGATTATACGATTATTGCAGATGTCAGCGCATATATTGTGAAGACCTTACGGGAAAAAATGTGCCCGGAGCCGATACCATCCCCGAACAACATTGAGATCTCATCTCCGGCATCTCAGGATGTAGACTACATTGTAGGTCTGTATCTGTATGAGGTAAAGGAGGAGGGACAGGTAGCACAGCCGCCGCTGATGGCCAGAGGGGGCGTGCGATTACAGAAGCCACCTAATCCATATAGCTTATACTATATGGTTTTTATCAATGGTTCTTCCCAGATGGGGTTAAAGGCCCCGGATATCCAAAAGATCATTGGGAGGATTGCACAGATCGTAAATGATAACAGTTCTGTGCGGCCAAATCAGTTACAGCCATGGCTGGATGCCGACGAGCCTCCGATTGTACTGTCTCAGGCGAAGATAAGTCTGGAGGAAAAGGTGAGGGTATGGCAGGCGATTAATAAGCCATATCAGATCAGTCTGTTTTATAAGGCAGCACCGGTCTTTCTGTCCAGCGAGGTAGTCGTAGACACGCCAAGAGTTGTAGATGCAGCATTTGGTATCAAAGCAATGAATGAGGAAGGGAGGAATTGACACTAGGTGGAAGCATATATCGTCAGACATAGTCTGGATGCAGTCCTGCAGCTACAGGATGCAACAACAGGAAAAAGTATATTAGAGCGGAATGTGGTATTTCGGGAAAATGGTAAGATGGTCTTTTTCCATTATAAGGGCGGTGGCGTTTACATCATTATGAATACGCCGCATGTCAATACCGTTTACGAGATAGAGGCAGCCGGATATGAGACAGCCAGGATCTCCGTGGAATACGGAGAATCGAAGAAGTCCTATCCGATGCTGGAGGTTTCGCTGATTCCGAAGCTGACACTGCATGCGGAGGAGGCTTATGGAACTCTGCGTGGTACTATGGATGGTATAGAAGAGTTGGAAGCGGTTTCCTTAAATACATATACCTGTTTTCTTCAGGAGTATAGTGCAAAGAAACAGCAACTGACGTATTACGGTAAAAATGAGCTGACCGGGCAGGAGTATGCATTACTTCATCGGGATCGGAAGAGCTATCAGCGGTTTCAGGTCCGAAAGGAGCTGAGCAGAACGGCGATTCTGACACGACGGCCATTGGAACAGCCATATGCAGTCAATGATCCGATTGTAAGGATCATAAAGGGCCAGGTGGAAGAAGGCGGAGCCTATCTACTGCGATATCGCATAGAGAGCAAAACCGATTCCTATCTGGTACGGTATGTTGTCCGAGGGGAAACATACTATCAGACAGTAGACGCACAGGAACCGGAAAGGAAGTTAGGTGAGTAGGTATGGTATATGTAACGACAGGCACACAGTGCATGTGCACCTTTGGCACAGCACCCAGCGTATTGAATGTCACATCACAGACAAAGGTACTGATGGGGAATATGCCGGTGGCTACAGTTACAGACTGTGCACCCAATACGAACCTGCCTCCATTCGCCATGTGTACATCGCTTATGAATCCGGCGGTGCAGGCGGCTACCGCAGCCGCACTGGGAGTATTGACTCCGCAGCCCTGTACGCTGGTTCCGGCGGGAACATGGACGGCAGCACAGACGACGACGCTGGCAGGCGGAAAGCCCTGTCTGACAGTCGGATGTACATTGACCTGTGGGTTAGGTGGAGGGACGATATCCATTACGTCACCTGCACAGACAAAGGTATTAAACGGTTAGAAAGGAGTTAAATAATGGCAGAATATTTTTCACCGGGGGTATATGTAGAAGAATTTGACAATTCCCCACGTTCAATCGAAGGAGTAGGAACTTCAACTGCGGGCTTTATCGGTCTTGCAGAAAAAGGTGCCACAGTAGGGGCACCGGTATTAGTAACCAGTATGCAGAGCTTTACCAGACTGTTCGGAGGAGCATTAAATGAGTTCGAATATGGTGAGTATCGGTATCTGGCAAATAGCGTTGAGCAGTTCTTTGTAAACGGAGGAACCCGCTGCTATGTGACCAGAGTGATTCCGGCTGATGCAAAGAAGGCAGCAGTCAAGAAGGGAATCTTAAGTGTTACGGCAGTTAACGAAGGAAAATGGGGAAATCGGATACAGGTAACATTAACCAGCGTAGCAAAGAAAAAGATGCAGATTCTGGGAAAGAATGGTGACAGCTATGTTGCAAAGTCTGTAGACGGCTTCCGCGAAGGAGATCTGGTTACGGTAGACGGCGAATATAACCGTATCGTAAGTATTTATGATAATACGGTTGTATTTGAAAAAGCATTTAAGAAGGATATCGTAGATACCGCGATTGTACCAAAGACAGTGGTATATCTGGCGGAGACCAATATCAGTGTTCGGTATAACGAGGAAGTAGAAAACTATGTGGGTGTCAGCTTCAACACAGCAAATCCAAACTATATCGGTTACAAGATGGCAAATAGTGATCTGGTAACGATAGAGATCACGCCGGCAAAGGAACTGATGAATCCGGTAGAGCAGATTCTGGGCAAGGGAAATACCAGCGGTATGTTCCTGTTAGAAGGCGGCAGCAACGGCAGCATCGGAAAGATCAATGCAGCAACCTTTATCGGCGAGGACAATGGTCCGGGAGCCAGAACCGGTCTGGCAGCATTTGTGGAGAACACCAGTGTTAGTATGCTGGCGATTCCGGGTGTAACGATGCCGGAAGTGATCGTAGCACTGGTAGCACAGTGTGAGAATCTGAAGAATCGGATGGCAGTGATCGATATGCCAAAGGATCTGTTTAAGACAAAGGATCTGCTGGAGTATCGTGAGATGATCGATAGCAGCTATGCAGCAATGTATCATCCATGGATTCAGGTACTGGATCGTGCAAGTGGAAAGAGCGACTATATTCCACCTTCAGGAGCTGTTCTGGGTGTATATTCCAGAAATGATATGACAAGAGGTGTACATAAGGCACCGGCAAACGAGACGGTATTCTGTACCGGGCTGAAGACCAATTACACAAGTGCTGAGCAGGATATTCTGAATCCGGCCGGCGTGAACCTGATTCGTGCATTACCTGGACAGGGAATCCGTGTATGGGGAGCCAGAACCGCAAGCAGCAACAGTCAGTTTAAGTATGTAAATGTAAGACGGTTATTCATTTTCGTAGAGGAGAGCATTAAGGCAAATACCAACTGGGTTGTATTTGAACCAAACGATGTAACCCTGTGGCAGAGAGTACAGATGACCATCAGCAGCTTCTTGGATAATATGTGGAGAAGCGGTATGCTGGCAGGAGCATCCTCCAGCGAGGCATACTTTGTTGAGATTGGTACGTCGACCATGACAAAGGATGATATCGCAAACGGACGGTTAATCTGTAATATCGGTATCGCACCATCGAAGCCGGCAGAGTTTGTCATCTTCCGTGTAACACAGCACACAGCAGATGCCGGAGAAGGCGGCGAAGAGTAGAATAACGGGAAAAGGAGTAGAGAACTATGGCAGAAACAGGAACAGGAACAGCAGCAGCGACTGCATATGATAATGGTAACGGCCTGGCATATCCATTAACAAAGATGAACTTCTATGTTCAGATCGAAGGTGTGGACGGAGCTAATGCCGCATTTAGCGAAGTAACCGGAATCGAAGCATCTGTAGATGTGATCGAGTTCCGTCAGGGAAATGCACACAGCCTGTCACCGGTTAAGATTCCGGGACTGGTAAAGCATGGAAATGTAACCCTGAAGATGGGTTATACGCTGGACAATGGATTCAAGACCTGGTTGCGTGAGTGCGTGAGTGAGGTCAGAGGACCAATGCCGAGATACAACGTACAGATCGAGATGATCGATGTCAACGGTGGTGCACCACAGCAGAAGGTCGATAAGGTAAGTGGTGCAAGAGTCTGGATGCTGACCAATGCATGGGTAGCAAAGTATACAGCACCGGATCTGAATGCACTGCAAAGTGAAGTAGCAATCGAGACACTGGAGCTGGCATACGAGCAGTTGATCATACCGAACTAATCGGCAGATCGGAAGATAGAAACAGATAACAGACAGGGGATCCGGCGGTGGAAACCGCCGCCGGGCAGACCTGTTGGAAAGAAAGGATAAGGTGCATCATATGGAGATAGAGTTCGATTTTACACTGCCGAAGGGATATGTGGATAGTAATGGTGAGGTACATAGACGGGGAAAGATGAGACTGGCAACTGCCGGTGATGAGATCAGTGCAACACGGGATCCGCGGGTACTGAGCAATCCGTCTTATTTGACCATTGCCATCCTGGGAAAGGTGGTAACCGAACTGGAGGGTATGCCAATGGTATCTGCCAATATTATAGAGCGGATGTTTACCGCAGATCTGGCATTCCTACAGGATATGTATCAGAGAATCAATGATGTGGAACCGCCTGTGATCCATGCAGTTTGTCCGAAGTGTGGGGAGGCATTTGATGTACCTATAAATTTTACCGTGGAGGGATAAGGCTCTATCCGGTAGAGGATATGTATCAGGAGTTAGCATTCCTGTCATATTACTTTCACTGGGGGAATTCGGAGGTTATGCAGCTGGATCATGTCAGCCGCAGACGATGGTGCAAGGAGATCTCGGAGATTCATAAGCGGATCAATCCCTCGAAACAGGAACAACAGGAAAAAAGTATCTTAGATATGAAACCCACCAGACGATAGGAGGTGAGCGTGAAGGATGGGAGAACGGAATATAGTAGTGGAAAACACAGGAGCCAATCCGGTGATCGGATATTCGTTCATGCTTCGGGTAGAAGGAGTCTATGACCTTCCCTGCCGGGCAGTAAAGGGCTTTCAGAAAGAAAATGAATTCGAATATATTCAGGAGGGTGGTATGAATGACTATGTTCATATCAAACGAAAGCCCATCTCCAAGCCGTTTACCTTTCAGGTAGAACGCTATGTGGGAGTCGATCTGATCGATCCTTTGCCACTGGGAAGTGAGCCGATCCTTCCGATCATTCTGTTTGTGAATGCATGTGCGTTTCCGAAGCTGAAGCCGGTTCGGACGTATACGTTTACAGGCTGCACAGTCATCGCAAAGGACTATGGGAATCTGGATGCGGAAAAGAGCGGTCTGGTGGTGGAGACAACCACCATAGCATACCGGGAGATGGTATGTGTGGCAGTACCGACGCAGGCACTGGATCTGGGCGAGACCGGTATGGAGCATAAGCGGCCGCATAAGGACGGTGAGCCGGAGGAGACCGGATATGCAGAGCGTCCAAAGAATGAGAAAGATGCAAGTAATCGACGCAGTGCAATGATAGAAGCGGCAAAGGCGAATACATGGAGCAAAAAGACGCATGCCGTTGTCACAAAGACAACGGAAGCAGATTCGTTAGCAAAGAAGAAGGAAGCAGCGAAGGCAAATAGCTGGAGCAAGAAAACACACGCTGCTGTGCCGAAGACGAAGGACACCGCTTCACTGGCAGAGAAGAAGAAAACGGCAACGGCGAATACATGGAGCAAGAAGTCTTACGCAGTAGTACCAAAGGCGCCGGACAAACCGAAGCCGGCGGTCAATCAGACCTATGTAAAGGAGCTGTTAGAGAGAATCCGGAAAAAGAATCAGAAGGAACCGGCATTTGCAAAGCAGCCGGTAGAAGATACATCACTGGCAAAGATGATTGAATTCAGTTCAAAGAAGGTATGGCCAAATGAATCCCATGCCATGACCTTACAGGAGAAATAATAGATGCTTACAGTTAAACCGCCAATTTCATTAGTGAGTACGAAGCCTCTGGGAAAACGATATGACAGCTTCGAACAGCGGATCATGGCGAACTATCAGTTGATGGATCTGAATCTGGAACCGGAGGACTTTCTGCATCTGGTTACAGCACCCCCTGAGATCTATCTGGCGGAGGGTGGTATGACACAGCTGATTGAAGATGTGGATGTCTATCAGAACCGGAACATGAAGCTGTCGATGATTAATAATATGATCAATCGGATCACACTGGCACAGTCGGAAGCGGTGACCTATCAGGATCAGGTGTTCTTGTCCACGATGCTGCGAAAGCTGGGTATTCGGGATGTGCAGGCATTCATGCATGAGATTCAGAGCCTGAAGGAAGAGACAAACAGCACCCGGGAGCTGACGCATATCTATGAGGAGCATGCACATACGCTGCGGGAAATTACCCTACAGTATAAGAAGGATACACCGGAGACTCCGACATTGGAGGAGGAGAGTTCAGAACCGGAACAGGGCATAGAGAATTATTTGTATGAGACCATATTAAACCGTTTGCAGACAGCGGCAGTGTATCAGGAAATGAAGGCATATACCTCCGTATATCCGGGAAACGATACCTACATTCGAAAGGAAGAGTTGCAGCTTAGTGAGCAGAACCGGATGCTTCAGCAGATGGAGCTGCATCAGCTTCAGAATGTTGTACATATGGAGGAGACACCGCTGGTGTATCAGCATATGAACACCTATGAATATCCGGCAGCGGAAGAGGAAATGGTGCCGGAGGGGGTGACGAATCGACTGGTTGAGGCAGTTTTGTATGATATTGTCGACCGTATATATCAGGTGCGGCTGCCACAGATCCTGAACCGCAGGGAAATCTGGTATCAACTGGGAGGAAGCCTCTATGAGATCGCAGGTGATACTATGAAGCGGTTTCAGGAGAATCACAGTACAGATGTCCGGCAGTCCATACAGATGAATGCGTATGTGGAGCAGGTTCAGAATCTGCAGAAGCAGGAAATACATGGACTGAAGCAGCTCATCACCTATGCGGAGCAGAATGAACAGCAGGTGTATAACGAAGAACTGCTGATGCAGAATGTTCAGAATCATAACATAGAACAGCCGATCAGCAGACAGGTGCAGACCCGGCAGGAGAACCGGGAGTATAATACCGAGAATCTGATCTGGAATCAGGAGACAGAGGTCACAGAAGAGCAAACGGTAGTAGAGGATCACAGCGAAGAGCTTCACCGGGAACTGCGGCAGATCAACCGACAGAATATCGAGAATCAGAAGCGGATCACACAGATTCTGAATGCAGCAAAGCCGCAGCCGGTCCGGACACCGGATCATAAGCGGATGATGCAGGAGGGATTAAGAGCCATCGATCATCCACAGGAGGTTCTGATGGAGTATCATCAGATGCTGACCAGAGAGGAGCAGGAGGGTGATACGATTACGCAGGAGTATCAGCAGCTTCTGAGTCCGGAGACACGGGAGATCTTCCGGATTCTGGAACAGTACCGGAAGAATCCGGCACAGGTGCTGGCGCAGGGGCTGGTTCGGGAACATGCAGACGGTCAGCTAATGGCGGATCTGGTATATCAGGAATCAAAGAATGTAGTTGAACAGCAGGAGGAGCAGACGATTCTGCATCAGGAGCAGATCGAGCAGATTAAACAACAGCTTCTCAATCAGTGGAATCAGCCGCAGGAATATCGGAAGTTATATCAGGAGCTTCCGCAGGTGCGTGAGACGATAGAGATGGTACATAAGCAGCAGGATAATCAACTGGAGGAAGAGGTTCTCTCCGAGCTGCTGGAACAGAATCGAACGCTTCGTCAGCATACCGTTCAGAAGGAGCAGCTTCTGACGACGGAGCAGATCGAGGAACGCACCACGCAGACGGTTCACCAGCAGGTACTGGAGACATCGACGGTGGATATCGAGAGACTGATACAGGAGGGCATGAGAAGTCAGGTGGCAGAGCTCTCCGATCAGGTATACACCCGGCTGGAAAAACGACTGGGAAATGAGCGCATGCGGCGAGGCCGTTAGGATAGAATAGGAGGTGGAGACAAATGGGAGTCGGTTCTGTAATAAAGAATAATCTATCCGGTATGATGGGGAATATAGAACGTGCAGCCATTTTGTTTCCGGAGATAGAGGATACGACCATTCAGTTGAATAGCTCCAGCACTGCATTGAAGCTGGCGGAGAGCCGTAAACGTGACAGCAATAAACTCATGCTGGCAATGAGCCGGCTGGATGGCAAGCGCAGTGAACGGATAGAGAAAAAGCTGGGAAGAGAAGGTGCCCTCTATATGGTTCAGTTTAATCCATCTACGATACGGTTTAGTGCTGTCGGCGGCGGACGGTTTGCAATCACGACGTACGGGGAAAAGCCCGGTGAAACAGGGTTGAACTTTAAGGGACTGAATTCCCGTGTCGATATGTCTATGACATTGATCATGGATGCAGTGGATAATAAAGAGGCGTTCGGACAGGACAAGCTGCTGTTAGATCCGGTTAATGCAGCAAAGGCGGTTGCCGCAACGACGGCCACGATCGCCGGGAAGAACTATAGTGTTCAACAGCAGGTTGAAGGCTTTCATGCGACGATGCGGCTGCTTCCGAGTACACCGGTCAGCTTCGTGTGGGGAAAGACCATTCTGGAGGGTGCACTAACCAGAGCCAATAGCCGATACACGATGTTTAGTCCGACCGGAAAACCGATCCGGGCGGAGATGGACATTACCATCACCTGCATGAGTGACAGCCTGCGGTCATGGTTTCTGGCTTACCAACGCGAGTTTGGTGGCAAGGATCCGATCCTGACGCAGAAGATCGGGCAGACCTTAAGTGGCGTATTGAATCTGTAAAAGAGGAGTAGTAGCATATGGCAAGCGTTCTAAAAGGAGCGGTAGGCAGTCTGACCGGCGGTGTCGAGAAGGGCTATCTGCTGATAAAAAGAGCAAATACAAAACCGGACGAACCACAGAGTACGGTTATGCCGCAGGAAAGTGGAAGTTCTGCTTCCTCAAAGCTGTCGGCAGTAAAAAATGCCGGTAAAAAAATAAGCCGGAAGGCAGAGCAGAAGCTGTCGGCGGCTTCCAATGTTTTAAAAGGAATGTCCTCCCATGTGGCTGCCAACGCCGGTGATTATGTACCGCTTCAGCTTCAGTACAACCCATCCAGTATCCAGATGTCTACCATAAAGGGTACGATCCTGAATCGAAGTGCCGGAGGTGGAGCTGAGAACACCTACCAGCAGTGGACCGTACCGGTACAGACCACGATGTCGGTTGACCTCATCTTTGATGATATGAACATTATGGATGCTTTTAATATGGAGAATCTGGTGTCTGTATCAGCGGTACGGGATGTCGGAAAGCAGATGGCACAGAAGGAATTTAGTGTACGTCCGTTAGTGGAAGCACTGGTGGGGGCGATGCTGAGCAGTGAGTCCCAGCGGGTTGTATTTGTCTGGAACGAGATGGCATTTGACGGAAGTCTGGTAAATGTGGATACCACCTATACGATGTTTAATCGGTCGGGAGAACCGATCCGGGCAAAGGTCAGCATCCAGATCTTCCAGCAGAATGAATCGGGGGATAAGAAAACGCAGGAGAATCTGGACTATTGGAAGCAGGCATATAACCGGATGTTTACTCCTAACTATATGGGCGGCGGAAGTAACGCCATGAAGAACCTGAATAAGGTCAGCAACTTTATAAATCTGTGATAGAGGAATCGATATGGCAACCTTGGAGTTTGAAGCGTTAAAAAGTAAATATGAGGGTTTTGCAAGACCGACAGCCGTCATTCAGGTGAATGATAAGCCCATAGTGAGTGCGAAGTCTACGCTTCGGGTATCGGATATCGAAGTAGACCTGACCTGTGGCTATGAAGCCTCAATCGCGACCTTTCGGATATTCAATGTCTATAATACGGCAAAGGCACAGTTTGAGACAGAGGCGGTGCAGAAGTTTATCAACCTCGGCTCCAAGGTCGAGATCTATCTGGGCTATGGGAATCAGGCGACGCTGGTGTTTGTAGGTCTGATCGCCAAGGTATCCTATCAGATGCTGGAGTATGATGTTCCCTGCATACAGGTAACAGCGATGGATGCAAAAAGCATTATGATGGCAGGCAACTACAGCCGGCAGATGACCGCCAGACAGTTTACCGATGCGGTGCAGGAGATTTTGAACCGGGCACCCTATGCCAGACTGAAGTCCATGGGTATTATTCAGAATGTTCAGGTTACACAAGGACTGCATATACCGGCGGAATCCGGTGCAAATGCGGCACAGACGATAGAAATGGTGGCAGAGAGCGACTATGAGTTTCTGGTAAAGCTGGCGAAACGAAATAATTATGAATTCTTCTGTGAATGTGGAACGGTGATTTTTCGAAAGGCAAAGGAAGTTCGGATGCCACTGCTGACGCTGACGCCGTCCATGGGCGTGTATCAGTTTGAGGTAGAGTACGATATCACCGGATTATCCGAGACGATCTATGCCAGAAGCACCGATCCGGATAAGGCGAAGCTGATCGAGTCCAAAGGAAAGTTCTCGAATAAGATCTCCCTCGGAAACAAGGCAAAGCCATTGCTGAAGGGCTCCGAGCGGGTATACATTGATCCGACGATATCCAGCAAGGAGGAAGCACAGGATCGGGTGGACAGTCTGATGGAGGATATGGCATTCCGATATGGAAGTCTGAATATGGATATGGTTGGACTGCCGGAGCTGAAGCCGGGATATTTTCTGGATATGCAGTGTATGGGAGAAGGACCTTCCAATGTATTCTATATGATGGAGGTACACCATTCCCTTCGAAGCTCCGGAGGCTATAGTACCCATATTACGGGAAAAACCAATGCGATGCTGTAAGGTAAGGATGGCAGGATAGGAGAGAGGCGCCATGGGATTATATGACATTATAGATGAAATAGCGGAAAAGCAGGTTATGAAGACAGAGACCGGAGACCAGAGGATCTTCGGAGTCGTTCTGGGTGTCGTTACGGATAACTATGATCCGGCGATGAAGGGAAGAGTCTGTGTGACAGTTCCGGTTCGGGATGAGAATGCAAATAACCTGAAGTGGGCGCGCGTAGCCATGCCGTCAAGCGGTAAGGAGTGGGGGCACTACTTCCTGCCGGAGATCGGAGATCAGGTGCTGCTGGTTTTTGAACAGGGAAATATAGAGAAGCCGTATGTGATCGGATGTATCCCGAAGGAGGCGGATAAGTTCTTTCGGAGTACCGTCAAGCAGAATAATGAACTAAAGCGGATCGTTACAAAGCATGGCAGTACCCTGGAGTTTGAGGACGCCCCACAGGGAGATGGAGAACAGGATCGCATCGCACTCTATACACCGGACAGTAAGCATAAGATCGTCATGGATAATGGAAAAAAGCAGATCCTGATCAGTGACGAAAAGGGCGAGAACCGAATCGAACTGAAGACAGAGGCGGGAGAGATGCAGATCCGGGCAGCATCGAAGCTAAAGGTTCAGGTAGGCGATAAGGTATCGATCGTTATGAATGGAGAAAACGGTGGCGTGACCATCGAGTGTAATAAGCTGAAGGTGAAGGCACAGGATGCCATCGATATGAATTCCAATGCAAAGGGAAAGTTCTCAGCCGCGAACCTGACACTGAGTGCATCGACAGCACTGAAAGCAGAGAGTGGCGGTACGGTGCAGATCAGTGGAACGCCGATATCGATCGGATAGCAGGAAGGAGACAGTATGGATGAGAAGTTATACCTGGGAACCGGTATGAAGTTCCCGCCACAGGTGAATAAGGCAACCGGAAGATTCGTGTTATCCTCTCAGGAGGAGAATGTAAAGGAGAGTATTTATCTGATTCTGATGACACAGAAGACCGAGCGGTTTATGCGTCCGGAGTTTGGGAGTGAGATCCTATCCTATGCATTTGCAGATACCAGTGAAACGATGTTGGCCCTGATGCAGCGGGAGCTGGAGCGGGATATTCTACAGAATGAGCCACGCGTGGAAAATGTGACGATTCGTATGGATGCGAAGAGCCGGAGCGGATATCTGATGATCTATATTGATTATCAGTTAAGAGGGAGTAGTATCAGAGATAATATGGTATTTCCGTTTTATTTAAGCGGAGAACCGGAAGAAGAGAGTGAAGCCTATGAGACAATGGAACAAGAACAATCGTAATGATATATTGATCGATTCCAGAACCGAGCAGGAGCTTTTGGATCGGATAGAGGAGCTTTCTGAGTCCTATGTTCCGGAGTGGAAGTTTGACCGGAAAAATCCGGATATAGGTTCTGTGATCAGTCTGATCTATGCCCGTCAGATGATGGATAACATTGATAAATATAACGGAACGCTGGAACAGTTCCAGATCGGATTCCTAAACATGCTGGGTGTCTCCCTGCGGCCGGCGATACCGGCCAGTGCGATGGTGACGATGAAACTGGCAGAGGATTCTCTGGCAGGGATTCCGGTGGAAAAGGGTGTGAAGCTGTTAGCAGCCGGCGAGGATGAACAGCCGATTGTATTTGAAACCGAAAGCCAGATCTATGTGACGGCAGCGAAGCTGGTACGGATGTTTATGACCTCTGCGGCAACCGGGAAGGTAATCCCGCTTCTGGGCGGCTTTCAGGCGCCGTATTATTTAGATCCGGCAGAACCGGAGGAATATACCCGGTATCCGTTTGGATTGTTTGACTTCCGGGAAAGCGGATATGAGAGACATGGGTTGCTGTTATATCACACCCATCTGTTTGATGTGGAGAATAGTGATATTATCTTAGAATTCGGCGATAGTCCGCTGTTTCAGACCGGTGTGGAGGAACAGCAGTATCGGTTTTCTTACTATGGAGAGGATGGATTCGCGGAGTTTGATCAGGTGTATCCGGGAGCGGATGGCAGGATAAGACTTCAGAAGCATCTGCCATGTGGCAAGGTAGAGCGTCAGGGAGAGGCATATTCCGTGATTTTAATCGAAGCAAAGGAGAATCCGGTGCAGACAGTCATGCTGGAGGATATTCGAATATCCTCAGTGGGAGAGCCGGTATATCCGGAGTTTGTAACGACAGGAAGTTTGGACCTGGATGTACAGCGGTTCCGTCCGTTTGACGATACACTGGCACTGTATAAGGAGGTCTATATCGGTGAGAATGCGTACTTCCATAAGCCGGGAGCACAGATTACGATTCGATTCCGGGTAGATCTGGAGACGAATCAGGTGCTGCTTACCAAGCGGGAGGAAGAAGAATCTCTGAAGGTGATCAAACGGAAGCCGAAGGTTCTGGTGACAGAGGTGATGTCAGAGACCTATGTGGATGAAGTATCACTGGAATACTTTAACGGTACCGGCTGGAAGCGGTTAGACTGTGGAAAGTCTTACGGACAGATGTTTGCGAATCCAAACGGAATGGACTGTGAACTGTCCTTCCGCTGCCCGGAGGACTGGGAAGAACAGGTAGTAGGCGGCGACTCCGGAAGATGTATCCGTATGCAGATCTTAAAGGCGGATAACTGTTATCTGCGGCCCTGTACGCATTATTATCCGGTGGTATCCGATCTGCAGATATCCTACACCTATGACGGTCAGATCGCGCGGCCGCAGTGTCTGGAGCGGATAGCCGGAACGGAACGTACAGAGCTGACCGGAAAGCTGCAGCAGGGACAGGCGGTTTCGGCATTTACCAGAGGCAGATATATCGACACTGCATTGTATATGGGATTTGACAAAAAAATGCAGGATGGACCGATCAGCATGCTGTTTGAACTGGAAGAGGACGGAAACTTTCAGGGAGCAAAGATGAACTATTATTATTCCGGACCAAAGGGTTTTCAGCGGTTAAAGCTGGTGGATTATACCAACGGAATGACAAATACGAATCGTATCGTATTCCTTCCGCCGCCGGATATGATGCCGATGGAGCTGGAGGGCTATCACGGATACTGGATCAAGCTGGTGGATGAGGAGAATCGTCTGGATCAGACCGGGGTGTTCCGGCCAAAGATTAAGAATATCTATATGAATACGGTAGAGGTTTCCAACACGGAGACACTGCCGGAGGAAGAATATTACATAGATGAGGTAGAGCCGGACATGGCCTTCCGGCTATACGCAGACAATGTGCTGGCAGTCGATGTCTGGGTAAATGAGACGCTGAGTCTGACAGAGGGCGTTCGAAACCGTCTGCTGGCAGAGTGTCCGGACAGAGTACGCATGGAGACAGATACGCAGGGCGTTTTAAGCCGATTTTTTGTAAAATGGGAAGAGGTGGATAACTTCGACTGTTCGACAAGCGGCGACCGGCATTACTGTGTAGATCGGTTGAATAACCGGTTGATTTTCGGAGACGGCGTACATGTCCAGATTCCGAGAAATACGGTAGATGCCGCATTTCTTGTACAGATCACCCGATGTGGGGGTGCAGAGGGGAATCTGGAACCGGATCAGATCAATGCGAGTATGAGCCGGCTGCTGTTTATTCAGGATATCCGGAACCCGATGAAGTCCTATGGTGGAAGTGACATGGAAACAACCGAAGAAGCACTGCACAGAGGTGGAAATCTGATCAGCAGCCGGCATCGGCTGGTGTCTTCTACGGACTATGAGCGGGAGGTGCTGGGGTATTCCAAGAATGTGGTACAGGTAAAGACTGTGATCGGATATACAAAGGAGTACCGGCAGGATGAGCAGGCGATCACACTGGTCGTATTACTACAGGATTATCTTTCGAATCCGCAGTCCTTTTATCATATTCAGGGACCGTTAAAGCAGCATTTGTTAAGCCAGTGCGAGCTGAGTGTAAATCCGGATAAGCTGATGCTGGTACCGCCATTGATGGTGGCAGTTTCCGTAGAGCTGTGGGTGGAACTCTTCCATATAGAGGAAACCTTTGAACTACAAAACTACTATCAGAGCTGGTTGGCTGAGTATCTGGATCCATATTCCACACAGGCATGGGAGATCGGAAGTATGCCGACAGAGGCACAGATCCGGCTGCTGCTGCGGTCCGGAAGACATCAGATCGTGATCCGGCATATCAGTATACACACGGTTTATCAGGATGAAAGCGGACTGCATGAGCAGTCACTGGAGGATCTGAAGGTAACACCGTATATGTTGTGCAAAAGTGGAACGCATAAGATTCACTTTGTGCAAAAGTAAGCGGAAGAGGTGAGGAGGAGCCTATGTTAAGTTCCAGGGAACGAATCGAAAAAACACATACACAAATGATGGAAGATGTCTATGCAGAGATTCCGATATACTCAGAGGAGTGGACGAACTATAATCCATCGGATCCCGGTATTACGATCCTGGAGAATCTGACGGCTTTTTTGCTGCTTCAATACCAGCAGCTAGATGATACGGATGTCCGAGTGAAACAGCAGCTGCTGAAGATGGTCGGATTTGAACCGCAGAAGGGAAAGGCGGCACGCGTACTGCTGGAACCGACAGGTCTGAGGGAAGCCATTCAACTGCCCCCGAACCAGAAGTTCCGGGTTGATGATATGTGCTTTGAAACACGCAAGGAGCGTCTGATCGAACCCTGTCATCTGATCGGGGTTTACGGAAAAAGTAAGGGAAATTATAAGGATTATTCTTATGTATTGGATAAAGAGATTCAGATCGGTGCGTCGATATTCGGTGATGCACCGGAGGTTGGCATGGAGATTTATCTGGTGATGGATCAGACACCACAGCCGTTGACCGACTCGATCTTCTATCTGAAGACAACCGGAGAATATCATCGGAATCCGCCGGAGGAAAAGAATCGCAATCGTTTGGCACAGATCCGCTGGGAATGTTATACCGCGGAAGGGTTTGTACCTATGAATGTAAAGGATGATACGGATGGGTTCCTGCTGGATGGGGAGCTTCGGTTCCGTATGCCGGAGGAGGAAGCAGTGCCATATGAAGACCTGAAGGGCTATGTCTTCCGGGGAACGCTGCAGAAGGCACAGTATGATATTCCGCCCAGAATCCAGTGCTTATCCGGCTTTTTATTTGAGGTATGGCAGAAGGATACACAGGCAATCGTATATACATATCCGAAGAGCAATGAGATTCCGGTGAGCAGTGAACTGATGGAGCAGGAGTGCTATAAGGTACTGTGCAAGGAGGAAAAGGGAAGCTCCTACCGGATGTATCAGGAGGCCTGGGAGGATGCAGATGACGGACGATACTATACCGTTACACATGAGGCACCGGGAAACTATACCATTCACTTTGATAAGCGGCGGTTTGGGTATGGACCGGAGCGGTTAAAGCATGCGGTAAAGGTTGTGGCTTATGACCGAAGCCTGATCGACCGGTTTTATCTGGGACGGGTGCTGGGCTATGATAACCAGCGGATGGAGCTGCCGGAGAAAAATCTGGTGTCGGAATCCTTTACGATACTGGCTAAGCGGCAGCAGGAGGATGGCTCATATGTGTATGACTTTGTAAAGCCGGATCGAAAGGGAGATGGAGAGCTGCAGTACTATCTGTATGAGAATGAGGGCAGCATCGAGATTCTGGATGCCGGAGAGTTCATAGGTGCGGAGCTTTATCTGGCATCGATCGCAGTGATTCGCGGAAAGGATGGAAACATCCGTGAGAATAATACATTTATAGCAGAAGGTATGGCCGGGGAGGTCGCAGTCTATCATAATCCGGTTGCCGGTAGCGGCGGAGCCTATATGGAGACGATAGAGGAGACTCGAAGACGATATGTGCAGGATATTTATCAGCCGTATACGGCGGTCAGTGCCTCCGACTATGAACAGCTGGTGAAGTCGACACCGGGACTGTGTATCCATAAGGTAAAGGCCTATATGAACTATGAAAAGAATCTGGTTGAGGTGGCAGTGAAGCCATACAGTCTGGAGCGGTTTCCGGTGCTGTCCAGAGACTACCGCAGACTGATCCGCAGCCGTCTGGAGGACTGCCGGCTGTTATCCACCCGGATCGAGATCCTGCAGCCGGTCTATCTGCCGGTGCAGGTACGATGCGTGGTGTATGTGAAAAAACATTATGATCACTGCAGAGAGCAGATTGAACAGCTTCTGCGGAAGGAACTGGACTATATAAACGGAGATCAGGAGTTTGGACAGCCGGTAAGCTTTGATACGATCTTTCGGAAACTGGAGCGGCTGGAGTGTGTGTCACAGGTCTATGATCTGTCACTGACACCGAAGAACCGGACACTCGCAACGGTGCGGGGAGCGGATATTATACCAAAGGTAAATGCACTTTGTTATCCGGGAGATGTGCTTCTGGAGATTCATACACAGGATACAGAAGGGTAGAAAGGAGAGAGAGCTATGGCAACCGGTATGCAGTATAGTATTAAGAATAACCGTCTGAAAAAGGCACTGTGTCAGGGCTTTCAGATCCGGGACGACAGCCTGATCGTTGACCGGGAAGCATCTCGTCATCTGTTGATCCTCGAAGCACTGGATAGTGCGACAGAGGACTGCCCATGGGGCAGACTGTGTTTTGATGAGACGTTTGATTCAGAAACTGTATTCTATGTATATGCATTTGCACAGAATGAAAAGAACTTTCTTCATGACGGACAGGTGCAGGAGATCAATACCTTCATGTTGGACGAAGATACACCGTTTGAAGTAAAGAAGGAGTTTATGAAGCTGGCGGGAGTTCAGCGTTTTATCCATAAGTCCGATGTGCTATTATATGAACTGAAGGGACGGTATCTCTGGATCGCAATCGAGATTCTGGGAGATGCTGGAGGGCAGTTGTCCCGCCTGCGGGTACAGTCACCGGGAGATAACTTTATGCAGGCATTTCCGGAAGTATATCAGAACTATGGAGACTTTTTCCATCGGTACCTGTCTGTTTTTTCGACGATCTACAACGAGTTTCAGGAACAGATCGACCACCGCTATCAACTGCTGGATCTGGATCAGGCACCGGTAGAGCTGCTGAATCAGTATGCAGAATGGCTGGGTGTGATCGTACAGGGAGAGTTCTTGAGCGAGGACTCCTTGCGGGCATTGATAAAGGAAGCATATCTGCTGAATAAGTATAAGGGAACCCGCAAGGCGATCCAGCGGATCTGTGAGATCATACTGGGCGAGGTACCGGTGATCGTGGAGAAAAATCAGGTGAATGAGTACATACGAACATCAGAGGCGGCGGTAGCAGATCGCCTGTATGGCAGCAGTGTCCATGATGTTACACTGTTGATCAAGGGCTATGTGGATGAGAAGAAGCGGGCACAGCTTTTATATCTGCTACGGCAGTTTAAACCGGTTCGAAGCCGGATCCGCATTGTATTTTTGCAAGAAATGGGCATTCTGGACAGCTATTCTTATCTGGATATGAATGCCAGAACCTTTGAACAGCAGATAGGAACCTTAGACGACCATCAGCTCATGGATGGTATGGTCATCTTAGAATAGGAATACATATAGTTACATAAGAATGGAGGAATCAGATATGAATATGATCGAAACAGATTGCGGAAGCTATATCCGGCTGATGGTGGAAGGGAGAATCGATGTAACAACGAGCCCAAAGCTACAGGCACAGATATTAAACTGTTTCCAGAAGAAGAATGAGCTGGTCGTTGACTTCCTGAATGTGGAGTACATATCCAGTGCGGGACTGCGGGCACTGTTGATCGGACAGAAGACGGCATTATCCAAGAAGGGAAAGATGGAAATCGTAAATGTATCAAAGGATGTTATGACGGTTCTTACAATGACCGGCTTCAATAAGATCTTAACGATCCAGTAGGCAGGATGGAGGAGCAATGATAGAGTTTCGGCAGGTGACAGCAGGATATGGGGGAAACGCGAAGGCAGTGATTACAGACATGAGCTTCCGGGTTCCGGTTCATGGCTTTCTGTATCTTCGAGGAGCCAGTGGGGCCGGAAAGACAACGATCCTTCGCCTGATCACGAAAGAGCTGGAGCCGGAAGCAGGAGAGATCCGAATGAACGGAAGATCGATTCAGAGCCTGAAACGAAAAGAAGTACCGGCCTATCGGCGGCGGATCGGACTGGTTTCACAGGATATGGGACTTCTGAAGGATAAGAGTGTCTATGAGAATATCGAGCTGGCAAAGCGGGTAGCCGGTGCCGGAGGCGGAGATGTCCGGATTCAGGTGGCTATGGCGTTGCGCTTAGTAGGAATGGAGGAATACTATCAGTGTTATCCGGAGGAACTCTCCGGTGGGCAGCAGAGACGGATCTGTATCGCCAGAGCGATGGTAAACCACCCGGATCTCCTGTTAGCGGATGAGCCTACGGGCGATCTGGATCCGGATAGTTCACTGGAGATTATGGGACTCTTAAATGAACTGAATCAGCGGGGAACAACCATGATCGTAGCGACTCATGATGGGGAGAGCATCAGGCATTATGCACATACGGAGCTGCGACTGGAAAAAGATGGAGAAATGTATGAGGATACGAGTAAAAGCAGAGATTGAACAACTGAAGAATATCAATCAGGCATTGGATACACTTTTGCAGGAACAGCCGTGTACAGAGGAGGTTCGAACGCAGATTTATCTATGTGTGGAGGAGTTGTTTGTAAATATAGCCTCCTATGCATATGAAGACACCGTGGGGATGGCGGAGATTGAGATGCATATAGAAAAAGGGGTATTAAGTGTAACCTTCTATGACTGGGGGGTTCCGTACAATCCACTGGAAAAAGAACCACCGGATCTTCTGGCGGATGCCGAAGACCGGCAGATCGGCGGTTTGGGCATCTATATGGTGCGGTGTATGATGGATCAGGTAGAATACGAACGTAAGGAGAATCAGAATTGTCTGTGCATAAGAAAGAAACTAAACGAAAGTTCATAGGGATTGGAATCGGAGTCATACTGCTGATCGGTATTTTGTCTATCGTTAATATCCGGTTGTTTCATATGAATCCGTTCGGAAGGGAATACACCTTCCAGACGCCATCAAATGTGTTTCTTCGAACGGCTGGTGGGTATTATGTGATCGACCATGCAAAGAAGCGGATCGTGATTCTGGATGCGGATGCCCGGTATGATCGAGAGATTCTGGGAGGTTCATTAAGCAAGGACTTTTATTATGCATCTCTGATCTGTGATGATACGGATGGCAGTATCTATGTATCCGACGTGGTATATAGCGGGCAGGGGACCCGGGTGAGCGAGGAACGGATCCTGCACTTTGATGAAAAGGGGCAATATATAGATACGATATTTCATAAGAAGTACAGTACAGAGGATGCCCCTTATCAGTATGGAAATATCGTGGCACTGTCCTGTAGGGACGGTGTCATAACGGTTACCATGAAAGCTCCGGAGGGAATCTGGTATGATACCATTCAGTCCGATGGAACGATCGTTCAGCAGACCTGTTTTCGGGCGGCACTGGATGTCAGTGATGCGGTATATGATGAAAGCAGACAACAGATGATCGTGTGTACCAGACAGGGGAATATCTATACACTTCAGCAGGAGAAGGAACCGGTACAGATCTGGGATGGAAAAGAGGAAGAGATCCCATGGACACTGGCGGTGGATGCATCCGGGAGTATTTATTATACAGAGCTGTTGTCCGGGAATATTTACTGTCTGCGTGAGGGTGAACGGGAGACACTGGCGACAGAGCCTTCCTGCTACTATACAATCGATGTTTCTGCGGATGGAGAGCGGATGATAGCAACGGATTATGGTGGTGTCTGGTATCAGAATCAGGATAAAAGTCAGTATACGACAGGTGTACCGATCCGACACCATGGATATCGTCTTTTGGTGTGGATACTTGCAGGCATAGGCGGAATTCTGGCTGTGCTGCTTATTCTTTCCGGGGTGGTAACTGCCATTCGGAAGGTGCGGGATCGGGATCAGCTGCTACGCATTGCTATGGTGCTGATCGCCTCCCTGCTATGCACGGGGACGATTCTGACAGTGGTACTTAAGACCATGTCAGCCAGACAGAATGAAACGACACTCCGGGAGCTGGATCTGATGGCAAATCTATTGATTCAGGAGCTGGATGTTGACCGGCTGACAGAGATCCGGAAGCTGAGTGATTATAAGAACGAAGAATTTCAGACTGTAAAAGAACCGTTAGACCGTACGATTGATACCTGTTATGAGCAGGGTGCATATTACTATTATACGATCTACATTGCCGGTGACGGATATGTAGATGCAGTTATGGACTATGAGGAAACGCTGACAACGAGACATCCGGCCTATGAATGGGGCGATAACTATTATACCCAAACCCTGACAGACGGAACCATCAACAGAGTGAGTCGGGAAACCAGTGCATATGGAACCTGGACCTTTGTTTTATACCCGGTTCGGAACAGTCAGGGCGAGACGGTAGCGGAACTGGAGGTCGGTATGAATATGGATGACCTCCAACAGGAGCAGGCGGTATTTCTGCGGGAACTATTGTTTACGACAGGAGCGGCTGTGATCGTCATTATTATGCTGTTGCTGGAGTTTTTGTTTTTCCTGTCTTCCGGGAAAGGATTGTGGAAGGGAACGGAGAATCCGGCAGAATTTGTACCGTTACGGACACTGATATTCCTTATGTATATGGCATCTTCCCTGCAGGATCCGTTTATCGTTCAGTTATGTAACCGGCTGTATCAGAATCAGCTTCCGTTCTTAAATGATCTGGGGCCATCGCTTCCGATCTCCGTCGAGCTTCTGATGGCGGCTGTTGCATCCTTTCTGGCGGGAAGGATGGTGTCCGGTGTCGGTACGAAGCGGCTGCTGCTGTCCGGTGGACTGTTATCATTAGCCGGATATCTGTTGTGTGGGATCAGTGGAGTCTACATCGGTATCCTGATCGGTAAGGCGCTGATCGGTACCGGCATGGGCGTAATCTATGTGACGGCGAATACGATGGGAGCACTGGGAAGAACCGAGGAGGAACGCGCCCGGGCATTTGCCGGAATCAATGCCGGAGTATTATCCGGAATTACGGTTGGTGATGGACTGGGCTCCATTCTGTTGAGTCTTGGAAACTATCGGATGGTTTATGCGGCCGGTGCAATCATTATGGTACTTCCGATCATAATGGTTGCCTTTGGACGGAATCTGGTGCCGCCGCGGGTAAAGGAGGAAAAGGCGATTCATTTTCCACGGTTTCTCTTTAACTGGCGGGTACTTCCGTTCTTTGGACTGATCCTGCTTCCGTTTATGATGATTCTTTCCTACCGGGAGTACTTCTTTCCGTTATACGCGGAGGAGCATGGTATGTCGGAGGTTACCGTCGGCCGGATCTTCCTGTTATGCGGATTGATTATTATTTATGTCGGACCGTATCTGGGTGAATTCCTGATCCGGAGGCTTGGAAGTAAGTGGGCAATGGTGGCAGCCAGTATTGCCATGTCCCTAAATATTGCGATATATATCTGCGTACCATGCATGGCAACCGCCATCGTGGGGGTTGTGCTGTTATCGACCATTATCTCCTTTGCATATACCTGCCAGTATTCGTATTTTTCTACTGTGCCGGAGTGTGACGCATATGGAGAAGGAAACGCAATGGGAATCTATTCCACGGTTGAGAATCTGGGGCAGACACTGGGTCCGATCGTGTTTAGTGCCTTACTGGTGCAGGGATATCAACAGGGAATCCAGAAGGTCGGTATGGGCTTTGGCGGACTGTTGGTCTTATACTTGATCGTATTGCTGATTCAACGCAGACAGGATGGAAGGAAGAGGGAATAAAGTATGAACATACAGTATGAAAAGATTACCATACAGGATCTGGATCAAATGGCTGAGATCTATACCCGATACTTAAATTCCGGAGAGAACATTCATGAGTATGTGGAAGAAGGGATGAGAGATCCGGGGTTTGTCGGATATAAAGCAGTGGATCACGGAGAAGTCGTAGGTGTGCTGACAGGAAGAAGCGGAATCGACTTTACCTATCCGCATCCGGAGCTGGAGCAGAGACTGCGGGAGCAGTTCCCGGAGGAGAAGATCTATACGCCGGATGCACTGGTTGTAAAGGATGAATATCGTGGTCATCCATTTGCATTTGAGCTGGGAAGACGATTGATCCGGGATGTATATGCACTGGGGTATGAATATCTCTTAACAGAGCTGTGGATCTATCCCAATGGACATATTCCGGCAGAGCATATCGTAAAGGACTGGGGACCGATCGTCTTTCGAGAAGACATTGCAGGCTTTTACAGCGATCTGGAAACCTATCATATGACATGTCCGGTCTGTGGAACGCATTGCACCTGCGGAGCAAGGATTCTGGTTGTACAGACGGATGGTACCCTGCATATACAGAAAGGAGGAGAACACCATGCAGAATAAGAAGAAACTGGGCGTGCAGATGGGATGGATCATAGCAGTCAGTATCGGGGTTCTGACTGTGATTCTGGCGGGCTTTGGTTATATGTCCTTTCAGAATACATTCCGACGATTCTACTCGGATAAGGCACAGAGTACTGCAAAGATGATCGCAGATATGGTAGACGGAGATCGGATCGGAACCTATCTGGAGACCGGAAAAACCGATGCGTACTATGAAGAACTACAGGTATTGCTGGCAGATATGAAGCGGGACAGCGGAGCGGAGTATCTTTATCTGTTCTACCCGGAGGAGGATCATTTTACCTACATACTGGATGCCCGGGCGGGAAGAGACGGAGAGGTGATCAGTCAGCTCGGCGATGTATATGAATATGGAGAGACAGAATATCAGTATCTGGTGCCGGATGTTCAGGCAAAACGTGCATCACAGCAGATCATCATGGGGCAGGACGTAGGCTATGGACGATCCGTATCGGCATGGGCACCGATTCTGAACCGGGATGGAGATCTGGTTGCTATGGCAGAGGTAGACTTCTATCTGGAACAGGTCGGACGGGAAGCGACGACCTATGTACTGCGGTTTATAGTTGTAATGCTGCTCGGCAGTATGGTGATCCTGTTTATACTGCTGCGCTTTAATAACCGGCGCCTGATAAAACCGCTTCAGGAGCTGACAAAGGTGATCGCATCCTATAAGGACGGAAAGTTCCAGGCGGAGGAATGGGAGTTTCTTAACCGGGATGAGATGCAGGAACTGTATGATACCTATATCCAGATGGTTGATAAGATGGATACCTATGTGGAGAATATCACAAAGATCACGGCGGAGAAGGAACGGATCGGCACGGAGCTGAATGTAGCAACGCAGATTCAGGCAGATATGCTGCCGAGCATTTTTCCGGCATTTCCGGATCGAAGTGAAATCGATATTTATGCGGTTATGCAGCCGGCCAGAGAGGTAGGAGGCGACTTCTATGACTTCTTCTGGATCGATGATGACCATCTGGCATTTCTGATCGCCGATGTTTCCGGTAAGGGTGTACCGGCGGCCTTATTTATGGTCATAGCAAAGACCATTATTAAGAATCATATGATGAACGGAAACTCTGTTGAAAAGGTACTGGAGTTGGTAAATCATCAGTTATGTGAGGGAAATGAGGAATCCTTCTTTGTAACTGCCTGGCTGGGGATCCTGAATATACAGACGGGGCTGGTAGAATATGCCAATGCAGGACATAACCCGCCGATTCATCTTCATGGTGATACCGGAACCTATGTGGCAGGTGATACCGGGCTGGTTCTGGCTGCCATGGACGGCATGACCTATACGAAGGAACAGCTGCAGTTGGAGCCGGGTGACCGGATTCTTCTGTACACAGACGGTGTGACAGAGTCTGTTACCGGAGATATGAGGGCATACGGGGAAGAACGGCTTCTGGATATGGTAAAGGAGACCAGAGGTATATGTCCGCAGGAGGCAGTTGTGTTTATCAAGAAAGATATTGAAGAATTTGTGGGAGAGGCAGAGCAGTTCGACGATATAACAATGCTTTTATTGGAGTTGGAACCGCGATGAATGATGGTAAGAGGAGGAGAGCAGATGGATAACCGGGATGTGATGGAACTGGAAATGAAGCAGCGGCAGGCGGCGATGGTGACCGAGCTGAAGCAGACAATAGAAGCGAAGCAGCAGACTTCGGTACAGATGGAACCAATGAATCAGATGCTGCAGCAACGGCAGGAACAGCAGAGAAATCTGGAGGCACTTCCGGCAGCCGGACAGGAGGCGGAGGTACCACAGGTACTTGTGAATCAGACACAGGTAAAGGAAGGCTACTTTGATAAAAAGGAGCGACAAAAGCGGCAGAAGCAGGCAGAGCAGGGACAGTATGATCAGTTTAAGGCGATGAAGGCTCCTGTAACAGAGGAATTCCTGAATACCAATCATATGCAGGGGGTTCTGCAGAAGGAAACGACCTATAAAGAAAATGGTCAGAAACAGAAGATCAAGCAGTCAGTACTGCTGGAAAAGGTTCAGGATGGAGATTACTCTCATCTGGAACAACTGGATCCGGTTCTGCGTCAGATCGAGGCAGGCCGATATATGGCGGCACACCGGGCAGAACTGAGTGGCTCGCCGGCTGAAGTGGTTCACCGGCTGAAGCAGCAGGGCGTTCAGGCGATGCTGCACCCACTTCTGCGAATCGGTATTTCCATGGGTATGAAGGGACTGCTTCCGAATCCACCGGCACCGCCGGAGGGGATGCAGAGTCGGGAGTTCTTTGAGTCATTGGATGCTCATATGAACGAAGAGGTGATGGTGGAAACCATATTAAAACAGCCGACAGAGGCAGAACGACAGGCACTTCATAACGGTGGCGTAGGGGATGCAGATATAACCAGAAGCGGAGAGTCCCAGATCTTCATTGCTAAGATTATGCTGGCGACGCAGATGGGAAATCTTCAGAAGAAGCGGAAGATCGGAAAAGATAAGCAAAAAAAAGATATTTACGAAACAACGACGTGGGAAGGACCGATTGCCAATGCCTATGCACATTGTTCCAGAGTCGGCTTTGTACTTCCAAAGGAAGGGGATGTACAGGGCGAAAACGATACGATCATGGGACGGTTTATGGGGAAAAAGGAGCAGGTCGGAGTATTTAAGCGGGGAGCTGCCACGCATTCTCTTCGCAGAAAGTCAAAGACCGCAGGCAAGGAAGGGTTTAAGGAAGAGAAAACCATCGGTACCTTTAGCAATCAGTGGGGGATGAATGTAGCAGTCGGCGGACTGGGGAATCAGGGTATCCCCGGAGCAGAGGGTGCCGACCGGATGTTAAAGAATGACGGAAGCTGTGGGCATGTTTATATGCATGTGGAGGAAGAGAGTGAGGATGCTTATGCAGGTATGCTGATCGGATTTGAAAGTGACTCTTATAAGAAAACCAATCAGCTGGGACACACACATGGATTTGGAAATGGAGAGTTTGCATCCAGCTTCGGTGGACAGAGAATGGATGAGATCGGTGATAAGTACGGTGGAAGAGAGGTCGATCTGTCCGGAGTCAATGCGACAGAATTCAAGAGTGCGATGCTCAGACTGGAGACAAAGATCCGGAATCTTCGGGAAAATCCCGATGGTCAGGCAGAGCTGGAGCGTCTGGTTCGAAAGCTGTGCGGAACACAGATGAACCGGGATGAGATCAATGCATTGCTGTATCAGGGGACCGGAAACCGGTAGTAGCATACGAGGAGGCAGAATATAGAATGCGGATTAGTAGGATAAATGATGAGAGTTTAAGTGCATATGCTCGCCTAATACCGGAAGAGGTTCAGGATATACTGGCAGATGGCGGAACGTATATCGGACTCGGAGTGGAAGAGGACGGTTATGCCTGCGGGCAGATGGTTGCAGAGCTGGATGGGCAGGCAGTACGGATTCATTCCCTCTACATAGAACCGGCATATCGCAGGAGAGGATTTGCAACCGAGCTTCTTATTCGGATGGCAGATGAGATCAGTCGGTGGGAAACCGTATACGGATATCAGATTACATTTTCGGAGAATCTGCAGCAGGAGAATGGAATAAAGCCATTTTTGGAATTCTGTGGATTCGATCTGGAGGAGGAAGAGAGCAGAGGCTGCTATAGCTGTACACTCGGAGAGATTCAGACCGTATGGAAGGGAAAGCAGCTTCCTGTGAATGTGATACCGTATCGGGAGCTGAATAAAGAATTGCTCCAACAGTTACGCCTTGAACCACCGATCGCCTTGAACCGCGATATTACAGAGGAGCGGATCGAGCCGGACTGCAGCTGTGTCGTAGAGAGAAAGAATCATCTGGAGGGCTGCCTGATGGTAGAACAGGAAGCGGATCATCTGGTGCTGGAGTGGGTGCGTATCACCCCAGCCAGAGCAAAGGAACTTTTAGCGATGTTTGGCTATGCACTGGAACATGCGATTGAGAAATATGGAGCAGATCAGAAGCTGGTGATACCGGTTCTGAACGGAGATGCCGACCGGCTGTTAAAGCGGCTGACCGGGGATGCACTTGTACCGATGGAGCGGTGCTATCACGGGACTTATATATTTGACTACGAGTGGGAAACAGATACCGAATAATGAGTAAGATAGAGACTGAGATAAAGGCAGGGATCGTAGGATGGAACAGACAGGAAAATTCAGTGAAGAATACAGACATAAGGCATTTACAGGCTACTCTGAATACATGGACTACATATTTGCCTGTGCAAATATTCAACTGGCAGAGTATATTCAGGGGCTGAAGAGTAAGTATGCAACCGGACAGGGTGGTTATAAGAATATCATGTATCCGGATATCGAGATCGCATATCAGTTATGCGACACCAAGATTCAGCAGTTCTTTGTACAAAAGGAGGAAACCGCCGGAGGGAAAGATGAATCCGGAGACGACGTGGAGGATGAATACAAGGAGGAGATCGATGACGAGCTGGCAGATCTGCTGCAGGGCTTTGCGATGTCCTTTGGGGAAGCATCGGAGGAATCGTCGGATGGGAAGGAGATGACGGCAGATGAACTGCTGGCATTTGTGGATGATCGATTGAAAGCGACCGATCTGTCCGGCAGGGAATTCCCATTTTACGAGCTTTGCAGGAAGCTTTCCTTCCAGCCGTTTACGGTCTTTTGCCTGGCCTGTGCAATCCTGTCTTCTACACAGACCAGTTATGCATCGGTATTCCAGATCGTGAATGAAAACGGAAGTCTGACAGCCCCTACCATTGAGTCGGCGGCGCGTGTGTACTTTTCGAATCGGTATTCGATCACGGATGTATACAGTCAGATGTCTGTCACACTGGAGCAGCTGCTTCCGATCATGGACCTGCGGGTGAACAGTCAGATGCCGTTTTCAACGGTGATCGCACCGGATAAGCGGTTGATCGATTATCTGTTTGGCAGTCAGCCGTTCCGACTGGATGAGAACTATCAGCGGTTTATGAAACGCCTGACGGATGAGCAGGAACTGAATCCGATCATGGCAAATGCACAGATTTTGGAAGCGATGGATATTTCTTATAGTAAAGGCGTGCGGATCTTTTCTTACTATGGCGATGAAGGAAGCGGGCGGAAGTTCTTTGTAAAACAGTTCTGCAAGAACCATGGTATGGAGGCAATCACCCTAAACTGTAAGAAGCTGTTTGTATATGACCATGCGTTTATAGAAAAAGCAATCTGGGCGGTATGCAGGGAGTGTATCTTTACGAATGCCTGCTGTTGTCTGGATGAACTGACCTATCGTGAGGATGAGAAGGAGAAGTTCTTGGGCTATATGGATCTGTCGCTTGGAAAGCTGCTGGAGCATCAGATTACTGTCTTTACGGTCAGCCGGGAGAAACTGGCACTGCGGGATGTGACGACACAGGAGTTTACAGAGCTGGAGCTGCCGACACCGTCGAATCAGGAACGGGAGGACTGCTGGAGCTACTTTGCACAGGAGTATAGTCTGGATCAGGATGTGAGTCTGCAGGAGCTGGCAACGAAGTTTCTGTTCACACCGGGAAAGATTAAGTCGGCGCTTCATCAGGCACGGAGCTTTGCAACGATGAATAAGGAGATTCTGGTATCACGAGCCCGGTTATTTCAGGGATGTAATAATCAGATGAGCTCGGAACTGACACAGAAGGCAACACGGGTAAAGGCAAACTTTGGATTTGAGGATATTGTTATGAATGCATCCCAAAGGGAGACACTGGAGCATGCGATCGATCAGATGAACTTCCGGAAGCAGGTCTATGATAACTGGAATTATACGAAGAAGTATCCATATGGCCGAGGGCTGTCGATTCTGCTGTTTGGTGCACCCGGTACCGGTAAGTCCATGTGTGCACAGGTTATTGCACACGAACTGAATCTGGAGCTGTACCGGGTAGATTTGTCAAAGGTCATTGACAAGTATGTGGGTGAAACAGAGAAGTCCATATCCATGATCTTCCGTGAGGCGAAGAAGTGTAATGTCGTACTGTTCTTTGATGAGTGCGATACCCTGTTTGCAAAGCGGTCGGATGATGGCGGCAGTAATCAGGCATCCAATAATAATAAAACCGCGTTGCTGCTTCAGGAGGTAGAGGCCTATGATGGTGTGTCGGTTCTGGCAACCAACTATAAGCACAATATTGATCCGGCGTTCTTTCGAAGAATGAAGTATATCGTCGAATTCCAGTTCCCGGATCCGGATACCAGAGAGATGCTGTGGCGGACAACGATTCCGAAGGGGACTCCGCTGGGTGAGGATGTTGATATCCGGTTCCTGGCAGAGCGGTTTGAGTTCGTAGGTGGTAATATCAAAAACTGTATTTTAAATGCCGCATTCCTGGCAGCAGCAGACGGAGACGGAAAGGAAGTATGCATGCGGCATTATCTGCAGGCGATCAAGTATGAGTTTGTAAAGACCGGTAAGGTATTTACAAAGGCAGACTTTGAACCGTATGCCTATATGGTAGGTCTGGGAGAAGAACCGGAGGCAGACTGGGATTAACAGAGAAACCAATATAGAAGATCAGGGATCAGATATAGAAAGGGAAAAGAAAGAGGGACTATGATTAAACGATTACAGGAAAGAGAGATTGAACCATACTATGTAATCTGTCCGGCGTGGAGACTGGAGGAGTATCAGGATCGAACGGGTAGAAGGAATCCGGACTGTGTAGTGTTTGGCGCAGAAAAAGAGGATGGAACGCCGCAGGGGCTGCTGTTGTTACAAAGAATCGGAGAGCGGGAGTACGAGATCGGAATATTATGCTGCAATATCCTGACACAGAGCAGGGCAGCATCCGAACTGCTTCAAATGGCAGAAGGCTATGTGGCAGCCGGTGGTGGCGGAACGCTCAGATATGGATATGTGATGCTGCAGCCGGAGCCAATGGATCATTTGCTGCAAATGCGGTACTGGGAAGCACCGAAAGAGCAGGCTGTTGTCTATCAGATTCGTGGCGGAATGCATCCGATTCGTATGAAGGAGGACTATGTATTAAAGGGCGAGATCGGTTTGTTTGCCGAGATTCCGGTTCGGGAACGCATACGTTTCGCAGAGCGGTTTGGACAGGATATCGAAGCGTATCTGGACTATCGCTTGTGTGAGGATATGGATCCGGACATGAGTCTGGCGTATATGGTGGATGGAAAGCTGGCAGGTTATCTGCTGATCCGGACATGGGGGGCTGCCATGGAGGTCAACCGGTTCTATGTAGAGCCGGAACACAGAGGATGCTTTGGGGCGATGGTTCAGCAATTGTATAAACGGTATGGTGAACGTCAGCCGGCCGTTCAGACGGTGTATATATGTACCGTCAATGATGTGTCAGAGAAGCTGGTTCAGCATATGTTTGGAACGCAGATTGTGGGACGGCAGTATGTAAAGCAGGCGACGCTATCGATAAAAGAATAGAAAGAAAATAAAGAAGGAATGTATGAAAAGAGGAGGATATCATATGGATCAGTCAGGAGAGCAGATGCAGCACATGACCAGAGAGCAGGCAATGCAGCAGAGTAGAGAGCAGACAGCACAGAAAAACAGAGAACAGCAGGAGCAGCTTCAGAAGCGGGATGAGAAGCTGTGCCGGGAGGATCAGCAGGCATATCAGAAGTATAGTGATCCGAGTTATCAGACGTATAAAGCATCCAGAAAGAAGAGTACAGCCAGAAACTATCGGGATTATGAGATTTACAGAGCTGTGAAAGAACAGGAGATGCAGAGTCTGTACGGATTACGCACACAGGAGGCGGATTATATCCGGCAGACACGGGCACTGACAGCCGGAGAAGAGACGGAAGCAGCCGCTCAGGAACAGATCCTGTTACGGATCTGTAAGGCGAGTGAGACCGATGCATCGATTACGAGAGAGGATATGCGTCAGTTAACGGATGCGTTGTATTGCCCTGCCATTATGCAGGGAGGAGCAGAGAAGGAACGGGCAGAGTATGAAAGAGAAGCAAAGGCGGCTCTGCGGGAGATTTACTGCCGCCAACTGTCAGGACTGGATCGGAAGTATGGAAGGAAACTGGCGAAGATATCCCCAAAGGAGTATCTGAAACGACTGCCGGAGCTGGAACAGGACTTCGCCTGTATCCGGGATATGTATGCGGTGATTGGTGAGACAGATGAGATGGCAGATAAGCTGGACTTTTATTTTAATGTATGGCAGATTCTTCAGAGCCGCTATGAAGCTTATGTAAATGGAGATGAGGCTCAGATTACAGCAAAGGGAGAACTGAGTCAGATGGCAGGCCGGCAGTATGAAACGATGATGAAAAGCTGTCTGGAGAAAGCAGAGCAGAAGGATGTGTTTCGTGAGGTGCAGAGGAAAAAGCGGGAACTCCCGGAGATTCTGAAAACGACGGCAGCCACAAGGAATGCAGCCAGTGTCCTGCTGGCACAGATGGAGAAAGACCGGCGGGAACAGGAGGAACAGATCGAGGCGTCTGCCCGCATATTGGATAAAAAAATGGAGCGGATTCAGGAATATGTGGGGTATGTTTCGGCAAAGCAGATTCTGGACAGGACGAAGGAACAGCTTGAAAACGGCACGATCGAGAAGGAAAACGCAGAGAATACAATTCGGATCGCACAGAAAAATATCCGTCGGTATGAGGAACAGAAGGATGTTATCCGAACGGAGGAGGAAATGCTGGCGGCACAGGCAGAGCTTGATAATCTGCAGCGGCAGGAAAAGCGGGTTGTGGACTTTGAAATCACAGATGATAATATCGGCGAGATCATTCATAACTATCTGATGCAGGCAAGGAAATTTCAGACAGCGGAGATGGATGACCGGGCACTTCTGGCGGGAAATCCGGCAGGAGCGGTACAGATGATCAAGCTATGTGAGACATTAAATCATGGGCATCTTTATCTGCGGGCGGAGCAGAAACGGGCAGATTTTCAGCAATGGCTCCGGGAGGCTGAAAAACGGGAACTGAAACCGGAGGAGCAGGAGCGGTATGAACGTACCCGGAAGATGGAAGAGGAATACCGGGAGTTTCGGGAATATATGGAAAAACAAATGCCGTCAGATCAGGACTATACTGCGTATATAAAGCGCCGACTGAAGGAACTGGCGACCTATGGATATTCAACCGGTACGGCAGTTAATCAACGAAAAGATACCAGAGAGCAGATGCAAGAAGTATCTGCCGGTTTTCGGGAGGCTGGAGAAGAACTGACTGCACAGAAGGCGAGAGATGTGCGGGTAAGCAAGGATCTGTTCGCGTGGACGAAGGAACCGAAAAAGACCGTACAGGAGATGGTACGGCTGGAAAGAGGGCTGTATAAGCTTGCCGGAATGAAGACGGATGCTGTGGATTATTACCGGCTGGGGCAGACTCCGTTGCAGTACGCCAGAAGTGAATGTATGGTTCAACTGCAGCCACTGCTCGCAGAGGCATTGGAGCTGATACGGAGAATGTATCATGTGGATGAGAAGGGAAACTATGTTCAGACACTGAACCGTCGGGAGGATAAGAGTGTACTGGAGCAAAACTATGCCGACCTGCAAGTGCGTTATCAGCAGTTTTATGAAGATTATCAGAAGATGCAGTTGTTGAAGGAAGAGGATCTGGTAATGCAGATCCGTACCCTGACCGATCAGGTTAGTGGGGATGCAAAATATGGTGCACCTTCCCCGGAAACATCGGATGAATATCTGGGTCTGCGGGTAGCATTTCGGGATCAATATACTCAGCTATGTCAGTCACTACAGGAGGGAGACTATAAGGATGCGGTGCTGGTAGATCATATGGCAGAGATCTACGAGTGCATGAAGCTTCTGTACGGAATCAAAGCATCCGACTTCCAGATCGAGAATGCGGAGCTGGCAGAAGAACTGAATGTATATGATGACCCGGAAGTGTTATATGATCAGCTACTTGATCTGAAGGAATATGCAGTCGGTCTGTATTACAGGCAGATTGGCAGTGTGGCAGACGAGAAGAATCCGTATGCAAATATGGACAGGGAAAACGCAGGCCAGATAGAGAATGAGAGAGGCGAAAAGGTAAGGAAGATTCGTCTGCATCATCTGGAGGTAAAGCTGCAGGATGAAGTAGCGGAGAATCAGAAGAAGGCACGGCTGTTAAATGAAGTCGGGCATGAACTGAAGGATCGGATGCAGCGCGGAGAGATTCGGGAGCGGCCGGGTGATTTCATCACTTATGCCGGTGGACTCATTGGTTATCCCCTGCAGTTCTTTAACTGGATCATCCGGGACAAGCGTACCATGAATCATGGGCAGGTAAACTATGAGAAGGCATGTAAGAAGCAGGATGAACTGTTGGAAAAAATGCCGGAGCTTAGAAACAGTACACTGGAGTCTTATCAGCGGGGAGATGCGTCCTATGTTCCGCCGGTAGAGCTGAAGAAGTATTTTACGAGTGACTGGAAGCAGCAGCTGAAACAGCAGGTAAAGCTGGAGGGACTGCTTCCGTATGAGAACAAAAACGATCTCTATACAGAAGAGTATGAGACGGCACTTCGGGCAATCGACCGCTATCGACAGATCGTCGGAATCGTGAATACGGATACCACGGAGATGGAAATGGCATATCTGGATACATTTCAGACAGCTGCAAAGACATATCTGGATGGAAACCGGGAAAATGAGGATGGATATGTGCAGGCAAACTATCAGCTTTTACAGGAGCTGTTGCGACAGATGAATGAAACTCTGAGCGGCACACTGCGGGATACGATGGATGAGGAAGAATTCCGTCATATCTGTCAGAATACGATTGCCTATGTGGAGGATACGACCTACTCGGCGAATCTGGAAGAAAGCAATGTGCGGGAGATACCGCTGTTTCTTCATGAACCGAACATCAATGATGTGCGGCAGAGCAGCATCGGTGACTGCTGGTATGTATCGGCGATCAGTTCGGTAGTCAATGCAAATCCGGCGTTTATTCGAAGCATGTTTCAGGATCTGGGAGATGGCAATGTACTGGTTCGGATGTTCCGCAGGGATCCGGCCGGAGATCCTATGCCGGTGTACTTCAAACTGCGTAAGCAGTATGAAACCGGATGGGGAAACGCCTGTGACTGTGTCTGGGTGCAGCTTTTGGAAAAGGCGTATGCACTCGGTGGCTTCAACAATAAGGGTGAGGTAAAGACTCAGGGAAATCACTTGTACAATGTAGCTGAGGAGCTGACGATGGGAGCTGTCCCGAAGGCTGTCTTTACATTGACCGGCAAAGAGCCGATCAACATGGACTGGGGACAGCGGCCGGTGAGTCTGAATCTGGAGGATGCGGATATCTGTCATGGTCTGATGGCAGGTCTTGATCCAATGGAAGAAAACGGTATGGGTATTGTATTTGAACAATACCAGAAGATGTATAAGGAAAACATCGACGAAGCAACCGGAAAGGAACAGAAGGGGCTTTCCCTGAGACAGCTATACAAGTGTCTGGGAGAAGTGATTGACAGGGGAGAACTGGAGTTTGACTTTTTAAGGAAACGAGAAGGGGAAAATCTGAACGCTTATATTGACGGCTACAAGGCGATGTCAGAGCAGGACAGAGCCGAAGAGGGTAGAAAGAATCGTGGAGCGGCAAAGGCTTACTATGAAATGATTCTATTGCAGAATCTGGAGCGTATGCGGTTAGGCGAGGAGCTTCCGTTTACAGAGGATCAGCGGCAGAACTATCGTGAACAGGGAGTAAATCCGGAAAGAACAGAGCAGCTGCGCCGGAAACGGCAGGCAGTGGGCAGAGTCCATGCGGATACGGAGACTCCATATAAGCTTCCGGTACTGGATATGGCACAGGTGCTGATGGAGCATCTGGATCAGGGGGCAACGCTGAGCAGCATCATTCCGCACTGTACAAATATTATTGACTATGCAGAGAAGGATGGAAGAATTTTCTTTCTGATGCGTGATCCGTTTAATATTTATAATTATGAATATACGGTGAAGGAAGGAAAGAAGCAGATTCAGACAGAGTCGCTGTTTCAGGTGATCACCGAACGGGAGGCAAACCGCCATCTGGTCGGAGCGGACCGGGAAGCACTTACACGGGGCGGATTCCGTGGAACTTCATGGATCGAAGCCGATGATATGTATCAGACGCTCTATCAGGCATTTGATATCCGGCCGGAGAATGTACAGATTCCGAATTACCGTCAGGCATAAGAACATGGATTTTGTATAATTTGTTTATTTTTTGATGTTTTTTAATTGAAAATCACCAAAATAAGATGGAATCAAAAGGCAGGGAAAAGGCTTTGAATACTTTTTACCTGCCTTTTACAGTAATTTTGCAGAAAAAGACGAAAAAAAAAGAATGAAATTTGTGAAATTGCATAAAAAGCATTTCCAAAATGAAAAACAAGTGTTATAATGTCATTATCATGCGTAAAAGGGGTGACGACATATGATTAAGAAGGAAATGATAGCAATGCTTCTGGCTGGCGGTCAGGGCAGTCGTTTAGGCGTATTGACTTCCAGATTAGCTAAGCCGGCGGTTGCTTTCGGCGGTAAGTACAAGATCATCGATTTTCCACTGAGTAACTGTATTAACTCAGGTGTGGATACAGTTGGTGTACTTACACAGTACCGTCCACTCAGACTTAATCAGCATATTGGAATCGGTATGCCATGGGATTTGGATCGTAATATCGGTGGTGTTACCGTACTTCCGCCATATGAAAAGAGTTCTGACAGCTCCTGGTATACAGGAACGGCAAATGCAATTTATCAGAATCTGGAGTTTATGGAGTATTACAATCCGGATTATGTTTTGATTCTGTCAGGCGATCACATCTATAAGATGGATTATGAGGTAATGCTGGATTATCACAAGGCAAGCAAGGCGGCAGTAACGTTGGCGACCTACGAGGTGCCAATGGAAGAAGCAAGCCGGTTTGGTGTGGTTATAACAGATGACGAAGGCTGTATTCAGGAGTTTGAAGAGAAGCCGGAGCATCCGCGGAGCAATAAGGCATCCATGGGTATTTATATCTTTAACTGGAGTGTGTTGAAGAATGCACTGCAGGTTATGAAGGATGTACCATCCTGTGACTTTGGTAAGCATATTATTCCATACTGCCATGAGCAGGGCGAGCGGATCTGTGCTTATGATTTCAAGGGTTACTGGAAGGATGTAGGAACACTTGGCTCTTACTGGGAAGCAAATATGGAGTTGGTGGATATTATTCCGGAGTTCAACCTGTATGAGGAATTCTGGAGAATCTACACGAAGAGTGATGCATTACCGCCACAGTACATAGCAGATACAGCCAAGGTAGGAAAGTGTATCATCGGTGAGGGAACCGAGATTCACGGTGAAGTGGAACATTCCGTTATCGGTTCGGCAGTTACCATCGAGGAAGGTGCCGTTGTGCGGGATTCCATTATCATGAATGGTGCAGTGATCGGTAAGAACTGTGTCATTGATAAGGCAATTATTGCTGAGAATACAGTTATCGGTGATGGAGCTGTCCTGGGCGTAGGAGAGTATGCACCGAGTGAATATAATCCAAAGGTATATGCATTCGATCTGGTTACGATTGGTGAGAAGTCAGTGATTCCTCCAAATGTTAAGATCGGTAAGAATACCGCGATATTTGGTGAAACCGTTCCGGAAGACTATCCGAACGGAGAACTGAAGAGTGGCGGAAGTTTGATAAAGGTAGGTGATCTGGCATGAGAGCAATCGGTATCATATTAGCAGGCGGTAACAGTAACCGGATGGGTGGATTATCAGCAAAGCGTGCAGTAGCAGCTATGCCTATGGCAGGAAGCTACCGGAGTATTGATTTTTCACTGAGCAACATGACGAATTCTCATATTCAGAAGGTTGCAGTATTTACCCAGTATAATTCCCGTTCATTGAATGAACATCTGAATTCCTCCAAGTGGTGGGATTTTGGAAGAAAACAGGGTGGTTTGTATGTATTCACACCTACGATTACAACAACAAACAGCTACTGGTATAAGGGTACTGCCGACGCACTGTATCAGAATATCAGCTTCTTAAAGAACAGCCATGAACCATATGTTGTGATTGCATCCGGTGATGGTGTGTACAAGCTGGATTATAATAAGGTTTTGGAAGAACACATTGCTACAGGTGCTGATATCAGTATCGTATGCAAGGAGATCAAGCCGGAGGAGGATGATATCAGTCGTTTCGGTGTTGTCAGCCTGAACAAGGATGGATGGGTAGAGAACTTCGAGGAGAAGCCATTGGTTCCGCATAGCAATCTGGCATCCATTGGTGTTTATGTAATCCGTAGAAGACAGTTGATTGAACTGCTGGAGAACTGTGCAAAGGAAGGCAGAACAGATTTTGTTAAGGATATATTGATTCGTTACATGAATGTGAAGAAGATTCATGGATATGTAATGGATTCCTTTTGGAGAAATATTGGTAGCGTAGATTCTTATTTTAAGACAAATATGGAATTCTTAAAGAAGGATATCCGGGATTACTTCTTCCGGACACATCCGGATGTATATTCCAAGGTAGAGGATCTGCCGCCGGCTAAGTATAACGGGGATGCGGTCGTTAAGAACAGTCTGGTAGCAAGCGGATGTATCATCAATGGTACCGTTGAGAATTCCGTATTGTTCAAGAAGGTTTATGTAGGTAATAACTGTGTAATCAAGAATTCAATTATTTTGAATGATGTACATATCGGTGATAATTCTTACATAGAGAACTGTATTGTAGAGAGCCGGGATACATTGCGGGCAAATACTGAGTATATCGGTGAACCGGATAAGATTAAGGTGGTAGTTGAGAAGAACTTTAGATACTCACTTTAATGACAGAATATCATCTGCGAAGGGATTATGGGCCGGAAGCAGATGTGAAGGGGGTTTAGCAAATGAAGATTACAGATGTAAGGGTACGAAAGGTTACAAAAGAGGGCAAGATGAAGGCTGTAGTATCAATTACCATTGATGACGAGTTTGTAGTACATGATATCAAGGTGATTGAAGGCGAAAAGGGACTGTTTATCGCAATGCCGAGTCGCAAAGCTGCAGATGGGGAATATCGGGATATTGCACATCCGATTAATTCATCTACCAGAGAGCATATTCAGAATCTGATTCTGGATGCCTATGAGCAGGCATTGGAAGAGGCAGACGAAGAAGCAGAATAGATACATATCGTTGTAGAAGCAGAAGGCACATGGATCCGGGTTACATCCATGTGCCTTTTTTGTTGGTAAACTTTTTCTTAAATAAAAGAGCGGATGGTTGCGGAATCGGAACGATTGTTTATAATAAGATACAGAATGCAGAAAAATGTAAACGAATATACATAAGCAGGAGGAGCATGATATGCCAAAGTTTAGTGTTAAACGGCCATATACCGTACTGGTGGGAATTCTGGCAATACTGGTGTTGGGATTTGTAGCCTTTACAAAGCTGTCAACCGATTTACTGCCGGAGATGGAATTGCCATATGTAGTAGTGGTAACCACCTATCCCGGTGCAGCACCGGAGCGGGTAGAGAGCCAGGTGACAGAAGTTCTGGAGTCCAGTCTGGGAACAATTAACGGTGTAAAAAATATTACAAGCACATCCAGTGAGAATTATAGTATGGTGATGCTGGAGTTTGCGGAAGGAACGGACATGGACGGGGCGATGGTGAATCTGTCAACGGCGATTGACCAGTTAACACTTCCGGACACCTGCGGAACGCCAATGCTGATGGAGGTATCCATGGATATGATGCCGACGATGGAAGTAACGGTAGACTATGATGACATGGACATTTATGAGCTGAGCACGTTCGCAGAAGAAACCCTGATTCCGTATATGGAGCGGCAGAATGGTGTGGCGAATGTTGATGGCATGGGTCTGGTCGATAAGATGGTTGAGATCCGGCTGGATGGTGATAAGATCAATCAGTTAAATGATGATCTGGCAGCATATGTAGACAGTTCTCTGGCGGATGCAAAGGATCAGTTGGACAGCGCAAGCACGCAGCTGAGTCAGGCACAGGATCAGATCGATGCCGGAAAGAAAGCATTGGAGGATCAGCAGAGCCAGACAACCGATCAACTGGCACAGACCAGCCAGCTTCTGGATGAGGCGATGGCGACCAGAGCCGCCTATAGTGCACAGGTGACGAGTCTGCGGGCGAGTCAGGCGGCACTGCAGGCTGAGAAGAAGGCATATGAGGATGCGGGGATTTCAGAAACGTATGAACAGTTAAATACGATGTTTAAGGGCTTGTCTGCCGCAGCCGGGGCGTTTGGACAGGATACCGGTAAGCTCCCAACCGATATTGTCGATGCCTACCAGCATCCGGAGAAGCTGGCAGCAGTCGGAAAGCTGGCAGAGCAGCTTCAAAATGTACCGAATTCCGGTATCACAGCCGAACAGGTTGAGATGCTGAAGGCGTTGGATGCCGATACACTGAAACAGATCGATCAGGCGAATAGCCGGATTCCGGTTATAGAAGATACGCTGACCAATCTGGATATAGAAATTGCTGCGGCACAGGCAGTGCTGGACAATGTCAATACACAGACGCAGGAGGCAGCCAACAATTATGCAACGGTAGAAGGCGGAAAGATCACCGCGGCAGCAGGATTTGGTTCTGCGGCAGCCCAGCTGGATGCGGCACAGAGTGCTTTGGATGACGGAAAGTCCGAGATGGAGGATGCCAGGACATCATATGAGAGTGCGAAAGAGACGGCACTGAAAAATGCGAATCTGGATGCATTGTTAAATCTGGACACCTTATCAAAGATGATTTACGCACAGAACTTCGCAATGCCTGCCGGGTATATCTATGAAGGCGACACCCAGTATCTGCTGAAGGTGGGAGATGAGTTCTCCGACATGGAGGAACTGGAAAATGCATTGCTGTGTGATATCGATGGAATCGGAGAGGTTCGATTAAAGGATGTTGCATATGTCACCATGATAGATAATGCCGGTACCAGCTATGCCAAGGTAAACGGAAATGATGCAATCATCCTGTCAGTTTATAAGGGAAGTACGTCCGGAACATCAATGGTATCCGATAACTGCAATGCTGCATTTAAGGATCTGGAAAAGGAATATCCGGGTCTTCATATCATGAACCTTATGGATCAGGGTGAGTACATCGATATGATCATCAAGTCGGTACTATCTAACCTGATTTACGGAGCGATCCTTGCAATCATTGTACTGGCTCTGTTCCTGAAGGATGTAAAGCCGACGGTCGTAGTAGCGTTTAGTATTCCACTGAGCGTTCTGTTTGCGATTGTACTGATGTATTTTTCAAATATCACGATGAATATCATATCCTTATCCGGTCTGGCATTGGGGGTCGGTATGCTGGTGGATAACTCGATCGTCGTTATCGAGAATATATACCGGCTACGGAATAAAGGCGTACCGGCGGCACGGGCAGCGGTTATGGGTGCCAATCAGGTGGCAGGTGCGATCTTCGCTTCCACACTGACGACGATCTGTGTATTTCTGCCGATCGTATTTGCAAATGGTCTTGCAAAGCAGTTGTTCCCGGATATGGCACTGACGATTGCATATAGCCTGATTGCCAGTTTGATCGTGGCACTGACGGTTGTGCCAAGTATGAGTGCTACGGTTATGAAGAATACGAAGCCGAAGAATCATCGCTGGTTTGAGGCGGTTCAGAATGCGTATGAAAAGGTGCTTCGCATCTTCTTAAAGCGGAAATGGATTCCGATTACACTGGCAGTTGTTCTGCTGGCAGGCTCTGTGTTGCAGGCACTTCGGACAGGGCTGATCCTGATTCCGGAGATGGGAAGCAATCAGATGTCCGTTACGATTACGACGGCAAGCGATAACTCGGACGATGAAAACTTCCAGATCGCAGACGAAGCGATGGAACGGATCCTGGACATCGATGGTGTAGAGACGGTCGGAGCAATGACGACGAGTGGGATGTCGATGGTTCAGACATCAGATGCGACGAACAGCTTTTATTTCTATATATTGATTACAGATAAGGCTGCTAAGAATAATGCGGCTATGGGAACAAAAATCGAAGATGCACTGGCGAATCTGGACATCGAAGATGTCAGTGTTTCCCTGTCTACCATGGATATGTCCAGTCTGATGAACAGTGGTATGCAGGTAGATATATATGGAACGAATCTGGACGATATGCTGGCAGCCTCTGAGGATGTGATGAAGATTCTGGAGGATGTCGGTGGTATGGAAGATATCAGTAACGGTCAGGAGGAAGGAGATACACAGATCAAGCTGACGATTAATAAGGATGCTGCGATGAAGTATAATCTGACGGTTGCACAGATTTTCAGCGAACTGTCATCTGCTCTGAAGACGGAGGATGTAGCGACGACACTGACCATGGATGGTAAAGACTATCAGGTGCAGATCGTAGATGAGACACATCCGTTAGATCGGGATAATCTGATGGACTATGAATTCGAGGTGACGACAACGAATGCATCCGGAGAACAGGAAACCGAGACGCATAAGCTGAGTGAGTTCGCAAAGGTGGAAGAAGGAACCTCGGTTGCATCTATCAGCCGGGAGAATCAGCAGAGATATCTGTCTGTAACGGCAACGACGATGGATGGATATAATACCACACTGTTGGCCAGAGACGTAGAAGCGAAGCTGAAGGACTATCAGGCTCCGGATGGAATCACGATCCAGATATCCGGTGAGAGTGAGAGCGTCAATGATGCATTGAAGGATATGCTGCTTATGATAGCACTGGCGATCGTACTGATCTATCTGGTTATGGTGGCGCAGTTCCAGAATCTTGTTTCTCCGTTTATCGTAATGCTGACGATTCCGTTGGCGTTTACGGGAGGCTTTCTGGCACTGTTTATCAGTGGGGAGGAGATCTCCATGATCTGCCTCATGGGCTTCCTGGTATTGGCCGGTGTAATTGTAAATAATGGTATTGTGTTTGTGGATTATGTAAATCAGCTCCGAATCGGTGGCATGGAGAAACGTGAGGCTCTGGTTGAAACCGGAAAAACGCGTATGCGTCCAATTCTGATGACAGCCCTGACAACGATTCTGGCAATGTCCACTATGGCATTTAGTAATGATATGGCAGCTGCCATGGGTAAAGGTATGGCAATCGTAGTAATCGGCGGTTTGTTATACGGTACCTTGATGACACTGTTTATTGTGCCGGTATTTTATGATATTATTTATCGGAAGAAGGATATGAAGACCGTGGATATCGGAGATGAAAGTACGCTGAAGGAAGACGAACAGGAGTTGGCGGAAGGTATCGGTGACGTTGAACGGTCACAAGGGCATGAGGAAAGAGAGGATTAGACGATGAGTAAGCTGAAAGCAGTGATATTAGCAGCCGGAAAAGGAACCCGTATGAAGTCGGATCTGCCAAAGGTGCTGCATGAGATTGATGGAAAGACAATGGTGGAGTATGTAATCGATGCAGCCAGAGCTGCCGGTGCAGAGGATATCTGTCTGGTAGTGGGGCATAAGGCAGAACTCGTTAAGGATCGGGTAGGAGAAGGTGTAACCTATGTTATGCAGGAGCAGCAGTTGGGAACCGGACATGCAGTAAAATGTGCAATGGACTTTATCGGTGATTCCGGAGATACGATGATCCTGTGTGGAGATACACCGATTATTACCGGGAAGACCCTGGAGGAGCTGCTGGCGTATCATCGACTGTACGATCTGAAGGTGACAGTGCTTTCAACTCTTCTGGAGGATGCAACCGGATATGGAAGAATCGTAAGAGATGCAGAAGGGAACTTCCTTCGTATCGTGGAACAGAAGGATGCAACACCGAAGGAGCAGGCGATCCGGGAGATCAATTCCGGGATGTATGTATTCCGGTCAAAGGCATTGTCCGACAGCCTGATGAAGATTACCAATGATAATGCACAGAAGGAATATTATCTGACAGATACGATCGAGATTATTAATCGCGAGAAGCCGACAGATGGGATTGTTGTAGGGGCGATGGCAACAGAGCGTGCAGATGAAACGCGGGGAGTCAATACGCCGGAGCAGCTTGCTCAGGCGGCGGCAATTATTCGCAGCCGATAGTGACTTTACTTTAAAAGGGAAAGCCGTTATACTGGATACGATTGATAAGAATACGAGGAATACAGAACATGAAAATAGTTGCAGGTCTGGGAAATCCGACGAAAGAATATGAAGGAACAAGACACAATATCGGATTTTCGGTGATAGACAAGTTGGCAGATAAATATAATATAGGGATGCAGGAAAAGAAGCATAAGGCAATCTGCGGAAAGGGTATGATCAGTGGAGAGAAGGTCATACTTTTAAAGCCACAGACCTATATGAATCTGAGCGGAGAAAGCATTGCAGATGCAGTGAATTTCTATAAGCTGGATCCGGAAGAGGATCTGATCGTGATTTATGATGATATTGATCTGGATGTAGGACGTCTTCGGATTCGGGCAAAGGGAAGCGCCGGTGGACATAATGGTATGAAGAATATCATTGCCCATCTGGGAACACAGGTATTTCCGCGTATCCGGGTCGGCGTCGGAGCAAAGCCAAAGGACTGGGATCTGGCAGACTATGTACTGGGAAGATTTACAGGAGAAGAACTGACGACGATCGAGCAGGGAAGAGAAGATGCCTGCCGGGCAGTGGAACTGATAATCGGGCAGGGTGTCGAAGCGGCCATGAATCAGTTAAATGTAAAAAAAGCATAGTACAGGAGTGCAGGTGCATGTCTGTATGCAAATGGAATATAGAAGGGAAATAGCAATGAAAGCAATTACAGAACCGATATTGGCGAGTGAGCAGTATCAGTCCATATTGCAGGCAATGAACCAGAAGGGATGTACAGCGGTATTCGGTTTGTCCGATACCGCCTTTAGTTGTGCCGTTCATTGTCTGGGAAGGCAGACAAAGTATCGGGTGATTATCACATATGGAGAACGAAGGGCCAGACAGCTGGAGGAGTACTATCGTTTCTTTGACCGAAGCGTATATACGTATCCGGCAAAGGATGTACTGTTTTACAGTGCGGATGTTCATGGAAATGCAATCGTACGGCAGCGAATCGAGATTTTAAAGCTGTTGGCAGAGGAACAGGAAGCAACGATTATTCTGCCGGCAGAGGCACTGCTGGAGCGGATTCCGAAGCTGGAAGAGCTACGGAAGAATCGTTATACGATACAGGTCGGAGATACGGTTGACAGTCAGGCGTTCCGCAGTCGGGTAACGGATCTGGGCTACGAGCGGGTAGATGCAGTAGAAGGTCCCGGTGAATATGCTATTCGGGGAGGCATTCTGGATATATTCCCGCTGACGGAGGACTGTCCGTACCGGATCGAGCTGTGGGGAGATGAGGTAGATTCCCTTCGCAGCTTCGATGTAGAAAGTCAGAGATCCATCGAGGAGGTAAAGGCACTGGTAATCTATCCGGCGACAGAGGCGGTACTGACCGACGAACGGATCGCAGCAGGGCTGAAGGCGATCGAGAAAGAACATAAAAAGACTGCAAAGACACTGAAGGATGCATTTCAGACAGAGGCATATGCCAGATTAAACCGGGCAGTGCAGGCATTGAAAGAGGAACTGACAGAGTTGCACACGGCGATCGGAATCGATGGATATTTACCATATTTTTATGCGTCACTGGTATCGATTCTGGATTATTTTCCGGAGAATACCGGTGTGTTTGTGGATGAACCGAAGCGGGTAGAGGAAAGCCTGAAGGCATATGAGACAGAGTTCCGGGAGAACATGAAGAGCCGTCTGGAGGGAGGGTATATCCTGCCGGGACAGGCGGAGCTGCTCTACAGTGTGGCGGAGGTACAGCACAACCTGGAGCAGCGGTCTGCTTTGCTGTGTATGGCACTGCAGCAGGAGCTGCCGGACTGGAAGGTGGAACGATCGGTTTTCTGGGAGACGAAAACCGTCCAGTCTTATAACAATCATTTTGATCTGCTGATAAAGAATGTAGAAACATGGAAGAAGAAGGGGTATTCGATCGTTCTTTTATGCAGCTCCGCAACGAGAGCAAAGCGGATCACCGCAGAGCTGGAGGACTATGAAATATCTGCATTTTATAGTGAGGATATGGAACGGCAGCTTCGGGCGTCTGAGGTCATGGTGGCAGCCGGACGTCTGGCAAAGGGCTTTGAGTTCCCGGAACAGAAGCTGGTGGTAGTGAGTGAAAGCGATATCTTCCAGACCGGTGAACAGAAGAAGCACAAACGGATAAAACCAAAGTACAGTGGGGAGAAGATTCATAGCTTTGATGATCTGTCCGTAGGGGATTATGTGGTTCATGAGAACCATGGAATCGGGATCTACCGGGGCATCGAGAAGATCGAGGTCGACAAGGTAGCAAAGGATTATATTACGATCGAATATAAGGATAACAGCAAGCTTTATATCCTGGCCTCCCAGTTGGATGTGATACAGAAGTATTCCAGTAAGGAAGGGGCCAGACCGAAGCTTGACAAGCTGGGCGGTACTGCATGGCAGGCAACGAAGAACCGGGTAAAGGGTCATGTGGCAGGCATTGCAAAGGAACTGGTGAATCTGTATGCTGTGCGTCAGGAACGAGAGGGTTATGCGTATTCACCGGATACCGTATGGCAGAAGGAGTTTGAAGAGGCATTTCCATATGATGAGACAGAGGATCAGATGAAGGCGATTGCAGAGACGAAGGAAGATATGGAGAGCCATCGGATCATGGATCGCCTGATCTGCGGAGATGTCGGTTATGGTAAGACAGAGGTAGCGATCCGGGCGGCGTTTAAGGCAGTACAGGACGGAAAGCAGGTAGCGTATCTGGTTCCGACAACGATTCTGGCACAGCAGCATTTTGCTACATTTCTGGAACGCATGCAGAACTATCCGGTCACGGTGAAGATGCTATCCAGATTCTGCACACCGACGGAGCAGAAGAAGATTCTGGCCGGACTGAAGGATGGTACCGTTGATATCGTGATCGGTACCCATCGGCTGTTATCCAAGGATATTGTTTATAAGAATCTGGGACTTCTGGTAATCGATGAGGAACAGCGGTTTGGAGTGGCACATAAGGAGAAGATCAAGCAGATAAAGAAGGATGTAGACGTACTGACACTGACGGCAACACCGATTCCGCGAACGCTTCATATGAGTCTGATCGGGATCCGAAGCATGAGTCTGCTGGAGGAACCACCGGTTGACCGGCAGGCGATCCAGACTTATGTAATGGAGTATAATCCGGAGCTGGTACGGGAGGCTGTAAACCGGGAGCTGGCAAGAGGTGGTCAGGTCTACTATGTATATAACCGTGTGAATGATATCGATCTGGTAACATCCAGACTGCAGGAACTCTTGCCGGAGGCAAGGATTGCATATGCGCATGGACAGATGAAGGAACGGGAACTGGAGACGATCATGTATCAGTTCATTAATGGAGATATTGATGTGCTGGTTACGACCACGATCATCGAGACCGGACTTGATATATCGAATGTAAATACCATGATTATACAGGATGCGGAGAACTTCGGGCTTTCCCAGCTTTATCAGCTTCGGGGACGTGTGGGACGTTCGAACCGCCGGGCATCTGCATTCCTGATGTATCGCAAGGATAAGATGCTGAAGGAAACGGCGGAGAAACGTCTGCAGGCCATCCGGGAGTTTACGGATCTGGGTTCCGGCTATCGGATCGCACTGCGGGATCTGGAGATCCGGGGAGCCGGCAATCTGCTGGGTGAGGATCAGTCCGGGCATATGGAGGCAGTCGGATATGACCTGTACTGCAAGATGCTGAATGATGCGATTCGGGAGCAGAAGGGGGAAGCCGTAGAGGAATCCTTTGAGACAACGGTCGAACTGCCGATGGATGCATATATTCCGGCATCTTACGTGAAGAATGAGTTCACAAAGCTGGAGTTATATAAGCGGATCGCAGGCATTGACAGTCAGGAAGCTCTGGAGGATATGCAGGATGAACTGATTGACCGGTTTGGAGAACTGCCGTCGGCCGTTGAGAATCTGCTGGAAATTGCGATGGTAAAGAGCAGAGCGCATGATGCTTATATTGCGGAGGTTTCCCGAAAGGGACAGGAACTGCATTTTATCATGTATCCAAAGGCAAAGGTGAATACGGAAAAGATCGATACATTTATGAAGCAGTATAACGGAAGGATGCGGATGGATCTGACGAAGGCACCGGCGTTTATTCTGCGGACACAGCCGATGAACCGCAAGGAAACGCTGAATTGTGTCGAAAGTGTGATAAATGAGATTCATCTATTGATAGACCGCTAGAAGAAGTGGTAGTATAGAATCAAATGTGAAAAAGGAGTACAGGGATGAAAAAGAAACTGGTAAGTATCATAATGATGGTTGTTTTATGTGCCACAACGTTACTGGCAGGCTGTGGTAAAGAAGAACAGGGAAGTACGCAGGCAGCCAGCAATGGAAAGGATCCGGCAGATGTGCTGGTCATGAAGGTGGGAGATGATGAGGTATACTTAAATGAAGTGAACTACTATGCACTTGCATTTCTGTCCTCCATGGGTGTAGCAGACGGTACGGATCTGAGTACATATTTCAGCGAACAGTATCCGACCATGGATGAAGCATATAAGGCACAGCTGTTGAAGCAGATCCGGCAGTCTAAGATCCTGTATCTGAAAGCAGTCGAGGAAGGAATCAGCCTGACAGACGATGAGATGGCAGAGGTAGACTCAGAGGCAGACAAGTTCATGGAGAATTATGATAAGGACAAGCAGGCGAAGTTCGGTCTGGATAAGGACCTTCTGACACATGTATTTACACAGATTTATATGATTCGTAAGCTGGAGTCTCAGTTGGCCTCCAATGTGGAACAGACAGAGACGGTAAGCTACGGTACGATTGAGAAGCTGGTGTTTCTGCGGGTTAAGATCGACGAGAGTGGAAATGCGATAACAGATGCAGATGGCAATTATGAGTATCTATCTGAGGATGAACAGGCACAGAAGAAAGCACAGGCAGAAGAGGCACTGGCAAGACTGAAGGATGGGGAGGATCTGGATGATCTGATCGCAGAGTATGATCTGGCGGCTACTTCCGGAACCACACATGCAACATCAGACAGCATAAAGGAGACCTACGGTCTGTCGGATGGTGAAATCAGCGATGTGATCGAAAATGAGTATGGTTATACGATCGTTAAGGTGGTAGCATCAGAGGATCAGGACTATACCGACAGCGTGAACTCATACTATCAGAATTCTGCAACGCAGGAGGCCGTTAAAAATCAGGAGCAGGAGTGGTTTGATGCATTTCCGATTTCCGATGATGATGTAGAAACTGATGTATGGAATGCATTTTCGCTGCAGGAATTCTTATAAAGACGATTTGTTAAAAATGGGCGACGGAAAGCTAAGAGGAGCAGGAGACGGAGGCTGTATATGCGAGGTATAAAAAAATGGGGACTGATGCTGGTCATAGCAGGTGTGCTGGCATGCACCGGCTGTGGACAAAATGCAGCAGATGGAGACTCTCAGAAGGTGGAAGTATTTACGGTTGGAGATGAGTCGGTCTACCTGAATGAAGTCTGGGTGTATGCAAAGACGATTCAGCAGGAGTATGAGAAGAACTACGGAAGCGGAATCTGGGCAGTGGAACTGCAGAATGAAGACGGAGATACGCAGACAGTAGAAACGATTACAAAAGAAGATATGATCGAAGAGATCATGCAGGTTAAGGTGCTGGTAACGAAGGCGGATTCCTTTGGTGTGGCTTTGACACAGGATGAAACAGAACAGATAAAAAAGCGTGCGGAAGACTTCATGGCAGGTCTGACAGATGCAGATAAAGAGGAAACCGGAGTCACACAGGAGGTGGCAGAGAAGGTTTATCAGGAAAACGCCATTGCATCAAAGGTTTATGACCGGATCATGCAGCAGGGGAATGTAGAAGTATCCGATGAGCAGTGCCGGCAGACGAAGGTTTATGATCTGTATTTTCCGACGTATCTGGAGCAGGGGGAAGAGAATTTTGTGGCACTGACGGAAGAAGAGAAGGCAACACAGTATAATACGGCAAAGGAGGCCTATGACCGCATTGTCAGCGAAGAGGATCCTTTGAATATAGAGACAGCAGCCTATGAGTATGGCTGTACAAACTCGAACTTCTATACCATGTCTTATGATGAATATGTTGATCAGTACGGACAGGAACTGGCAGACCAAATCTACGCACTGAAGGATGGAGACTATCTGGGTGTGGTGGAAAGTGAATATGGCTATCATGTATTCCAGATGATAGCGATTACGGATGCAGAGGCGACACAGACGAAGAAGGCTGAGCTGGAATCTGAAATGAAGAAGGAGTATTTTGCTAACGTATATGCAGATTATCTGAAGGAAGTGGACAGCTCTTGGAAGTTCTCGAAAAACGTGGACGAAGATGCATGGAATCGGATTCATTTTACCGTGCAGAACACGAGTACGGAGGAACCGACCGAATAGCAACCGATAAAGCAGCAAAGAACAAACAGAGTGATAGAGAAGAAGCAAGATAACAGACGGAATAAAGGAGAAACACATGGCTAAGAAAATACTGGTTCTGGATCTGGACGGAACCCTGACGAACTCACAGAAGGAAGTAAGTCCGAAGACAAGGGAAGCCATCATGAAGATGCAGCAGGCAGGGCATATCGTAGCACTGGCATCCGGTCGGCCGACAGAAGGGATTCGTCAGATTGCAGAGCTGTTAGAGCTGAAAAGCTATGGCGGCTATATATTGGCATTTAACGGAGCAAGAATCATAGACTGCAGGACGGGAGAAGTCGTGTTCCAGCAGACGTTGGAGCATCAGTATCTGCGGGAACTGTACAATGCAGCTGTTAAGTATGGGCTTAGTCTCTTTACCTATCAGGATCAGTGGGCGATTTCTGCAACTAGCGTTAATGAATACGCGGAGTTTGAGGCCAGAATCAATCATCTGACAATTCGTCAGGTGAAAGATTTTCCGAGTTATGTGACATTTCCGATTAACAAGTGTCTGTTTTCGGGAGATCCGAAGGATATTAAGCAGTGTGAGGATGAACTTCTGGCAAGCCTGGGAGACAAGCTGAGTATTTTCAAGTCGGAGGACTTCTTCCTGGAGATTATGGCACAGAATATCGATAAGGCAGCATCACTGGATCGTCTGGTTCAGCAGTTGGGAATAAGGAAGGAAGATGTCATCTGTTGTGGGGATGGCTATAATGATATCTCGATGATCCGATATGCCGGTGTGGGCGTAGCGATGGCGAATGCGAAGGATGTAGTGAAGGAAGCAGCTGATGTGATCACCGGATCCAATGATGAGGATGGTCTGGTTCCGGTAATCGAGAAGTATGTGATGATATAACAGGAGCAGGGAAACATATGAAGCTGAATGATGTATTTTTGTCAATGGTAAAGTATGATTGCGGGGATTCTGCCAGAATCCAGCATTTTGTGAAGGTTCATGCCTTTGCAAAGCTGATCGGAGAGCTGGAAGGGCTGTCCGGGGAGGAACTCTATATACTGGAGATAGCAGCCTATGTACATGATATCGGGATTCGAAAGTCCGAGGAGCTGTATGGAGACTGCAACGGAAAGCACCAGGAGGAGCTGGGACCGGATGAGGCAAAGGAGCTGTTGCTGAATCTGGGCTGTGAAGGTGCGGTTGTAAAGCGGGTCTGTTATCTGGTCGGTCATCATCATACCTATACGGATATGGATGGAAAGGACTACCAGATTCTGGTGGAGGCGGATTTTCTGGTGAATCTGCACGAGGATGGTGCTTCAAAGGAAGCGGTTGCACATGCCTATAAGACGATCTTTCGTACGGATTCCGGGCGGAAGCTGTGCAGGGAAATGTTTGGAATCTAAAAACCGCTATATAAAAGCACGCAAAAGCACCGAAAAGTTATGGAATAGTGCTTGACAGGAGAAAATTACATAGATATAATGATAAAGCATGCGTAATTAGGTTGCGCGTGCTTTTAAAGTTCGCAAAATGCGGCTATACTATTATAATCACAGGAGGTGAAAAACATGCCAACATTTAACCAGTTAGTTAGAAAGGGAAGACAGACTGTTGAAGCAAAGTCTACTGCACCAGCTCTTCAGAAGGGTTACAACTCATTAAAGAAGAAGCCTACAGATACTTCTGCTCCACAGAAGAGAGGAGTTTGTACCGCTGTTAAGACAGCTACTCCTAAGAAGCCTAACTCTGCTCTTCGTAAGATCGCCAGAGTTCGTCTTTCTAACGGAATCGAAGTTACCAGCTATATCCCGGGAGAAGGTCATAACCTTCAGGAGCACAGCGTTGTTCTGATCCGTGGTGGTAGAGTAAAGGACCTTCCAGGTACCAGATATCATATCATTCGTGGTACTTTGGATACAGCAGGCGTTGCTAAGAGACGTCAGGCTCGTTCTAAGTATGGTGCTAAGAGACCTAAGGATGCTAAATAGACCGTCAGGACTAATGTAGTGTCTAAAATTTAATAGTGCTGGAGTAGGCTATGTTTTTCCTATATAGATAAAATGTAAGCATAATCCGCACGAACATACCCGTAGTAACCGGGTGTGAGTACCTTTAAGCTAAATAATATTATTAGCTTTCAATATTTTTTAAGGAGGGAAGAACCGTGCCACGTAAAGGACATATTCAGAAAAGAGATGTACTTCCAGATCCTATTTACAAGGATAAAGTGGTTACTAAGCTGATCAATAACATCATGTTAGACGGTAAGAAGGGTGTTGCCCAGAAGATCGTTTACGGTGCATTTGACCGTGTTGCTGAGGAAACCGGTAAGGATGCTTTGGAAGTATTCAATGAAGCAATGAACAACATTATGCCATTACTTGAGGTAAAGGCAAGACGTATCGGTGGTGCTACCTATCAGGTACCTATCGAAGTTCGCCCTGACAGACGTCAGGCATTAGGTCTCCGTTGGATCACTACTTACTCTCGTGCAAGAAGTGAGAAGACTATGGAAGAGAGACTTGCAAAGGAGATTCTGGATGCAGCCAACAATACAGGTGCATCTGTTAAGAAGAAGGAAGATATGCACAAGATGGCAGAAGCAAACAAGGCTTTTGCACATTACAGATTCTAGTCGTTGGATTTTGTGCACTTAAAAAATTAAGGAGGAAAATACCTTGAGTGGAAGAGAATATCCATTGGAGAGAACCAGAAATATCGGTATTATGGCACATATAGATGCTGGTAAGACAACTCTGACCGAGCGTGTGTTATATTATACCGGTGTTAATTATAAGATTGGTGATACTCATGAAGGTACAGCTACCATGGACTGGATGGAGCAGGAGCAGGAAAGAGGTATAACAATCACTTCTGCAGCTACAACCTGTCACTGGACCTTAGAGGATCATCATAAGAAGAAGCCAGGTGCATTAGAGCATCGTATCAACATTATCGATACTCCAGGACACGTTGACTTTACTGTAGAGGTAGAGCGTTCCCTTCGTGTATTGGACGGAGCTGTTGGTGTGTTTGATGCCAAGGCCGGTGTTGAGCCACAGTCAGAGAATGTATGGCGTCAGGCTGATACCTACAACGTACCTCGTATGGCATTCATCAATAAGATGGATAAAATGGGTGCAGACTTCTTCTATTCTGTTCAGACAATCATTGATCGTCTGGGTAAGAATGCGATTCCTGTACAGATTCCTATCGGTCAGGAAGATGACTTCGTTGGTTTGATCGACCTGTTCGAGATGGATGCTTATTATTACAAGGATGATAAGGGCGAAGATATCGAGATTACAGAGATTCCTGCTGACTTGAAGGAGTTAGCTGACAAGTGGCATGAGAATCTGGTAGAGAAGATTTGTGAGTTAGATGATGATCTTATGGAGAAGTACCTGGAAGGGGAAGAGCCTACCGTTGATGAGATGAAGGCTGTACTTCGTAAGGGGACCATCGCATGTGAAGCAGTTCCTGTATATTGTGGTTCTGCATATAAGAACAAGGGTGTTCAGAAGATGCTGGACGGTGTTATCGAGTTCATGCCTGCACCTACAGATATCCCGGATATCACTGGTGTAGATGAGGATGGTAACGAGGTTGTTCGTCATTCATCTGATGATGAACCATTCGCAGCACTGGCATTCAAGATCATGGCTGACCCATTCGTTGGTAAGTTAGCATTCTTCCGTGTATACTCTGGTACACTGAATTCAGGATCTTATGTCCTGAATGCAACCAAGGGTAAGAAGGAGCGTGTTGGACGTATCGTTCAGATGCATGCGAACAAGCGTCAGGAGATCGAAAAGGTATATTCCGGTGATATCGCTGCAGCAGTAGGCTTCAAGCTTACAACAACCGGTGATACCATCTGTGATGAACAGCATCCTGTAATTCTGGAGTCTATGGAATTCCCAGAGCCGGTTATCGAGCTGGCTATTGAGCCTAAGACAAAGAATGATCAGGGTAAGATGGGTGAAGCTTTAGCAAAGCTGGCTGAAGAGGATCCTACATTCAGAGCTCATACGGATGCAGAGACAGGTCAGACCATTATCGCCGGTATGGGTGAGTTACACTTGGAAGTTATCGTTGACCGTCTGCTTCGTGAGTTTAAGGTAGAGGCTAACGTAGGTGCTCCACAGGTAGCATATAAGGAAACATTTACAAAGGCTGTTGATGTAGATAGCAAGTATGCGAAGCAGTCCGGTGGTCGTGGTCAGTATGGTCACTGTAAGGTACACTTTACACCTATGGATCCAAACGGCGAGCAGACATTCGAGTTTACTTCTTCCGTTGTCGGTGGTGCAATTCCGAAGGAATACATCCCATCTATCGGTGAAGGTATCGAAGAGGCAGCTAAGGCCGGTATCCTTGGCGGATTCCCGGTACTGGGTGTTAAGGCTGATGTATACGATGGTTCTTACCATGAAGTCGATTCTTCAGAAATGGCATTCCACATCGCTGGTTCTATGGCATTCAAGGATGCTATGGCAAAGGGTGATGCAGTATTACTGGAGCCTATCATGAAGGTTGAGGTTACTATGCCTGAGGAATACATGGGCGATGTAATCGGTAGCTTAAATGCTAAGCGTGGTCAGATCAACAGTATGGATGATATCGGCGGTGGTAAGATTGTTCGTGCATTCGTTCCATTGGCTGAGATGTTCGGTTATTCAACAGAACTTCGTTCATCTACACAGGGCCGTGGTAACTACTCAATGTTCTTTGAGAAGTATGAGAAGTGTCCAAAGAATGTTCAGGATAAGGTACTGGCAGCAAAGAAGGGCTAATTATTCTTGAATAATATAAACGCCGATATTTCGCCGAAAAAGCGGAATATCGGTGGTATAAAAGGCTTGAAAATATTACGATTATCGAATATAATATTTTCTAGCTGATGTTTATTAACGTGAACTAAGAAAGCCAGAAATGGCGCAAATTAAGGAGGATATTAAAAAAATGGCAAAAGCTAAGTTTGAAAGAACCAAACCACATTGTAATATCGGTACCATTGGTCACGTAGATCATGGTAAAACAACTTTAACAGCAGCTATCACAAAGGTATTATCTGAGAGAGTTGCTGGTAACGCAGCAGTAGATTTCGCTAACATTGATAAGGCTCCAGAAGAGAGAGAAAGAGGTATTACCATTTCTACCGCTCACGTTGAGTATGAGACAGAGAAGAGACATTACGCACACGTTGACTGCCCAGGCCATGCTGACTATGTAAAGAACATGATCACTGGTGCTGCACAGATGGATGGCGCTATCTTAGTTGTAGCTGCTACCGATGGTGTTATGGCTCAGACAAAGGAGCACATCCTGTTATCTCGTCAGGTTGGTGTACCTTACATCGTAGTATTCTTAAATAAGTGCGATATGGTAGATGACGAAGAGCTGATCGAGTTAGTAGAGATGGAAGTAACCGAGCAGTTAGAGGAATATGGCTTCAATGATTGCCCAATCGTTAAGGGTTCTGCATTAAAGGCTCTGGAAGATCCAATGGGCGAATGGGGCGACAAGATCATGGAATTAATGGATACTGTTGATTCATACATTCCGGATCCAGTGCGTGATACAGATAAGCCATTCCTGATGCCTGTAGAGGATGTATTTACTATTACCGGTCGTGGTACTGTTGCAACTGGTAGAGTAGAGCGTGGTGTTCTGCACTTAAATGATGAGTTAGAGATCTTAGGTATCAAGCCTGATGTTCAGAAGACAGTTGTAACCGGTATCGAGATGTTCCGTAAGCAGTTAGACGAGGCTATGGCTGGTGATAACATCGGTGCTCTGCTTCGTGGTATCAGCCGTGATCAGATCGAGCGTGGACAGGTTCTGGCTAAGCCAGGTACAGTTACCTGCCATCATAAGTTTACCGCTCAGGTATACGTTTTAACAAAGGATGAGGGTGGTCGTCATACTCCATTCTTCAACAACTATCGTCCACAGTTCTACTTCAGAACAACTGACGTTACCGGTGTTTGCGAGTTACCTGCTGGTACAGAGATGTGCATGCCTGGTGATAACGTAGAGATGACTATCGAACTGATTCATCCAGTAGCTATGGAGCAGGGTCTTACATTCGCTATCCGTGAAGGTGGTAGAACAGTAGGTTCAGGCCGTGTTGCTACAATCATTGAGTAATCTTTGATTTAGAACCAAATATTATTAAAAGAACCCCGCAATCCTTTGTTTTTCAAGGGGTTGCGGTTTTTCCTTTTGGGGAAAAGAAGTACGAACAAAATTTACAAAAGATAAAATAAAAAATGAATGGTTCTAATTTGGTTCTAAAAATGGAAATAATGATAGAGTTTGGCAAAAATTTACATATAATGAGAGTGAAGAATAAAAGGCAATTGAATATTGAATAATAGATTGTGAAGTGTTATAATTGTTGCATTATCAAATCTATTTTATAGAAAGGGTGAAAAATATGTGTTTCTACATTGGGATTGAGGATTTAGCTGCAAATGCTTTAATAGAGTCAATGCGTAGAGCGGAAAAAACATTTTTGACCTATAAAGAGATAGAAAATTATGGTTCAAGAGTTGTTGAAATTTTAAATGAAAAGGGCGAAAAAGCGGTTTTGATTTTGTCCAGGGAAAGTACAAATGCTTTATTTAGAAATTATTCAGATTTTTTCCAAGAAAAAGACGTTAACGGAGAAATGGGTATTGAATTAAAGGAAGAGGTTACTTTAGAAAATTTAATAAACCAGTTTAGAGGCTATTTGGCTTTAGATGTTTTGATGGCATTTGTAAATGAAAATTCTGTTCAGGCATTGGGGGTATAGTAGGCGTTGAAAGAGTACAAACGGTTAAAAGATCCAATTTATGGATATATTAGTATACCGACGCAATACATGAATGGAATTATTGATACTGCTTGTTTTCAAAGATTGCGGAGGATAATACAGACGAGTTATTCTCCGCTTTACTCGTCCGCTGTACATAACAGATTTGTGCATTCTATGGGAGTATTCCACTTAGGAGAAATTGCATCTGCTCAAGTTATTACTGAAATTGAAAAGAAGTATCAATTTGAGTTTGATGTAAAAAGAATTGGTGAGATATTTATGATAGCATGTTTATTACATGATGTAGGACATGCTCCATTTTCTCATACTGGTGAAGAATTCTATCTAGATGGAGACAAGAAATTTACGGGAATTCATAATAAATTAATTGAAGTTGTTTCTGCAGAAAAATTTGTTGGAGATGTGCCGCAGGAGAAGACGGCAGCTGCAGCTCCGCATGAGATAATGAGCTCTATAGTGGGACTTATTTCATTTCCAGACTTCTTTTCAAATGAAAATGAACGTGAGTTTTTTGCAAGATGTATCACTGGATATAAGTATTCCGAAAAAAATGATGAGAATGATATTCGTAATTGTTTTATTCAATTACTAAATTCAAAAGTAATAGATGTTGATAAATTGGATTATCTGATAAGAGATGCGTACATAACAGGATTTGATACTGTTAGTATAGATTATGAAAGATTGCTAGGTGCATTAACTATTGTAAAAACAGACAGTGGATATGAGTTAGCATATTATAAAAATGCAATTAGTGTAATTGAAAATGTTGTGTATGCTCATGATGCAGAACGCAAATGGATACAAAGTCATCCGATTGTCATATACGAAACATATATATTACAGCACATAATTGGTCATTTGTGTACACAGGTAAATGCATTAGGTAAGAACCTCTTTTGTTTGGAATCTTTGTTGGATGAAGGACAAGAATTCAAAGAAAATGTTAAAGTAAGTCTTATGAGTGATGACGATATTGTCTATCTGATGAAAAATGTATTTCCGAATGAGTTGAGTGCTGAATATTTTAGACGCATTGACAGACGTCATCCGGTATGGAAATCAGAAGCAGAATACAAGACATTTTTCTTAGGGAAAACGTCAGGTGGTGAAATTCTTAAGGAATTTGAAATTGCAATGGCAGCAACAGCAAAATATTTAGGTGGACGTTCAGATATTTGGACAATCAATAAAAAGCTGGTTGATGTAATTCAAGCAGAACTTGCAGAAATTGATAATCAGGATTTAGATGATATGTCTAAAGCAGTTCAGAAGAAGGATAAAGAAAGAATCTTGAAAGTGATCAACTGCTTGCAAAAATATGCTTCTGAAAAAAACATGAAATGTGATTTTATTATCATTAAGGCTACTCAGTTTAATAGTGGCTTTGGTAAACCTGATTTTTCAGATACAAACATATCCTTTCCTATAGGAGATGGGAAAGAAAAAGTTGCCAAAGTTGGAGAAATTGTATCTTCACTAAGTGCAAAAGGTAAAGACAGAGATGATTTTTTCTATCTGTTTTATAAGAGAGATGATAGTGGTGATATAGAGCTGGAAAGTCAGGAATTATGCAGGATTTTAATAAGAGAATTTGTATAAAAAAGAGATCTAGAAAATCTAGGTCTCTTTTTTAGTTTTAAATATAATCATCAATCGGTACATTAAACAGTTTCAATGTATCTTCCGGCCATACTTGGTACTCATCTTCATCCATCAACCCGGATGCCAATTCTTCATTGACTTTATTCCAATCCGGAATAAAAGTGGCTATTTGGGCATTTTTAATATCCAACGATAAATGAGCCGTGAGTTGGTTATCTTGTTGGAAATAGGTAGTATTTCCTTTAATGGAAAGCCCTCTTCCATCTAAGTCTATCAGTATAGAAAATAAATCTGCAAATGTTCTCACAGTTGCCGTTTTTTGGAGCAGCAACCTTCAATTCTAACAAGTTTTCCATAGTAATATTTAAAACATCACAGAATTTAATAATAATCTCTGCCGGAGGTTCGCTGTATCCGTTTTCGTAATTGGAGTATGAGGAATTGGATAAAGCGAGCTTTATTGCCATGTCACGCTGGCTGATACCGGCGTTGGTACGTGCTGTTTTCGTCTTTGTCCCTACTTCTAAATATTCGCTAAGTCGCATAATGAAATCCTCCTTTTTTATTACTTTAGTACGGGGTCAAATGAAAAAGTAAATTCCAATTAGATGCAGGGCATGCCCCATTTTGGGATTCAAAAAACTGGAATTAAGAAATTCACTTTACGTAGGGGTATCAATGAAAAGAAATAATTATTCTATTTTGTTCGCAAAGATATGCGAATGTTTCTTGAAGATAGAGAATGATAGTGGTATACTATTAAATAGTATTTTGTAAATTTTTGATGAATGATGGAGGAGACACATTATGGCTGTATCATACAATAGACTATGGAAATTATTGGTAGACAGAAAAATGAGTAAGGCTGATCTGAGAAAACAGGCGGGAATTGCACCAAATACAATGACAAAACTTCGGAGAGATGAAGAGGTTACATTAGGGGTTCTTGGAAAAATCTGTAGGACACTTGATGTGGATTATGGAGATATTATGGAATATGTGAAGGACTGAGTCCGGATTTTTGGACACTATTTTGTGTAGAATCATATTGTGAATTTACAATGTCAAGTCCTGCAAGGAGGAATCATATGGATCTTTTTGAAAATTTGTCGGATATGCAGATTGAAGCGGTAAAAACTATTGATGAAGATTTGGAAATTATTGCGTGTGCGGGTGCTGGTAAAACAGGTGTAGTTACTCGTAGAATTATTAACATCCTAAAATCGAATCCCAATATTTTACCTGAGAACATTGTGGCATTTACATTTACGGAAAAAGCTGCTGAAGAATTAAAGAGTAGAATTTATAAATATGGCGAAGCCGTGTTGGGGAATACAAAAGGCTTTGCTAATATGTATATTGGTACAATACATGGATTTTGCTTAAAAACGTTGCAGGAATATATTGTTCAGTTCCAGAAATTTACGGTTTTGGACGAAATTAAAACGAAGTTATATATTGAGAAAAATTATAATTTTTGTGGAATGAAAGATCTGGGCTTAAAGATATATACGGAGACGAATCTGTTTTTGAGTGTGATTAGTACATTAAATGAGAATTGGTTTGAGAGAGATAGATGGGATGAAAAGACCAGAAATGCAGTTGATAAATATAAAGACACATTCTACAGAAAGAATTATTTTGACTATTCTTTGATTATGCAGGAAATGCTCAATCAGTTAGAGAATAACAAGGATTTTGCGGATGTTATTTTGAATAAGATAAAATATCTGACAGTAGATGAGTACCAAGATACAAATCCAATACAGGAAAGGTTAATCCGTTTTATAAAACAGGGCGGATGCAATTTGTGTATTGTTGGAGACGACGATCAAACAATTTACCAGTTCAGAGGGAGTGACCCTGAAAACATACTTACTTTTAGAGAAAGGTATGGAATCAATAAGTATATTGTTTTGGGAACAGATTATAGGAGCTCAGAAGCAATTATTGATATTGCAAAACGCGTTATTGTAAATAATACAAAACGATTGCCGAAGGTAATGGAATCTGGAGTACTTGTGAAATATGAAGAGGGGGATGCGGTTTATAGAGAATTTAATGACAGTGAAGACGAATATGCGTTCATTGCAAAACGAATAAAAGCATTGCATACTGCAGGGGTTAAATATTCAGAGATTGCAGTGTTACTTCGTAAACGTAAGCATGGACCAGATATTGCTAAAATGTTTGATAAATATGGGATACCATACATTATCGAAGGTGTAAATGAATTGTTTAGTACCGCTGAATGTCAAGCGGCAAAAGGTATATTTGATTATCTTTCTGGAACAATTGGAATGATGGATTTGTTTCAATTATGGAAAAACATAGATTATGATTTGGAGGAGAAAGAAATAGCAGAAGCAATTGCTACGCTTGATGTAATTGATGTAAAATCAAAAAAATTCTATGGAGAGTTTGTATTACAAAAAGTATATCATGATTTTTTACGTAGAATATCAATTGTGGATGATAGTAATTCATCGGAGATTATTTTGTATAATTTAGGAAAGTTTAGTCAGGTAATTAATGACTTTGAAACGATTTATTATACAACCACCCCGGCTAGCAAACTGAGTAGCTTTTGTAATTTCTTAAAATATACAGCGGATGGATATTATCCGGAGGGACATATTGCAAATACATATATTAGACCGGATGCAGTGAATATTATGACAGTACACCAATCCAAAGGACTGGAGTTTACTGCAGTCTTTATTCCGCAGATGAATCATAATAATTTCCCATCAGCTAAGATGGGAGGCAAGAGTATTTGGCATGTAATTGAAAAGGATTGGATTTCCAATGCGGATCGATTTACAGGAGGCACAGAAGAAGAGCGTAAGTTATTTTATGTTGCTATTACACGTGCCAAGAAGTTTTTGTTTTTGACCAGATCTCCGGGAAATGCAAGGGAAAAGAAAGTTTCGGAATTTATGATAGAGGCTAAGGAATCACCATATATGCTTGGTTTTGACGAAAAAATGGTATATACAAGTGAACATACTCCTCCAATGAGTGAGGATGCAGCCCCTCTCAATCTTAACTTTTCCATTTTGCAAGATTATTTTGATTGTGCGTATCGTTTTAAACTGTCTATGTTTTATGGATTTGTACAGCCTATTGTACCGGCATTAGGATACGGAAAGACAATGCACGAAATTGTTATGAACATACACAGAGGGTATCTAAGTGGAGAAACATTGTCATCGGATGAAGTTGAGCAAATTGTGAATGATAGCTTTTATCTTCCTTATGCAAATCCTAAATTACGGGACAATATGTTGGAAGGTGCAAAAAAATCGATAGCGGGATATGTAACAAAAAATCAGAATGATTTTTCCAATATTACAATGGCAGAAGCCGATATTGAATTGGATATGGGAGATGGAATAAAGGTAAATGGACGAATTGACTTGGTAAAACGTCGAGAGATTTCCGGTGAAGAGAAAACATATATTGTTGATTTTAAAACAGCTAGTCGTGAGGTTACAGAATGCATTAACGCAGAACAGTTAAAAATATATGCATTGGGTTATCAGAAGTTAACCGGTGAAACAGCAGATTATTTGGAGATTTATAATTTAGATAACTCGGAAAGCGAACGTCAGAGGGTTACAGAGGGTTTGCTGGATAATGTAAGCCGAGATATTAGGGATGCGGCATCTAATATTAGAAAGAATGATTTATCACGTAATTGTAGTAAAGAAAAATGTCAGAAATGCTACCTGAACTATTTATGTTTGAGTAAGAAAGAAAAGCAGGAATATGAGGTATAGAACAGGATATATGGAGATAAAAAGATTTAAAGATTTTATAATATGCCCTATCCCAGCTGAATCCGAACTGGATCAAGATGAGATAGAACCAATTGTAACCCATACGCATAATACATGGCAGCATGATCGTCCAATTCAAGAAATAAGAGAAAATACAATCCAGGGGAAGCGGGCAGAAATAGTAATAGAAAACATTCTAAGGGATAATAGTGCTTCCAGATTTTTAGCATACGACAAGATGAGAAGAGACAATTTTAATAAGCATGCACCATTTGATGGTATTATTTATCGCAATGATATTTCTGCCAATATACTGCAATCAGCAATTGACAGAGTAAATAATGATGTACTTAGTGGTTCGGGAGATTCTGGAACAATTACTGTTGAGACAAGAGAATATATGGAAACTAGTGGCATTTATACAATTGAAATTAAATCTTCATTACTTCAACACCCAAGAGATTATCGCTGTATTAATGGTGATATTGAAGTTAATAGGTCTGATGATAATTATTTTAGATTGTGCGAATATGTAAAAAGTTTTTATGATTATTTTGTGTATCCACATTTTTGTAGAGATAATCGAAACATAACTTCATTTTATGATTACACAAGGTATATTAGAGATACTAATGATTTGGATTCAAGGAATAAGCGAGGATTTGTATATTCTTTAATGAAACAGGAATTTGATAATGCATGTAACATTTATACAAGAGTGTTTTTTGATCTAAGAAGATATGAAATATTGATACCGGGATATATAGTAAAAACGAGATTTTTCGAAGAACCTCGTATTAGAAAAATGCCCTCTCCAAAATCTCAGAATGCAATTTACTATATGTATCATATGCAACACGGAAAGAATATTTTAGAAATTGATAATGATGAGGATTTGTTGAGATGGAATAGGCTCGCTGCGTATCAAAAATTATTCTGTGCAAAGATTCCACATTGTCCTTATTGTGGAAATGGGCTGAGGATGGTAGAGGTTACAGGACGGAATAATAAATTTCTTTATGTATGTGATTGTTGCCCTAGAGAGCAGAAATGGACAGAAATCACGGATATTTATAGAACAAATATGTAGGAAGAGAGGATTAATACATGGAGAATTTGTCAAAGAAAAGAAGGGATGAAATGATAGCCTTCTTGGAAATGCTAAAAAAACAGCATTCCGATGATGATTCGTTAATGGCGATTAATAGGATAGAAAAAGAATTGACCTCAAAGAAATACGGTTTGATATGGGAGGAACATCAGGAAGAAGTTGATAAGAAAATGGAAACCTATATCCCTGTATTTTCTGAGGTTCCAGAATATGAATTGATTGAAGATGAGAATGATACATCTTTTAATTTCCTTTTAGAAGGTGACAATTTATATTCTTTAAAATTGTTAGAAAAAACCCACAGGAGCAAAGTGGAGGTTATCTATATAGACCCTCCATATAATACAGGAAATAAGGATTTTATATATAATGATGAATTTGTAGGAAGAGAGGATTCGTTTAGGCATTCAACATGGCTTTCTTTTCTTTCGGAAAGATTGCGAATTGCTCAAAAATTGCTTTCGCCAGATGGATTGATTTTTGTTTCTATTGATGATAATGAGCAGGCACAATTGAAACTCTTGATGGATGAGATTTTTTCTGAAGATAACTTCATTATATGTATGCCAAGGATTACAAAAAAAAGTGGAAAAACAACGTCCGCGTATGCGAAGAATCATGACTATATTTTGGTTTATACAAAAAGAGAACAGGATATATTTGTTATGGAAGAGCATATTGACGAGGCATTTAAGTTTGAAGATGAGTATGTTAGCGAGCGTGGAAAATATAAACTGAATCAAACTTTAGATTATGATAGCTTGTCATATAGTTCTTCGCTTGATTATCCATTGGAAATTGAGGGGGAAATATTCTATCCAGGCAGTAGTAAGGAATTGTGGGAAGAAAGACAGAAGGGAAATCATAGACGTGCAGACTGGGCATGGAGATGGAGTAAAAATCTCTTTCAATTCGGGTATGACAATGGATTTGTTGTTATAAAGAGGAAAAAGGACGGCTCAGCAAGAATATATACAAAAACATATCTGAATGCAAAAATTGGTAAGGATAGCAATGGCAATTTTGTTATTGAATATAACAAACGAGTTAAGGCTACTAGTTCGATAGAATATATTGATAATAAATACTCCAATGACAATGCAAAGAAAGACCTTTCCCTATTTGGGTTAGGTGATAAGTTTGATTATTCTAAACCGGTAGAACTTATTAAAAAGCTGATAAAAGCATATTACAAAAATGATGCATTGATATTAGATTTTTTTGCAGGTTCCGGAACAACAGCACAAGCAGTTTTGGAGTTGAATAAGGAGGATGGAGGACATCGTAAGTTTATTCTCTGTACCAATAACGAAAACAATATTTGTGAAGATATAACATATCAGAGAATTAAAACAGTTATTACTGGTAAAAGGCAGGATGGAAGTATATATTCGGAAGGTATTCCGGCAAATCTAAAGTATTACCATACAGATTTCGTATCAAAATCCGAAGAGTATTTAGCAGATGCTTTGCTGAATTATATGACCGAAATGATTCAATTAGAACATGGTATTATAATTGATGATAATTCTTATATCATGATTATGAGCGATGATGAGGCTGATGAATTAGAAAAAAAATGGTCTGAATATAACGGGATTAAAGCAATTTATGTATCTCAGGATGTGTTACTAACTGCATCGCAAGAGGTACTTTTCGGAGCAGTGGATATGTATACAATACCTGACTATTATTTTGATTTTGAATTAAGAGAGGCAGGGGAATTATGGTAAAAGGGATAAAAGATTTTGAGTTCCAGAATGATTGCGTCAATTTCTTGATTCAAAAGACTGCAGAACGAGATAGTAAGAAAGTGATTACTGTCAAGGCACCGACCGGTGCAGGTAAAACAATTATTCTAATCAAGTATATTGATGAATATTTGAACAATACGGATAATAATACAGCATTTGTTTGGCTATGTCCGGGTAAAGGAGATTTGGAAGAACAAAGTAAGGAACAAATGGAACGCATTACACCACAGAGAGATACAAGAAATTTATTGTATTCCTTACTAACTGGTTTCGCGTCCGGAAGCATTACTTTTGTAAATTGGGAACTTGTTACCAAACGTGGAAATAATGCACTTAAGGATGGTGAGAGACAAAATCTGTTTGATAGAATTGCAGATGCCCACAAAGAGGGAACAAACTTTGTAGTTATCATTGATGAGGAACATACTAATAATACAAGCAAGGCGAACGATATTATAAATGCTTTTGCAGCAAAGAATATTATACGTGTGTCTGCAACAGCTAATAAAGTCAGTCATCAGGAGTATTATGAAATACCGGAAGATGAGGTTATAAATGCTGGACTGATTACTCGTGCAATTTATGTGAATGAAGGTGTAGATGAGGATAAACAGATTGTAAATGATTATGACTATCTGCTTGATTTGGCAGATGAGAAGCGTAAAGAGATTGCAGAAAATTATAAGTTGGTAGGAGCCAATATCCGTCCTCTTGTTTTGATTCAGTTTCCTGCTGGACAACCTGAAAATATTAAAGCTGTTGAGGAAAAATTGGAGTCCATGGGATATACATATGACAATGGCATGGTTAATATTTGGATGAGTGATGACAAGATGGTGTCAGATGATTTGACTGCTTTAGATGGTACACCTGCATTTTTGCTTATGAAGCAAGCTATATCTACCGGCTGGGATTGTCCTCGGGCAAAGATACTTGTTAAGTTGCGAGAAGGCGGAAGTGAGGAATTTCAGATTCAGACAATTGGGCGTATAAGACGAATGCCAGAACGGAAGCATTATGGGATAAATGTTTTGGATTTTTGTTATCTATATACGTTGGATACAAAGTATAAGGAAGGGTTATTATCCTCTTTGGATAAGGCATATCAGTTGCGGCGCTTATTTTTGAAAGATGAAGTAAAGGGTTTTTCGCTTACCAAAGAATTGCGTAATTTGGATTATGATGGTTTGGGCGAACGGGAAACTCTTCTAAAAGTACATGAATACTTTAAAACTACTTATTCATTAACCGGGAATAGAGAAAATAACAAAGTTAATTTGGCAGGAGCGGGCTACAATTTTGATGAAGAAATTGATAGTCATATTTTGCGTGGGATTTTTCGTACAACTGAGGAATTGACAAAGCAGGACGCACAACGACAGATAGTGATGAAAACTCAGGTGAACACTCATACGCATGGTATATATTTATTACATGCGGTAGATGAAATTAAGAAGGTAACCGGTATGCAATCACAAAAGGTAAAAGCGATTCTGGAAAGAATGTTTCGTAAAGGAAAGAATAATAAATATAAATTTCTTGCATTAGATACGAACGCTTTTTATGCATTTATCATTAACAATACGCAGAAGTTAAAAATGGATTTTAAACATGTTACCAGTCAGATGAATGTTCAGCAATCTTTTGTTTTGGAACCTAAGACAGATAAGTTCACAATTCCGGAACAAGAGATGTATAAGTTCAGTGAAGTTAAGAAAGAACAAGAATTCCGGTTATATGCATATTGGAAATACACAACAGCATTTTGTACTGATAGAACACGATCTTTACCTGAGAGATTATTTGAGCGTTACTGCGAAAATAATCGTGAGGTGAAGTGGTTTTACAAGAACGGAGATGCCGGGCAGCAGTATTTATCAATCGTATACACAGATGCATTGCAGAAACAGTGGTTGTTTTATCCGGATTACATTGTGCAAAAAGAGAACGGAGAAACATGGCTTATTGAAACAAAAGGTGGCGAGGCTTCCGGACACAGTAAAAATATTGATATGCAAATGGGTAATAAATTCTTAGCATTTAAGCGTTATGCAGAACAGTATGGTCTCAAATGGGGATTTGTAAGGGATGAAGATGAACAGTTGTATATTAATAATACCGAGTTTGCGGAAAGTATGGCAGACGAACATTGGGTAGCGATTGAGGAAGAGTTTTAATAATTATTTTGAACGATTGTTTGAATTAGAATATAGGAGGTGATTTTACTATGATTTTTGTTAGTGGAATCCATGGTGTAGGAAAAACATTTTTTTGTAATCGAGTGAAAGAACAACTTGGTATTGCTGCATATTCTGCAAGTAAACTGATTGCTGAAAAAAGAAGTAGAGGTTTTTCTGCAGACAAAACTGTAGAAGATATTGATGAAAATCAATTGTTCCTACTAAAGGCAATAGAAGAATTGCGTGAAAAAGGTGACGAATTTATATTAGATGGTCATTTTTGCTTGTTAGATGGAGAAGGCTATATTTCAAGGGTTCCTATGAATACATATACATCATTGAAACCCGATAGCATAGTTTTGCTAATGGAGCAACCATCTGTTATTGCGACACGTCGATTACAAAGAGACGGAGTTGTTGTAAAAGAAGCAGATATTGAATCTTTTCAAAGAGAAGAAAAGATTTACGCGGAAGAAATAGCAATAAAATTAGGTGTACCATTAATTGTTTCAACAGGTAGTTCTGATTTGGAGAAGGTTATACAAAAAATAAGGCAAGGGGGGCTGTAAAGTGGCTGGTAAATTTTATTTAAAGAAATTTTCAGAAATAGATTTAGGTGATTCCTTTTTTGATTCCTTAAAATCTGATTATCCAGGCAATAAGAACAGTACAGGATTTGTAGAGTGGTTTAGCAAAAAAGCAAATGAGGAATCTACCGCACTTGTATTTGAAGATGAGATAGGTGTCGGCGCATTTGTGGTATTAAAAAACGAATGTGAAGAAATTCGATTACAGAAAGATATTTTGCCGAGTATTAACAGGATAAAAATAAGTACATTTAGAATTGCAGAAAGATTCAGAAGACAAAGAATTGGGGAAGGGGCAATAGGATTAGTTCTGTGGAAATGGCAGCAATCAAATTGTGAAGAAATTTATGTCACGGTATTTGATAAACATGAAACGCTTATTTCGCAATTCGAACGATTTGGATTCCAAAATGTGGGTAAAAATGCGAACGGAGAAAATGTTCTTGTAAAAAGTCGTACATGTATTGATTTTAGTGATGCATATAAGGCATTTCCTTTTATAAAATCAGACTTTGATTATGCAGGATATGTTATTGTTGATGACAATTATCATGATACAATGTTTGCCTATTCTGAACTGGCTAATACAGCTTCGTTACAAAGAAAAATCAGTAGTAGTGTAAGTAATGGACTTAGTAAAATTTATGTAGGACAAGCGCAAATAAAACATAGGGTTGGAGAACCTGTTTTAATCTATCGTAGATATACGCAAGGGACTGGTAAAAGATTTAGGTCGTGTATTACTTCTTATTGCCTTGTTACTGATATTATACAGGCAAAGATAAACAATCGATGCTTGATGACTTTTGAGGAACTAAAACAGAGAATTGGCAACAAATCGGTATTTGATGGAGCTGAGTTGCTGAGGCAATATAATACTTTTAGAAATTTAACAATTACTGAAATGCTATATTATGGATATTTTGGTGCAGGCAATAATGTAAATATGAATTGGTTAGATAACAATGGATGTTGGGCGGTCGAAGGACAATATCCAACAGATGTCCACTTGACTGAAAAACAATTTAGAAAGATATTAGTGGAGGGAAAAGTCAATGTGTCAAATGTTATTATCGATTAATCCTGAATTTGTAGAGAGTATATTGAACGGAACAAAACTTTTTGAATATCGTAAATTCAGATGTAGAGATGATGTTGATAAAATTATTATCTATGCGACTGCACCACAAAAACAAGTTGTAGCAGAGGCTGAAATTGAATATATCATCGAAGATGATGTTTTAAATGTATGGCGTCAGACTAAACAACATTCTGGCATTACATATTCCTTTTTTAGAAAATATTATAGAGGAAAGAAAAAAGCCATTGCTTATCGGCTAAAAAATGTGGTTTTATATGATGAACCGTTGTCGTTGGAGGATATAGGTGTATCTTACGCTCCACAATCATATTGCTATTTATCTATGCCAGGATAATTAACTCTTTGCAAACAATAATTCAGAAATTTTATAAGGGTAATAGTGGATATAAATGTTGTTTAGAAGAGGAATGTTATATGGTTATCCCAATAGTTCGCCTACGGATGGCCGTTTACTGAATAATGTGAAATAATTATGTAAAATGATAGCATAATAATATCGCAAGATTCAAAAAGGCAAGGAAGTAATGGAAGAAGAAATTGCAAAGAAGTTTAAGCTGTAAGTAATAGAAAGTGAGATGAGCATTTTGGAAAAAACTTTTGACCTTTCACAATTTGATAAATACAGAGAAGATAACAGAAGAGAAGTGAAAAAAGCAAATGGTGGTCTGCCAATTTCATTGTGGGATACGTATTCTGCTTTTGCAAATTGCTATGGAGGCATCATTATCCTCGGTGTCAAAGAAGAAAAAGATGGCAGTTGGAAAACTACTGGTCTTCAGAATGCGTCCAAACTCCAAAAAGACTTCTGGGATACTATCAACAATTCTAAGAAAGTGAATATCAATCTCCTGTCGGAAGATGACGTAGAGATGTATGAAGTCGGTGACAATAAAGATGTCATTATGGTTATTTATGTGCCCATGGCGAAGCGTGAGCAGAAGCCGGTGTACATCAACAATGACATTTTTAATGGCACTTTCCGCCGTAATTATGAGGGCGATTATCATTGTACGAGATTGCAGGTAAAGACTATGCTTCGTGACCAGACCGAGCGCACTATGGATATGGAAGTACTTGATAAGGTTCCGATGGAAGATTTGAATTACGATACTATTCATGGATACCGCAACAGTCATCGTTCTTTAAAAGAAGGACATCCTTTTGAACGCCTGAGCGACCACGAGTATTTAAGAAGCATTGGTGCGGCTACTATTTCAGAGGAAGACGGAAAGTTGCATCCTACGGCAGCAGGTATGCTGATGTTTGGTGACGAGTACAATATTGTGCGCCATTTCCCTGAATACTTCTTAGACTATAGAGAAGAGTTGGACCCTACCACTCGTTGGAGCGACAGATTGCAGTCCAGTTCCGGTGAATGGTCCGGAAACGTGTGTGACTTTTATTTTAGAGTTTATAACAAGATTATTAAAGACATTAAGGTACCTTTCAAAATGGTCGGTAGTGAACGCATTGACGACACTCCGGTGCACAAGGCACTCCGTGAAGCTTTGGCAAACTGCCTGATTAATGCAGATTATCACGGATTGCGAGGTGTTGTTATTCGTAAGGAACCGGACAAGCTGATTTTGGCAAATCCGGGCTATGTCAGAACGGGTAAAAAGCAGATGCGTCTTGGTGGCGAATCCGATCCAAGAAACAAGGCTCTTATGAAAATGTTTAATCTCATCAATATTGGTGAACGAGCTGGAAGTGGTGTGCCGAATATCTTTAATGTTTGGGCAGATGAAGGCTGGGAAGAACCGGTGATTGAAGAGAGATTTGATCCAGATAGAACGATACTGTCACTTCCTTTTGTAAAAAAAGTGGCGGAAAAAAGTGGCGGAAAAAAAGTGGCGAAAAAAAGTGGCGAAAAAAAAGTGACGAAAAAAACACAGGAAAAATACGATGCTATTTTGAATGCTATGCAGCCTGATAAGTGGTATAAAGCTTATGAATTCGAAAGTATTGCAGGTGTTAAGGAATCAAGAATTAAAGTACTGCTTAAGGATATGACGGAACAGGGACTGATTGAGAGTACCGGTAGTACGAAAGGTAAGATGTATAAAAAAATTAATGCGAATTAATATAAGGTATTGGAGATGGTACAAATGAGTGAAATTGTAGGCAGAGAGTTGAAACGTTGGTCGGAAACATTAGAAGATAAAGAAATTAAAGGGTTTAGAAGTAGATTCATTTAGAGGTTTTTCAGTGAGTCGAACATTTAATCTTGATAAGCAGTATGTGTCAAAGCAGATTCACGCAAATCCCAAAGTAGAAATATGTGCATTCAAGAATGGAGAGTGGCTCCGCGTAGCAGGAGAACTTGTGGAGGATGACCGCAGAGAAGCCAGACAGTCTATGTTGGATGCGTATCCATCGTTGCAGAAGATGTATGCAGCGGATGACGGTAATACAGAGGTATTTTATTTTAAGAATGCGACGGCTACATTTTCATCATTTACGCGAGAACCGGAAGTAGTGAAATTCTAGTGTCGGAAGTAGTGGAATTCTGAGTTTTAATCGCAACAGGGGGGATATGGATGTTTGCCAAAAGTATGAAATTACTCGCAGCACTTTTTCTGGTGCTGACGATTGTATTTGCAATTCTATATCGGTATATTCCGGGTGGGGCAATGTTAAGTCTGGCGATCACCTTCGGTACCATCGCCTATCACTTTTGGATGCGTCTGGCGGTCGGTTATGCAGTCAACGGAATATGTCATAATCAGGTAGACTATAATAAATGGTGGTTTCGGGAAAAACCATTTGAAAAGCGGCTGTATAAATGGTTAAAGGTAAAAAAGTGGAAAGATAAAATGCCTTCATTTACGCCGGAGACATGGGATCCAAGGACACATACATGGGAAGAAATTGCAGGAGCAATGTGCCAGTCGGAGGTGGTACATTCCATCATAGTGATATTAAGCTTTGTGCCGATAGCGGCAACCTTTATATGGGGGGACTTTTGGGTATTCTTCATTACATCGGTTCTATCTGCGGGTGTGGACAGCATGTTTGTGATCATGCAGCGGTATAATCGACCGAGGGTACTGAGACTGATCAAACGCCGGCATGACTGAATTACGGAATATTCAGATGGATTTTATGTAATATAATAAAGAATAGCAGAACAACAGGCTCGTTCCTTTGGTGACAAAGGGAGGAGCTTTTTCATTCCTACCCTTTGGGGTAGTTTACAACCATTATAAAACCTTTTATGATACATACAGATAAACAGGGACGTTGGATAAGGGGGAAATATGAAGAATCGGGATAATGAGTTTTTTATCGAAGAAAAGCTGGATGAACTGGTGCAGGAGGGGAATAAGGATGCCTTAAAGGATCAGTTGAGCCGGATATTGGCATCTCCATGCTGCCTGAACGGATTTAAACACTGTAAAAAGTATTTGCAGGCATTCACAGAGGAGGAAATTGTTCAGACCCCTTATCTGGCAACGGCGGCTTCCGTCATCAGTGCCATTTATGGAGATCTGGAACGGGCAGAACAGTATGCCGCCTGTGTAGAAAGCGAACCGGTCATGAAGCTTCATCTGGATGTGATGATTCCGGGAACGGATAACGAAAGGATGATGCGGGCATTAGAGAAGCTGGCAGCATTACAGCGAACACAGGGGTTTCTGCCGAATCTGCCGTTGGCGGCAGGAAGACTGACGCTTATAAATGGATTTCGTGATTTTACGCTGTATGGCAGCTGGGTCCGGGAGAATAAGGAACCATTAAAACAGTACATGCGGCAGTTCTATGGTGATAGTGCGGTTGGCATGGCGGAGATCGCATATGCAGAGGTCTGTTATCAGAGAGACGAGTGCTTCGAGGCAATCACGACACTGGTTGGATCGATTCCGTTTATCGAAAAAGAGGGTGAGATCGCAGTGCTGTTTATTGCATTGAGTCTGCAGATGAAGATTATGATTGCAACCGGACAGATCGCTGTTGTCTATCCGATGTTGGATAAGATCTATCAGCGGTTATATGCAGGAAAAAGTCGGTGGTTGTTAGAGAATTACGGTGCGATGAAGGTACATGGACTTATGTATGACGGGGATGTTCGTACCGTATCAGAGTGGATGGAACAGGAAGCACCCAATGAACTGGGAGAGCTTTGCATGCTGGATACCTATAAGTACATGATCAAGATGCGGGCATACATACTGGAAGAGAGGTATCTTGCGATGCTATCCCTGGCTGAGTACCTGAGAGAACCGTTAAGAAAAGGTGGACGTACGATGGATCTGTGTGAAATGGATCTGCTGTGTGCGATTAGTTACTTTCTGGACGGAAAGCCGGAGGAGGCGTATAGCATATTAGACAGGATTCTGCCGGTGATTCGGGAACGGAGATATGACCGACTGGTGGCAGATGAAGGTGAAAAGGTCTACTTCCTGCTTCGAAATTATAAGAAGGAACGGCAAAAGGAGGACGAGTATCTGAATCGGTTGATTCAGCTATCAAAGAAAATGGCACTGCTGTATCCGGATTACCTGCGAAAGGCAAAGGAGGATTATCCGCCGTTAACGGAAACCGAGAAGGAGATTCTGTATCTGATCGCGGACGAACGGTCCAATGCAGAGATTGCAGACTTTATGGATATTAGTATTAATACAGTGAAATTTCATACGAAGAACATATATACCAAGCTGAATGTAAAGACCAGACAGCAGGCAGTTCGGGTAGCAAAGGATAACAGATTGATTTCAGTACGATAGAGAGGGAGACAGATGGGAAAGCTGCAGATAGGGTGTTTCATTATCACAGTCTTTATTATGATTCTATACTTTTCGGTAAAGAGAATTTCAACCAGATCACATAAAGTATATTCTGCTTTGCTGATAGTATCCGTTTTATATCTGATATTTGATCGTGTTACCGTGTATACCGTCAATCATATCGAGACAGTTCCGGCTTTGTGGAATCAGATCATGCACAGATGCTTTCTTGTAAGTCTGGTAGCATGCATTTATCTGATATACAGATATGTATTGCTTATGATCTTTCGGGAACGTCCGACGCGGAGAGGCTCCTTCGTGCTTCTGATCCTGTCGATCATAGCGGCGGGCGGACTTCCTCTGTATTATCGGATAACTGAAAAAGGGAATTATTCCTATGGGCCGGCAGCGTATGTTACCTATGTTACTGTAGCAGTATACACAGGGATGCTGATGTATTCACCTATAAGAAACTATAAGGAAATGGAGAAAAAGAAGCGGGAGATCATCCTGCTCACCGTGATCTTTCAGGTCGCAGTATCGATTTATCAGGCAGTCTTCCCGTTATCCCTGATTTCCTGTCTGGGAATTACCCTGGTAAATCTTGGATTTTTCCTGACCGTGGAAAGTCCCGATGTTCATCTGATCGAACAATTGAAGGAAGAAAAGGAACTGGCAGACGGGGCCAATCGGGCAAAGTCTACATTCTTAGCCAGTATGTCTCATGAGATACGAACGCCGATCCATGCAGTCATGGGAATGAGCGAGATGATTTTACGGGAAAGCAAAGAGGAGGAAACCTTATCCTATGCCGGGGACATCCATTCGGCAGCAGGATCGCTGCTGAACATTGTAAATGACATTCTGGACTTCTCAAAGATCGAGTCCGGAAGAATGGAGATCCTGTCGGTATCCTATCAGCTTTCCAGCCTGATCCATGATATATATCTTCTGATTGCAGATCGAGCGGAGAAAAAAGGCCTGATGCTTCAGATTCATGTAGACGAGGCGCTTCCTTCGACCTTATACGGGGATGATATCCGGTTAAAGCAGATAGTAATCAATCTGTTAACCAATGCGGTGAAATATACAGAAAGCGGAAGCGTTACATTGAATATTACGGGAACTGTACAGAATGAGACCTGCGAGCTGTTGGTTCAGGTAAAGGATACCGGTATCGGAATCCGGGAGGAAGATATACGGAAGCTGTTTCAGGTATTTGAACGGATCGAGGAAAAAAGAAACCGTACTATAGAAGGAACCGGGCTTGGAATCAATATCACACAACAGCTCCTCACTCTCATGGGTTCAACACTTCAGGTGGAGAGTGTATACGGAGAGGGCTCTTGTTTCTCCTTTCGTCTGAAACAGAAGGTGATACAACGGGAGCCAATCGGCAATCTGGAGGAGCGTCTGCAGAATGAAAAACGACAGGAAGTACATCGGGCAGGCTTTCGTGCCCCGGATGTGCATGTGCTGGTGACCGATGATATCGAAATGAATCGAAGAGCGTTCCGGGGACTTTTAAAACAAACAGAGATCCGGGTGGCAGAAGCTGCCAGCGGACAGGAGAGTCTGACAAAGGCACGGGAAGAGAAGTATGATCTGATTTTCATGGACAATATGATGCCGGATATGGATGGAATCGAGACCATGCAGCGGTTAAAAGCGGATGTACGGGGGAAAATACAAAGACACCGATTATCATGTTAACGGCCAATGCGATAGCAGGTGCGAAGGAAGAGTATGAACGGGCAGGCTTTGACGGTTATCTGTCAAAACCGATAGATCCAAAGAAGCTGGAGGCGATGATCTGTCGATTTTTGAGTGAAGATCGGATTCTGGGATTTGGAGAAGACGAGGCTGTAAAAGCAGAACCAACGGGCAGACTACTTCCTGAGCTGAACGGTATTCGATGGGAATATGCGAGACTTTACATTCCCGATGATGAGATGCTGTGGGAGCTGTTAAAGGGGTTCCGGCAGACACTGGCGGAGCGGATACAGGAGTGGAACAGAGATATATCGGAAGGAACAAATGCGGCATATGATGTCGGAACCGATATGGATCTGGCGACTATTCGTATCGAGGCGCATGCCCTAAAGAGTCTGGCAGCTTCCGTCGGCGCTATGACGATCTTCGGGCTGGCAAGAGTGACAGAACTGGCGGCGCGAGAGAACGATGTCGGAAAGGTAAAACAGGTTCTGCCGCTGCTGATCGAAGAGATGAAGCAGATGGAGACAGAACTGGCGGTACAGTTTCCGGAAGAGGAACGGCTACTTTGCGAAGACAGGGAGCAGCTTCTGCTTCTGGTGCGGCTGCTGGTAGATGCCATGCGAAGTCTGGACTTTGATGAAGCGGACAGACTGGAGGAGAAACTGGGTAGCTATCGCTATCCGGAGCAGATACAAGAGCCGGTGAATCGGATACAGAAAGCTGTCCGGCATCTGGATGATCGGACGGCAGTAGAGATCGGAACAAGACTAATACAGGTGATAGAGGAGGATATATATGAAACGGGTACTGTTTATTGCTGAAATGAATGAGATAACAAAGAGCCTGAATGAAGCCCTGCTGCCATACTTTCAGGTGCAGCTATGTGTGGCAGACCAGAGTTTTACCAGAAAACTGGTGCAGATCTTTGAACCGGACATTATACTGATCTTTTTAAATGGACTGAGTTATGCAGATGTAAAAGGATTGAAAGCCGTTCTGAAGGCAAATAGGGAGATACCGGCTGTGGTTGTCGGCAGTAAGTATGAGTTACGGGAGTATGATCTGGAAGCAGATGCCGGACAGATTCACAAGCTGACACGTCCGGTTGGAAATCAGGAGATTATCCGGACTCTTTGCGATGGAGTGGGAATCGATTATACGGATTACGAGAATACGGTACTGAAAAAAGAAGACAGAAGAAAGCATATATTATTCGTAGATGATAATCCACTTCTTCTGCGTAGTATGAAGGCACTGGTGAGTGACCGATATCGGGTGTCCATTGCAGTTTCAGGTGCCCAGGCATTTGAGGTTTTGCAGAAGGACTGTCCGGATCTGATCTTTTTAGACTATGAGATGCCGGTGATAAATGGGAAAATGCTCCTGCGTGCGATCCGTGCAAATCGGCAGTTTGCCGGTTTACCTGTTATATTCCTGTCTGCGGTTGCGGATCGGGAGTACATTCAGGAACTTTTGGAGCTAAAACCGGAGGGATATGTTTTAAAGCCTGCCAGACAGGAATGTATCATGGAGATGATTGAGAAATATGTCGGCTAGGCAGGGCTATATGAAAGAAAAAAAGAAATCGACAAAGCCGGATTTTGGTGATACAATCCGTTTGTATCAGGATCCTTAGGAGGGACCGCGATTCTGCAGTATTTGGAGACAACGGCCGATAAACATGGGCATAAACGAGCAGACTATATATGGGAGATAATATATAAGGAGGAATTTATAGAATGTGTACAGCAGCAACCTATCAGTCAAAGGACTTTTATATGGGGCGAACTCTGGACTATGAATTTTCTTATGGAGAAACGATCACGATTACGCCCAGAGAATATCCACTGGTATTCCGATATGATGGCAGGAAAGATCACCATTATGCAATTATAGGCATGGCACACGTTGCGGATGGCTATCCACTTTATTATGATGCGGTGAATGAAAAGGGGCTTGGCATGGCAGGTCTGAATTTCGTAGGAAATGCGGTTTATGCAGAACCGGTAGAAGGTCGCAGAAATGTGGCACAGTACGAGTTTATCCCATGGATACTCAGTCAGTGTCAGAGTCTGGAAGAGGCAAAGCAACTGTTAAAGGAGATGAATCTGACCGGAATACCATTCAGTACACAGCTTCCGACAGCACAGCTTCATTGGATCATCGCGGATGCGAGTGGAGCTGTCACAGTAGAATCGGTGGCAGACGGACTGAAGATTTATGAGAATCCGATCGGAGTTTTAACGAACAATCCACCGTTTGATCAGCAGATGTTTGCGCTGAATAATTATATGCATTTATCTCCGAAACAGCCCGAGAATCACTTTTCGGATCAAGTACAGTTAACCGCCTATAGCCGGGGAATGGGTGCTTTAGGGCTGCCGGGGGATCTCTCCTCCGCATCCCGGTTTGTACGGGTTGCATTTGTAAAGTCTCATGCGGTATCCGGAGAAGGAGAGACAGACAGTGTAGGACAGTTCTTTCATATTTTGAACGCGGTTGATCAGCAGCGTGGCTGCTGTGAGGTGGCAGAGGGAAAGTATGAGATCACGATCTATACCTCCTGTTGGAATGCACAGAAAGGGATCTACTATTACACCACCTACACGAATCATCAGATCACAGCTGTAGATATGCATAAGGAGGAACTGGATAGCAGAGTACTGATCAGCTATCCGATGCTGCAGGCGGAGCAGATCTGTTACCAGAATAGGTAGATTTTATAAGCCGTTTCGAAATGAAGTCTGGACAAATCCCAGCAGGCTGAATGATCCGGTAGTCTATACACCATATGAGGGTTCGTGATTACTTTTTATTTAAGGAGGCGATATATGCCAGATCATTCGGATCGGCGACATCGTCTCTTTTTTGCGTGACATGCAGTGGCTGTCGATTGAAGCAGGAATCCGTGCATAAAATACAGCACTCTGAACACATACTAAGTTCAAAAAGGAAGGGAGAATATGAAGATGGCAGAAACAGATACCATTAAGCTGCTACGGGAATGTGATGCCGGGATTAAGATGGGGGTATCTTCCATCAATGAGGTGCTGGAATATGTAGATGATGACACCTTTCGGAAGCTGCTCACTCAGTGCAGAGACAAGCATGAGAAGCTGAAGGATGAGATCCAGAAAGAACTGCGTGCATGCCATGATGAAGGGAAGGATCCGAATCCGATTGCCAAAAGTATGTCCTGGGTAAAGACGAATGCGAAGCTGGTCATGAATGAATCCGATCAGACGATAGCAGATCTGATGACGGATGGTTGTAATATGGGAGTGAAGTCCCTGCACAAATATCTGAATCAATATGAGGCAGCCGATAACAGAACAAAGGATATTGCAAAGAGGCTGATCAATTTGGAAGAGCAGCTTACAGTAGATATCCGGTCATTTCTGTAGTTGTATCCCTGCTTACAATGTATGTAGGCAGGGGATACTTCATGTCAGCGTTTTACGTCTGCGTAAATGGTTTACAGACGATGGGATCGAATAGTATAATAAAAGCAGTTTTGATATACAAGGAGAACCGAAAGCTATGGGTAAAGAGATCAAGCAGGATCCCGGTCTTCAGGGAAATGAAAAAATAGAAGCAGCCATTGCGGGGCTACAGCAGGAACCATCCGAGGAAGCTCTGGCACATACATTGACCGTGATTCGAAGAAGAATGAAAGAACAGGGACAGTTCATTCTGGCAATCGAACCACCCGGAGCAGATGGACAGATCCATCTGCAGACAGCACAGACATCGGACGGTACTGTGTGGTGGGTGGCGTTTACCGGCTTTGAAGAAGAACTAAAGGGTGCCGATAGCGTAAAGTCCACTTTTCTGGTGAATATAGATCAGCTATTTGCATCAGCACTTCAGGTGCCGGAGATAAACGGCGTAATCCTGAATCCGTGGAACCGAACCCTAATGCTGGATAAAAAATTAATTGGGATTCTTTGTGGCATATAACAGGGGGAACGGAAATGAAACTATTACATACATCGGATTGGCATCTGGGTATGGCAGCAGGCCAGATGTCATTTCTGGAGGATCAAAGGGACTTCTTCGATCAGCTATATTCCATTATACAAAGAGAACAGGTGACGGCGGTGCTGTGCGCGGGCGATGTTTATGACAGCAGCGTATCCAATGCAGATGCCATCGAGCTGTATAATCATGTCATGACCAGACTGTGTATGGATCTGCATGTGACCTGTATCGTGATTGCCGGAAACCATGACGGTGCGGAGCGGCTGGCATCCTGTAGTGAACTGTTAAAGCGGGCAGGACTGTTCATTTCCGGCAGGCTTTCGCGCGGGATCCGGCCGGTATCCTTTGAGGATGTTGATGTCTACCCGATACCGTTCTTTCATAAGGATGAGGTGGTGGCACTGTATCCGGAACGGCAGGAGGAGATTCATTCAGAGGAGGATGCGATGCGGATCGTGTGCGAGGATATCCGTACCCATATGGATACCGGAAAGCGGAATATAGTCATGGCACATGCCTTTGTAGTAGGAGCAGCATTGTCCGATTCCGATCGCTCCGCCAGAGTCGGACAGGCAACAGCGATCTCAAAAGACGTATTTGCCGGCTTTGATTATGTGGCATTGGGACACATTCATAAACCGCAGAGCATTACGGAACAGGTCCGGTACTCCGGAACACCGTTAAAATATTCCTTCGGTGCGGAGGAAACACAGGAAAAGAGTGTGACGATCCTGGATACGGCTACGATGCAGCAGACGATCATCCCGATCCGGCCGAAGCATGATCGAAGGAGTGTAATCGGAGCCTACGACGATGTGGTACAGCGAGAGGATATTCGTAATGATTATCTGAAGTTAACGATTACAGACCGTTATGCAACCTTGGATCTGATCCGGGAACTTCAGACGATCTTTCCGTATCTGCTGGAGATCAATGGAAAAGATGCGGAGCTGGTGACTGCCGGTGGCGGAATCACCATGGAAGAACTGGGGAAGCTGGATGAGCAGGATATCATGAAAAAATATATGAGGGAAACCTTTGCAGAGGAGCCGACAGCCGAACAGATACAGCTATTTGAGGCGGCGATGCGTGCGATCGAGGAGGAGGTGAAGAAGCAGTGAGACCGATATTATTGGAATTTCAGTGCTTTGGTCCCTATATGGAGCCGCAGTCCATAGACTTCGAGCGGCTGGAGAAAAACGGGATTCTTCTGATCAGCGGAGATACCGGCGTCGGAAAAACAACGATTCTGGATGGCATCTGCTGTGCACTATACGGTGAAGCCAGTGGTGGCAGGGCGAAGGATGGCGGTCGCGGAGAGTTTGCCGCCATGCGTTGCAAGCTGGCAGGAAGCACAGATATCACAAAGCTGGCATATGTATTTGAAGCTGGGGGAAACCGCTATCGCTTCGAACGGTCGATCCGGGTGCCGAGGAAGAACCTGATCGAAGAGCAGGACTGTAAGATATGGAAAGATGACGGCTACGTGCCGCTTCTGGCAAATCCGAAGAAGAATGCGGTCAATGAACAGGCAGAGCAGATTCTGGGACTGACCTGCGATCAGTTTCGACAGGTAATCATGCTTCCTCAGGGAAAGTTCGAGCAGCTTCTGGTATCAGATTCAGCCAACAAGCAGGCGATACTGGAAAGTCTTTTTCAGGCGGAACGGTGGAAGGCCATTACCGACCGGGTGTATGAGGCGGCAAATGAACAGAGCCGGGAACTGCACCGGAGAGAGGAAATGATACGCTTCCGGCTGGAGCAGCAGGGCTGTGATACGGTAGAAGCATTGGATGAGCAGATTCAACAGCGGACACAGCGGCTGGATCGGCTGCAGCAGGAACGCGTACAGGTGGAGACTGCTTATCGGGAAAAAGAGGAGAGTTATCAGGCCGGGCTGGCAGTTGTTGAAAAGTATCGACAGTTGGAACGGTATCAGGAGCAGATCGAAAAGCTGGAGGCACAGGCAGATTGGATCGTCGGCGAAAAGCAGCGGCTTCAGCAGATGCGGGAGGCAGATAGTCTCCGGGAGGACTATCAGAATCGGAAAGACGCAGAGAAAAAGCGAGATCAGCTACAGGCCGAAAAGAACGCAAAGGAAGCAGATCAGAAGCGGGCCGAGCAGGAGCTTTTGAAGGTTCAGAAGCAGTGGGAGGTTCATGAACGGCAGGCAGAGACTATGACTGGGCTCACAGAAGAACTGTCCGTCTGCCGGTCGCGGAGAGACAGCTATCAGCGGTTAGAGGAGCGGCAACAGGTACTTTGGGAACAGGAAACCATTACAAAGCGGCTGGAAGCAGAGCATCAGAAAAAAGAAACTGCCTATCAGAAGAATGTGGAGAATTATAATCTGGCATATACAGCAGCCGGTGAAGCGGCAGCAGTATTTACGGGAGCGCAGAAACGATATCTGCAGGGGATCGGTGTGGTACTGGCAGAGAAACTGGAGGAGGGCGTTCCTTGTCCGGTATGTGGCAGTACAAGCCATCCGAAGCCGGCAACCGGTGAAGGGGCATCTGTGACAGAGATGGAGCTGGAGGCGCTGGAGGCGAAGAAGGATCAGGCAGAGGCGAAGGAGCGGCAGTTAAGAAAGCAGCTACAGGAGCAGGAATGTCTGCAAAGAGAAGCAAAGGAACAGTGTGAGGAACAGAGACGCAGGCTGGAAAAGGTACAGGCGGAATATGATGAACTGAAGAAGCAGAAGCTGGCAGACATTCAGACACTGGAGGAACTGGATGCCAGAATCCGTCTGCTTAAAAAGCAACAGGAAGATTATGAACAGGAACAGCAGGAGCTGCAGCGGCAGGAACAGCAGGCCAGAGAACGGAGAGATACCGTTGTAGGGGTATTAACAACTATAGTACAGCAGTATCAGGAACAACAGCTCCGATATGAACAGACAGAGCAGCGTTGGCAGCAGGCCTTTGGGCAGTCGGCGTTCCGGGAGGAAGAAGCGTTTCGAAGCTGCCTGAGGGATCGGGAGGAGCAGGAGAAGGTCGTACAGGAGATTACACGTTATCAGACGGAACTGCGGACGACTCAACAGGCGTATGAGGAACAGAAGCGATCCTTGGAGCAGATACAGAAGCCGGATATACAGGAGGAAAAAAGGACGCTGGATCAGATGAAACTGCACCTGGAGGCAATGCAGAGACAGCAGACGATTGAAGAGCAGGAGCAGAAGAAGGCGCAAACAGAAGCAGAGGAGCTTCGAAGGCAGGAGGCAGCCTGCATAAAAGAGCGGCAGCTCGCAGAAGCCAATCTGGTGTTTGCAAAGCGGTTAAGGGGCGATACCGGAATCGGACTCCAGAGATATGTACTGGGAGTTATGCTGAGCTATATTACGGTAGAGGCAAATCGGCTGCTTCGGCTGGTTCATGGCGGTCGATATCAGCTTTACCGTATGGATGAAACAGCAGGAACCGCACATAAAAAAGGACTGGAACTGGGTGTATATGACAGCAGGACAAATGAAAGACGAAGCGTGAATACTCTGTCGGGAGGCGAACGGTTTCTGGCATCTCTGTGTCTGGCGATCGGTTTGACAACGGTGGTGCAGGCACAGGGAAGCCATCGGCTGGGAGCCATGTTTATCGATGAGGGCTTTGGCACTCTGGACGAAGAGTCTATACGGGATGCACTGGAGGTACTGCAGCATGTTCAGCAGAATCAGGGACTGGTAGTTTTAATCTCACACCACGAGCGACTGAAGGAGACGATTCTGAATCGTCTGGAGGTTCGTGCGGGAAAGACCGGAAGCCGAGTGTTGATTCTGTCATAAGAACCCTCTATAATAAACGCAGGAAAACAAATGGGAAGGAAGATGCTTGTGGCACAAAAGAAGGTTACGATTCAACAGATAGCAGATATGGCGGGAGTCTCCATCGCGACAGTTTCGCATGTGATCAATCGCACACGGTATGTGCGCCCGGAGTTGGTTGAACGGATCGAACAGATAATAGAAGAAACCGGGTATTCAGAGAAGTTGAAGGGAAAGGAACGTAAACTGCGTGCAGGGCGTTCCTCCATAATCGTTGCCATCTTCCCGAATATCAGTAGCAGTATGTACCGAGATATGATAACAGAGCTGCGCGGGCAGATCATCGATCAGGGGTATCAGTTCTATGTTACGATCACCGGAGGCGATAAAGAGGAAGAAAGCCGGGTTCTGGAGAGTCTGATCGCAGAACGTAAGGTAGCCGGGATCCTGCTGGCACCGGTCAGTGACTCGCCACACGACTATAAGCAGCTGATTGATTCCGGGATTCCGTTTGTGTGTGTCGAGCGGAATCTGTTGGGGAATGGAATTGATGCAGTAGAGTTTCGGGATCGTGAGGGTATTTATAACGGAACAGAATACTTATTGAAAAGCGGACATCGAAATATATTATTCCTCCGTGAGGCTTCTCAGAGCACAACGCGAGAGGAACGAACCAAAGGTTTCCTACAGGCAATCGAACATCACAATATTAACGTAAACGATGCGAATATCGAGGATGTCCCTGTGAAAAATGAAGATCGAAGCCGGATCGTGATCCAGCGGGCACTGAATCGGATTATGCCGACCGCCGTGATGGCGAGCGGAAACCGGCTGACCTTATATCTGATGAAAACGATCCGGGATATGGGTATGAAATACCCGGATGAGATCTCGGTCGTCGGATTTGGAGATGATGGCTGGAATGAACTGACCTATCCGCCGCTTACGGTTCTGAAGCGGGATGTAAAGGGGCTGTGCCGACAGGCAACAGCGATCCTGTTTGAAAAGATAAATGTGGGAAAGGCAATTACGGAGAATGGATATGCAGATATTGAACTGATTATCCGCCAGTCCACTAAGATGCTGGAAAACGGACCATACGGGGAAACTGCGGTATCACCGGATAGCATTATCCTGAGTGCAGAGGAAAAGCAACAGCTTCGAAACGGACATTATCAGGTGGCTATATCCTTCCATTATACCGGAACCGCATGGGCGGAACTGCATGAAAAAGGTGTCCGGGATGAGCTTGGGCGTTATGGCATCGATGTGGTGTCGGTCATGGATGCACACTTTGACCCCGAATTGCAGAATACACAGCTTGACAGTCTGCGGATCCAGAAGCCGGATGCAGTGATAGCGGTGCCGACGGATGATAAGGAAACGGCTGAAAAGTTCCAGGCATTATCGAAGGTTTCGAAGCTGGTATTCCTAAGTAATGTGCCGGAACATCTGAGCAAGAACAGCTATGTATCCTGTGTATCCGTAAATGAATGGGAAAATGGAACCAACACCGGACGGATGATGGGAGAGTATCTGAAAGGCAGAAAGGATGCAAAGGTAGGATTTATCGTTCATGGGGCGATGTTTACAGCAACCAGATCCAGAGATCTGGCCGCAAAAAAAGTATTACAGGATAATTATCCGAATGTAGAGATCGTGACAGCCAAGAGCTTTGTGCAGATTGAAAATACCTATCAGGTATGTAAGGAGATGATCGAAACCTATCCTTCAATCGAGGCCTTATATATCAGCTGGGATCAGCCGGCATTGCTGGCGATTCGGGCATTGAAGGAGTTGGGAAGACCGGATATTGCAATCTTTACAACCGATCTGGATCGGGATATTGCATATGGCATGGAGGAAGGCTATGTAAAAGGTCTGAGTACACAGCGGCCGTATGAGCAGGGGCGGGCAGCAGCACTGGTGGTAGCAAAGTCTCTGGTAGGCGGAACCCTGCCGAAGTACGTAGGTGTGCAGCCGTATGTGGTAGAAGAAAAACAGTTGCGCCGGGCATGGAGAGATATCTTTCACGAAACAATGCCGGAGAAGCTGCGGTGATTCAAAGCCGGGAGTAAAAGTAAAACCGAAACACAAGGGAAGCAGGGATGTATCGTTACAGATAAATGATACATCCCTGCTTTTATGTTATTGCTGTAGTGAAAAAGTGCTTCAGCAAATGAAAATCATTCTGACGTAAAATTTACGTAAAAAGAAAAACAACTCAAATATTTACGTAAAAAACAGGAAAACCAGGGAGAAAAAATGCAAAACGAAACGCCATATTTGTGCAAAAAGACGAATAATAAAGAACTAAAAGAATAAATATTGACATATTTTCACAAGTACGGTAAGATGCAATCAAACAAAGGAAAAAGAAACTCATTAAATTTACGTAAAAAAACCGGTTATGAGTTGCTTTTGGCAAAATGCTTTCCCTTTGTAGAATGATTGAACTTATACCATAACAAAGGTAACAAGGAGGAAAAACATATGAGAAAAATGAAAAAAATAGTAGCGTTAGGACTTGGTTTATGTATGGCAGTCGGTATGCTGGCAGGCTGCGGATCTAACGGATCCAACGGAACATCCGGCAACACAACCGGCGGAGATGATGTTCAGAACACGCAGGAAGCAAGCTCAGGACTATCCTTTGCATTCTGTACAAACACTTTGAATAACACATTCCAGAGCTCCATTGATGCAAAGTTAAGTGAGCTGTGTGCAGAGAATGGTATCTCTTACACCTGTCTGGATCCTGATTACGACTTGAACAAGCAGTTGAGTCAGTTATCAGATGTAGCAAACAGCGGATACGATGCAGTATTCATCATCCCGGTTGACTCAGCAGGTATTACCTCTGGTCTGGCTGAGATCCATGATGCAGGCATCCCGATCTTCAACGTAGACACCGCAGTTATCGATGATGACATTGAGAACTTCGTAACCATGTTCGTAGGAACCAACGCATATATGGCTGGTCAGTTGGTAGGTGAGCAGATGGCAAAGGATTATCCGGACGGAGCAGACATTGCAATCTTAGACTTCCCTTCAAACGAGAGCTGTGTTGACCGTGTAAATGGTTTCATGGATGGTCTTGGAGACAACAAGGACAAGTTCAACATCGTAGCACAGCAGGATGGTGAAGCGGCTCTGGATGCTTCCATGAGCTTAGCAGAAGATATCATCATTGCAAATCCTGATATCGACGCATTCTTCTGCATCAACGATCCATCTGCATTAGGTGCGGCAGCAGCGATTAAGGCAGCAAACAAGACCGGCGAGATCGGAGTATACAGCATCGATGCATCTCCGGATGGAAAGCAGGCACTGTTAGATGGCGAGTTCACAGCAGTTGCTTGTCAGGTTCCTCTTCAGATCGCAGAGTACTCTTTCGATGAAGCAGTAAAGTACTTAGACGGTGACACAAACATCGATGAGAAGAAGGTTTATCTGGATTCTCACTTAGTATTAGTGGACGAGGCTAAGGAAACGATTAACGACTGGCAGTAAGATGACTGGGAATGAAGGGCACTGTTGGGAAAGCTGACAGTGCCCTCCCTTATAAAGGAGGTACACTATGGGACAAACAGTTCTGGAAATGATAGGAATAAAGAAAAGCTTTTCTGGAATCTATGCTCTCAGCGGTATTGATTTTAGCCTGGAAAAGGGTGAGGTTCATGCACTGCTCGGTGAAAACGGTGCAGGAAAATCAACTTTGATCAAGGTGCTTGGCGGTATCTATCAGCCGGATGAAGGAACGATTAAGATTCAGGGCAAAGAAGTGAAGATTAATGGTGTTCCGGCAGCAAGAGAAAACGGAATCGGAATTATCCATCAGGAGATCGTGTTAGTTCCATACCTGACAGTAGCACAGAACCTGTTCCTGGGACGTGAGATTAAGACGAAGCTGGGAACAATCAATATGGCAGAGACCAACAGAAGAGCAAAAGAGATGATCGCATCCCTCGGGGTTAATATCAAGGCAGATACGATCGTAGAGAATTTAACCATTGCACAGCAGCAGATGGTTGAGATTGTAAAGGCAGTATCCTTTAATGCCAATATTATAGTGATGGATGAGCCTACCTCTTCTCTTTCCAATGAAGAAGTAGAGCAGTTATTTGAGATTATTGATAACCTGAAGAAAAAGAACGTAAGTATTATATATATTTCACACAGAATGGAGGAACTGTTCCGCATCTCCGACCGTGTAACCGTTATCCGGGATGGTAAGTATGTGGGAACCAGAAAGACATCCGAGACGAATCCGAATGAACTGGTAGCCATGATGGTAGGACGAGATCTGGAAAGCTTCTATGCCAGAGATTACTGCGATATGAGTAAGGCAGAGGTGGCAATGAGCGTACAGAATCTCACATCCAATGACGGACTGTTCGAGGATGTAAGCTTCGAGGTACATAAGGGCGAGATTTTAGGCTTCTCCGGACTGGTTGGAGCCGGCAGAAGTGAGATCATGGAGACGATCTTCGGTGCCCGTCCGTATACGAAGGGCGAGATTGTACTGAACGGAAAGAATGTACACTTTAAGAATCCGATGCAGGCGATCAAGGCCGGTATTGCACTGGTACCGGAGGATCGTAAGAAGCAGGGTCTGGTTCTTGGAAACAGTGTAGCATTCAACATGACACTGGCTTCCCTTCATTTCTATATGAATGGTATCGCGATCAGCGAGAAGAAGCGGGAAGTCGTAATCAACGAGTACACGCAGAAGCTGAGACTGAAGGCAGCCTCTCCTGAGATCGAGGCAGGCAGTCTTTCCGGTGGTAATCAGCAGAAGGTAGTACTCGGAAAGTGGCTGGCAGCCAAACCGGATGTATTGATCCTGGATGAGCCAACCAGAGGTGTGGATGTAAATGCAAAGTATGAGATCTACACTACAATCAATGAACTGGCAAAGCAGGGAATCGCCATCATCATGGTGTCCAGTGAATTGCCGGAGATTATAAATATGTGTGACAATGTATGTGTGGTTCGTACCGGACGGTTGGTAGCAAAGCTGTCAAAGGACGAGCTGACACAGGAGGAAATTATGAAATACGCCGCAGGAGGAGTTGAATAATATGAGTGAAACAAAGAAGAAAAACGTACTTTTGAATAATCCGGTGGTCAACGTGTTCCGTAGCAACATTGGTATCGTTATGGTATTGATTATCATGTGTGTTATCATATCCTTTGCGACGGATAAGTTCTTGACAGCAACCAACATTATATCTGTACTTCGTCAGATATCCATTAATACCTATATTGCATTGGGTATGACACTTGTTATTATCCTCGGACACATCGATTTGTCCGTAGGAGCTATCGTAGCTATGAGTGGTACATTGACCGTAGGCTTTATCGTAAATCAGGGGCTTCCGATCTGGCTGGCTATCATCCTTGGTATCCTGTTAGGTGCAGTTACCGGTTTCCTGAGTGGTTTCATTGTATCGAAGTTCAAGGTACCGGCATTCATCATCACTATGGCGATGATGAACATTGCAAATGGTATTGCATATGTATATTCCGGTGGACAGTCTACCCGTATCACAAATGAGTTCTTCATTAATATCGGTACCGGTTATCTGTTCAAGGTGATTCCGCTTCCGGTTGTTTACATGGTAGTATTGATTGCAGTCTTTGCATTCCTCTTAAATAAGACAAAGTTTGGTACATATGTATATGCCATCGGTGGTAACCGGGAAGCAGCCAGACTGTCCGGTGTTCCGATTAAGAAGGTAGAGATCATCGTATTTACATTATCCGGTCTGTTATCTGCATTCGCAGGTCTGGTGCTTTGCTCCAGAATGTATTCCGGACAGCCTTCCGTAGGTAGTGGTTATGAGCTGGATGCCATCGCAGCCTGTGTATTAGGCGGTACTTCCATGGCAGGTGGTAAAGGCCGGATCAGTGGTACAGTATTCGGTGCCATCGTTATCGGTATTATCTCAAATGGTTTGAATCTGATCGGTGTAAGCTCTTACTGGCAGTTGATCATCAAGGGTCTGATCATCGCCTGTGCAGTTCTGTTAGATGTACAGAAGGGCAAGCTGGGCGGACTGAAGAAAAAGAAAGTAAGCAAGAACTAAAGACTGAGGGAAAGGAAAGCATGGATGTATCATGCTGCAGGGATAAAGAATATGGAGATTTTTCGTAAGATGTCCTTTGCTGATTCAACCGGAGATGCCATTCCGTTTTATCACGAAGGAAAGTATCATATATTTTCATTAACACCGGCACTGGGTACGACAGTGTACCCGGACCGGCTTAGAACAACATGGAGCCACAGTGTATCAGAAGATCTGGTACACTGGGAGGAACTACCAACCGCTCTGTATCCGGGAGAAGGAAATGAGCCGGATGCATCGGGTGTCTGGACCGGCTCTGTAATCTACGGTGAGGGAAAGTATCATATCTTTTATACCGGATATTCCTTACCAAATGAGTACCAGCAGACCATATGCCACGCGACCAGCGAGGATGGTGTGAACTGGACAAAGGATCCGGGAAATCCGGTGATCAAGCCAAAGATCGAACTGTATGAGAAGCTGGACTGGAGAGATCCGTATGTATTCTATAATGAAGAGGATCAGTGCTACTGGATCCTGATCTCCGCAAGACGACTGGATATGCCGGTTACCAGAAGAGGCTGTATCGTACTGTATCGGTCCAGGGATCTGGAGAACTGGGAGTACTACGGACCGATCTATTCACCGGGACATACGAACTGTCCGGAGTGCTGTGAGATGTATAAGATCGGTGACACCTGGTATCTGTCTTATTCCAGATTCTCAGAGTTTGGTAATACGATTTATCGGGTATCCAAGTCCCCATTTGGCCCATGGAGAAAGCCAAAGAAAGATGGAATCGGCGGCAGACGGTTCTACGCTGCAAAGTCAATGCAGGATGATAACGGCAGACGGTTCTACTTTGCCTGGGCACATGATCGTGCCGAACGCAGCGATACCGGAGAATGGTATTGGGGCGGTGCCTTCTGTGTACCACATGAGGTCGTGGCAGATGAGAATGGCGAGCTGGATGTGAAGCTGCCGAAGGAGTATGAAGCGATGTTCCGGACTCCGGTCGCATGGGAATACGAATCCGTACTGGGAAACCCAAACTTCTATGGAAAGACAATGATAGAGATGGATTCCGTCAGCACCTGTACCTATGGATTTTTAACACAGAAGGAGCCACAGTTCCTGCTGAGTATGAAGATATTGCCGAGAGAGGCATACGATCACTTTGGCGTATTATTAAAGTCTGATCGGGAAGCCAGCGGATGCTTACTGCTGGAGTTCGATGTAGCGATGCAGCGGGTATCCCTGTTGAATCTGCCAATGGGAGTAGATCCGTTCTGGATAGAGTCCTGTCAGGCAGTGCCTGCTCCGACCGATCCGGGTCCGGATGGTGTTCGCGTGTGTGAGAAGACCTTCCGTATACAGGATGGAGAGCCGATCGATGTCAAGATCATCGTGGATCATGATATGGTAGAAGCGTTTATCGGAGAGCAGGTTGCATTTACCTACCGGAAGTACGCAGAGGCAAAGTATGAAACCGGTTTGCTGGCACAGGATGCAAAGGTTGAGTTTTATGATATTTCAGTAAAGAAGTAGAAGGTGCTGCCCATGAAGAAAACATACGATGTAGTTGCGCTTGGAGAAATATTAATAGATTTTACCCCGGCCGGAAGCTCGGAGAATCATATGCAGTTGTTTGAACAGAATCCGGGCGGTGCACCGGTGAATATGCTGACAGCAGTTACGAAGAACGGCTATCAGACCGCCTTTCTGGGAAAGGTGGGAGATGATATGCATGGTCGGTTCCTGCGGGATACGGCGAAGGATCTGGGAATCGATGTCAGGGGGCTGATTGTTGCAAATGATGTATTTACAACACTTGCATTTGTTACACTTCAGGAAAATGGTGAACGGACATTTTCATTTGCCAGAAAACCGGGAGCAGACACGCAGATCTGCTATCGGGAACTGAAGCAGGAGCTTTTAAAGAATACGAAGATCTTTCATGTCGGTTCACTGTCCCTGACCGATGATCCGGCCAGAACGACGACCTTTCAGGCGGTACGAACCGCAAGGGAAGCGGGTGCGATCATATCCTACGATCCAAACTACCGGGCACCATTGTGGCCGAATCGTGAGGATGCAGTCGAGCGAATGCGCTCAATGCTGCAGTATGTCGATGTGATGAAGCTGTCTGATGAGGAAACGGACATGCTGACACCGTATCAGGCACCGGAAGAGGCAGCAGAGTATCTTCTGAACAAAGGCATAAAGATAGTCGCTGTTACACTGGGAGCAGACGGCGTGTTGATCGCTGGTCGAAAGGGCATGCAGCGGGTAGCCGGATATAAGAGTCATGTGGTTGATACTACAGGAGCCGGAGATTCCTTCTGGGGTGGATTCTTATCCAAATTTCTGCAGATGGATGTAGAGCCGGAGCTGATTACGTTAGAACAGTTAAAGGAATGTGCAGTATATGGAAACGCAGAAGCGAGTCTGTGTGTGGAGAAGCGGGGCGGTATTCCGGCCATTCCTGAAAAGAGCGAGGTAGAAGAACGGTTAAAGGTTCTGTCATAATAAAACAGGTCGTGTAATTTTTCCCTCTTTTGATTACACGACCTGTTTTTCTTTTCTTTTATTATTTATTATTCGATTTTATTTCCGAAAAGCTGCATATATCATTTATACCGTTTCGACACGGATGGTATTTGTGTTTCCGGTTTTTCCGTTAATCTGTCCACCGGTTAATACAACATTGTCACCCGGCTGCAACCGGAAGATATCCTTTGCCTGCTGCATTGCATGGTAGAACACGACTTCAATCGAATTAAACGACTCACTCAGAACCGGAGTTACACCCCAGCTTAAGTTCAGCTTTCTCCATGCACGCTCCGAGGTCGTCATGCCGATGATATCGACCGGACAGCGGAAACGACTGACCATACGTGCTGTCGTACCGGTAATGGAACTGACTACGATACCCTTTGCCTTGATGTCGACAGCCATTGCACAGGTAGCATGAGAAACCGCATCCAGATTGCTGTGGATCTGGAATTCGGTGGCACTGAACCAGTGCTGGTAATCAATGCGCTGCTCTGTGAATTCTGCGATCTCTGCCATATTCTTTACAGCAGCTACCGGATATTTTCCGGCGGCTGTTTCGCCCGACAGCATAACAGCAGAAGAACCATCGTATACAGCGTTTGCAACATCTGAGATCTCTGCTCTGGTCGGTCTTGGATTCTGGATCATAGACTCCAGCATCTCCGTGGCGGTAATAACACGCTTGCCTAACAGACGGCACTTTTTGATGAGGAACTTCTGAACGGACGGTACTTCCATAAACGGAATCTCAACACCCAGATCACCACGGGCGATCATGATGCCGTTTGCCAGCTCACAGATCTCGTCGATATGATCAACACCGGAACGGTTCTCGATCTTCGCGATGACATCGATATCCTGACCACCGTTGCTGTCTAAGAAGTCCCGGAGTACCTGCATATCCGCCTTTGTCGATACAAAGGAAGCAGCGACAAAGTCTACATCGTTCTTGATACCAAACAGCAGGTCAGACTTATCCTGCTCACTGAGGTAATCATGCTTTAACAGACGGTTCGGGAAGTTCATACTCTTCTGATCGGACAGCACGCCACCGGTTAATACCTTACAGATCGCATTGGTTCCCTCCAGACGCTCTACCTGGAAGATAACCAGACCATTGTTTACCAGAATGGTATCTCCTATAGACAGATCGTCGATCAAATGACTGTAGTTTACGGATACTTTTTTCTGGTCGCCTACGACATCATCGGTAGTGAAGGTGAAGGTATCGCCGTCATTTAAGGTGATCCTGTGATCCTTGAATGTGCGGATTCGATATTCCGGTCCCTTCGTATCCAGCATGATCGCGATCGGAAGTCCCAGCTTTTCCCGTACATTTTTGATTAAGTCAATTTTTTTCTGATGATCCTCATGCGTTCCGTGAGAGAAGTTTAACCGGGCAACATTCATGCCCGCCTGACACATTTCGGTCAGGGTTTCCTCATTTTCACAGGCTGGGCCGATCGTACAGATAATTTTTGTTTTACGCATAGCGATTCTCCTTTATGATGTAATAGATCGTGTGCGGCTGCACACTATTTTGTCGTGGTGTCCTCCGGTGTAATATCAGAATGCTTGGAAGCACTCCCGGAAACATCATTGTCTCCCGGAAATCCATGATTCTCCGTCCACCAGGCGATGACGCCTACAACCAGGGCTATAACGCCCAAAACGATAGCTATTATATTTTTAACCATTTTATTCCCTTTCTTTCCTATACTTTTACACACGCAAATAAATCTGTGAAAATGCACAGATATGTTCCTTATGTAGTACTAGAAAGATAAGGGTTTTTCGCCGTCGGTTCGGTGTATGTACTGTGTAATGATAACACTGAACGGACATAAACATAAGATAAATGACAGCAGAACCAGGAAACTGCTTAGAATCTGAATCTGAGACAGAATAGAAAGTACCAGATCAAATGTGAAAAGGACTCTTCGGCTGTCTGCCATTCGCTGCAATGCTTCTGACCGGTTCTCGCGCGTAATGGTAGCTGCCTGCTGGTCGAGTCCGCGGATCGCAGACTGTAGCAGGGAGGAGATCCGGTTGTGGCTGCTTAAGGTGCCTTCTGTTGCTGCATTTTCGCCGTACAAAAAGCAGGAATCAATCGAATGGATATTCTGACACATTCCTAACAAAAGCAGGATACCTATAATCCCTGCCGTTATGTAGCTTTTCGCACTGGAATAACGCAATGGGCTCACCTCACCTACATACTAACAAATACAGGAAAGAGTTTCAAGAAGGACTTGAAGGATTCTTGGAAGCTTTCTTCGAAGCCGGATGCTTTGCTGCAGAGGATTCGGTTTTATGACTGCCGGGTGTACGGGATATTGCATGGCAGTGACAGCACCGGATACACTCGCCGCACTGGATACATTCATGATCGCCCGGTGTCCGGATGTCCATACGACAGTGCTGAACACAGGCGTGGCAGTGGTCACACCGGTTCTGATCGACCCGGATCTGTAGCAGGGAAATCCGGTTGAACAGTGAGTAAAACGCCCCTAATGGACAGAAGAAACGGCAAAAGCTTCGGAAGATAAAGATCATAGAGATCAGGAAGAGAATCATGAGCAGGAGCTTCCATAGGTACAGGTGACCGGTCAGAGCCTGCAATGCCTCATTCATCCATACCAGAGGAAGCCCCGCTTCTAAGGTTCCGGCCGGGCAGATATACTTGCAAAAGGCAGGTGTCAGAGTGACAAGCGGAAGGATAATCACAAAAAGAACCAGAATGACATACTTCAGATAAGAGAGCCATCGGGTCCAGCGATGCTTTTTTAGTTTTGGGGTTGGGATCTTATATAACAGCTCCTGAAGAAAGCCGAACGGACATAGGTAGCCACAGACAAAGCGTCCCAGAAGGGCACCAAATAAAAGGAGCAGTCCCAGAATATAGTATGGAAACTTATATTTACTGGAAACAAGGGCGGACTGGAGACTGCCTAACGGGCAGGCAGCTACAGCACCCGGACAGGAATAGCAGTTCAGTCCCGGTACACACATCCCCTTTACAGGCCCCTGATAGATTTTTCCGGTTGCAAAACCTGTGATGTGGCAGTTATACAGGATTGCACAGATTACCTGAGTGATCTTTCGTTTCATACATGCCTATCCGATACCGATACATTCATAGCAGATATGGATTGCCTTGCTCATCGTATCACGAAATCCGTTTTGACGGATTCCGAACAGCAGAAGCAGACCTGCGAGAATCAGTATACCCTTCCATAAATGTTGTTTTATATGCTTCATAAGAATGTACCGCCTATTCGTTTGGAGTCTCGGCTAAGGCAGCGTCAATCGCAGCCTTATACTCTTCATACTGACTGGTGGCGTCATAGGCACCCACAAAGGAATCATAGACACCGCCATCCTTTCCTATGACAACCGTGTATGGAATCCCGTCGGTAGGATAGAGACTGCTGATCGAACCATCTGTGTCACAGGCGACCGGGAAGGTATAACCATTTTCGGACAGAAAACGCTGAACGGTGGAGGTATCCTCCATGCAGTTGATCGCCAGTATATAGACATTGTCGCCATATTCATCATCCAGCCATTGAAAGGCCGGCATCTCAGCGCAGCATGGGCCACACCAAGTCGCCCAGAAGTTAACCAGAACAACCGTTCCGCGATGCTCGGATAGTGTAAAGGCAGAACCATCAGCCAGCTGAGCCGTAAAGTCAGGAGCCGGATTCTCGGAAACAGGGTATTCATAAGGCTGGTATTCGGTTGATGTATCATCCGCCGATGAAGTTTCTGTGGTAGATATATTCGAATCGCCGCTGATCCAGCCACCGGAGGATGTCGCCTGAGTCGAGGCAGCCTCCTGAGTCGAAGCAGGATCGGTTTCTTCCCAGTCATCAAAAGACAGACAACCGGTACACAAAAGTGAGAGTGTCGTAATGATTGTAATCAGAACAGTCCCCTTTTTAGTCATAATGCTTCCCCCCCTATCATGATTATGCATGTTTCATGGATCTGTTTGGTAGTGAATAGATGCTATATGAATTCGACCGGTTTCCAGAAAGAGGTTCCCATCTTCAGCGTTTCCTGTGTAGAGCAAAGCTTATCTGCAACACAGATCACCCAGCTCTCCTTATGCATCGGCGGCTTTGGTGTAAGTGGAAACATATGCTTGCGGATGATATCCTGTTCGATTGGATTTAACTGAAAGTCACGAGTCGCATTCGTGCACGCTACCCTGGGATGGTGAAAGCCGTGAAGGCGTACCCGTGTATCCTTATTATGCCAGTCATACAGATAGTAGTCATGAAGTAAGGCTCCCCGGATCATAGAACGCATATCGACATTCAGATGGAACTTTACGGCAATAATAATACTGCGGTATGCGACAGAAACGCAGTGCTGATACAGCGTAGTTGTCCCATGCTGAATAAAGCTCTTATTCTCAGTAAAACGTGTGGACTTTAAATGATGAAGTTCTTCGTGAAGAATCCGAATCCCTTCCTCTAAACGAGTTTGTTCCATAGTTTGTATCCCTCATAAATCGTTCCATTGCTACTATTTATAGTGTAGTCATTCTTTGAGGAATATGCAACGGTTTTTTGTTTACAAAATTCTTAAAGAGCAGAATATTTTTTGAAACAATTCTCTAAAAAAACAATAAATATTCTATTGAAATTGTAGAGATAGAAGATTATACTATTATAAAGTAAAAACTGATAGAGAGAATAAATGATAAATACTGATATCATGATAAAGAGAGGGCATTAACATGCAATTTCAGGGAGTACATATGTCTATGGGAAGAAATTATAGAGCTTATATCTTGGATAATCCCGGATATTTTTATGAAGCCGGATATAAGGGGATTCGGGCATCACAGAGTGTACAGTTTCTTCATTGCCATCGCATGCTATATAACGGAAAAACTCAACTGCTTTATCATCTGGAAGATTACTATACATTACATCAGGCAGCACAGACACTGGGAGGAAATGCATTTGCTACAGTCGTTGTAAAGATTTTGGACGGGTATCTGGAGATGCAGAATATTAGTTTTATCCATATGGAATCGGTTGATTTAGATATCAATTCTATATATTTAGATATAGAAAACTTACAACCATACTTTATATATCTGCCTTTGAATTTAACAAGTAATCGGGAATATATATATAAGGCAGGAGAAAACCTGAGGCGTCAAATAATAGGTGAACTTAAAAGCGTTAAGCGGCTGCAAGGTGGAATAATGGATGGGGTGTTGCATGAATTAGAAAATCCACGTAACACCATAGAGAACTTAAAGGATCGTATACTGTTACATCTGGGAAATTATCGTGAGAGTAGCGCACCTGGTCATTATGAAATTTTATATGCAGATCAAGCACAAACAGAAACGCAACAATATGCTGAGACTAGTATTTTGCAGGAAAGCTATCAAGTGCAGATTGCATTGATCAGCAAAGATCAGTCCACACAGATATTGATAGATCGTCCGGATATGCGACTTGGACACCGGAAGGAAGACTGTGATTATTGTATCAATAACAGCAATATCAGCCGGCTTCATTGTCGAATCAGAAATATAAATGGTCGAAACTATATCATTGATGAAAATAGTACAAATGGAACTTATGTAAATGGTATTCGAATCCAATCGCAGCAAACTGTTGAGATTTCACCGGGAGATCGTATCACTTTGGCGGATCTGGAGTTGACAGTGACCAATGTATCCGGAGGTGAAACCATCAGATGATAACAACGATTATAATTGCATGTAAGGAAACAGAATATGCTATGTTACTGTCAGAGTATATTCTACGCAAATTAGATGATAGAGTAAGGTTACATGTAGTGACAGATAGTCAATATTTGTTAACGAATGTTATGCAGGAACAGAAGCAGGATACAGTACTTATTCTGGGACGTGAGTATTACTATGAGAAACTGGATTTGACAGATTTTTCCAAAGTGTTTTTGCTAGACGAACAAAAAGAAGCACTGATGAAATATCGGGACTCATTTATAGGAATTAATCGTTACCTGAAGCCAGAGGTTATCTATGATTTGATAAATGATCATATAGAACTTAGAAATCCGGGAGAAGGGGTAGATAAAAAGGGAACAAAGATAATAGCAGTTTATTCTCCGATAGGAGGAATAGGGACAACAACGATTGCCTATGGCTTGTGTAAGGGTTATGCACATCTATATAAAAAGGTGTTATATATCAATCCATCTACTTTGCAGGACTTTGGATACCTCTTTCAGGAGGGCGTTTTACTCGACAAAAAATTAGAGTGGAAGCTGGCAAAGGGAAGTGATATAGGGGAAGAAGAGATTCAAAATGCAATCTGTAAGTATGGGTTTGATTACTTTCCGCCTACCCGAATGTCATTGACATCGTTGGGGATACCGCTTGCAGCATATACTGAAATAATTGATGAGATAAAGAACCTGAATCACTACGATTATATAATTGTAGACATGATGTCTGAACTATTGCCGGAGATGATACAGCTTATGGGGATGGCTGATTATGTAGTGTGTATAGGCGGACAGCATATATCCATGGTAGAAAGAATGCGATGTTTTATTCAGAACATGGATATACAGGATATGGAACGGTTTATTTTTGTATGCAATCAGTATCAACAGACGGAAGCGGAACATCTAACTGCAAGTCTTCGTGCCAGTATAGGAGCAGAAGTGAAAGAGTATATACCGATTATAAATCAGCAGATGGATATGGATAGACTACAGGAGAGGCTAAAAGAGCAATTAGAACAACTGGCAGTGCGGTGTATATAACAGAATATTAGAGGAGAAGACGATGGAAAGATGTACAGTGAGAGTAATGTTTCGAGATGGAAGACCGGAAGAAGATCTTAGTGTTCCAATTGATATAACAGCTTATGAACTTGTACAAGGAATAAATAAGGCGTATCAGATGGAATATACAGAAGAACAGCTTAGAAGTTATAGTTTAAGAGGTGAGAATCCTATATGTCTAATAAGGGGATCTCAGAAATTACGAGAATACGGAATTCATAATGGAAGCATTATTCATATTCCATAGAAATACAAATCCATAGAGATGGGAGGATAAAATGGCGGAACAATACAAGATTGTGCTGACAGATGAATCGATATATCAAGAGATTTGTCTAAATAAACAAGAAGAGATACACATCGGAAATATAGATACAAGCGATTACACTATGTTCCATAAACGGGTAAAGAAACCATATTCAGTGATGGTAAGTAGGAATGAGGATGGATCTTGGCAGTTAGATTGTGAAACCGATGTATATATATCTGCGGAAGGTATACTGAAACAGTTTACGCGAAAACTAACACACGGCGATGACTTTTGTATCAAAAGCGTATCGGATGGTTCAGAAGTGCTTCGTTTTCGGTTTGTTATTGATTTTGATGAAGTTCATCAGGATTATTATCGAAGTATTCCTATCCATGTATCATCAAGACCGGAAGAAAATGTGATTCATATAGGAGGAGAGCCAGACTGTGAAATTCAGATTTCTGATGATCTCATGAGCGATAGTCGATTTGAACTGCAAGTGTCTCCGGAGGGGATCTATATTGATCATATACGCTGCAGGTATGGATTATATTTGAATGGCAACATCATACGGAGTCGGACAAAACTGCAGGATTGGGATTTCATACGGGTGTTGGGGTATAACTTTTATTACAGCGAAGGTATTTTACGAACTACCGAAGGGAAGCAGATTATCATTCATAATCGTGACTCATATATACAGAACCTTTCAGAACAGATGAAGCAGTATCCTATGTTTTACAGAAATACAAGGGTGCTTCCACAAAAATCAGATGAGGCTATCAGCATTCTGAATCCACCGGAGGAGGTTAAAAGACCGGAAGGAAATATATTAAAAAGCCTGTTGCCTATGCTGGCTATGTTAGTATTGACGGTTGTATTAAGGGGAGTACTCGGAGGTGGAGGAACCTTTATTCTGTTTAGTGCATGTACAATGGGAATCGGTATTGTCACTACCATTATATCGTTTGTCAGCAATCATAAGGAATACAAGGTTAATTACAAAAAAAGGGAAGAAACCTATAAGAACTATATTGAAAAAAAGAAACAGGAAATTCAGGAGGCGCGTATAGAAGAAAAGCAATATCTGGAAAAACTGTATCCGACGGTACAACAAGAGTATCAGATGGTACAAGAATTCTCCGCAGATCTTTTTCGGTGTCAGTTGGGAGATCCTGATTATCTGAATCTGTATCTCGGAAGAGGAACGCTTCCTTCATGTAGGCAGATAGAGTTCAGACAGCAGGAGCAGATGGAGATTCGTGATGGGCTGGCTATTATACCGGAACAGATAGCGAAGACTTATGAAGTGCTGGAAGATGTACCAATTACATTGGATCTGAAGCAGATTCATGCAGCCGGGATCGTTTTGGAGGCAGAACAGGTAGGGGAATTAGTACGCAACTGGGTAACTGATTTGTGTACCAGACATTACCATACGGAGATTAAAATTATTTTAATTGCCGGTGAACAGCAGAAAAAACAAGTGCTCTGGGCACGATATCTGCCACATGTGAACGATGGAGATCTTCGGTTGATTGTCATAGATGAAGAAAGCCGTAAAAATATCCTTGAATATATGTACAAAATATTTTCTATGCGGGAGGATCTGGGCAATAAAGGGGGATATCTGCCGGAATATGTTGTATTTGTATTAAATGATATAGGCATCCGGACACATCCGGTATCGCGCTACTTAAAACATGCAGGTCAATATGGATTTACCTTTCTGTTCTTTGAGGAACAGGAAAGTCGACTGCCATTAGGTTGTGACAGAGTTTTGCGGATAAATGCACAAAAGAGGGAAGGAACACTTTTGTGGGCAAAGGATGAGAACCGGATACAAACCTTCCGGTATACTCCCCTTGGCAGTGGACAGGCCGAGGAAATTGCATTGCGCTTGGCACCGGTATATACCGAAGAGGTTAGTTTGGAGAATACACTGGTCAAATCAATTACCTTATACGAACTACTAAAGATAACGAATGTAAAGAAGCTGGATTTGGATAAACGCTGGGGAGAAAGTGATGTGGCCAGGACACTGGCAGCACCTCTTGGAGTAAATGCAAAAGACGAAATCGTATACTTAGATCTTCATGAAAAGGCACACGGACCACATGGACTGGTGGCTGGAACAACAGGTTCCGGTAAAAGTGAAATTCTTCAGAGTTACATTCTATCCATGGCTATCTTGTATCACCCACATGAAGTCAGTTTTATGATCATCGACTTCAAGGGGGGCGGTATGGTAAATCAGTTCCGCAATCTGCCGCATTTGGTTGGGGCAATTACGAATATAGATGGCAAGGCGATTGATCGTTCTTTAAAATCGATTAAGGCTGAATTGAAAAAGAGGCAGAGATGCTTTGCTGAAGCAGGCGTGAATCGGATTGATGCATATATTCAGGTTAGAAAAGATAATCCGCATATGCCGATTCTTCCCCATCTCATTATTATTGTTGATGAGTTTGCTGAGTTAAAGGCGGAACAACCGGAGTTTATGAAAGAGTTGATTAGTGCTGCCCGGATTGGACGAAGTCTGGGAGTTCACTTGATTCTTGCTACTCAAAAACCGGCTGGACAGGTAAATGAACAGATATGGAGTAATTCAAAGTTCAAGTTATGTCTGAAGGTGCAAAATAAGGAAGATAGCAATGAGGTCTTAAGGAGTCCACTGGCTGCCGAGATACGGGAACCGGGTCGGGCATACCTACAAGTAGGAAATAATGAGATCTTTGAATTATTTCAGTCAGCGTATAGTGGGGCTCCAATTCGGACGAGTCAGACGGTAGAAAAGACAGCTTATACACTGGAACAGATCGAAGAGAATGGAAAAAGAAAGGTGATTTATCGTCAGGAAAAGGAGCAACAGGATGAAAATGCATATACAGAGTTGACGGCCATTGTAGATTATGTTGCAGACTACTGCCGGAGGAAAAAGGTTGAAAAGGTGCCGGATATCTGTATGCCACAGTTACCGGAACAAATCGGTTATACGCAACTGAAACAGGCAGATATGAATCCGGAGCAGGTATTTCAGATACCGATTGGAATCTATGACGATCCGGATAACCAGTATCAGGGAATTCAGAGATTGGATGTGATGCAGAATAATACAGTTATAATAGGATCTTCCTTGTATGGAAAAACAAATTTATTGGAATATATGATTCGATATTTAGCAGAACATTACACGCCGGAAGAGTTCAATTTTTATGTGTTGGATTTTGGAACAAGAGTTCTTAGTGTATTTGATCAATTACATCATTGTGGAGGTGTAGTATGTGCGGGCGAGGATGAAAAGTACCGGAATCTTTTTAAACTGATACATAAAGAGATGAATGATCGTAAGAATCGACTGCTACAGCTGGGGGTTACTTCTTATAGTGCATATATGGAATTAGATGCCAATATGCATGTAGCACCTATGCCTTTGATTTTACTGGTTATAGATAACTTTACAGCATTAAGGGAATTGTATTTAACAGACAAGGATGAACTGTTAGATATATGTAGAGATGGTCATTCTCTAGGGGTAACAGTAGTTATGACCAGTACGATATGCTCTGGCATAGGATATCGTTATCTGTCAAATTTTTCAAATAAAATAGCCTATACCTGTAACGATCAGAGCGAATATAACAGTTTATTTGAGTACTGCAAAGAACGTCCGGATGCGATACCGGGTAGATGCCTGACGGAGATAGTAAAGAACAAGTATGAGTGTCAGACGGCGTTAGCCTTTGAGGGTGAGCGGGAGGTTGAACGGGTATCTGAAATGCGTAGCTTTATTAATATGTTGAATCAGCGGAATACCGGAAGTGCCAGAAGGATTCCGGTGATACCGGAAATACTCTGTCAGGAGGCTTTGATAGAAATGACCGGGAAACGGGAGGCGTATGAGTATCCGATTGGCTTGGAGTACAGTGAGGTACTTCCGGTGACCATTCGACTTCGTGAAGCGCATATATTGACACTGTCAGGCAGAGATCACGCAGGAAAGACGACCTTTATACGATCAATGCTTCAATATATGAATAAAAGAAATCAGGTGGAGAGCTGTTGTGAGAAATATGAGGTTTACTTGCTGGATGATGTTCGAAGAAAGCTGGCAGGAGTCAGAGAACAGAGCTGTATTAAGAAATATTCAACGGTGCCGGATCAAGCAGTACAGTGTATAAGAGAGATTCACATACAATTAAGTGAACGATATAACCGGATGCTTTTGATAGGGCAGGAAGCGTGTGATGAAGAACCTCTTTTAGTATTGATTTTGAATGGTATGGAGCATGTGAATGCCATCGGTCAGGATAAAGAGTGCATGGAGCTGTTTAAGGATATCATAGGCAAATACCGAAGCTTGGGTATTTTTATTCTGTATGGTCGGGTACCGAATGTCATGGTGCCATATAACGCCCATGAGGCATACAAATGTGTGAAAGATAACAGGCATTATTTGGTATTTGAAGACATCAATCTTATTAAATTAACCGATATCAGTCCGGCTATAGCAAATGGTTATAAACGGAGCATAGGTGTGGGAGAAGGATACTATATCCGTAACATGGAGATACAGAAGATAAAGACACCCATACCGGAAGGAAAAGGATAATAGACAAGAGTCTTTATCACATATAATAAACAAAGGAGGTCATGGATATGACAGGACAAATCAGAATCTCACCGGATACGATGAGACAGAGAGCAGCAGAGTATGGAGTAGAGGCAGAAAATCTGGGAGCAATTATCTCTAAGATGGATTCTCTGCTGACAGCCTTGCAGGAAGAATGGGAAGGTGCAGCAAGTGAAGCATATGCTGTAAAGTTTCAGGAACTTCGGCCGGGATTTGTAGATGCACAGAATTTGATCAATGAGATTTCAGAGGCATTACAGAAAACAGCAACAACTCTGGAGGAAACCGATGCCAACATCGGTCGTGCATTCTCATAAAGTAGGAGTCTGGGGAAGCCTCCGTAGAGTAATGCATGCTATGGAGGCTTCCCGTAAGAGGAAATGGGGTAAAGACAGATGGAAGAACATAAGGAAAAAAAGGATCCGGAACTCTATCCGGTAGGAAGTGTAGTCATAGCAAAGGGAAACGTAAAAAAACTGGTTATTATAGGCAGAGGCGTTATTGTGCAGGTACAGGAAAAGATGTACTTCTTTGACTATGCGGCAGTACTTTATCCGGAAGGAATGTTGAATGATCGGATAACCTACTTCAATCATAAGGATATCTATAAGGTAGTGCAGGAGGGGTATGCAGATGAGGACGAAGAGATGATGCGAGAAACGATATTAGAATGGATTCAACAGACGGACATTCCAAGAGGGGATGCCAGGCAGATAAATGCATCGAGAATCCTGCAGAATAGAAAGAAGACAGAAGGATGATGGTTGGTGGAAACAGTAGAAGAATTAAGAAATAAAAAGAAGCAGGCGGAGAGTAGTCTGGCGGATTTTCAGGGACAGCTAAATGCACTGAATGAACAATATGCACGGCTGCAGCAGGCAAAGGCGTGTCTGGAGCAGGAGCAGGCGAATATAAGCAGTGTAGTACCTACGAGTGAGGTGTATATCAGTCAGATAGAGGAAGGAAGCTGGCAGGGAGCGGCATATAATGTGCTGGAAGGAAGCCGGGATTATCTTTATACAAATTCGACGGGTAAGCTGATTGGTCATGTGAATGAGCAATTGTCACAGATTAATAGAAGAATGGGAGAACTGGAAAGCCAGGCAGGGACTGTGAATCGGACAATCAGTCGGTTAAATACAGATATTCGAAGATATAACAGAAAGATAAATCGGAGGGCAGAGTAAATGGCAGATATCAAATATGAAGGTATAGAGTATGAACTGCTGGTAAACAGGCTGACCAATGAAGCCGACCAGATTGAGCTGTCAGCAGTATCGGCAGATGTAGGAAGCATGCAGTCTGATACAGCACATACCTATGTAGATATCTTTAATCAGTTGATAGTAATTATGAGAAACTATAAGTGGATGCTGGAGCATACGGCGTCGGCTATGATAGAAGTGGCTGAGCAAATAGAGCAGCAGGATACGGATTTGGGAGCTATG